>Ga0209578_10000615_pt1 | contig 41064 bp, 38 predicted proteins | sample tdAd472_FD_187127 | JGI IMG/M metagenome (GOLD analysis project Ga0209578, IMG submission 187127) | Marine sediment microbial communities from the Atlantic coast under amendment with organic carbon and nitrate - tdAd47.2 (SPAdes)... | ecosystem: Environmental > Aquatic > Marine > Coastal >...
CCCGAAGGCCTGGCACAGCTCGACGTGACGGCCAGCGGCAGAATCTCGGGCCGGAATGCAGCCGGTCAGACGGTCTCGCTCGGCCAGCTCGATCTTGTGACGGCTCCGCACGAGCGTCTGACCAAAACCGGAGACAGCCTGTACGCGTTTCCGCATCCCGGCGACCTGCAACCGGCTCAGGACCGGGTGCGCATCCGGCAGGGTTTTGTCGAGGCTTCCGGGGTCAACCCGATGCTCGAAATGACGTCGATGATCGAGGCGTCGCGCACGTTTGAGGCAAATATCAACCTGATCCGGATGCAGGACGAATCACTGGGGCGGCTGCTGCAGTCGGTCGCCGGCTGACATTCATCGGGCAGGCCTTCGCGGTGCGAGGGCCGCCCCGCAAACAACTCTGTTCATTCAGCAATCTCACGGATAACGAACCATGAGTCTTCGAGCCATGCACTCCGCGGCGTCCGGAATGGAAGCCCACCAGTTCGCGCTCGACACGATCGCAAACAATCTGGCCAACGCCAGCACGACCTCTTTCAAGCGGACGCGGACCAACTTCGAGGACCTGTTCTACGAACATTTGAAGGTGCCGGGAGCAGAGTCCGACGCGGGCCAGACGGGTGTGGGGATCTCCGTCGGTCTGGGAACGCGAGTTCAAAGCACGACGCAGAATTTCAGCCAGGGATCGTTGCTGGACACGAACGGCGACTTCGACGTTGCCATCGTTGGAGAGGGGTTTTTCCAGGTGCAGGACGGAGCGGGCCTTGCCTACACACGGGCGGGGAATTTCACGTTGAACAGCAATGGCGACATGGTACTCGCCTCAGCCGACAGCGGCCGCGTCCTGCAGGGGCCCTTCAACATTCCCCCCGGAGCGACATCGATCACGATTACCGGCGACGGGCAGATCACCTATCTGGACGGCCAGAACGTTCTGCAGAACGCCGGTCAGATCCCGGTCTACCAGTTCCCCAACAAAACCGGACTGCTGCAGAAGGGCGAGAATCTGTACGTCGAAACGATTGCCTCGGGGACCGCGCTCGCCGGGACTCCGGGGACGGACGGGTTTGGCCAGTTGAGGCATCGATTTCTGGAAGCGTCGAATGTTGAACCCGTGCGGGAACTCGTCGACCTGATAAAGACGCAGCGCAACTTCGAGCTGAACAGCCAGACGATTCAGGCGGCTGACCAGATGCTGCAGTTGATCTCGAACCTGCGCCGGTTCTGATTGAGGCGACTGTTCAAGACAGGGACTCAGCTTCGATGTCCTGCTGTTGCGAGGAAGATTCGGCGGACCAATGAACCGATACCTCATCCCCACGATCGTTCTTCTACTGGCAAGCCTTGCGGCTGCGCTGCCCTGCAACGCGGCGATCATCCGCCTGCGCCGCACGGCAGAAGTCGATTCCTCGCTGATTCGGCTGGGCGATATTGCCGAGGTTTACGCGGAATCTGCGGAAGCGGACGCGAGGTTGAAGGACATCGCGATTCAGCCGGCACCGCTCGCCGGCACACGAGTCCGGCTGACGGTTTCGAAGATTCAGTCACAGCTGTCCTTGCGCGGAGTGGCCGCGGGAACTCTTGAAATCGAAGGCAGCTCGGTCGTTCTGGTCACTCGCAAGCCGCAGCCGCGACAGGCGCCGGAACCGAAGCCGGTCCATCCCGGTCCAGCGCCCCGAACTGAGGCACCTCGTGCTGAAACCACGAAAGCTGAAATCCGACCAGTGAGCCGCCGGTCTCTGGTTTCCGATCTGTCCGCCAGCGACTTTCAGCTGGCACAGGATGTCGTTGAGAATCTCGTGCAGCAGTATCTCGACCGCGCGGCACCGGCATGGGGCACGCCCAGAATTGCGCCGCTTCTCACGACCGCCGACGCTCCGCGCATCCTGAAGGGACGGCACGGCAACGTGCAGATTCTCAGCGGGCAGATGCTCGACGAAGAGCACTTTCTTCTGACGCTCGGTGTCCCGGAAACGCAGACGCAGGTCGACCTCGTCAACGTCAAAGTGCGAATCATCAAACGGCCAAGAATCTATGTGCCGGTTCGGACGGTATCGAAAGGTGAGGTTCTGCAGAAACAGGACCTCGCTGAAGTCGAGACGGACGATGCCCGTAACGGAATCACCGACCCGGCCGAGGTCGTTGGCAAGGAAGCCGTTCAGCCGTTGCGGACCGGAAAGGCGATCCGTGCCTCGCAGCTTAAAGAACCGGTGATGATCAAGCGCCGTGAGACTGTGCAGGTTGTTGCCAGAATCGGCGTCGCTCGTGTGAGCCAGTTTTTCGTGGCGAAGCAGGAGGGACGACTCGGTGAAACGATTCTGTTTGAGGATCTCGACGGAACACGCACCATCTCGGCCACCGTGACTGGCCGGTTGAAAGCGGAGATCAGCACCGCCGAGCCGGCTTCTCCAAAGCCCGAATCTGAGCCGCCGACGGGCCTGCACCTGGCCGTCCGCAACTGAAGCGACACGCGACATTCGGACGGAACACCTGCGGGCTGTCCGCTGAACGAAACGGAATTCGATATGAAACGCGACCAGAAATTGCTACTGCCGGGGCTTGCCGCCATCGCGCTGGCCTTACTCGCGCCAGCAACTGGAGAAGCGCAGATCGTGTCGAGACGGGATCGCGAACAGGCACAGCATCAGGCGCTGCAGAACCTGCGAACGCGCTCGAGCGTGCGCAGTGCTGGAAGTACTCCGGCGTCCTGGCCGGGGCCGCAGTCTGGCAATCAGGCTGTCCGCCAGGCGGCGTATGCTCAGCCGACCGGCAGATCAGCTCAGCCGGGTTACGCACGTTCGATGAATGCTCAGTCAATGCCCGCTCCGCTGGGCCCGGTTGTTGTGCCCGGCGGTCCTGGCCTGCGGACGCGCGACGTTTCGTGGATTTACATTGACGCGGTCGAGCCGCGCGAGATCAAGCTTCACGACATCGTCACGATCGTCGTCGACGAGAAGTCGGAAGTGATCATGAACTCGAAGTACAACCGCCAGAAGAACGCGAAACTGAAGGCGGAACTCAAGGAGTTTCTACGTCTCGGAGAAGACCTGAACCTTGAACGCGCCGCGCTCAACGGCCCGAAGATCGATACGCAACTGCAGGGCAATTTGAATGCAACCGGGCAGGTCACCGACCAGGAAGGCATTAAGTACCGGATCGCCGCGACAGTCGCTGACGTCCTTCCCAACGGCATTGTTCGTCTGGAAGCCCGGAAGGTGATTCAGACTCAGGACGACGTTTCTGAGTACACGCTGACCGGCGAACTGCGGGCGATCGATATCGGACCGGACAACATGGCCAGCAGCGAAAACATTGCCAACCTGCGGATTGAAAAACGACAGCGCGGAAAAGTGTACGACGCCGTCAAACGCAACTGGGGTTATCGGCTCTACGACCTGCTCTTCCCGTTCTGATGGGTGGGCCGTGTCCGGGTTTCCCGGCGTTTCGATTCATGGCAGCAAATCAAAACATCTCGACACGTTCCCGCGTTCTGCGGGAGACTCCGCTTCTGGAGAACAATGGAATGTTCGCTCTCTTAAAAACACGCAATCGGCGACTGGCTCTGGCGAGCCTGGTGATGCTGCCTCTGGCGTTCGCGATGACCGCGCCGGCATACGCCATCACGCGCGTCGGCGAACTCTGCACGATTGCTGGCCAGAGCGAGATGACGCTGCGCGGAATCGGACTGGTCGTCGGCCTCAACGGCACCGGTGACCCTGACGGAAACGCTGCGACGATTCGGCCATTCGCCGCTTATCTGAAGCTCGCGAACAACCCGGTATTGTCACAGGATGAACTGAAGAACCTCAGCAGCGTGGCCGTTGTTGAAGTGACCGCAACCGTGCCTCGTCACGGAATCAGCAAGGGCCAGAAGATCGACTGTTATGTGAGCACGCTGTTTGGTGCCGAGAGTCTTGCTGGCGGTCGCCTGGTTGTCGCGCCGCTCGAAAGTTCGTCCATTGCAGAAGATCTTGTCCTGGCCGTCGCGTCAGGCCAGATCGAAATCGAAGACTCGTCTCATCCGACAGGAGGCCGCATTGCCGGCGGTGCCCGCATGTCGCACACCATCGAGATGAACATCGAGTACAAGCCCCGGCATCTGCGGCTGCTGATTAAACGACAGATGGCCGACTTCGCGATGGCTCGCGAAATCGCCAACTCTATCAACACCTTCTCGGAACTGCAGAACGGCTATCAGACGGTCGCGACGCCGATTTCATCCGTGGCGATCGACGTCCTGATTCCCGATCAGTACGACAACCCCATTGAGTTTGCGGCTCTGCTGATGGATGTGGTTGTTGTCGATGTCGGTAATCGGGCTCGAGTCGTCGTCAATCCCCGGCAGGGGACCATCGTCGTCACCGGGAACGTTGAGATCAGCCCTGTCGCGATCGCGCATCGCAACCTGAATGTCGAGATTGCCGACCCCTTTGTCGACGTCGGAAATCAGGGCGGCCGCCAGGCGCCTCAGCAACTGGCCGATCTCGTAACGGCGTTGAACCAGTTGAAGGTTCCCACCGCCGACGTCATCGCGATTCTGAGGCACCTTCACGAATCCGGCAGCCTGCACGCCGAGTTTATTGAGCTTTGACAGGTCATTCGCCATGACATCGCCCATTGATCCCGGTTCATCGCAACCTCATTCGCGCGAAGAATTCCAGCGTCTGTATCAACAGAGCATTGGCGGCACATTCTTTCGACAGATGATGAAAGCACTCAGATCGACGACCGGGCAGGCGGCCTACTTCAATGGCGGGCAGGCTGAGAAGATCTTTCAGGGGCAGCTTGACGAACTGATGATCGAGAAACTGTCCGAAGCATCCGGCGGGATGTTCTCGGACGCCATGTTCGAACAGCAGTTTCCGGAGTTCGCCCAGAACAAGAACGCCAAAAACAAGAACCCTGCGCCTTCACAGGCAACCGGGCAGAACGCGGGCAATCGGAATGCCGCGACCAGTCAGCAGGTTCCGCCGCCGAGCAAGGAAGCACAGTCAGGCGAGTCGGTCGGATTTGACACTCGCGCCTGACGACGGTCACTGAGGGCTGTAAAGGTAAGCGTCTGCTGTCTGGTCGCCGTGTGGCATCGAACTAACTGAGTGACTGCTGGAATCCGGCGTCCTCGAGCAATCGCGCCTGCCGGCTGAGTTCTGTCGCCGCCGCCGCAATATCATCCGGTGTCTCAAGCTGATGAGGCAGCTCACAATCAGCTCCGTCCCATTCGGTCGATGCGAGCGACTGTCGGGCTTCATTGAGATAACGATTCGCGGTCAGCATCAGGTCCACATCGGACAGGCCCAGGGACTCTGACTGCTGAAATACGACCGTCAGACAGTCCGCAACCAGATACAGGTAATCGGACAGTGCGTGTCGAGCTGTCGTTGAAGTTTCGGAGATGCCCAATCCGTTCACAAAGTCGTTGTCCGTAAGGTTAAGCCGGCGAATCATGGCAGGGATTTCCGTTCACAGGGCAAAGTAGTGGAATCGGTATCTGTTGCTGCTGGCTGAGCCCCGTCCGCCCGATGTGCAGATCAGGATTCGGCCCAATTCGATAACCGCACGCTCGCCCATATCCCCCGACGGTCGGAATCTTCCCCAGAGAACGGCGGATTTTCCGACATTTCACCAGAATGAACGCTTCAGGATTCGCTGATATGTTCGAGAGCGACCAGATCGTCATGCAGCTGGCCACGCCGTCAGTGATTCTCCAGGCAATGCCTGAGTCACTGTTGCCCGCAGCGGATTCGCGGGCTAGATTTCCCGCCGTCAAGCCACCGTAGCTCAGTCGGCAGAGCGACGCTTTCGTAAAGCGTAGGTCCTCGGTTCAAGTCCGAGCGGTGGCTCTTTTTTATGCGCTGAGCCAATCGCCGTAACCTGCTGCCCACGGCGAGACTTACGCCGGTCTTCTGAATCCGGCGCCCGACGGACCTGCTGATCGTCCGTCTCGTGTGAGAAGTCCTGAGAATTGCCGAGAACCCCTGTGCTGAATGCGAACACTGGTGCGAACTGCGAATCGCGGCCTGTTCCGGTAGCGACCTCTGGAACTCCATGCGCAATCTGAGACGACACAGATCAGGATCAAAGGACCAGTCTGAATCGACCTGCGCCCGAACCTTCCGATCGCAGAGTTCAGTCGTGGTGCCTGCCTGAAAGTCGGCTTGAACGGCGCGGATCGCGGAATGAACGGAGCCCCGGATTCGTGGCCGCTGCACGAACGACTCCGCTGCACGCCGTCACTCAGTCGACGGTGTGGACGATTGAGCATTCGACGCTCGTGCGACATGCTCCCTGAAGCTGATGGATCATTCGGGCTGAGTGTTCTCTGGGATTAACGCTCTGCGCTGAATGCCGATTGGTCTCAGCCAGTGAGCGGCAATTGCATGACGGACGAACTGCCTGGCAGGTGCGCTTCAGGAGTCTTTCTGACGGGACAGCATGTGTGCCACGGCTACAGATTCAGTTCGACCCAGGCGGGGTCGTGATCGCTTCCGTCGCCGCCAAGTGTCTTTCGACGGGCAATGAATGAGCCCTGAAACTTGTCGGCCAGTTTCGGACTCAGCCAGATGTGGTCGAACAGATGATGTTCCGGTGCCTGGCCGGACGCCTTGAAGCGGTGTGTCCACGCCGTGGTGGTGGGATTGTCGTCGGGGTTCGTCTCGTCCCTCATGGCTCCGATTTCGGTCGGATTCGTCAGAGCATCGACCATGTTCCGGCCATCAATGCGGTGCAGAGCCTGTAGCGGGGCAGCGTCCGGCGGATCGTTCATGTCGCCGACAATGGCGTACCTGGCATTCTTGTTCATTCGCTTGCCGACGATCTCGCAAATGGCTTCTGCCTGCCGTCGCCGCCGCGTGTCGTTCTTCTGTTTGCCGGCGCCGTTGTTATCGTCGTCGCCGAAATGGCTCTTCAGGTGTGTGTTGAAGACGGTGAACAGCACCTTATTGCGTTTCATGTCCAGAATCTCGATCTCCACTAAATCCCGACCGAAGACTGTCTTTCCAGGTGCCTCGTCATGCTCGGCGAGCTGAAATGAGGTCACCGCGCCGATGGGGTACTTCGACAGCAGGCCCACATCGATAAAGCGTGGATCGTTGCCCTCAATGAGCACCCGGTACGGATAGAGTCCGCCGAGATTCTTCTCGTTGAACTCGCGCAGAATGTCGATGTTCTCGACTTCCTGCACGGCCAGCACATCGACGTCCATGACGTCTGTAATCCGGTCGGCAATCTTCTTTGTCTTGGCGGCTGGCTGCGGCTTGATCAGCCGGCCCATGAACTGTGTGACGCGGACATCCGGGCTGTTGAACGAGAAACTGACCGTGCCCCCCTGCTGCAACTGGTTGATGCTGGCCTTGAAATTGAACCGCGAGAACAGGTTATTGAGATTGAACGTTCCAAGCTTGATCATCGTGAGCCCTTTTCAATCGAGGTGCGGGAACTTGAACTTCCGAAACGCAGTTTGATGCGGCCGGTGGGAACCGGCCCTACTCGCCGCCAGCCTGATTAATCGGGCCGAGGAGGTCGTCGAGATGTGGTGAGATGGGTTCGTCGAGGGGCAGGAACCAGACAGGCGGACGGCCCTCGGCACGATACTGCTCGTCAAGCGCCGCCAGCACGTCCTCAACCGACCCCGCCGGCCCAAGCAGTTCATCCAGATGCGGCGCCACCGGCTGATCCAGCGGCACGAGAGAAATCGGATGCCGCTCCCCAGCCTCATCAAGCTGCCGAAACACATCATCCGGCGTCCACGAAAGTTCCGGCTTCTGACCTCGTTCTTCGAGTTTGGCCAGTAGTTCCACGTAGAATGTGCCCCATCTCACGGTTGAGGGATGCTCTGCTCCGAGACATAGGTCAAAGATTTCCAACCCCTTCCGAATCAGCGGTTCAGACAATGCCGCTTCTTCGCACTCACACAGCAGATTGCCGATATTCGTCATCATGACGGCGATGTGTGGGTGCTCTGAACCGCATACCGGCTCAAGAATCGCGAGTGCACGACGCATCAATGGCATAGCCTCTATCAAACGGCCTGTTGTCAGAAGCAGGTGAGCCACATTGTTGATGCGAATGGCAATATTGGAACGCTCTACACTGCAACTTTGCTCGTCGATGGCCAGCGCACGACGCATCAGAGGTTCTGCCTCCGCCCGACGATCTGTTTCTTCTAGCAACAACGCAAGATTGTTCAGGCTGACGCTGACTTCAAGGTTTTCAGGCCCGTAATGCTGCCTGCAGATGGCTAGGGTTCGAAGCATCAACAATTCGGCCTCATCCAACCTGTTCGTGGACCGCAGCAACTCCGCCAAGTTGTTTAGGTCAATAGCAACGTCCTGGTGTTGAGATCCGTAGAACTTCTCGTCAATGGCCAATGCACGACGATAAAGTGATTCTGTTTGAGAGAATTGCGTCCGAATTTTTGCTAAAGACCTATGCCAACACAGATTCGTGAAGATGCCTCATGCGCAATTAGCTGGAACGCATTCTCCACACCCGAATCAATGATCGCGTGAGCAGCGCAGTCGACAGCATTCATGGCGTGGGAAGACAGACGCTCGATGATCGGCCAAGTCGTCAAGTCGTTTTAGACGCGTTCCGGGATCGCTTCGCTAACAAGACGAACAGCCACTTCGATCCAGCGGTTGGACTGTTTCTTCGCGAGACGCTCACGAGCGATGAGGTGGACCAAAGTGTGAATTGAGAAGGCGTCATCTTCGATGTCGATCAGCCCAAACTGACTAAGAAGGCGGAGGGCGTCGTCGAGCTTGTCCGCGTTTCTGACCGTCGACTGCAGCATCTTGGGGAGAACGCTGGGGTCGGCCTGCAGCAGGAACAGGGGGATGTCGCGGCGGGCGAGGAACGCGCAGAGGCTCATCAGGGCCTCAGCGGGTTTTGATCGTTCCTTGACGGCTCGGATGCTCAGGTCGAACGTGTCGAAGATCGTCTTCTCGTACTCGTCAAGATCGTCTTTGCGCTTCAGATGCTTCTTTGTGTTGGCTCGGAAGTCGGCCAGGTACTGCTTGAGCGAGCGGGGCGTGTTCCGAACGTAGTGGCCTGCGTGGGCCAGAGCCAGCGGCAGGTAGCCAAGTTCCTCGGCCAGTGCGTCCGCGGACGTCGCGTCGTTCGAGCCGCTCAGTTTCAGCAGGAATTCCCGCGCGACTTCGGGCTCGAATGGTTCGACCTGCAGCGGCGTGACTGTCGACGACCACTGGCTGCTGCGTGAGGTGATGATGACGTGCCCGCTCGACGACTTCGGCAGGTAAGGCTTGATGTGGTGCTCTTCGACAACGTTGTCGAAGACCAGCAGCCAGCCGTCGTGCGTCTCCAGCCAGTCGCGCACGGCATCGACGATGTCCTGAGTCCGCTCGGCGTTTTTGATGTCGTCCGGCAGCGGCAGCTTCTGAGCCAGGGCGGCGTACCCTGACGCCAGAGCCGGCGGCTCGCTCGCCAGCGACGTCCCCTTGTCGTCGTCGGTCAGCCCGCAATCGACCCACCACGCCACGTCGTAATCCGTCCCGTCGATCGCTGCCCGATACAGGTACTCGCAAGCAAGCTGAGTCTTCCCGACGCCACCCTGCCCATGCACCGCCTGGACAATGGCATGTCCGCCATCCAGCAGAGCCTTACGCAGGTCCTCGACCTTCGGGTACCGGTCCTCGTAACTGGAGTTGCGGCTGTACGGAACATTGCACGCCTTCGGTCGGATGCCGGGGACCCGGTCCGGGAAGAATTCGGACGGAAGGAGTTCGGCAACGGCGGGTGAGTCTTTCGAACCGCTCGCGTCAACCTTCACATTGACATTGACGTCCCGGCCGACCTGTGGTTGTTCGACGACAACAACCTTCTCGCCATTGACCTGTTTGCTGTCGGGTTGAGTGCTCATCGCAGACCGCTGCTTTACATCGTGATGTTGAAGTCGCCCTGGACCGTCTGGTCCTTGATGATCACCAGTTTGTCCGCGTTGACGTTCTGCACGAGAGCCGAAACCCGCTCGACGGGCTGCGTCTGCTGCAGAAGCTCGACCAGCGATTTCATCAGATCTGGATCGTCGGCCAGTTGCTGAGCAATTGTCGGCGCGAGGTCGGAAGCGTCAGGCTCTTTGGCCCAGCCAAACAGTGTTTTGGCTTGGCCCCACAGGTCCTTGCCAGCCTCCTTCGCGAGTCCGGATCCAACCTCACCGCCGAGAACAGTCAGCGCTGCTGTCACAGTCGCAAGTGTCACGGGATCCACACTGTCTCCTTCTGTCGCGTGGCAGGCTGTAGCTGGTCACGTCTGATCGTTTTTTTGTGCTACCTGGCCACGACGGAAAATTCACGCTCGTCCGTCCAGCCGGCTTGCCTCACGCGGCAGCTGTCGCTCCGCACGTACGGGCGACGGTTTTCGATGTCTGGCCGGGCCGATACTGTCTTCCGTCGGAATTGATACCCAACTCAGCCCAGGAAAGAGATTCATGATCAGGTCGAACTGCCGGTCCGCCGTTGTCGCTCTTGTAATCCTGTTGATCGTGTCCGGCGTTGCGGGAGCGGCTCAACGTCCCAACATCGTCTGGATCTTTTCTGACGACCATGCCTGCAGTGCGATTGGAGCGTACGGTGGGCGGCTGGAAGCAGAGAACCTGACGCCGAACATCGACAGCCTGGCTCGTGAAGGGATGATCTTTGACCGGGCCTACGTGGGAAATTCGATTTGTGCTCCCAGCCGCGCCACATTGCTGACCGGCAAGCACAGTCATCTCAACGGGAAGTTCGATAACCGCGGCGGGTTTAATCACGACCAGCAGCAGTTCCAGAAGATCCTCCAAACGCACGGCTATCAGACGGCCATGATCGGCAAGATCCATCTCAACGGTGCCATGCAGGGCTTTGACTACTGGGAGGTTCTGCCGGGGCAGGGACGCTACACGAATCCGCAGTTCGTCACGGCGGAAGGCAAGACTCAGTACGAGGGGCACTCGACGGACATCGTCACCGACCGTGCGTTGAACTGGCTGAAGAACGGCCAGGACAAATCGAAGCCGTTCATGATGATGGTCCATTACAAAGCTCCGCACCGGAACTGGCTGCCGGCTCCGCGCATCATCGAGAAGTTCCGCAAGCGCACGTTTCCCGAACCGGACAGCCTCTTTGATGACTACTCTGGTCGAGGCACGGCGGCTCACAAGCAGGACATGTCGATCTCGCAGACGATGACGATGCGGAGCGACCTGAAGGTGACACCCGGTTCGGAACGGGAGGCGTACCTGGCCGAACATAAGCTCGAAGGCGACGACCTGGTCCGCTGGAAGTACCAGGCTTACATGCAGGACTACCTGGGCTGCGTCGCGGGCGTCGACGAGAACATCGGACGTCTGCTCGCGTACCTGAAAGAGCAGGGGCTCGATCAGAACACCGTCGTGATGTACTCGTCGGACCAGGGCTTCTACCTCGGCGAACATGGCTGGTTCGACAAGCGGTTCATGTACGAGGAATCGTTTCGCACGCCGCTGATCGCTCGCTGGCCCGGCGTGATCAAGCCGGGTCAGAGAAACGGCGACCTGGTTCAGAACATCGACTTTGCCGAGACCTTCCTGGACATCGCCGATGCTCCAATCCCGGATGACATGCAGGGCGAAAGCCTGGTGCCGCTGCTCAAGGGTGAGACTCCCGAGAACTGGCGAAGATCGCTGTACTACCACTACTACGAGTATCCGGCGGTGCATTCTGTGCGTCGGCATGAGGGTGTCAGCGACGGTCGCTTCAAGCTGATTCGCTTTTATGGAGTTGATGTCCCGGATGGCGAAGAGTGGGAGCTGTACGATCTCCAGAACGATCCCGCCGAGATGCACAGTATCTATCACAATCCCAGCCTGTCTGCCCGTGTTGATGGACTCAAACGCGAACTGGAGCGGCTGAAAAAGTACTACGAGGTTCCTGAGAACGGCGGCCTCCCGCTGCGCAGCAACACATCCAGCCAGAAGAAACCGAACGCCAACGCGAAGACATTGAAGTTCGAGTTCAAACAGGGCGCGAACGTGACTTCAGCAGCGGCTCCGTATCTGCCAGGTCGAGGCATTCAGTTGACAGTTCCCGTGACCTGGAAGGGCGCCGATGGAGCACTGATCGCCCAGGGCGGAGCATCGAACGGCTACGTTCTCTGGCTCAAGGACGGTCGACTTCACTGGACGGTCACGCGTAACGATCAGTCCACAACGGTCTCTGGCGAGAGCAAGGTTCCGTCAGGCGAGTTCTCGGTGACTGTTCGTCAGGAAAAGTCCGGAGCCGTGACAATCTCGATCGCGGACCTGGAAGTGGCGAAAGGCAATGTCGGCGGAGCATTTCCCGCCCAGCCGTTCGATGGCCTGAGCGTCGGCCAGGATGCGGGTTCGCCGGTTCGTGAACTGGCGACGAACAGGTTTGCCGACGCCGTCGGTCCGGTTCAGATCCTGCTGCTTGAATAGCAACGGTGGCTCGCTGAGTCGCGTCGTCCCACCACCTGTCACGATTCGCAGACGTGTCGCCCCGGCGCTATCGCGCTCGTGAGACTCCGGCACTCTTGAAGGCCGCCGCCAGATTCCGGTAGCAGGTTCTGGCGGCGGGAATTGGCTGATAGCCGGGTTTGCCGGAAACCATGCCGCTGACCTCGCACGAGATGTCTCCGCGATAGCCACCGGCATTCAACTCTTTCAGCAACGTCACGAAGTCAACCGTTCCGGCAGTGCCAGGAAGTTCAAAGCGAACCTTGCCGTTCTGCTGGACGGCGTCCTTGACGGCGACGTGCGCTGTGAAGGGCAGGGCAGCGCGGACGGACTCGACCAGATCGATGTCGCGGAAGGCGTAATGGCTGTAGTCGTAAACCATGCGGAGCCAGGGCGAGTTACCCAGTTGCTGAATCAGCCAGATGGCTTCTGACGGCCGCGACATGCCGCCGCCCCGGTGCGGCTTGATGCAGGTGACGATTCCGTGCTTCTGTCCCAACTCGGCCCAGTCGCCAACGCGATCCCGGAACATGGACTTCTTCGCGTCCCAGTTTCCGCCTCCGAGCACCGTCTGCACGATCGGCGGCTTGTCACCAGCGAGGTCACGCGCGAGTTGGTAGACCTTTTCCAGCCGCTCAAGCCCCGCGGCATGTTCGGCATCATCTTCCGTCGGATAGAGATGCTCCATCAGCGACGTCAGCTGCAGTGACTTCTCGTCCAGGAGCTGGCGGATTTCGCGACGCCGCGTGGCATTCACGTTGTCGGGAGCACAATCCCAGTCCGGCCAGACAGTCAGCTCGACAGCGTCGTACCCGATCCTGGCAATGGCCTCGATGGCGACCTCGGTCTTCAGCGACTTCATCCCGTATGTGCTGAAGCCGAGCGTCATGTCCGACGGCGATTCAACCGCCGCCGCCTGCTGCCAACGGGAGAGCGCGAGAACGGAAGCTGCACCGGACGCGAGAAATGAACGACGGGTCAGTACAGCCATGGAATGCTCCGTGCGGGTCAGGGACGGCTTAACAAGCCGGTAGCTACGCTCGCCAGATCAGGAACTCCACTGTCTGGCGACGGTAGCTACGGTCAAGTCGAACGGACCGTGTCGCTCAGTGGTGGGCAGGTTTCAGCAAAACCTGCCCGCCACTGGCACGCAGAATTACTCAGTCCGGAACGAGTAGACCGCGGTCTTCTCGTACTTCTCGCCGGGCTGCAGGATGGTCGACGGGAAGTTCGGGTGGTTCACCGAATCCGGATAGTGCTGGTCTTCAAGGCAGCACGCCGAGCGGTGAGCGTATTGCTTGCCGCCCTTGCCCTTCTGGCCCATCAGAAAGTTGCCCGAGTAGAACTGGATGCCCGGCTCGGTCGTGTGAACTTCCAGCACGCGGCCGGACTTTGGATCCTTCAGCGTTGCGGCCAGTGCGAGTTCGCCGGACTGGTTGTTGAGGACGAAGTTGTGGTCGTAGCCCAGAGCGGCGGTGTCGGTGAGTTTCTCGATCCGATCGCCGATCCGCGTCGACTTGCGGAAGTCCAGCGGCGTGCCCGCCACGTCGGCGATTTCGCCCGTCGGAATCAGCGTGTCGTCTGTCGGCGTGTACTTGTCGGCTTCCAGTTTCAGTTCGTGATCGATGACCGTAGCCGAGCCTTCGCCCCCAAGGTTGAAGTACGAGTGGTTTGTCAGATTGACCGGCGTCGCTTTGTCGGTCTCGGCCCGGTAAGTCATTCGCAGTTGGTTCTTATCGTTCAGCAGAACGTAGCGAATGCTGATCGTCAGTTTGCCTGGGTAACCCTCCTCGCCATCCGGACTGACATAGCGGAAGGCGACACCTTCGCCGGCCTTCGTTTCGATTGGCTTCGCGTTCCAGACGACCTTGTCGAGGCTGCGTTCGACACCGCCATGCAGATGGTTCGGATCGTTGTTGATCGCCAGCGAGTACTCTTTGCCGTCGAGGGTAAACCTGCCTTTGGCGATCCGGTTGCAGACGCGTCCCGTCGCGTTGCCGAAGTACTGATTGCCTTCGCCTTCGTAGCCGGCCACGTCGTCGAAGCCGTTGACCACGTCGGCCAGCTTGCCATCGCGGTCTGGAACAATGATCTGGCGGATGGTTGCTCCGCGCGAGATCAGGCTGACGGTCATGCCGTGTTCGTTCTTGAGCACGTACTCGTGAACGTCTTCGCCGTCTTTGGTCTTTCCGAACATGGATACCTCAACTGCAGTCGCAGGCGACGTCGCCACCGCAACTGCCATCAGAAAAAACATTCCCAACCATTTCATGGATGTCGCTCCAGAGTGAATTCAGGAACTTTCACACACGTCTCGGCGAATCACTCGCCACCTGGCGAGATTCAATCGCCTCATCAGCCGAGTCTCGAACGCAGCCCAGAGTCAGCACCGCGATCACGTGCAGTCCCCAACATTGCGGTCTGTGTCATTGCGGTCTGTGTTCACAGCGAAAGCAGCCAGATCACCAATCATGGGCAGCAGCCGGCAACGCCAGCGGTCAGTAGGTTACCTGTTCCGTCAGCGAAAAACAGGAAGTCCCCGCACGCTCAGGCAGCGGTCGATCGGACGCCTCACTTTGGCCGCCGTATTGGAGGAATCTCTGCCTTCAAGCCACATTGCACACCAGTATGAGCTGCGGACCGCTTGCACGTCACAGAAGGCTCGCTCCCCAAACCAACTGCAGATGCGGTCAGTCGCATACCGGGCAGCGACCGGGCAGATTATCTCGCGACCGAGAACAGCGTGAGGAAGAAGGCGATGTAGACATAGCCGACGATGGAATCGACGACGATGGAATCGACGACGATGGAATCGACGACGATGGAACCGACGGCGATGACAATCGCGGGGGTTGCCCAGGCACTGAGCGTGCGAATGAGCGCCGAAAGCTGTGATTTGTGAAAGTCGGAAACTTCGCGCATCACTTCGTCGATGTTTCCTGTCTCCTCGCCGACAGCGGTCATCGTTGCGAGGAGAGGCATGAACGCCCCATTCACTCGCAGCGTGTCGGCCAGGTTCTGCCCGCGAATGATGGCATCTCGCGATCGTTGGACAATCCCCGCCAGAAACTGGTTGTGATACATCTGCTGCACCGTGACCAGCGAAGCCTTTCCGACTTCATCCGTGTAATCAGCCCCGACATTCATGTCGCGGTTTCAGTCCAATCAGCACCAGAGTTCGACCGCCAGCCCGCAATGAAGCAGTAAGGTGGCGACCGAACTTTACCATTTCCAAACCTCAAAACCTCGCGCTGAAGCACGCGGCTGATCAATCGCAATTTCAGTTCGGAAGTTGTTTGCGACACGAGTCTCAGGCATGGCCAACTTTGACCTTCGGCAGCGTGGTCTCCGTGGCCGGTTCCTCGACATCTGCCGCTCGCAGGACGTCGTGTTCGAAGCGGCGACCGGGGCGGGGGAAGTGGTGCTGGCTGAACGGTGTGAAGCCGCGTTCGTCGTCAAAGAAGACATAGTGCGTGATGCAGTGTGTCGTTTCGGAAATTTCGATGACGTTGAACGAATTCTTTTCGCGCTCCCGGCCTCGACCACGGCGTGACGTCGTCGTGCCGCACTGGACGATGATGATGCCGTGCTCGCGATCGGCTCCTGGGTAGAAGTCCAGCGAGTTGCCGATGTAGGCGCGATGCAGGTGCCCGCCGAGAATCATCTCGACGCCCAGATCGACAAACCGGTCCATCGCGCGTCCGGCCTTCGGCATCGTCCAGTCGTGCAGGGAGTCCGGGGCCGGTGCAAAGTGGTGATGTGCCACGACAATCCGTGCGGCATCAGCCGGGGCATCGTGCAGAGCCTCGCTGCACAGATCGAGCTGCCAGCGGTTGATGCGGCCATTCGTGATGTTGCGATGCGGCGAGGATGTGTCGAGTCCGACGATGACCGCGCCGTCGACACGCAGGACCGGATTCAGTTCCTCGCTGATGTGCTGCCGGTAAAGATCGTGCGGCTTGAGCAGACGCTCGGCAACGCGGTACAGCGGCACGTCATGGTTGCCGGGGATGACAAGCTGAGGCACCGGGGGCAGCTGCTGCAGAAAGTCGGCGGCATCGGCGAACTGTTCAGGTTTGGCTCGCTGAGTGAAATCGCCGCTGACGACGACGACATCCGGCGCCAGCTGGTCGGCCTTCCGCAGCACCGCGTTGCCGACCCGCGGCAGGTAAGGAGGTCCGAAGTGCAGATCGGACAGATGCAGGATGCGTAATGTCTGGTTGCCGTTCATCATTCGCTCCAGTCGAAGGGAACCAGTTTGCTTCTGCAGGCCGGACCGCGTACAGCGAATACCGGCGGTCTGCCAGGTTCGACCTGCTTTACCAACCACTGACCGTGCAGGGGCTGTGCCATTTGGCATGGAAGCTGCGTTTCGGAAGCCAGAGTTTCCGGAACTGCCACAGCGTATCTCAGGTGATCCGGGAGGTGACATGCGAAACCGTCGGCTGCTTCTGGGAGCGGGTTTCCTCAGCGTTCTGGCCGTGGTTGCCGTGCTGCTGCGCGAGTACACGTCGGTCGAAGCTCTCGTTGAACAGGAGACACAGCTGCGCGACGCGATTGCCGCATATCCCGTTGAGAGCTGGCTGATCGGATTCGGCGTCTATTTTCTGGCATCGCTGATCCCGCTGACGGGTGGCAAGTCGGCGGTGTTCGGCTGGCTGTTTGGATTTCTCCCAGCCGTCGCCATGATCGACGGAGCACTTACCCTGGCGGCGATTGTGACGTTCCTGACCAGTCGGTATCTGATTCGAGATGCCATTGAGGCGAGGTTCGCGGTGCATGTTGAGAGGCTCAATCATCATCTCGAACGCGACGGTTCGTTCTACCTGCTGTTTCTGAGAATGGCTCACGCGCCCTACACATTCATTAATTACGTCTCCGGAGCGTTACGCGTGCCGACGCGGACATTCTGGTGGACCACGCAGCTCGGCCTGCTGCCGGGGACGATGGTGTTTGCCTTTGCCGGCTCCCGTCTGCCAACGCTGAAGCAGTTTGCCGACCGAGGACCGATGCAGTTGCTGGATCCCTGGCTGATTTCCGCACTCGTCATGACCGGCCTGCTTCCGGTGCTGATCCGAGGCGTGCTGCGCTGGTGCAACGTGATCCGGCCGCACGATGATGCAGGCAGAGCTGGCGACCCGAGTTTGCCGCTGAGTGGCGACCTGTCACGGCGCTCGAATTCGGAAACGTCGCCTGTCGGGCACAACAACGACCAGAAGGGGGGGACAGCAGTCGCTGCGCATGAGGATGCGAGGCTGCCATGAACATTCCACCGACACTCGGCTGGCTGCTGGTCGGCCTGTTTGGAGCGCTGGCGATCGGTTCGCTGGCCCGGCTGGCGTCTCTGCGCGGTCAGTCCGAGGAACTGGTTCGCAATCGCGAGGACAGCCTCAAGACGTGGTGGATCATCGTTCCCACGCTGGCGATCGCCGTCATCCTCGGTCAGATCGCGCTGGCACTTGTGTTTGCCGTGATTGGCTGGCTGGCTTTGAGCGAATACGCACAACTGGTTGGTACTCGCACAGAAGACCGCTGGCTGCTGAGCATCTCGCTGATGCTGGTACCGCTGCAGTACGCAGCGATCTGTCTGCAGTGGACGCTCGCGACACACCTGCTGTTACCCATTGCGGGGCTGATTGTGTTGAGTGTTTCGCAGACGGCGGCGGGTCGCGTGCGAGGCTTTCGAAACGCAGTGGCCAGCTGGTTCTGGGCCGTGCTGCTGCTGGTCTACGGTCCGTCGCACGCCGTCATGCTGTGGTCGTTGCCGAACGAGCGGAGCGCCGACATTGGCCCGGCTGGCTGGTTTCTGTTTCTCATCGTGCTGACCGAGATCAACGACATTGCCCAGGCGTTCTTTGGTCGGCACTGGGGCAACAGGAAGATCGCACCCGTCGTTTCCCCCTTTAAAACATGGGTCGGATTCTACGGTGGCGTTGCGACAACGCTCACACTGGCCGTCATTCTCGGACCGCTCCTGACGACGCTGGCCGGCCCCGAGGCGGGCTGGTCGCTGCCGAACGGCTCGGGACTGCTCCGCACGCTGGGCGCAGGGTTGCTGATCTCGGTCGCCGGCTTCTTTGGCGACATCAACCTGTCAGCAGTCAAACGCGATGTTGGCGTCAAGGACAGCGGAACTTTGCTCCCTGGTCAGGGCGGCATCCTCGACCGGATCGACAGCCTGACGTTCACAGCGCCAGCGTTCTACCTGTTTGTGGTGTTGACATGACGCGGCACGCGACAGCAGCGCGGCACAAGCTCAGCGCAGTTTGTATTGAAAGTGATGTTCATCATTGTCACCGACAGAGGCCCGCCCGACACACTCCTCGAGGCACATCTCTGACACCACCGGTCGTGAACAGTGCCGTTGAGCCTGTCGGCGACTGATGAATGTCGCGGCTGGCCTGATGGCGTGCGTTAGAAAACAACCTGGTAACCTGGTATCTGATGCTCGCACTGGAACGTTCTACTCGTCGTTTGGCACACCTGCTGCAAACATCCGCATTGCCCGCAACTTCCTGTTGGAGACTCCATCATGTCTGAAGGCAGTGTCAGTCATCCGAAAACACAACATCCGACTCCGTCGGAGACACCGGTTGCCGATGGTGTTCCCGGCAACCCGGGTTCCGGCGGCGCGGGTACCGAAAGCGGCAGTGGTCTCTGGACGATTCCGAACGTACTTTCGGCCATCCGGCTGGTGGGCTGTTTCGGGCTGGTGGGGCTTGCTCTGGCCGAAAAACCGCTGCCCGTGCTGATCCTGTTTGTCATTCTGGAAATGACCGACTGGTTCGACGGTCGACTCGCGATCGCGCTCAACCAGCAAACGGAGTTCGGTGCAAAGCTCGACAGCACCGCCGACGCTGCTCTGGCCGGATCGACACTGTTCGCGGGCCTGTGGCTGCACTGGGCGGCGCTCCAGCCGGAGGTACCCTTTATGGTCGCCGCCATTGGCACTTACGTCGCGTCGAGTCTTTATGGAGTATGGAAGTTTCGCAGGATCCCCACTTACCACACCTATGGAGCGAAGAAGTCCTGGGGCCTGATCACAATTGGTGTCGTCTGCATTTTCGGCGGCTGGGCCACCTGGCCGTTCCGAGTCGCGCTGATCGTCGTCACGCTGACGAATCTTGAAGCGATTCTGATTACCCGCGTCCTGACATCACCGCAGGTTGATGTACTCTCAATCTTTCATGCCCGGCGGCTTGAGCGATCTGATCAGTCAGAAGTGACGTAGCAGTCCTCGCAGCACAGGCCCGAAGGTCCGGCCCCATGCAAGGGAAACCCGGTCCATCAGCACGCAAAGCCCCGACAGGGCGGTCCTATTCGCAGATTCGATAGGGCCGCTCCGTCGGGGCTTTGTTGTTATTCCACAATCCGTTTCCCAGGGCTGCGTCCTGGGCTGGCATCGGGTCGGCCCGTTGGGCCTGAAGACGTCGGTGTGTGGTTGGAACCGGAATTCAACTTCTAATTGACGAAAGCACCAGGGGCGAGTTCATCGTTGGCTGCTCACCAGTCTGGATCGCTTCGGCGATCCGTAATTCGAGTTCGGGTGAACGATCGGCGGCAAAGACGCGGACCAGCAGGTCGCCAGGCTGCACTTCCTGGCCGATCCGCACGACGCAGTCGAGGCCGACCGAATGGTCAATCGACTCGCCAGCTCGTCGCCGACCGCCGCCAAGGTCGATGATCGCCTGGCCGAGCGCTTCGGTGTCGATCGTCGTCACAAAGCCGGATCGTTCTGCCGTGATTGCGAACTCGGCAGCCACCCGTCGAGTCGCTGAGAGATCGCCGCCCTGGAGCATGACCATCTGTTCGAACTTCTCTCGCGCGGCTCCCGAATCGAGACGGTCGATCAGCGTTGCCCGCGCGGTGTCGAGCGACTCGCTGTGCCCGGCGGCGACGAGCAACTCAGCGCTGAGCGCCAGCGTCAGTTCTCGGAGATCGTCGGGGCCGCCGCCGGACAGGCAGTCGAGTGATTCGTTGACCTCGACCGCGTTTCCGCACATTCGCCCCAGCGGCTGATTCATGTCCGTGATGAGTGCCCGAGTGGCGACACCCATGCGACGGCCCGTCTGGACGAGTGACTCGGCAAGCGCGCGAGCCTGCTCGGGAGTTTTCATAAACGCGCCGCTGCCGCATTTGACGTCGAGGACCAGGGTGTCGAGCGACTCGGCCAGCTTCTTACTCATGATGCTGGCCGTGATCAGCGGGACCGATGGGACGGTTCCCGTGACGTCGCGCAGCGCATACAGCTTGCGATCAGCGGGGGCGAGCTGCTCGGACGCGCCGGTGATCACGCAGCCGACCCGATCGACAACAGACTGCATTTCGTTGATGGACAGGTCTGTCCGGAAGCCGGGAATCGATTCCAGTTTGTCGAGCGTTCCGCCGGTTGGGCCGAGGCCTCGACCGGAAATCATCGGCACTCGCAACCCGCAGGCAGCGAGCAACGGCGCGAGGATCAGCGACACCTTGTCGCCAACGCCGCCCGTCGAGTGCTTGTCGACGACGCCGGGACCGTCCGGCCATTGAAGCTGCACACCCGATCGCAGCATCTCGTCCGTCAGCGCGGCGGTTTCGTTGTCGGTCATCCCCTGAAAAAAGATGGCCATCGCCAGCGCGGAGATCTGGTAGTCGGGCACCGAGCCGTCTACGAATCCCTGAATGAGGAACGCGATTTCGTCGGCGGAGAGTTCTCCACCGTCACGCTTGCGGGCAATCAGATGAGCAGGTGTCACGCGGCGATTCTCCAGTGATAGCGGAAGGTCGCAAGCCCAATAGTCCCCGAATTGTGAGCCGAAGGCGCTAGCCCGGATTATTCATGAAGGTTGTAGGGTGCGTGCAGCAAGCCTTTTCAGGCCGGTGCGTGACGTCGGCAAACACAACAATTCGTCTGCGACACTCTGTATCGAGAGCAATCTGGCTTGCGCAACGCATCAGAGCCAAAACGCCGACTCCACGCACCCTACGGGAATAATCCGGGCTAGCCTCGGGCATTCGTGTGTCGAACGTTGTTTAAGGCCTGCGGCTAGAACCGTCAGCTCATGGCCCAAAGCAACAATTTCAGGGACCATTGGACGCAAGCCCTCTCGCCGTTGGGCCTCAAACGAGACGCCGCCGGTTGGCCTGTGTCGTTCTGCTACCTTATTTTTACAGACCGATCGCCGTCCATCGAAACGTTTCGCTGACCGGCGCTTGTCGATCTGGTCGCGAACGATAGGTCCGCCATTGGAGCGACGGAACGTGTGGATCGGGCAACAGAGCTGATTTGCCTCTGGCCGAATCTCCGTCCGGAGTTATTCGTTGGAACGTGATTGGTGAATCGGAACCTCACCAACTCGCGAGAAAATCAACGCCCTCATTCAATCGGCGGACGACGGGCGACCGCGTCACCAGGCATTCTCAGCCCGAGCAAACAAGTGCTGAAGACTGCCGATGTTGATTATCGGTGGTGCGACCACACAACGATGTCGTCAGTGTCCCGCTTAATCGGCATTGATCGACTGAGTAACTGCATCCCAGTGAGTACCGACTCTCAGCTCATCGACTCGCCAAACAGCATCGGATCCTGCTGAGAGATTCACAGACTGCAGAGGGAGTTGCTTTTCGGTCGTTGCGCTGACGGTCCAGACGGCGGGCTCGGTAATTTCGACTGCCTCTCCGGGCTGGTACAGGCGCAGCATTGCCTGCCCGGAAGACTTTCCGTTGCTGAGCTTTATGACACACAGGCAGGTGTCGCCAGTCGCAGTCCGGGGCGCGACCTTCTCGACTCTCTGGCCAGTGTTGATGAACGGAAACCCGTCTGACGTGATACCAAAAGACACACCAGGTCGACTGCGACGCTGCCGGCCAGCAGATTCTGGTTCCAGCGCAATTCGTAATGAGTGGTCTCTTGCCGCATCAGTGCTGAATTGTTCGATCAGCATGCTGACAAAGTACGTCTCTCCCAAAGCCGCCGTCAGCGGCTGCTCAAACGAACGGCGGATACTGCTGCCATTCGCAAGTTCGAGCTGTCGGCGGTCCGTTCGGTCCAACCCGAAAACAACACCATCGGGCGTTTCGACGACCTCGGCCAGTTGCCCGCGGCCACGGCGTCCGGACTGCCAGCCGCCTGACCAGCCGAAACCGCTACGACCGCGTCGCAGGTGCCCGGCGAGATTCTCGAAGCCGTCATAGGCAATCAGAGCATCGCCGGACCGGGCTTTGATGTCCGCTTCAAGACGACGCACGAACTGACGTTGTCCGAATGGAATACGTTTCGGGGTGGTTGGATCGCTTCGTGAATAGAGTTTCGCTTCGCCGGCTTCGATACGGTCTTCGACTTCTTCGCCGCCGGTTTCTGAAATCCAGATGACGCTGCCGTCGAAGACATGGACTTCCGTTGAATCCTCACTGAGCGCAACCGCGTACTCGGTGCCTTCGTCGATGATTTCTGCCTCCGGCGTGTGAAGCGTGAAGCCGTTGGAAACTTCCGTGACGTTGACGAAAACGTTGCCCGCCAGAAGACGGGCAGAATCTGCGGACGTCACCTCGAACTCGCACGGAGCTTCAAGGACAACGTCCGTGCCGGAGTCGAAGCTCAGCTTGGCGATTCCCACGTTCAGCGAAAACGTTCCCGTCTGAAAGCGCTCGTCAGAGAGCACATATTCCGATTCCCATTCGCAGTCCTGCTCTTCAATTACTCCCACGAACAGAGACGATGAAGTCTGTTCACGAGATTGCGGCTGACGCTCTTCAACAGCCAGTTCTGGATCATCCGGTCTGTCCGGAGCCAGCCACGGCGAACTCAGGAACGCGATCATGGCCACAGCGCTCAACACAATGAGTGCCATCTGGAGTTTCTGCGTTGTCGCTGCCCCTTGCGAGGATAGTGAACGTGGACCTTGCTTTTGATCTGTGGAGTCGTTGCTCAATGCGACATTCTGGCCGTCAGGGGCAAGCCCGGAATCCTCCAGAGCCCACGTGCGCAGCGACGCTTCCAGATCCATGCGTTCGCGGAAGATCGCCCGCGCCTCAGCGTCTTTCTTCAAAGCATGCTGAAGCTGATCGTGGTCTTCCGGCGAAATGTCGCCGTTGACCAGCGACTCCATCATTCTGTGAAGCGTTTCTCGGTTCATGAGACGCTTCCCGCCATACCGAACTGCAGACGCATGCACTGCAGCAGCTTTTCCTTGAGCCTCGCCAGTTGTTTGTAGAGAGCGCCACGCTCACGGCCGAGACTTTCCGCAACATCGGTGATCGATTCCGTGCCCATGTAGCAGCGCTGCAGAATCTGCTGCTGTCGTTCTGAGCAGCGCGACATGCACTGCCGCAGTGCCGTCAGGTGGCGTTCCGACTGGTCACCTTCCTCCGCCGCCTCCTCGGACAGCAACTCAATCAGCTCGACGTCAAAGTGCAGCCTGCTTCGCTGCTGAACTCTGAGGAAGTTGCGAACCTCATTGAAAGCAATTCCGCATGCCCAGTGAAAGAAGCTGCCATCGGTGTCAAACTGATCCATCTTCTTCCACAACACAACGCTCGTCTTCTGAAAGACGTCTTCAACATCGGCAGCGTTTACAAGCTGCTTCGAAATGAATGCGTACAGTCGATGTCGATGCTCCATCAACAGCGCGACGAACGCATCGGTCGCATCGTCGGGGTGATCAACAGGTTGCATCACACGTCTGGCCATTGCTGCGGAATTCACTCAAGGGTCATCGGCAGATTCAGCCGCCTGCCATTGCGAATCAGATTAACTTTGACAGTCTCACCTGTGACGTACTTGCTGCGAACGTAGAGCAGAAATCGGTAGGCGTCCATTTCGAGCGTTTGATTGTCAAATCCCAGAATCAGATCACCGGGGCGGATGCCGGCTTTCGCCGCCTGACTCGGGACCTTCGACTTCTGCCAGAATGCAAGCTGCGTTGCCGTCAGCCCGTGCTCCTCCCGTTCCTGGGCCGTCAGGTCTTCACCAAACACTCGTGGTGACGCGACTAAGCCCTGCAACGAAGGACGCCAACTGATGTCCGTGCGCCGCCAGCGATCCGGCAGTGTGATCTTTCCGGACATCTCCCGATCGCCTCGGAACCAGGACACCGTGATTGAGCCACGTTTCGGAGCACGATCGAGGGCGAAGCCGGCATCGCCGAATGAGTGAACAGGAACGCAGTTCAAGACTGTGATCTGGTCGCCAGGTTGAACTCCGGCATCGGTCGCGGGAGAACCACGGTCGACGTCTTTCACGACATTGCTGCGGTCGACATCCAGGACAAAGCCAAGGTTGTCCGGAGGCGGATAACGAAAGGCCATGTCGAGGTTCCACTTGCCTTCGCGATCCATGCGGTCGTAAATGACTTCCTTCGCCTGATGACAGTGGATGCACCGACCGAGTCCTCGCGGCGGAGCGATGTCCGCAATGAAGAACGGCTTGCCGGTTTCCCGTGGAGCGAACCGCGGCGAGCGAGAACGATGTTCAGCAAGCACGGATTCCATTGTGAATCTCAATCCGGCCAGTGACTGCCGAGCGTCAGGCCCCTGCTCACAGCGACCGCCGTAACGCGAGTAGACCTTTTCGTCGGGACTGAGAAACATCACCTGGAACGTCAGGTCGTAGTCAAAATCGAAGACCTTGAGATTGAGTGGTTCGATCGCCGCAAGCCGGACGCGCACAAATTCATCGGCGATGTCTTTGATCTGTTCGAGACGGACAACCTGCCCGTCGAATTCGGAACAGTCGCCTCAGGGGACACAGCGCATCACAACCATCATCGGTTTCTTCACACGGACCGCTTCTTCGCGAGCTGCCGCGTAATCGAAGCGCCAGCCGTTCGCGATCGAATCACGGTCCTGAGCGGGATTCGATTGTCGCTGCGCGAAGGCCGGTCGCGGGGGCATCGAGAGGATGGTAATGACGACGCAGGATGCGACGAGCAGTTTCAACATGATTGCCTCACAGAGAGCTGGCCGGAACGAGTGCAATACAGTTGCAGCACGTGTGTGTCAGTCGCGGCGGGAGTTGCGAGCTGAGTCTGCCTCAGCCCGCTGCCCGTTTATTTGTCAGTGAACGGATTTCCGTTGTCGGAGCTGGCTGGCTTCTTCTCAGCGGATTCTGCCGCAGGGCGCCGTCCACTCGAGCTGCCGATCGGCTTATCTGAGGATGACTCGTCGGCGGCGGCTGCACCTGCACCTCGACGGGCACCAAACCGACCACCTGCTGCTCCCGCAGCACCACCTCGGCCCCGACGACCACCGCCTGCCGGGGCTCCTTCAGTGTTTCCGCCGAATCGGCCTGCGCCTCGACCGCCGCCCGCGCCGCCACCGTGACTGTGTCCACCGCCGCCAGTCACGCCGGCTTCTTCTTTGCTGAGCTTGCCGTCTTTGTTTTCGTCGAGACGAGCGAAGGCCTGAATGGCGTCTTCCATCTCTTCGATGGTGATCACGCCGTCGCCGTCTGCATCGAGAGCGGCGAACAGAGGATTGGTCGCTCCACCCTGGCCCCCTGCTCCGCCGCCGAAACGTCCTGTGGCTCCACCGCCGCCACCCGCTGCGGCTCCGCCACGGCCTCGTCCCGCTGCGGGCTGTCCTGATTCGGATGACGCAGCAGCGCCACCACGTCCGCCTCGGCCACGACCGCCTGCGGGTTGCGTCGTCGATTCGCTGTCTGCCGTCGCTCCACCTCGTGCTCCGCCGCGACCTCCGCGTTGAGCGAATGCGTCGAGAGAGACCATTGCCACTGCGAGAGCGACCGTGACGACCAGGATTGGCTTCAATGTCATTTGTGACTCCGAGTTTGTCGAAGAGGGTGACGGCGGAACTCGCCGAGGACCTGACCGACGGTTGTCGTACGCGACCATCCGCATCGGACGGAGGAAAAGGACGTTTTCCGGGAATTCCCGGAATCATCCGCATTCGGACATCCGCCCGATGCTCAGCACTGGGCCTGTTAGCTCAGAGTTGAATTCTCCGACGATATTCGGAGATCCGGCGGGCAATCCCCCGCCGACCGTACGACCACTGAGTGCAGCGTCCCGACCGTCGGGCAAGTCGGTGCGGTTTCCGCCCGGTCAGTTCCAACTGGAGTGCCCCATGAGGCTGATCTCACGATTGAAGGCGACCCTGGTGCCTCTTCTGCTGCTGGTTGCTGGTCTGCCTGAGTTTGCACGCGCCGATGAAACATTTGTGACAATTCACCGGGTCGCTGGAAATCGCCTGTCGGTCACGATGGACTCTGGGAGTGGTCGTGGTCGACGCGGAGGGCAGGCAGAAACGCCGCAGAGCCAATCGCCCGGACAGGCCTCATCCCGGCCAGCCGGCCGGGAACGTGGACGATTCGCGAGCCGCGGCAACACAACAGCCTCACAGCAGGTCGTCGTTACTGTCCCTTCGACCGCAAAGATCACTTCAGGAATGCGTGAGCGTCGAACATTCGAATTCCGGGCTGGAGCGGAACTGGCGGGCGGTCTCAGAAATCGAGTTTTTCAGAATCTGCAGAAACCGTTGTCCGCCCGCATTGTCACGCAGGGCAACGTCATCACCGAGGTCAACGTGATCACGCCCGAAACCGACATCAATCAGTCGAATGTCGATGCGGGCGGCGGGACGGTCATCGCGATTCGCCCGAAGCGGCCACCGATGAAACGCAAGTAACGCCCCTTGTCGAAACTTGTTGACCGGCCATTGCACGCCGGGTTTATTTGGCAGTCTCGCTGCAGGTGATTTCTCAATGACAAGACTCGTTCTGATTCTGCTCCCGTTGACTTTCGCACGGGTTGCCGACGCTCAGACGGCTGGTGTGAAGTTCTTCGAGTCGAAGATCCGACCTGTTCTCGTCGAGCACTGTTACGAATGCCATTCCGCGCAGTCGGGCAAAGCTCGTGGCGGACTGAAAGTCGATTCCCGCGACGCCCTGCTACGGGGCGGCGACACAGGCCCGGCGATTGTTTCAAAGTCGCTGCCGAAGAGTCTGTTGTACGAGTCGCTGCTCTATCGCGACGACGCTGACTACCAGATGCCGCCGAAGGGCAAGCTTCCGGACTCAGTGATCGCCGACTTTCGCCAGTGGATTCTGATGGGGGCTCCCGATCCTCGAGTGACGAAGATCAGTGCGGATGTCGAGACCACGATCGATATCGAGAAGGGCCGCGAGTTCTGGGCCTATCGACCACCTGAGACAGCCAGTCCACCGAAGTCGAAGAACTCAACATGGGCGCGAACGCCCATTGACCAGTTCATCATCGCGGGACTTGATGAGCAGGGCCTGTCACCGGTCGCAGATGCCAATGCACGAACTCTGGTTCGTCGCCTGTACTTCGTGCTGACGGGACTTCCGCCGACTCCGGATGCGATCAACAACTGGACGAGAACGATCGACTCAGCGGGTTCTCCGGAGACGCGGCAGGTTGCTGTTGCCGAACTTGTCGATGAACTGCTTGCGTCCCCGCGATATGGAGAGCGCTGGGGACGGCACTGGATGGACGTGGCTCGCTATGCCGAGTCCACCGGCGGCGATCAGAACAATATCTACCAGCACGCCTGGCGGTACCGCGATTACGTCATCGATTCTTTCAACAATGACAAACCGTTTGACCGCTTCATCCAGGAGCAGATTGCAGGCGACCAGCTTCCGATCGAAGACGATCTCGACTGGGCGAACAACGTCATCGCGACGGGTTTTCTGGCGATTGGGGCGAAGCTCGTCGGCGAAGAAGACCAGCAGAAGTTTTTCGCGGACCTCGTCGACGAGCAGATCGATGCGACGACTCGGGCGTTTCTGGCAACTTCCGTCGCGTGTGCCCGATGCCATGACCACAAGTTCGATCCCATTCCGCAGGAAGACTACTACGCCATTGCCGGAATCTTCCGAGCGACGACAACTCATTACGGTCTGCTGAAAGCGCAGGCCCGTCAGGCGACGACACTTCTGGATCTCACTGGCCTCGGCCCGCCGCCGGGGACTCCGACGCTGTCGCAGGAAGAGCTTGTCGATCTGATCGCTCAACGTGACGCCGCACGCACGGCAATCAACGACGCCATGAGAAAGATTCGCTCGGGCACGAATGTCTTTCGAGGAACGCTCCGCCGTCTTCGGTCACAACGGGACGAAACGGAAGCCGCGCTCCAGGCGTATTCGGAGCGCGGTGAGCCGCGAGTCTTCGCGATGGGTACTCAGGACCGAGACTTCCCACTGCCGACTCGGCTGCTGGTGCGAGGCGAGTTCGACCAACCGGCTCAGGAAGTAAAACGTGGCGTACTGCAGGTGCTGTCTCGCCCAAATCAACATCTCCTGTCGCCCACAGTCAACGGTAGCGGTCGGATTGAACTCGCGGAGTGGATCGCCAGTCGTGATAACCCGCTGACGGCTCGCGTCATCGCCAATCGCGTCTGGCACTGGATGTTCGGTCGAGGCATCGTGCGGACAGTTGACGACTTCGGTCAGACTGGCGAAGCACCGACGCACCCGGAACTGCTCGACTATCTGGCCCTGCGACTGATTGAGAGCGAGTGGTCTATCAAGTCACTGGTGCGGGAGATCGCTCTGACCCGCACGTGGCAGTTGTCGTCGGCGTTCGATGAAGCCAGTTTCGCTCGTGATCCCGACAACCGGTACCTGTGGCGAGCCAGCAAACATCGTCTGGAATCAGAAGCGATTCGAGATGCGATGCTCGCCGTGTCCGGGGAACTGGATGTCGAGCGACCGCTTGGCACGTACCTGAATCCCGTCGGCGAAGGCAATGTCGGGCAGAACGTATTCGAGCCCGTCATCCGGGAGATCACGGCCAGCACACGCTCGGTCTATCTTCCCCGCATTCGCAACGTCCTGCCTGAGATGCTCGAACTGTTCGACGCGCCCGACGCGAGCCTCGTTGCTGGTGTGCGGAACACAACCGCCAGCCCGCTGCAGTCGCTGTACCTGATGAACAGCGCGTTCGTGCAGCAGCAGGCTGAAGCACTCTCGCGACGCGTCCTCGAACGTCCCGCGAAAGAGCGTCTGGGCTATGCATACGAGTTGACTCTCGGTCGCCAACCGACAGACACAGAACGTGACCTCGCCATGCAGTTCATCAGCGAAGTCGGCAGTTCTTCCAGTCTGACGAGCGACGAGAAACTCGCCGCCTTCTGTCAGGCCCTGCTGTGCACAAGCGAATTCAGTTCGATTGATTGATCGGCAGGTCCGGTTCCGACCGGTCACATGCGTAACGGACCCCAACGATGACCACACGCTTCTTCCAACGCTCAAACATCGATGTTTCCCGACGGGATGCACTCCGGTCACTCTCCGCGGGTTTTGGATTCCTGGCGTTTGCGGGGCTTGCGTCGGCACAGGCGGCCAAAGAGACAGCGTCGGCGTTCTCCCCGCAGATTCCGCACTTCGAGCCGAAAGCCAAACGCGTGATCTTCCTCTGCATGCGTGGAGGCCCATCGCATGTGGACACGCTGGATTACAAACCTCGCTTGAAGCAGGACCACGGTCGGCCATCAACTTACGGCAGCCCGTGGATGGCATCGCCCTGGAGTTTCCAGCAGCATGGCGAGAGCGGTCTGTGGCTGTCTGAGCTGCTGCCAAACGTTGCAGCCCATGCCGACGAACTGTGCCTGCTGCGAGGCATGCACTGCGACCAGCCGGCACATGCTCAGGCCATGCTGCAGATGCACACGGGACACTTTCAGTTCGTGCGTCCGTCAATGGGGGCCTGGACGCTGTACGGCCTGGGCACGGAGAACCAGAACCTGCCGGGTTTCATCTCGATCAACCCGCCGACGTCGACTGGCGGCGCACAGAACTACGGGAATGCATTTCTCCCGGCGGCTTACCAGGGGACGAAGTTCTCGGTCCAGGACAGCAGTCAGCGCAACCGTCTCATCGATCGCATGCGTCGCGGCGAAGCCAATCCCAATGGCATCAACAACGCCGTCAACAACCAGCTTTCGAAGAGCGTCCAGCGAAACCAGCTCGACCTGATCGCCGCGCTGAACCGCGAGAAGCTCGATCGCGACAGGCACAACCCGCTGGTTGAAGGAGCGATTGAGAACTTTGAACTTGCCTTCCGCATGCAGGATGCCGTCCCCGACGTCATGGATTTGTCTGGTGAAACGGAAGAGACACTGTCGCTGTACGGAATCAACGGGGATCCGACGGACGGTTTCGGCCGTCAGTGCCTGCTGGCTCGGCGATTTGCAGAACGCGGTGTGCGTTTCATCGAACTCGGCCACGGAAGCTGGGACCAGCACAGCCAGATTCAAACCGCCCTTGCCGACAACTGTGCCGAAACCGATAAACCAGTTGCCGGCTTGATCGCCGACCTGAAACGACGAGACATGCTCAAAGACACGCTGATCCTGTGGGGCGGCGAATTCGGTCGCACACCGTACTCAGACAGCGGCACCGGCCGGGACCACAACCACAAGGGCTACTCCATGTGGATGGCCGGTGGCGGTGTCAAAGGCGGCTTCAGTTACGGCTCAACTGACGATCATGGCTACGAAGCCGTCGACGGCAGGATGCACATCCACGACTGGCACGCCACAATCCTGCACCTGCTCGGCCTCGATCACGAAAAGCTGACTTTCCGCTACGCTGGTCGCGACATGCGTTTGACCGAACTCGCGGGCTCAGTCGCAAGAGACATCGTCGGATAGTCAACGTCATGCTTGCGGCTCAATCAGATGAGCGGGTGTCACGCGAAGATTCTCCAGTGATAGCGGAAGTGCGCAAGCTCTCCATTGCCCTGTTTGTCGTGGTGGCTTCCAGCCGCCATCGTTTCGCATGGCACGAATCATGGCCGCTGGAAGCCACCGCGACGAAGGCCGTCCGTCGATTCTGGGCGACATTGGGCATCAGCCCGCTGGCGCCGTACTGCTACTTTTCTGCGACCCGATAGCCGTCCGTTGATGCGTTTTCAGGCCGGTGGTTTTCGCACTGGCAACGGACTATAAGTCTGCAGTTGGTCTCGCAACTCTTGCCGCTGAAAATGTCAGTGGCCACTCCGCAGGAAGTTTGTTCGCCATGAGTCATCTTCAACAGGCCGATCCGGAAATCTGGGCAGCGATTCAGCACGAAGAAACCCGTCAGGTCGAAGGCCTCGAACTGATCGCCTCCGAGAACTACACGAGCGCCGCGATTCAGGAAGCGGCCGGCACGGTGCTGACGAACAAGTACGCGGAAGGTTACCCCGAACGGCGCTACTACGGCGGTTGCGAGAACGTCGACGTCATCGAAGCGATGGCTCGCGAACGGGCCTGCGAACTCTTCGGAGCCGAGCACGCGAACGTACAGCCACACGCTGGCTCGCAGGCCAACATGTCGGTTTATCTGACGGTGCTGAAACCGGGCGACACGTACCTCGCCATGAGCCTCGACCACGGCGGCCACCTGACGCACGGCTCGCCGGTTAACTTCTCCGGCAAGCTGTACAACGTCGTGCCGTACGGCGTTCGCGAAGACGATCATCGGATCGACTTCGACGCCGTCGCGAAGCTCGCCCGCGAACACAAGCCCAAGCTCATCGTCGCCGGTGCGAGTGCCTATCCGCGCGAAATCGATCACGCGAAGTTCGCCGAGATCGCGAAGGAAGTCGGCGCACTCTTCATGGTCGACATGGCTCACTATGCTGGCCTGGTCGCTGGCGGAGTGCATAACAACCCGGTCGAAGTCGCTGACTTTGTGACCTCGACGTCGCACAAAACGCTGCGCGGCCCGCGTTCCGGCTTTGTGCTCTGCCGCGAGGAGCACGCGAAGGGCATCGATAAGACGATCTTCCCCGGAATGCAGGGCGGTCCGCTGTGCCACATTATCGCGGCCAAGGCAATCTGCTTTGGCGAGGCTCTCAAACCTGACTTCAAAGACTACGCCGCTCAGGTTGTCTCCAACGCGAAGACGCTGGCCGAAGTGCTGATGCAGGGCGGCATCAAGCTCTCGTCCGGCGGCACGGACAACCACCTGATGCTCTGCGACATGACCGCGATCGACCTGACCGGCAAGATCGCCGAGCAGGCACTCGACCGAGCGGGCATCACCGTCAACAAGAACATGATTCCCTTCGACCAGCGAACCCCATTCGACCCGAGCGGCATTCGCATCGGCACCGCCGCCCTGACGACTCGCGGCATGAAAGAGGACGAGATGCGAAAAGTCGGCGACTGGATCCTCGAAGTCCTCCGCAACGCCGACAATCACGACATCGTCTCACGAGTCCACGAAGAAGTCCGCGAATTCGCCAAAGCCTTCCCGGTGCCGGGGATCGAATAATCGTAGGGCCGGTTCCCACCGGCCGCTTCTTCGTCGCTCTCAACTGGCCGGTGGGAACCGGCCCTACTCGCGCAGTCGATCGCGAACGATGTCGAGCATCAGTGGGTGCAGGCCCAGCGGCGGGCAGAGTGTGAAGTTCACCGCCGGGAACTCGGTCGCGAGTTCGCTCCGGAATCGCTCCAGATCGCGAGTCACATGCGATCCAGCGCTCAGGAAGTAAGGCAGCATGCGGACTTCGCTGGCTCCGAGTTCGACGCATTGCCGGGCGCCGTCCGGGATCGACGGTTCGGCCAGTTCCAGGTAGCTCGGCACGACGAACTCGTACTCGCCGGTTTCCCGCAACCGATCAGCGACCTCGACGAGATCCTGATTTGCTTCCGCGCGGCGGCTGCCATGCGCGATGAGGAGGACGGCGGTCGACATCGGTGAAATCTCCTGCGGAAACGGTTCACGAGACAGTTCCGCAGTCGTAGACGCACGGAGGCAGCTTCGCAAGGGGCGGTCAGGCCCCGTTGTGCCGAGCGTTCCGATTGTGTCGGCCTGACCGGAGTTGTCACGCCGGGAATCTGTCCGGCTGTCGGACAGCAGCGACCTATGTTCTGGCCAGACGGCTCTCCCTGCGCGCCTTTCGATTGCAGGAATTTCGAGTGGTTCGCCGAACGCGAGAGTCTCGTAGCGAATCTCGCGCAGAGTTTCGGCCTGCTGTTCCTGCCGAAAGTCTGCGCGACTTTCGCGACTGACAATCATCAATCTCTTTCGACGCATTCACCATTTCAGCACTCCAGAGCTGGCCTTCATGGGTAACCCGCAGTTTTCATCGCTCGCCTTTGTGCTGTTCTGCATGACGACAGCGACGATGATCCTGCGCCCCGGTGAAATGATCCCGGCGCTCGGCCTGCTGCCGATCTACGAAGTGCTGATCCTCGGCACGCTGCTGCTGGCTCATCAGGGAGTCTTCCGGCAGTTCAAACCGGACTCGCTGCTGCGGCAGCCGGTTGCCTTGTGTCTGATCGGCACCTTCATCGCGATTCCGGTCTCGCACCTCACGCACATGTACTTCGGTGGGGCGCTGCACGGGACAATCGAGTTCACGAAGGCGGCAATGCTGTTCGTGCTGCTGGTTGTTGTCGTTGATCGCTGGTCGCGGTTCGAGCGGCTCACGACGGTCATCGCCTGCTGCGCGACGGTGATGATTTCGTTCTGCCTCATCGACTATCTGGGCATCGTCGACCTGCCGTTCATCAAGCACGCGGAAGAGAGTTACGGGCAGGAACTCGACGGAGACGACATTCGCATCGCGAGAATGAACGGAACCGGGATCTTCTCCGACCCGAACGATATCTCGCTGCTGATCACGGCGACGGGAATCCTTTGTCTGTCGTTTCTGACGGACAGAGAGCGCGGCCCGCTGCGTGTTCTCTGGGTGTTGCCAATCATGCTGCTGGCGCTGGCGCTGGTCTGCACGAAGTCGCGCGGCGGGATGCTGGCGGCCGCAGCTGCGATCGGTGTGCTGCTGATGTTCCGGTATGGCAAGGGCGTCGCGATTGCGATGGGAGCCCTCGGAGTCCTCGCCGCGCCGATCGTGCTTGGACGGCAGGCGAATATCGACCTCTCCGAGGGAACCGGACACGACCGCCTGATGCTGTGGCGGGAAGGCCTCGTCGCTCTGCGATCGAAAGATCTGTTCTTCGGGACGGGCGAGGGTTCGTATGCCGATTTCGCGGGCCTGGTCGCGCACAACTCGTTCGTGCACGCCTATGTGGAACTCGGCGTCGTCGGCGGCACGTTCTTCTTCGGAATGTTCTTCTTCTGTGCCTGGGGACTGTTCCGACTCAACACCCAGCCGTGGCAGATCCTGAATCCGCGACAGGCTCGCTTCCTGCCCTATATGGCTGCGATCGGGTCAGGCTGGACGATCGGGCTCATGTCCCTGTCACGCTGTTACACCGTCTCGACGCTGCTGATTCTGGCGCTCGGCACGGCTTATCTGAATCTTGCCGGCTGGAACCTGCGGCCTCGCCGACCGGTTCTGCAGTGGGACCAGTTTCATGTTGTGCGGCTTGCGGGGGCGAGCCTCGCGATGTTTGTCGCACTGAACCTCGTCGTTCGCGTTCTAGCCTGAGTTCGCTCTTCCGGAATCCGCGAGGAGCGGAGGCTTCGCATGAAATACAAACTGAAGATCAATCTGCTGGCGAGCTGGGGGCACCACGGGGTCAACATCCTCGTTGGTCTGGTGCTGATGCCGTTCGTGCTGAACACGATTGGCGATTCCAGTTACGGACTGTGGCTGTTTATCTGCTCGATTGCCGGCTACTCGGGCCTGATGAACCTGGGCTTCGGCAACACAATCTGCCGCTTCGTCGCGCATCATCATGCCAGGGACGAGATCGACGACGTTAACCGTGTTGTCAACGTCGTCGCGGCGATCTACCTGCTGATGAGCAGCGTGCTTGTCGCCGTGGCCGGAGCGCTCGCCTGGCTGGCTCCGTATCTTTACGACTGGGGCGAAACGTCGATCACCGAGATTCGCTGGGTGATCGTGCTGCTTGGCCTGAACGTCGTTGCCGGACTTCTCGGCAGCGTGTTCGGCGGCGTAATTGTCGGCCTGCAGCGGATCGATCTGGAGCGCGGCTTTCAGACGCTCGCGGGCATCGGTCGACTGGTCCTGACACTCGTGCTGCTGCAGCAGGAGCACGCGCTGATCACCCTGGCGGTGGTCTTTCTGCTGACAACGCTGATTGAGAACGTCGGTTACCTCGCGGTCGTGTTTCGCAAACTGCCGGGACTGAAACTGCACTGGCGCTACTTCGACATGGCGACGCTGAAGAAGTGCGGTGGTTTCAGCATGTACTCGTTGCTGGACTTCTTCGCGTACAAGCTGATCGAGGCGACGGACACCGTCGTGATCGGCTTCGTCTTCGGGACGTCATATATCGTGCCGTATTACGTCGCCCATCGGTTGATGACATTCATCGTGCAGCCGCTGCAGATGGTCGGCAACGTGCTGATGCCGCGCGGCGCGGAACTCGGCGCCCACAATCAGGATCACCGGCTGCGAGTGCTCGTACAGAAGGGCCTGGGCTTGTCGTTTCTGCTGACCACCGGCGTGACGATCGGCGCGTACTACTTTGGCGATCAGGTCGTGCAGGCCTGGCTGGGAAAAAGCTACAGCGAAACGCACCTGCTGCTGGTCGTTCTGCTGGCCGCTCAGATTCTGGCGACACCGATGCGCGTTCTGCGCGGCGTGCTGTTCGGCATGGGGCACGTCGAAGTGCCGTCGGTTCTGTACTTCATCGAAGCGCTGGCCAACATTGGCCTGACGCTGATTCTCGTCAAACCGCTGGGCCTGCTCGGAGTCGCCCTGGGAACCGCAATCCCGGTGTTCGCCGTCGAGCTGTTTGCGTTTCTGCCATACGCCTTGAGGAAGCTCGACTTCCCGCTGCGACAATTCGCGACGCAGATCCTGCTGCCTCAGTTGCCGGCGCTGCTGGCCCTGTGGCTGTACTCGATGGCTGTCAGTTCGCAGTGGCTGGTGACTGCTGCCTGGCTGCCTGTCCTGCTGGTCTCAGCGGGAGGCGGGGCCGTGCTGGGCCTCACCTGGCTGGCCAGTCGGCGAGTCTCCCGGCACTGGCAATTGGCGTAGTTCTCGATCCAAACGGGACACACACATGACTCAATCCGTGAGCGCAATCGAGCAGACCGTTCTGGCCTCGCCCGTCGGCGGCACCGGCCTGACGCTCGAAGTGCGCGCTGCCAACGAGCGTCTGTTTGCTCTGGGAGAATGGCAATCGCTGGAATCGCGAGTGAATGACGTGCCGCTGGCCAGTTCGTCCGACTGGACCGCCGCATGGCTCGACACCTTCGGCGACCTGGTCCCGCACTGGTTTCTGCTGGCGAAGGACACGACCTCCGATCAGACCGTCGGCATCTGTCTTGTCACGCGCGGCGTGCAGCAAAAGGACGGGCCGGTTCCGGTAAGTTCGCTCCATCTGGGGACTGCCGGAGAGCCGGAAGCCGACAGCGTGTGCGTCGAGTACAACGATCTTCTCGTCGTCCCAGAAGCGCGATTGAGTTTCTGCCGGCTGCTCCGTCAGCACTTCGAGAGTCAGTCCGGCATTGATCAGTGGCAACTCGACGGTGTCGATGAGTCACTGGCCGAAGCGTTCGCTGCCGATGACGACGTCCCTCTGACGCGGCGAACGGAAACCGCCTGCTGGTTTGATCTGACCGAACCGCGCAACGCCGGCAAGCCGCTGCTCGACACGCTCCGCAGCAGCACCCGCCGGAAAGTGCGGCGTTCTCTGGAAGCTCATCCCGAGCTGGCCGTCGACTGGTCCGAGTCGCTCGCCGACGCAGCCGAAATCTTTGAGGAACTGATCGCCCTGCATCAGGCACGGTGGAACGCTGTCGGCAAACCGGGCTGCTATGCGAGCGAGCGTTTCCTGAGCTTTCACGAATCTCTGCTGGCGCGTCTGGTGCCGCAGCAGCGGATGTTCTTTGTCCGCGTGCGGTCGGGGCGCGACACCGTGGGCTGCGTGCAGCTCTTCAACGACCGCAACCGCATCCTGCTGTACCAGTGCGGCTGGTCTCCCGCCTCTCATGGCACGAGTCCCGGCGTCGTCGTCGATTACCTCGCGATGGATGCCTGCCTGCAGCGCGGCTTCGATGCCTACGACTTTCTGGGCTACGAAACTCAGCACAAGCGACATCTGTCGAACCGCAGTTCCAGCCTGATCTGGATGCAGCGCCGCCGCTCGCGACTGAAGTTCGCCGCTTTGAATGCTGCGCGACAACTGAAACAGAAACTGAAACCCGCCGACACGAAACGAGAGCGATGACAACCGACGAACTGATCCGTGAGGACACAACGCTGACGGTCGCTCGGGTTCGAGCGACGCCAGCGAAATCTGACAGCACGACCATCTGTGTGACGCCGCTTGACGATGCCTTCTTCCGACACCTGTCGCAGAGCTACTGGCAGTGGCGCGAACTGTGCGAACAGGATCCTCAGGCACGCGTCACTCAACATCCGGACCTGGTGCTCGCGGAACTTCGCCACGCACCAGAGTCGTCGCAGTGCCCGGCTGTGCTTATTGAGTGTCGCGTTCACGATCATCTGCGTGCCGCTGCAGTGCTCGTCCCGAAGCAGACCGCTGGCGAGAAGCGCTTCGGTGCCGGATGGAGCCTGTCCGGCTACCGCCTCGCCGGCAACCGGATCCTCGGCAGCGTGCCAGCCTCAGATGTCTCCCCGTTTGCCCAGGCCGTGGCCGCTCAACTCAGTCGGACGGACGCCGACTTTCTGCTGATCGAAGATGTCGATTCCGAGGCTCCCGTCCTTGAACTGCTGAGCGGTCAACACTGCCCCCTGCAGGTCTATCGACCGACCACTCCACAACCGCGTCACCGCATCGAACTGCCGGAATCGTTCGACGCCTACATGGCTCGATTCAAATCACGGACACGCAACACGCTGCGGCGCAAGGTGAAGAAGTTCGGAGAGTGTCGGCTGGAGCGGATCACGGAACTCGACCAGCTTCCCGAATTCCTGTCGGCAGCGCACGAGATCTCCCGCAACACCTGGCAGACCGCGGTACTGGGCCTGCGAATTCACGACGACGATCGCGAGTACGAATACTTCACGACACTTTCCCAGCTGCAGTCCCTGCGCGCCTATCTGTTGTGGCAGCGCGACACGCCGGTCAGCTTCTGCGTCGGCACGCAGTTCAACGGCGTCTTTGACTACGAAGAGGTCGGCTACGACCGCCGCTTCGCGCAGGCATCACCCGGGCAGGTCATGGTCCTGAAGATGATCGAAGACCTGTACCGGTCGGGCACGCCGCGTCTGTTCGACTTTGGCGGCGGCGACGCGGAGTACAAACGGCAGTTCGCCAATTGTCAGAGCGAAAGCGGCAACGTCTGGCTGCTGAGCCCCGGCGTTCGATCGTTCGCCATCCGCAGCTACTTCGACAGCCGCCGCTTCCTCACTCGCACGTTGAGAACCGCCTGTCGAAAGGCCGGCGTGATGAACCGCCTCCGGCAACTGACACGTCGCGGCCTGACGCACCGCGGCTTGGCTCAGCACAACGAAACAGACAACAGCAAGCGGTCCGACACACAGTCAGTGTCACAGTCAGTGTCACAGCCGAACCGGGGGCCAGCGTAATGTCCGCCATTCGCCAGTCGCTGAAACACCTGCTGACCGGACTCCTGCCGCCGCATACGCTCGCGACGAACGGAAAAGGATCGGGCATCGCGCTGACATTCGACGATGGCCCGCATCCGGAATTCACACCTCGACTGCTCGACGCTCTCAGCGCTGCCGGAATTTCCGCAACGTTCTTTGTGGTCGGCGATCGAGCGGCCCGGCACCGCGACATCCTGCAGCGCATCGCTGCGGACGGACACGAGATCGGCAATCACACCTGGACACACAGCGAACCTCGCGAAACATCGACCGCAAAGTTGGCCGACGAAGTCCGTCGAACCTGCGAGCTGATCGAAGACGTCACCCATCGCGAGTGCCGACTCTTCCGACCTCCCAAAGGCGAACTGACGCTGCGAAAGCTGCTGGCATTGCGACGCGAGCAGCAGACCATCGTGCTCTGGAACCAGGACACGAAGGACTACCGAATGAGCGCCGGCTCGGACGGCATCGTCGACTGGTGCCGCAGTTACCAGCCAGCTGCTGGCGACATCGTGCTGATGCACGACAACCATCCTCACGCGATCACGGCGATCGAGTTCCTCAACCACGAGCGAACTGACGTACTGAGTCGGTGCCGAACGGTTTCGCAGTTATTGAACCTCTCGTCCGGCGATCAAACCGCGCCGGCGGAGATCAGGAGAACGCTATGTACTGGATCGTAGCCGCCATCGCGGTCCTCGTTCTGCTGGCGGAAACTGCCGCCGTCGCTCTGGTCGTGCGCCGCAGGAATCTCGACCGCTGGCTGCCGAGCTACCTGTTCGGAATGGATGCCTGCCCGCGGCTCAACCGTCCTGACGTGCGGCCCGTCGAAACAACTCCGTCCGATCTCAACGACGCGACTGTCAAAACCGTGCGCGGCCATCAGACTCCGTGGGCCCGGTTCGTCAACTCGGAACCGCTCGATGTCTTCATCGCCGTCTGCGACCACTACGAACCGGACAACGCTCGTCCGCCGCGTCACGTCGCCGATGCCCGCGTCGATCGCTGGTGCCGCGACTACCCAGCTCTGTTCAGCCAGTTCAAGGATTCCTCCGGACGCTCACCGCAGCACTCGTTCTTTTTCCCGCAGGACGAGTACTTCGTTCCCGAGTACCTCGACCAGCTCCGCGATCTCTGCGAAGCCGGCTTCGGCGACGTCGAGATCCATCTGCACCACGACAACGACACCGCAGACGGTCTGCGCGAAAAGCTCGAATCATTTCGCGACACCCTGCACTTCCGCCATGGACTGCTGAGGCGTCACCAGACGACCGGTGATCTGACGTATGGATTTATTCATGGCAACTGGGCACTGTGCAACTCCCGCCCCGATGGTCGCTGGTGCGGCGTCAACGACGAACTGAGCATCCTGCGCGAAACGGGTTGCTATGCCGACTTCACGCTGCCGTCCGCGCCCGAGGCAACTCAGACGCGAATCATCAACTCGATTTATTACGCGTCGAGCAATTCCCGCCGCCCGTGTTCGCACGATCGAGGCACGACCGCAACGCTCGACGTCGCTCCGCCGGCGAAGCATCTGCTGATGGTCCAGGGGCCGCTGACGCTCGACTGGGAAGACCGCCGCCGCGGCGTGCTGCCGAGAATCGAAAACGGCGACCTGCTGTATCGTCGACCACCGACGCTGCATCGCTTCCTGCAATGGCTGAAGTGCGGCGTTCACGTTGCCGGTCGCCCCGACTGGTGCTTCATCAAACTGCACACGCATGGCTGCAAAGACGGCAACATCGACACGCTGCTCGGCGAGCAGACCCAGCAGTTCCACCGCGACCTGGCCAGACTCGCCGCCGAGCATCGGCATCTGCGATACCACTACGTGACTGCGTGGGAGATGTCCCAACTGATCAATCAGTCCGAATCCGGAGCCGCAACACCCACAATTCTGTCAGCGTCGAGAGCCCCGGAACCGGCCTGCTGACACGGTTTGTCCCCGAGATCCGACACAGCCTGAACGGTCGCCAGCCAGAGTCCGCTCGTTTCGACAAGCCCCACCACAGTACCTTGACGCCCCGCACGCCAGACCATACTTTCCCGCCAGCCAAGGACGATTAGCTCAGTTGGCTAGAGCGCCACGTTGACATCGTGGAGGTCACTGGTTCAAGTCCAGTATCGTCCATTCATAACCCCTTGCAGGTCAACGACTTGCGAGGGGTTTTTTCGTGATACCTTTTCGTGTTTCAGGCGGTGATACCCTCGGTG
>Ga0209578_10000617_pt1 | contig 40967 bp, 35 predicted proteins | sample tdAd472_FD_187127 | JGI IMG/M metagenome (GOLD analysis project Ga0209578, IMG submission 187127) | Marine sediment microbial communities from the Atlantic coast under amendment with organic carbon and nitrate - tdAd47.2 (SPAdes)... | ecosystem: Environmental > Aquatic > Marine > Coastal >...
CATCCTTCGAGACGCGGTCAAATGTGATTTGGACCGCTCCTCAGGATGAGGACCATGTTTCCTCTTCCCCTCATCCTGAGGAGGCCGGCAGGCCGTCTCGAAGGATGAAAGGTCGGCAATCCGACCGGCGATGCATGGCTGGCATACCCGATTACACCTTTCCATTCACAGCGAATTGGCGTAATCGGCGCGGATGAACAGCAGACCCACCCAGGATAACGCGACGCTCGGGATCACCCTGGTGATCTCGGCGATGTTTATTTTCGCGACCCAGGACGCGATCACCAAGACGCTGGCCGCCAGCTATTCGGCACCGCAGATCCTGTGGGTGCGGTTCGTGTTTTATGCCCTGTTCGCGTTGGCGTTTTCGATCCGCAAGCGGCCGCTGCGCGACTGCCTGAAAAGCAACGCACCGTGGCTACAGATCGCGCGCTCGTTGCTGATCGTCACCGAGATCGGCATGTTCATCGTCGCCATCCGCTACATGACGCTGGCCGAGATGCACGCCCTTTTGGCAACGTTTCCGCTGATGGTCACCGGCATCGCCGCGCTGTTCCTTGGCGAACGTGTCGGCATTCGCCGCTGGAGTGCCGTGTTCGCCGGCTTCATCGGTGTGTTGATCATCATTCGCCCGGGCATCATCGAGATCAAACCGGCGGTTTTCCTGGCGCTGCTGACGGCACTTATGTTCGCCGGCTACAACGTCATGACACGCCTCGTCGCCAAGTACGACGACGGCGAAACGTCGACGGTCTATATGGCCCTCATCGGTGCCGTGGTGCTGACGTGCATCGGCCCGTTCTACTGGATCGATCCGCCGCTGACGGACTGGTTGTGGCTGATCTGCCTGTCGATCACCGCCGCTTCCGGGCATTTCCTGCTGATCAAGGCGCTCGAAGCCGCACCGGCGGCAACGCTGCAGCCGTTCAACTATACGCTTTTGGTGTTCGCGACGGTGATCGGGTACCTGTTCTTCGACAATTTGCCCGATTTCTGGACCGTGGTCGGCGCGTCGGTGGTCGTCGGCAGCGGCCTGTATACCATCTACCGCGAGCGCATCCGCAAACAAGCGGCTTGAGAACGGTCTCTCACTGTCACCCCGGTGCAGGCCGGGGCCCAGCATAGTTGTTGCCCTGGATTCCGGCGTACGCCGGAATGACGACTTTACCTGCAAGCGTGGTTGTGCGCTCGGTAAACGTCACAGGCCCAGGTCGGCCAGGTCCTGCTCGGTCACGAACACCGTCCCCGTAAAGGCGACGACATCCGTGTTGTCGACGGGACGGGCCACATCGACGCGGTATACGGCCTTGCGGCGCGTACGCGAAATCTCGCGCGCATGCGCTTCGATCACATCGCCCTCGCGCACGCCCGACAAATAGGAAATGTGCGCATCGATCCCGACGGACACCTTGTCGTGCGTGTTCGACGCCATGCCGAAAGCCGTGTCGGCAAAGGCGAAGGTCACGCCGCCGTGCGCCCATTTCAGGAAATTCAGGTGTTCGAAGCGGACCGTCATCCGAAGATCGAGCGATCCGGGCGCGGCATCGATGACTTCGATCCCCATCGCCCGCGCGCAGTTGTCGGCGGCGATCATCGCCTCGACGCGGGCGCGCGCAGCATTCGCGGCGTCGTCCATGTTGCTCAGGCCGCGATCAGCGGCTGACCGAAGCCAAGCTCATCGCGCAGACAGGCACACATTTCGCCGTGTGTCGCACCGACTTCGGCGGCGGCCACAAGCGCCTCGAAGACGTTCAGGCCTTCATCCGAACAGGCTCGCGCCATCGCCGCCAGCGCCTTTTCGACGTCGGCATTGGAGCGTTCTGCCTTGAATGTTTTCAGCTTGGCGATCTGTGCTTCCATGGCTTCGCGTTCGGGGCGTTCCAGCGGCGTCACCGGAACCGGTTCGTTATCGGTGTAAGCATTGACGCCGACGATGGTCTGTTCGCCGCTTTCGACACGGCGCTGGAAGTCGAGCGATGACTCGCCCAGCTTGTCCTGCACCAGCCCCGACGAGACGGCGGCGAACATGCCGCCGGCAGCATCGATCTCGTCGAACGCGGCGAGGATTTTTTCTTCCATCTGGTCGGTCAGCGCCTCGACATAGTACGACCCGCCGAGCGGATCGATAACGTCGGTGAGCCCCGCTTCCTCGCGCAGGATGTTCTGCGTCTGGATGGCGATCTTGGCCGCCGCTTCGGTCGGCGTCGACAGCACTTCGTCGTAAGCGTCGGTGTGCATCGATTGCAGCCCGCCGAGAATGCCGGCAATCGCCTGCGCCGTCGTGCGCGCGATGTTGTTGAGCGGCTGCTGGCGCGTCAGGTCGACGCCGGACGTCTGCGCATGGAACTTGAAACGCCATGCGCGCGGATCCGTCGCCCCCAGCCGTTCCTTGGCGAGCCGTGCCCAGATACGACGTCCGGCGCGGAACTTGGCGATCTCCTCGAAGAAGCTGATGGAGATATCGAAGAAGAAGGTGAAGCGCGGCAGGAACGTATCGACATCGAGCCCCCGGGCCTGACAGTCCTCGGCATACTGGATCGCAGACGCCAGCGTAAAGGCCATGGCTTCGGCGGGCGTTGCTCCGGACTGCTGCATGTGCTGGCCGACCACCGAGACCGGGTTCCACATCGGCAGCCGCTCATTGGCGAACTGCACATGATCGACGAACACGCGGCGCGCGCCGCCCAGTGCGAGGCGGAAAAACATGTGGTTGGCGACATAGTGCGAGATGTAGTCGCTCTGGTTCGAGGTGCCGGAAATCCTCGACCACGGAATGTCGCGGCGGTTGGCGACCCCAAGCAGGAATGCCAGCAGCGTGAACGGCGACGGGTCGTTGAGCGCCACCGACATGTCGCCGATCGGCACCCCTTCGAGGCACGTTTCCATGTCTTCGATGGTATTGATCGTCGTGCCGCAGGTGCCGAGCACCTCGATATCGACCTCGTCGATGTCATAGCCGCGATAGACGGAATTACACGGGATCATGCTGAGCGCCGTCGCACCGGTGTCGACGATACGGCGCATGCGGGCGTTATAATCTTCGGGCGTGGCTAGGCCGATCAACTGGCGCTGCGTCCACGAACGACCGCGGTGCATGGTCGGATAGATGCCGCGCGTAAAGGGTGCCGCGCCCGGAAAACCAAGGTCCGGCATGTAGTCGTCGGGCGACCAGTCTTCCGGCGTATACAGCGGCTTGACCTCGATACCCGAACGGTTGCGGCGCGGCTTTTCGTTCGGCAGGTGCTTTGCATAGGCATCCTGCCAGGTGTCGCGCGCGGCTTCGAAATCGTTCCCCAGCGTCGTGTTCTTGCGATCTTCGCTCATTGTCATTCTCCCAACTTCTTGCGGCGCTCGACGATCAACTCGGCAATGCCGTCGACGATATCGGCGCGCGAACACCCCGGATGAAACACTTGCGCGACGCCCGCTTCCTTCAGCATCTGTTCCTCGTCATCCGGGACGATCCCGCCGACGATAACGATCACATCGTCCAGTCCGGCGTCTGCCAGCGCCCGCATCAGCTTCGGCACCAGAAGGTGATCCGTCGCCAGCGAGCTGACGCCGACGCAATCGACGTCTTCCTGCGCCGCCTGATTGACGACCGTTTCAACCTGTTGCCATGGGCCCGTGTAGATCACTTCCATCCCGGCATCGCGCAGGAACGATGCGACCAGCCTGGAGCCGCGGTCGTGCCCATCCAGGCCGATCTTGGTGACCATCACCTTGGGTGGGCGCGACAGCCCGGCAACGGCGGTCGGAATGTCGGAGGATTGAGACGCTTCAACTGTATTCATGGCTTTGTTCCCACAGTTTTATCGTTACGTAACAGGCGGACGAAATGTCCGGCGATTTCCGCCGGGGTATCGCCGTCGGCGCGGTACCAGGTTTTCGACCAGTTGGCGGCGCCCAGCAAAATCAAACGCATCCATCCGGCGTCCTTGGCATTTTCAAGCGGCAGCGCATCGACGAGATGGCGGAACCGCTGCTCATAATCATCGCGAAGCTGGATCAGCTTGGCCCGCAATTCCGGCGCATCGGCAGGCAGATCGCGGATCACCACCTGCGCATAGTCGCCACCGTCGAGCAGACTTTGCAGGTGCGCCGCCAGCGCGTGCTCCAACCGTTGCCAGGGATCGTTGGGGTTCGCGCTTGCCACTGCGGCATCGACCGCGTCGGCGATCCGGCGCACGCCTTCTTCGTGCACCGCCAAAAGCAACGCGGTCTTGGATTTGAAATGGTAATACAGCGACCCCGCCAGCATGCCCGCATCGGCGGCGATATCGCGCATGGTCGTCGCGGCATAGCCCTGACGGCGGAAACGGTACGCTGCCGCGTCCAGCACCCGCGCCCGGCGGTTGTTGATGCGTGGCCGCACCGCGTCATCTATGTGGCCTTGTCCGTCCATGATATCCCATTAAACAAACGTTTGTTAGGTTAATATATACCTTGCACAGCGGCCCGACAAAAGCGAAATGTGACGTACGTATAAAGGAGATCGACATGCCGCTATCCAAGGCCCAACCGCGCCGCCATATCCACACCCGCGAAATCCGCTGCGACGCGTATCAGCGCGATGACGGGCTGTGGGATGTTGAAGGGGTCATGACCGACACCAAGACCTATTCCTTCGACAATCTGGACCGCGACGGCGTCGCTGCCGGGGAATACGTGCACCGGATGCGCGTGCGGCTGACCATCGACGAGGAACTGGTCGTCCAATCCGCCGAGGCCGTGACCGAGGCGGCGCCGTTCAACATGTGCGGCAATATCGCGCCGGATTATTCAAAGCTGGCGGGCCTCAAGATCGGGCCGGGCTGGCGCAAGAACGTCATGGCGCGGCTGGGGCGCACACATGGCTGCACGCACATTTCCGATCTGGTGCTGGGGCCGGTTCCCGTCACCGCGTTCCAGGCCGTCATCCCGGCCCGCCGCGAACGCGAAAAGGAAGGCGGCGACGGCAAGCGTCCATCGACGCTGGACACCTGCCATGCCCTGGCAGCGACCAGCCCGGTCGTGAAACGGCGCTGGCCGGAATTTTACGAGGGTGAGTAAGCGCGCATCGGGATTCTTTCCCGGCCCCGGGCCAAATAAAAAAACCGTTATCCTGAACTCGATTCAGGGTCCATAGAATTCACGAGCTTCTTGAGAGCATGGGTCCTGAATCAAGTTCAGGACGACGATTGTTTTGTGTTCGCTGTTTACCACAAACCCGGCCGTCACCCTGAACTCGATTCAGGGTCCATAGAATTCACGAGCTTCTTGAGAGCATGGGTCCTGAATCAAGTTCAGGACGACGATTGTTTTGTGTTCGCTGTTTACTACAAACCCGGCCGTCACCCTGAACTCGATTCAGGGTCCATAGAATTCACGAGCTTCTTGAGAGCATGGGTCCTGAATCAAGTTCAGGACGACGATTGTTTTGTGTTCGCTGTTTACTACAAACCCGGCCGTCACCCTGAACTCGATTCAGGGTCCATAGAATTCACGAGCTTCTTGAGAGTATGGATCCTGAATCAAGTTCAGGACGACGAGAGCAATCCGTCAGGGCGACAAACATACCTGTTTGCAGATTTACCTGCGTTACAATTTCCCGAGCGCCGCATCGATCCGGTTCGAGGTGTCGGCGTCGCGGGCAGAAAGCCGCAGATAGTTGACCACCGCGGCGCGCACGGCCTGTGCCCGGTTGGCGCTGCCGCGAATATCCTCGATACGGGTGCATAGATCGTGGCGCGAGATTCCCTCGTTTTCGCAAATCTCGTCCAAGGCGCCCCAGACTGCGGCTTCGAGCCGGATTGTGGTTCGACGTTTGGCGATTACGATATTCCGCGTCTGCATTCGCGCATTCATTGCAACTTCCCCGAGTTTTTATATCAAGGAAGATTTCACAGATTGCGACAGCTTAAAAGTGTATTCTTTCTCAAAAATGAGACTCGGTTGTATCGTCGGCCGATTACTTCGACGTCATGACGAAAACGCCGTCCCAATCCTTCGGCGGGTCCGCTTTCAAGGCTTCGCACCGGTCGATATAGATTTGCGCCAGCTTGTCGCTGGGATTGGCTTTCAGACACTCGTGGAACAGGCCCATGGCCTTGTCCCAGTCGCCATTGTTGTAGTGGACGCGCGCCCCTTTGAAGTTATTCACGACTTCCATCAGGTTGGGGAAGGTTTCCTCGGTGTGATAGTCCAGCACTTCGAGAATCTCGACCGGCTTGGTCTTGCCTTTGACGATGACACGGTCGATATCGCGAATCCGGTACGTCCCCTTGAGTTTTTTGTATGTCAGGTCGCTGATGAGGATGCGTGCAGCGTATTGCTTGCACGCCGATTCGAGCCGTGCCGCCAGGTTCACCCCGTCGCCGATCATCGTATAATCCATCCGCTTCGGCGAACCGATGTTCCCGGTGACGACATTGTCCGTGTTCAGGCCCAGGCCCATGTCGATGGGCATATCGCCGTTGGCGACGCGTTCCTTGTTCCACTCCCACAGCTCGCTGATCATCGCGATCCCGGCGCGCACCGCCCGGTCCTCGTCGTCGTCGCGCGGGATAGGCACCCCGAAACCGGCCATGATCGCATCGCCGATGAACTTGTCGAGCATCCCGCCTTCACGGGAAATGCATTCCACCATGATGGTGAAATACTCGTTGAGCATCTGCACCGTGCCTTGCGGGCCAAGAGATTCGGTGATCGTCGTGAACGAGCGCACATCGGAAAACAGCACCGTCGCCGTGATCGCCCGCCCGCCCAGCGCATCATCGCCACCGGCCATCAGCTGATCAGCGAGGCCCGGGTCCATATAGCGCGACATTGTCGACTTCATGCGCTTCTCGGACGAGATATCCTCGAACATGTACATGACGCCGAGCTTTTTCTGCTCCGGGCTGAGCAGCGGCAGACACGTCACGTTGACGGAGATCTTTTCTTTTTCTTCCTCGTCGCCGACAACGAGTTCGGCGTCCATCTTGATGTCGCCCTCGCCGCTCTCGTCGACTTCCGCCGCCTGTTCAACCAGCCACGCGTTCTCGTCGATAAAGAACTCATCCCCCTTCTTGTCGATGATGTCCGACGTCGTGGTCCGCAGGATGCGCAGCCCGGCCGCGTTACAGGTCACGATCTTGCCGTCGTCGTCCAGCGTGACGACGCCGTTGGTCATCGATTCCAGCATGCTCTCGTTATAGTTCTTCATGTTCTGAACGTCTTCGAAGAGCTTGGCGTTTTCGAGCGCGATGGCGATCTGCGAGGTGAACGCCTTGAGCCGCGCCTCGTCCTCTTCGGAAAACGGACCGCCACGCTTGTTCAGAACCTGCGTGACGCCGATGACCTTGCCGTCCTTGTTGGTGACGGGGATACACAGGATCGACCGCGTAAAGTATCCGGTCTGCTTGTCGAAGCTCGGATTGAAGCGCAGATCGGCATAGGCATAGGGAATGTTGACCGACTTTGCCGACGTATACACCGCCCCGGCGATACCCGCCGTATTCGGCAGACGAATTTCGCCGATGCTGTCGCCCATGGCGACGCGCGAGAACAATTCGTTGGTCTTTTCGTCGTTGATGAACAGCGTGCCGCGGTCTGCACTCAGCATGCGCGTCGCTTCGCTCATCACCTTTGACAGCAAGGAACCGAGTTCCAGGTCCGACGTCACGTCGGTGACGATGTCGAGGAATTCCAGTTCCTGCTCGCGGGATTTCTTCATCTTCTCAACGAACTGCGTCGACTGCAGCGCCACCGACGCCTGCGTCGTCATCGCTTCGAGAAGTTCCAGGTCCTCTTCGGTGAATTCACCCTTTTTCTTGTTCAGCACCTGAATGACGCCGATCAGGTCGCCTTTGACGGTTTTCACCGGCGCACAAAGGATGGATTCCGTCTTGAAGCCGGTCTGTTCATCGACGGTGCGGTTGAAGCGCTCGTCCGAATACGCATCAAGGATGATCAGCCCCTGCCCCGACTGGAACACGGCACCGGCGATACCGGTGTTGTTCAGGATGCGAATTTCGCGCTGGAAGTTGCCCTGTGCGAAGCGCGAATAAAGTTCGTCCGTCACCGGATCGTTGAGGAACAGCGTGCCGCGTTCGGCCTGCAATTCCCAGGTCGTCATCTCGACCATGGTCTCCAGTACTTCGTCCAGGCTTTCGATCGCGGCGACGCGCCTGGACACGTTCAGCAGCATTTCTGCCTGTTTCAGCTTGCGGTCGGCCTGACGCAGCTTGTCCATGCGGTTGACCCGGCCCTCGCGGCCGTTCGGCTCGTCCGCATCCTCGTCATAGCGCTCACGCGGGCGCTCTTGCGTTGGCGCAGACTTGCGCTGTCTTGGCGGCACGGGGGTTTTCTTTTTCGCCGGTGCGGCCGGCTTTGTGGTCTCGCCGACGGACTGTTCCGGCGGGCGCTCGTTGGCAGCGGCCTTGTCGCGCGCACTTTTCCCGCCGCGTGCCGATGCACGCCGCGCGCCCGCTCTGACCTGGATGTTACTTGCCACCCTTTAACGTCTCCAGTTCGTTCCGCATTTCAACGACGGTTTGTTGCAATTGGCCCAACTCGTCCCTGGCGATGCGCTCTTGCTCCTGCAATTTCTCGATATTGTCGAAGCGCATGGTTTCCAGCTCCTCGCGCAACGACGCCGCAGTTTCCTTCAACTGGCGGATCTCGTCGGTATTTTCCCGGACAACATCCTGCACCGCGTCCGCCTTTTCGACCTGCAACCGCTCCAACTCGTCGCGCAACGCCTGCGCCGCCTCCTTGAGCTGCTTGATCTCGCTCGCCGAGCCGACAACCGCTTCCTGCACCTTGGCCTCGGCAGCGATGCGGTGCGCTTCCAACTCGTCGCGTAGCGCCTGTGCCGTATCCTTCAACTGCTTGATTTCATCAACCGAATTTGACACCGCATCCTGAACGGCCTGTTCCTTTTCGACCTGAAGCCGTTCCAATTCGTCCCGCAGCGCGAAGACCGTTTGCTCCAATTGACGGATCTGCAGCGTCGCCTGGTGAAGCTCGCTCGGTTCTTCCTCGACCAGTGTTGCCGTGTCAGCCATTAAACTTCGTACACACTCCCCGTAACTCTTTGATATCATAGTATCCATGAGCCGTTCCTGTAGCAAATATAATGCGTCACCCGATGCACCTTCGGGCATCCGTTGATGAGCGCGGTCTGCCGTGACTGTGCACGGACCTACGACGCCGTTCCCGGCAATGAATGTCCGGCATGCGGGGGCACGCGATTCTTCGCGCACCCGGAACTGTTCGACCTCGAAATTGCGCACATCGATTGCGACGCGTTCTATGCCTCGGTCGAAAAGTGCGACAATCCGGACATTCGCGGCAAGCCGGTGATCGTCGGCGGCGGGCGGCGAGGCGTCGTCTCGGCGTGCTGCTATATCGCCAGAATCTACGGAATCCGCTCGGCCATGCCGATGTTCAAGGCGCTGGCGGCGTGCCCGGACGCCGTCGTCATCCGTCCGGACATGGAAAAGTACCGCCGCGTCGGCCACCAGGTACGCGAGTTGATGCAGAGCGTCACACCGCTGGTCGAGCCAATCTCCATCGACGAGGCGTTTCTCGATCTTTCCGGCACCCGCAAGCTGCATCACGGCGCACCCGCAGTGACCCTCGTCAAGCTGGCGAAGCGGATCGAAGACGAAATCGGCATCAATGTTTCCGTCGGCCTCAGCTTCAACAAATTCCTCGCCAAGCTGTCGTCGGACCTGGACAAACCACGCGGGTTTGCCGCCGTCGGACGCGCCGAAGCCGTTGAATTTCTTGCCGAAAAACCGGTCGGCATTCTGTGGGGTGTGGGCCGGGCGCTGCGCACCAAGCTGGAACGCGACGGGATTTCGAAAGTCGGCGATCTGCACAAGTACGAGGAACGCGAGCTTGTCGCGCGCTACGGCGCCATCGGCACGCGCCTGAAACGCTTTTCCGAAGCAAAAGACGTGCGCAGCGTCGACCCGGAGAGCATTGCCAAGTCGATTTCCGCCGAAACCACGTTCGAGGACGACGTCGGCGACACCGATGCGCTCCGCGTCACGTTGTGGGGGCTGTCGGAAAAGGTCGCGCGTCGTCTGGGACGCGCCGGGTATGCCTGCGACGGCGTGCAGTTGAAGCTCAAGGCCGCCGACTTCAAGACCATCACACGGTCGCGCAAACTGTCCGGGCCGACCAAGCTCGCCGATGAAATCTACAAGGCTGCCGAGGCGTTGCTGGCGGGCGAGGCCGACGGCAAGAAACTGTACCGCCTCATCGGTGTCGGTGCCGAACGGCTGTTGCCGGCCGAGGACGCGGATCAGCCCGACCTTGCCGACCCGGACCGCGGCAAGCGGGTCAGGGTGGCCGACGCCATCGACGCGGTGCGCAACAAATTCGGCGACGGGGCCATCGGCAAAGGCCGCGGCTTCAAGGGCTAGGCGCGCTCAACCTGGCGATCACGGGCGTGCCCAGCACCCGCTCTTCGGTATTTTCAAACGTCGTCAGACCGATCGCGAAGTCGACGACATCGTCGTCTTTCGAGCACGGAAACAAGGTGACCTTGATGCGGCGTTCGACCTCCGGGTCGACACCCGGGTAATAATCGGAACGCTCCGTATACAACGGCCGCTTGTCGACAAACAGGTTACGGTATGCGGCGTGGACTTCGCGCGAATAATGTTCCGCATAGTCCTCCGTCAGGTATCCGCCCATCAGGACGCGTCCGAAATGCTGATCGACATCCGTCCCCGAGAGCAGAATCTTCAGTCCGTTTTCGAAGCCCTCACGCCCGTCGATCACCCAGACGTGGCGCACCAGATGCGCGATCTGCATCAAATCCAGCGCCTTGTAATCGGGCATCGCCGCACCGTTCAAGTTCGCTTCGATGAATTCAGCGAAGGCAATATGCTTGGCGTTCCCGCCCAAGTCGGCAATCTGTGATGCGTAACCCGGCAATTCGCGAACCCTTTGCGTCGATGTGGCGGAAAAACACAGGCACCGCCGCACGAATCCCAACCTGACGTCACAGGATATCACAGCATGGGATTAAAATACGCCCTGTTTCCGGCAAGCACCATCAGGCATCCGGCGCGATCAGCTTGGCGATCACCGGGTCGTCCAGAACATGCCTGTCGGTTCTCTCGAACGTCGCCAGACCAATGCCGAAGTCGACCGTCTCGCCATCGCGCGAACACGGAAACAGAACGGCGCGGATACGCCGCTCGACCTCTGGTTCGACGCCCGGATAATAGTCCGAGCGTTCCGTGAACACCGGCCGCTTGTCGTTAAATACGGAGCAGTAAGCGTCATAAACCTCGCGCGAGTGAACCCCGGCATTGTTGTCGACGAGATACCCGCCCATCAGGTTGCGGCCGAAATGGTGATCGATCTCGGTGCCGGTAAAAAGGATTTTCATCACCTCGCCCACCCCTTCGCGCGCATCGATCACCCATATGCGCGGCACGAGGTGCGGGATTTGCATCAAATCCATCGCCTTGTAATCGGGCATCTCGGCACCATTCAGATTCGCGGCGATAAATTCGGCGAGTTCGATATGCATCGCCGACGCACCCAAATCCGCGAGTTGATCTGCGTACGTCACCAAACGTGCCCCCCCTTGAGTTTCTTTGCGTCTATTCATCGTGCCGCATTGACGCCGAACCGCGACAAACAAAAGCCCGGCATCCAGGGACGCCGGGCTTTGTTATGCAAGCATGAGAGCCGCCTTAGTCAATCAGGCTGTTCAGCGTCGCACTCGGGCGCATAGCCGCGGCGCGCTTCGCCGGATCGGGACGGTAGTACCCGCCGAGATCGACCGGGCTGCCTTCGCTGGCGGCGATCTCGCCGATGATCTTTTCCTCGTTTTCACCGAGGCTTGCGGCGAGCGGGGCGAAATGCGCCTTCAGTTCCGCGTCATCGTCCTGTGCGGCCAGTGCTTCGGCCCAATACAGCGCGATATAGAAGTGGCTGCCCCGGTTGTCGAGTTGGCCCACCTTGCGGCCCGGCGACTTGTTTTCGTCCAGAAGCTTGCCGGTCGCGGCGTCGAGCGTCTGCGCCAGCACGGCGGCCTTTTTGTTGCCGCTCACGTTGCTCAGGTGTTCGAGCGACGCTGCCAGCGCACAGAACTCGCCAAGGCTGTCCCAGCGCAGGTGGCCCTGTTCGACCAGTTGCTGCACGTGTTTCGGCGCAGAACCGCCGGCGCCGGTTTCGAACAGCCCGCCGCCGTTCATCAGCGGCACGATGGAAAGCATCTTGGCGCTGGTGCCGACTTCGAGGATCGGGAACAGATCGGTCAGATAATCGCGCAGCACGTTCCCGGTGACGGAAATCGTGTCTTCGCCCTTTTTCATCCGTTCCATCGAGAAGCGGGTCGCTTCGCGCGGCGCCATAATCTGGATATCGAGGCCCGAGGTGTCGTGATCCGCCAGATAGGCGTTCACCTTCTTGATCAGTTCGGCGTCGTGCGCGCGGGTGGCATCGAGCCAGAACACGGCCGGCGACCCCGTCGCCCGGGCGCGCGTCACGGCCAGCTTGACCCAGTCGCGGACCGGCGCGTCGCGCGTCATGCACATGCGCCAGATGTCGCCTTCTTCGACAGCATGTTCGATGACCGTGGCACCGGCACCGTCGACGATGCGGATCGTGCCGTCGGCGGCTGCCTGGAATGTCTGCGGGTGCGAGCCGTATTCCTCTGCCTTCTGCGCCATCAGCCCGACGTTCTGCACCGTGCCCATCGTCGAAGGATCGAACGCGCCGTTCTGGATGCAGAAATTCACGGCTTCGTCATAGACCGTCGCGTAGCTGCGGTCGGGGATCACGCACTTGGTGTCGTGTTCCTTGCCGTCCGGGCCCCAGCCCTTGCCCCCGGCGCGGATCAACGCCGGCATAGAGGCATCGATGATGACGTCGCTCGGCACATGCAGGTTGGAAATGCCTTTGTCGGAATTGACCATGTACATGTCGGGACCGTCGGCCAGACAGGCGTCGATATCGGCTTCGATCTCGGCGCGCTTGGCCGCATCGAGACCGGCCAGCTTTGCCACCACGTCGCCAAAGCCGTTGTTCGGATTGACGCCCAGTTCGGCAAAGGTGGCGGCGTGCTTGTCGAACACCGGCTTGAAGAATTCGCTGACCGCGCAGCCGAACAGGATCGGGTCCGAGACTTTCATCATCGTCGCCTTGAGGTGCAGCGAGAACAGCACCCCCTTGGCCTTGGCGTCGGCGACCTGTTCGGCGAGGAACGTGCGCAGCGCCTTGACGCTCATGAACGTCCCGTCGACGACCATGCCGTCGGTCAGTTCCACGGACGACTTGAGCACGGTTACCGTGCCGTCCTTGGCGACGAATTCGATCTTGCCGTTGCCGGCCTGCGCCGCGCTCAGCGTCACGGACTTTTCGTTGGCGAAGAAGTCACCGCCGGTCATCGACGAGACGTGGGTTTTCGATGTCGAAAGCCACTCGCCCATCGAGTGCGGGTGCTTCTTGGCGAATTCCTTGACGGCCTTCGGCGCGCGACGGTCGGAGTTGCCTTCGCGCAGCACCGGGTTGACGGCGCTGCCCTTGACCGCATCGTATTTGCCGCGGATCGCGGTTTCGGCATCGGACTTGGGCTCATCCGGATAATCCGGCACGGGATACCCCAGGTCCTGCAATTCCTTGATCGCGGCTTTCAGCTGCGGCATCGAGGCGCTGACGTTCGGCAGCTTGATGACGTTGGCGCCCGGCGTCTTGACCAGCTCGCCCAGCTCGGCCAGATCATCCGACTGGCGCTGCGCATCGGACAGCACGTCCGGGAACTGGGCCAGGATACGTCCGGCCAGCGAAATGTCCTTGGTGCCGACCGAAATGCCCGCCGGCTTGGCAAAAGCGCGGATGATCGGAAGAAACGACGCGCTCGCCAGTTCCGGCGCTTCGTCGACTTGCGTGTAAATGATATCGAATTGTTCGGACATGTTTCGGTTCCCTCGGATTTGAAATTTGCCGCATAATCTTACCCGACCGCGCTTTTGGCAAGGGGGCGGCGGGTGCCTTTGCACAACCACTTCCCCACTAACCCGTCATCCCCGCAAAAGCGGGGACCCATTCCGCCACCGCGCCAGGCAATCGAAGGGTACGCCCATTATCGCTATGGGTCCCGGATCGCAAGGCTCGCCCTCAATGCCGATACGGCATCGGCTCGCCTAACGTCCGGGATGACGTTTCATTTTCGTCAATCGCACCGGGCCGTCATGCCGCCGTCGACGACCAGTTCGGTCGCGGTGATGAAGCGCGCCTCGTCGGAACACAGGAAAAGCGCGGCGTTGGCGATGTCGCGGCCGTCGCCCATGAAGCCCAGCGGGATGCGCGCCTGACGCTTTTTCAGCAAGCCTTCGACGTCGCCGCCGGCGTGCTGTCCGGCAAGCCTGGCCGCGACCATCGGCGTATGCATCTGGCCCGGGATGACGGTGCAAACGCGAATGCCCTTGGGCGCATATTGCACCCCCAGAACGCGGGAAAAGTGAATGATCCCGGCCTTGGCCGCCGCATAGGCCGATTGCGGCACGCCGGTCCAGCGCAGCCCCGCCGACGAGCCGGTGTTGATGATGACGCCCGATCCCTGCGCTTCCATCTTCGGCAGCACCGCCTTGCAGCACAGATAGACGGATTTGAGATTGAACTGCATCTGGTTGTCCCAGGTCTCCTCGTCCATCTCGACCGGGCCGCCGTGCGCCGAGCCGCCGACATTGTTGATCAGGATATCGACGCGCCCGAAACGTTCGATGCAAGCGTCGAGCATGGCCTCGATCTGCGCCTTGTCGGTGACGTCGCACAGATGCGTCTCGATCTCGCCGCCGACCTCGGCGACCCGTTCCAGCGTTTCCGCCATCGGTTCGGGAGTCAGATCGACGGCAAAAATCTTCGCGCCTTCCTGGGCAAAGCGGACGCATTCGGCGCGCCCGTTGCCCCAGCCGGGACCGACGCACCCCGCACCCGTGATGATCGCGACCTTACCTTCGAGCCTGCCTGACATGAACGTCTCTCCCAAGTGATGTGATTTCGTTGCGCGGCATATTGGCGGAGAATTCCGGACGCGCCAATGCCCCCTCACCGCACGCCCCCCTCTCCCTGTCCCTCTCCCAAGGGAGAGGGGACTCACGCACAAACAGCCCTCTCCCTGGGGAGGGGGATGGTGGCGAAGTCCATCCCGCCGCCAAATCGTCACCCCGGCGCAGGCCGGGGTCCAGCATCACGAATTTCCTGGATTCCGGGCGGAGCCTGCGCCCGCGGAGGCGGGTGCCGGAATGACATTGAACAAAGCTCAACCTAACATCGTCATGCTGAACTTGGTTCAGCATCCATGCATGGACCCTGAATCAAGTTCAGGGCGACGCACGGGGCGTTCAGAATCACCGCCCGTGCGCGGCGAGAAAGCGGGCGATATCCTTGAGATACGCCGTGACGTCGCAATCTTCCTGCCCCTTGGTCATACCGTGGGTACCGAGAAACCGGCAGACCTCGGCATCGGGTTTCTTTTCCGGTTCGGGAAAGACGTGCTGCGCCAGATCTTCCGGCGCGTGACAGTTCTCACAGTGCCGCTTGAAAAGCCCCTCGCCGACGGTCGCGTCCCCCTTGGCGGCGGGATCGCGCGTCGGCTTATAGCCAAGCGACGCCAGCGTCGCCGGCGCCGGTGCAAGTTTATCGGAAAAGGCGTCGAGGGGTTTGTATAGCGAGAACGCGCCGCGGATATCGCCGACGGTATAGCCGGTGGCGTCGTCGTCCGGATAAAGCTCGCGAATACGCTTTAACGTCACCGGATCGATGTCCGAACCATGACAGCCGAGGCACGTGTCGAACATCGGCACCGCCTGCATCAAATGAAAGACCTTCTTGCCGTCCTGTTCGATGATCCGCGCCGTCCGCAAAAGCTGCGGCGATTGCCCGGCCATGGCCTTGAGTTCGAAAGCCCGCATCAAGGACGCCTCGTCGTCGATGGCGGCATTCTCCGGATTGCGCACGCGCAGGCCGGTGCGGCGTAGCGTCCAGCCGGTTTCATCTTCGATTTTGGCGTTTATTTCGGGGGCCAGATGGCGGCAGACATCAATGGCCGCCGCCGGTCCATGCTGTTGCGCGTTGACCATTTCCTGCATCATCTCGCCGCGCAGACGCTGCAGCACCTTCTCGGCCTCGGCGATATAGGCGTCCATATCCGCCGCCCGCCCGTCGGCCGGGACGGTGCTCAGAATCAACGATGTCAGCAGCAGGAGAAAAAAGGCGCGCATTGGTCTTCCTCCACTTGAGAAGCCCATTTTAACAGATGCCCGCACGTCACAAAAAACGTTTGTTGTGCGAAAAACCGAAAGCCCCCTCACCTGTCCTCTCCCCCACGATGTGGTGGAGAGGAACCCTGTCGCTACATCGTACACGCTTATCCCTCTCCCCCTCTCAGGGGGAGAGGTTAGGTGAGGGGGTCAGTAGCGGAGGCGGGTGCCGGAATGACATTGAACAAAGCTCAACCTAACATCGTCATGCTGAACTTGATTCAGCATCCATGCATCCTTCGAGATGCGGCTGCGCCGCTCCTCAGGATGAGGGTTAGCCCTCTCGCCTCATGCTGAGGAGGTCGGCAGGCCGTCTCGAAGTATGAGCGCTCAGCCCTGATCCATCGCCTTTTGCAGGTTCTCGTCGAGTTTGGCGAGGAAGCCCTGCGTCGTCATCCAGCCCTGTTCGGGGCCGATCAGCAGCGCCAGGTCCTTGGTCATGTGCCCGGCCTCGACGCTGTCGATACAGACCTTTTCCAGCGTTTCGGCGAACCTGATCACGTCGGGCGTGTCGTCGAACTTGCCGCGATAGGCCAGCGCGCGGGTCCACGCGAAGATCGACGCAATCGGGTTGGTCGAGGTTTCCTTGCCCTGCTGGTGCTGGCGGTAGTGACGCGTCACCGTGCCATGCGCGGCTTCGGCCTCGACCGTCTTGCCGTCCGGCGTCAGCAAAACCGACGTCATCAGGCCGAGCGAGCCGAAGCCCTGCGCCACCGTGTCGGACTGCACGTCGCCGTCGTAGTTCTTGCAGGCCCAGACGTAGCCGCCTTCCCACTTCATGGCGCAAGCGACCATGTCGTCGATCAGACGGTGCTGATAGGTAATGCCCGCTTTCTCGAACGCGTCCTTGAATTCGTTCTGATAAACCTCCTCGAACAGATCCTTGAAGCGCCCGTCATAGGCCTTGAGGATCGTGTTCTTGGTCGACAGATACACCGGCCAGCCGACGCTAAGACCATAGTTCAGACACGCCCGCGCGAAGCCGATGATGCTTTCGTCCAGGTTATACATGCCCATGGCGACACCGGCGCCCGGCGCGTCGAATACCTCGCGCTCAATCGCCTCGCCGCCGTCTTCCGGCTCGAAGCGCATGGTCAGCTTGCCCTTGCCCGGGAACAGGAAATCCGTAGCACGGTACTGGTCACCGAAGGCGTGGCGACCGATGACGATCGGCTTGGTCCAGCCCGGCACCAGGCGCGGCACGTTCTTGCAGATAATCGGCTGGCGGAACACGGTGCCGCCGAGAATATTGCGGATGGTGCCGTTCGGCGAGCGCCACATCTGCTTGAGGCCGAATTCCTCGACGCGCTGTTCGTCCGGCGTGATGGTCGCGCATTTGACGCCGACGCCGTACTGCTTGATGGCGTTCGCGGAATCGATGGTGATCTGGTCGTCGGTCTCGTCGCGCTTCTGGACGCTGAGGTCGTAATACTTCAGATCGACCTTGAGATACGGCAGGATCAGCTTGTCCTTGATGAACTCCCAGATGATCCGCGTCATCTCGTCACCGTCGAGCTCGACGATCGGATTCTTGACCTCAATCTTGGACATGATCTTCTCTCCTGGTAGGGCGTCCGGGACCCCCGGGCGGCAGCGCCGCGCGGGCGTGTTTATTGCGCCGCAACATACGGCGCGGCCCCTTCGCTGGCAAGGTTTCCAGCCGCCTTTTCCCGGTAATTAAACGTGTCATCGAAACGGCTTTGCAGGAACGCCCCCGCCGAAACCGGCGCGGTGTCCGCACCCGGCAGATGCCGGCACGTCGGCACGGTTTCGATCATCGCGTCGACATTGGGGTCGAGGAAAAACGGGATCGAATAGCGCTCTTCGCTTCCCGCGCCGACGACTCGATGCCGCCGCGCGCGGTACAACCCCGCCGTCCAGCGCGTCAAAAGATCGCCCAGGTTGACGACGAACGCGCCGTCTATCGGCGCGACCCCGATCCAGCTGCCGTCCCCGGTCTCGATCTCCAGCCCGCCGACGCCGTCCTGCGCCAGCACCGTCAAGAAGCCGTAATCCGTATGCGCGCCACAGCCGACGCGTTCACTCTCGCGGACGCGGGGCGGGTAACGCAGCAGCCGCAGATTGGCAACGGGGGCAGCCATGGCATAATCGAAATAGTCCGCATCCAACCCAAGCCCCACTGCCGTCAGACGCACCAGCCGTTCGCCAAGACGCATCATCGCCGCGTGATAGGCCTCGACCGCATCGCGGAACCCGTCCGTGTCGGGCCATACGTTCGGTGCGGCAAACGGCTTGCCTGCAACAACGTCCGGATGATCGGGCGCCAGATCGACGCCGAGATCGAAGCTTTCCTTGAAATCCGCCGAAGCGTCTTCGCCCAGGCTTTCCTCGAACAGCGGCACATAGCCGCGCTGGTGCGGGTGCGAATGGCGGATGTGGTAACGCTGCTTGTCGGCGTCGGGCGCGGCGAAAAACGTTCGCATGACGTTGAACACCCGCGCCGTCATCGCGGCATCGGTATCGGGGTCGATGACCTGGAAAAACCCGACGTCCCGGCAGGCCGCATCCATGGCGCGCGCCGCCTCGGCATCGCTCAGCACCCGAAGGTCGATCAGCGGCACCGTCACGGTCATAGGCGTTCGCTCGACGGGTTCGGCGTACCCGGTGCGATATCGCGTAATGCATCCAGCGCGGCATCGACACTGTCGACGACTCTGAACAGTTCGGCATCGCTGGCATAGGCGAAACCGGCATCGGTGAAATGCCTGGTCGCCGACGCCAGCAAATCCCAGTAACCGCCGACGTTGATCACGACGATGGGCTTGTCGTGCAGCTTCAATTGCTTCCAGGTGATGATCTCGATGGTCTCGTCGAGGGTGCCGAGACCGCCCGGCAACGTGATGAAGGCGTCGGCCAGATCGAACATCCGGCGTTTGCGGCTGTGCATGCTGTCGGTCACTTCAAGGGCGTCAACCTTGGTGTTGCCGACTTCGCGCTGCATCAGAAAATCCGGGATGATGCCGGTGACCTTGCCGCCGGCTTCCTGCACCGCGTCGGCGACGGCGCCCATCAGGCCGACTCGCCCGCCGCCATATACCAGTTCAATGCCGTTCTCGCCCATGGCGCGGCCGAGCGCGCGCGCGGTTTCAATCTGCTTCGGGTCGTGACCCGGCTTGGACCCGCAGAAAACGGCGATGGATGAAGGGAAATTCATGGCTAGTGCGACGCCCTGTGGATTGCGTTCACAATACTGTGATACATGAAGTTCATGGCAAACGGATATATTAGGCCGTCGCCGGAAAGCGTATTCTTAGCGCAATCGACTACCGGCTGCCAGCCGAATGACCATGCCGCGACAGCGGCAACGACTCAGGAGTGAGACTAAATGACGTTTAAGAGAACCCTTTTTTCCATGATTGCCGCGGGCTTGCTCGTGACCAGTGCAGGCGCTGCATTCGCCGGCGAGGATGCCATTACCTACCGGAAATCGGTGATGAAGGCCGTCGGCGGCCACATGAAGTCGATGGCGTTGATCGTCAAAGGCAAAGCCGGCGACATGAAAGATATCGCGGCGCACGCCAGCGCCATGGCAGGACTGGCGCACGCTTCCGCGACATCGTTCCCGGATGACTCCACCCCGCTTGACGGCAAGACCGAAGCCCTGCCGGCTGTCTGGGACAAGCCGGAAGACTTCAAAAAAGTCTCGATGGCGTTCATTACCGAGGCGGAAAAACTGGCCGCTGCCGCCAAGACCGGCGACAAGGGCGCCATCGGCGCGCAGTTGGGCGCGCTTGGCAAGAATGCCTGCAAGGCCTGCCACGACGACTTCCGCGAAAAGAAATAACCATCCCTGGTATCACACGCGCCCCGGTGCCGGCATCGTTTTGGTGTCGGTTCCGGTGGCGGGTGTGAAACCGCCCCCTACATTCCCATCACGTAATACGCCAGCGCGCCCGCCACGCAGGCAATAACCAGCGCTGCGACCGGCGAGCCTTTCACCGCAGCGTCATCGCTGTCGGCGTCGGCGCCGCTCAGCCGACCGTTGATCATCGCCGCGACGATCCCCTGCCCCTTGTACGTATAGAAAGCGACCGCCGCCACGTGCAGGACGATCAACGCATACACGGCGTTGGAACTGAGGTGGTGAATATAGGTCAGGTAATCGCTGGTCGCCTTGGTCACTGTATCGGCCAGCGGCCCTTCGGTGAGGATATCGTCATTGGCGTAAAGCCCGGTGACCGTCTGAACGGCAAGCGCCGCGATCATCGCCAGAACCGACCATCCGCCCATCGGATTATGCCCCGGATGCGCCGCGCCGATGCCCGATTTCAGCTTGCGGGTATAGGCAAGCACCGCGCCCGGACCTTTGACGAAGTTTGCGAATCGCGCGTAACGCCCACCGGCAAAGCCCCAGACCAGCCGGAACGCCAGCAATCCCAGCACCACATGCCCGGAAATCAGATGCACCGACATTGGGCCGAATTCCGCAGTGAACAGGGATGTCGCGACCGCCGCCAACAGCGCCCAGTGAAACAGCCGCAACGGGACATCCCACACGTAAACCGTTGATTTTCGGGCTTGTTCGGGATTTTCTTTCGTTTCGCTCATGTGATTTCCTTCGACAATCGGCTGCGGCATTCGAAAATTGCCGCAAAACATCGATATTTCCAATCAAGTTCGCGTTAGTTACAAGACCTTAACGCACGCCTGCGCGCATCTATTTCTTTTACGGCGGGCATAAATATGGCAATCAGGTGTCAATGTCCAAAACGCCGATCCTGCTTGTTCTCCTTGGCCTCGCCGCAATCGCTGCCGCGATCGGCCTGAACGAGTTCGACTGGCGCGACGAGGTTACCGAGGACAAAAAGACGGCAAGCGCCGAAGCAGACAAAAAACCCGTCGAAACCGAGGCGCAGAAGCACCCGGAAACCTTGAGCGCCTTGTCGCCATCGTTCGATGTCGTCCGCGTCAATCCCGAGGGCGACACGGTTATCGCCGGCAAGGCACCGGCGGACAGCAAGGTGCAGATCCTCGATGGCGAGACGGTCATCGGTACGGTCAAGGCCGACGAACACGGCGAATGGGTGTTCGTGCCGGACACGCCGCTCGATCCCGGTTCGCGGACGCTGTCGCTCCGCGCCGTCATGGAAAACGGCAATGTCCTCGCTTCCGCCGAGGATGTGGTGATCGCCGTTCCCGACCGGGCCGCCGGCGGCGACGCACCGAAGCAACAGAACGCACTTGTGCTGAAATTCCCGAAGACCGCCAACGCGCCGACGAAGATCGTGCAAAACCCGGCGGGACCGGTCGACCGGACGCAATTCCCGCTGACCATCGACACCCTCGATTACGATGCCAAGGGCCACGTCATTGTCGGCGGCGGCGCACCCAAGGGCGCCACCGTGCAGTTGTATCTGGACGGGGAGCTGATCAAGCGGACCACCGCCGGCGACGACGGACAATGGGTGGCGCGGCCGGACAATCTGATCCCGCCCGGGCTGTATACGCTCCGCGCCGATCAGATCGGCGATGCGGGCAAGGTGATCGCCCGCGTCGAGTACCCGTTCTCGCGCGCCGAGGACATCAAGGCGATGGCCGAAGGCACCTATGTGCTGGTACAACCGGGTAACTCGTTGTGGCGCATCGCCAGACGTGTATACGGCTCGGGTTTTTCCTATACTCAGATATTCGAAGCAAACAAGGGTCGGATTATCGACCCGGATTTGATATATCCGGGCCAAGTCTTCGAAGTTCCGAACGTCAACTGACCCGTTTGGCGTCGCGTTAGATCAGGAGCCGTACTTTGCTGAAAATCGTCCTCGTCCCGATCAACAAGGCGGGATACCCGTTCATTGCGATTTTTGCCGCGATTGCGGTGATCCTCTACATCTGGTGGGAACCCGCCGGCATGCTCGGCGCGCTGCTGACCGCGTGGTGCGTCTATTTCTTCCGCGATCCGGACCGCATCACGCCGATCGGCGACAAGCTGGTGATCTGCCCCGCCGACGGCGTCGTGCAGTCTGTCGTCAAGGCCGCACCGCCGCCGGAACTCGATATGGGCAGCGATCCAATGACCCGCGTCGCCGTGTTCATGAACGTGTTTAACGTACATGTGAACCGCTCGCCGATTACCGGCATCGTCAGCGCCAAGCACTACCGGCCGGGCCGCTTCTTCAATGCCTCTCTGGACAAGGCGAGCGAGTTCAACGAACGCATGTCGCTCAAGGTGAAAGCCGACGACGGCACGGAAATCGCCTTCGTGCAGATCGCCGGTCTCGTGGCCAGGCGCATCCTGTGTTACGTTGACACCGGTGCACCGCTGCGCGCGGGTGAACGTTTCGGGCTGATCCGTTTCGGCTCGCGTGTCGACATTTACCTGCCGGACGGCGTACAGCCGCTGGTAATCGAAGGACAGACGACCATTGCCGGTGAAACGGTGATCGCCGATCTGTCGCGTAACGGAGAACCGCTCAAGGGCGAGGTCCGCTGACATGATCGAAACGCCGGACGAACAGACGGCAGCCGCGCCGAAACAACCGCGCGGCATCCGCGTGATGAGCCTGAACAAGCTGATCCCCAACGTGCTGACGTTGATGGGGCTGGCGTCAGGGCTGACGTCGGTGCGTTTCGCACTTCATGAACAATGGGAATTCGCCGCCACCGCAGTTGCCGTCGCAGCTTTGCTGGACGCGCTGGACGGCCGTGTCGCACGGCTTTTGAAAGGCGCCAGCAAATTCGGCGCCGAACTGGACTCGTTGTCCGATTTCGTCTGCTTCGGCGTCTGCCCTGCACTGATCCTGTATCTGTGGGCGATGCAGGATGCAGGACGTTGGGGCTGGATCGTCTGCATGCTGTTCGCGATGTGCTGCGGGCTGCGTCTGGCGCGCTTCAACGTCGCGCTTGAGGACCCGAACAAGCCCAACTGGGCCGGTCAGTTCTTTACCGGCGTCCCCGCCCCCGCCGGGGCCGGGCTGGTGCTGCTGCCGCTGATCATGTCGCTCAATCTCGGCGACGACTTCTTCCGCAATCCGGGCACCGTGGCGATCTGGGAACTGGCGTCGGGTGCCTTGCTGATCAGCACGGTTCCGACATTCTCGTTCAAGGCATCGCGCATCCCGCGCGCTTGGTTCTTACCGGTGATGATCGTCATCGCCGTCGCCGCAACATTTATCGTCTCCGCACCGTGGTGGACACTGGCCACCGTGCTGTTCGTCTATATCGGCCTGATGCCGGTCAGCATCCGGCGCTACCGGCGTCTCAAGGCACGCGACGCCGCGGGATTGCCGCCGGACGACATCGAAGAGATCGAGGACGATGACGACGACGGCGAAAACGCGGTTTCCCAGCCGCGCGCCTGACTTTCCCGACACAGCCAGCCGTCATGCTGAATTTGATTCGGCACCCCCTCACCTAACCTCTCCCCCTGCAAGGGGGAGAGGGATAAGAGTGTTACGTGCTTCGCCGCGAGAGCCCTCTCCCCTACGAAGTGGGGGAGAGGACAGGTGAGGGGGTCAGGTCGCCTGGACCGCTTCTTTCCGCGCCTTTCGAGCCGCCCGCCAGTCCGCCAGGTTACCCCGCACCATCAGCGCGCACGGCGTGACGATCAGGGTAAGGACCGTCGCGAAGGCGAGCCCGAAGACAATCGCCGTCGAAAGCTGCGTCCACCACTGCGTCGACGGCGCGCCGATGTTGACGCTGCGGTTGACGAAATCGATGTTGATGCCAAGCACCATCGGCATCAGGCCGAGAATGGTCGTCACCGTGGTCAGCAGCACCGGGCGCAGACGCTGCGCGCCGGTCTTGAGAATGGCATCGCGGATCGAGGCGGATTCCGTCTTCAATCGGTCGAAGGTGTCAATCAGCACGATGTTGTTGTTGACGACAATCCCGGCCAGCGCAATGACGCCGATGCCGCTCATCACCACCCCGAACGGCTGGCCCGTGACCAAAAGCCCGATGAACACGCCGATGGTCGACATGATCACCGCCGAGAGAATCAGGAACGCCGAATAGAAACTGTTGAACTGCGTGACCAAAATCAGCGCCATCAGGAACAGCGCCACGCCGAACGCCTTGACGAGGAAGTCCTGCGCTTTTTTCTGTTCCTCGTCCTCGCCTTTGAAGCGGATCGTGATGCGCGGATCGAACCCGGCCCCGGCGATCCATTTGGTCACTTCCTTGACCTTCGCGTCGACAAGCACGCCGTCGATCACGTCGGCCTTCACCGCCATTACGCGCCGCGTGTCGGTGCGGTTGAGCGTCCCGGTCTTCGGTTTCGGCTCGACCGTCACAAAGTTGCCGATGGGCACCGAACCGGCACCGGTTTCGATGCGGATCTGCTGCAGTTCGTTGAGAGTGCGGAAACGTTCCGGATAGCGCGCGCGCACATCGATTTCGTCGTCGGCATCGTCGGGGCGGTATTCGCCCAGCTTCAGGCCATTGGTGGCAAGCTGCACGGCGCGGCCGACGATCTCGATGTTGGCGTCGAACTTGGCCGCCTGGGCGCGGTCGACGTTGATCTCGAAGTCGATACCCGGCAGCGGACGGCTGTCCTCGATGTTTTCGTATTCGCCGTCGCTCTCGATATAGGCGCGCAGACGCGCCGCCGCCGGCGCCAGCAAGTCGACGTTGCGGCTCGACAGTTCGACCTGGATGTCCTTGCCGACCGGCGGGCCGGCCTCGGCGGTGCGGCGGTCGATGACGATCCCGGCGATGTCGCGGGTCTTCTCATTGATCTCGGCAAGGATCACGGAGGCCTTGCGGCGCAGATACCATTCCTCGAATTCCAGCGTCACCTCGCCGATGATGTCCTCGGCGTCCTCGGAGCGTTCGTTCTGGCCGACACGGGTATACGTGTCGCGAATGCCATGCACGTCGAGAATGCGGCTTTCGACGTCCTTCATCAGATCGTGCTTTTCCCAAACCGACAGGTTGCCGCGCGCGCGGACCTGCAGCTTGGCCAGTTCCGGCTCGACTTCGGGGAAGAACTCGACGCCCTTGCCGAGCATCCCGTAAGCCACCTGCACGCCGACCAGCAGCGTCAGCGCAGCCAGCAGAATTTTCACCGGGTGTCGCAGCGCGGCATCCAGAACCCGGACATACGTACCGGTGCCGCCGGATATCTTCTCGGTACGGAACGCCGACGCCCCGGCCAGTTCGCGCATCAGATCGGCATCAACGGCGCCGCCGGCCTTGCCGATCTGCGCGCCCAGCGTCGGCACGAAGATCAGCGCCATCGCCAGCGACGCGGTCAGCGTCATCAACAGCGTGATCGGCAGGAACTTCATGAACTCGCCGACCAGTCCCGGCCAGAATACCAACGGCAGGAACGCCGCCAGCGTCGTCGCGGTGGATGCAATGATCGGCCACGCCATGCGTTTCGCGGCAAGGGTATAGGCGTCTTTCGGGGTATCGCCCTCGATCATCTTGCGGTCCGCGTATTCGGTGACGACGATGGCCCCGTCGACCAGCATGCCGACGGCGAGGATCAGGCTGAACAGCACGACGATGTTGACCGTCATGCCCACGGAATACAGCACCAGGATCGCCGCCAGGAACGACCCCGGAATGGCGATCCCCACCAGCCCCGCCGTGCGCAGACCGAGCGCGGCGACGACGATGACCATCACCAGCAGGATCGCTGACAACACGTTGTTTTGCAGATCGGCCAGCATCAGACGGATATCGCCGGACTTGTCCTGCAGGTATTCGACGCTGATCGACTGACGCAGCGCTTCCGGCCATGCGGCGCGCTCGGCCTCGACCGTGGCGCGCACCGCCTCGACGGTTTCGATGATGTTCTGGCCGGTGCGCTTCGAGACTTCCAGCGCCACCGCAGGATGCCCGTCGACCCGCGCAAAGGTTTCCGGGTCCTTGAAGCCGCGGCGGATTTCCGCGATGTCGCCCAGCACGATGACGCTGTCGCCGTCGACCTTGACCGGCATACCCGCGATGTCGGCGACGGTTTCGAACAGCCCCGGCACCTTGATCGCGAAGCGCCCCTTGCCGGTGTCCTGCGCGCCCGCGGCAACCAGAAGGTTGGAACTTGAAATGCTGGCGACCGTATCCAAAGGCGACAGCCCATAGCTTTCGATAGCCACCGGGTCGATGACGACTTCGACCAGTTCCTCGCGGTCGCCGGCGATTTCCGCCTTCAGAACCTGCGTGATGCCTTCGATCTCATCGCGCAGGTCGCGCGCCAGATTCTGCAACGTGCGTTCCGGCAGATTGCCCGACAGCGTCACCACCAGCACCGGGAACAACGAGATATTGACCTCGTGCACTTCCGGCTCGTCGGTCTCGCTGGGCAGTTCCGGCTTCGCCAGATCGACCTTCTCGCGCACGTCGGTCAACGCCTCGTCGGCATCGAAACCGGCGTCGAATTCCAGTGTTACGTTGGCGCCGCCTTCATAGGCTTTCGAGCGCATCTCCTTGACGCCTTCGATGGCGCGCAGTTCCTGCTCCATCGGGCGGATCAACAAGCGTTCGGCATCCTCGGGCGAAATCCCCTCGTGGTGCATCGACACATAGATAATCGGAATGTTGACGTCCGGGTCGGCTTCCTTGGGGATGTCGTTGAAGGCAAAGACACCGGCGATCAGGATCAGCAGCAGCGAACCGAGCACCGTGCGGCTATGCGTGACGGCGGCGTCGATCAGGGCGTTCATTACGGCTCTCCGCCCGCCTTCGACGGTTGCACTTTCTGTCCCTCGACGACGAATTCCTGGCCGACGGCGATCAGCGTCACCGGATCGGGAAGCCCCGTGACCCACGCCCCTTCGGGCGTATCCTCAAGCAGTGCGACCGGGACGAATTTGACGACATCGCCGTCAACGATGGTGCGCACGCCGAGCTTGCCCTGATCGTTGAGCGTCAGCGCCGACGTCGGAATTTTGTGCGCCTTGCGCGAGCCGCCGTTGAGATGCACCTCTGCTGTCAGTCCGGACGGGATCGACGCATCCGGATTGTCGGTCCAGACATCGACGCGGAATGCCCGAGTAACGTCGTTGGCGACCCTGGAAATGTAATGCACCGTACCGCCGACCTCGCGACCGTTGGGCAACCTGATCGTCGCCAGATCGTCGACGCGCAAGTACCCGACCTCGCGCTCGGTGACATAGGTGATGACGCGCATCGGGTCGAGATCGACGACCATGGCCACCTGCTCGCCCTTTTCGACATAATCGCCGGGACCGGGCAACAGTTCCTCGACAAAACCGTCGATCGGCGCGCGGATCTTGGTGCGCGCGATATCCAGCTTGATGGTCGCGACCTGGGCCTCGGCGGCGGCAAGCGCGGCATTGCTTTCGGCCAGCTTGATCTGCGATTCGAACTGCTTGCGCTGTAGATCCTTGGAGGCCTCATAGGTGATCTTGGCGGCGCCGAGCTGGGCCTGAGCATCGCGCAACTGCGCGGCGCGGTCGTCCATGGCCAGTTCAAGCAGCACGGCGCCCTTCTCGACCATCGTGCCCTTGCGCGCCGGACGGGCCACGACCTGGCCGGCGGTTTCGGCCTTGATCTCGGCGTCCTTGATGGCGTTGGTGCGTCCGGTGACGATCAGCGTGCGCGGATGATCGACGGCGGCAATGTCCATGACCTGGACCTTGACCGGCGCGGCCTCACCGGCGTTTCGCGCGGCAACCGTTTCCTGTTCCGCAGGCGCACTGTCTTCGAGCGCGCCGGATGCGATCCACGCAACAGCCGCCAACGCCAGCAGCGCCGCCAGAATCAAAGACCGCTTCGTGTGCGATTTCGCGGACCCGGCGCCGGGCTTTGCATCGGTGGCGTCCGGTTCGGAAACCGGGGTCGACGAATTGAGTTTGTTCATCGTGCTCTCCACCCGCATGTGGGAGAAAATGGCTGCATCATCAAAAGCATGCGGTTGATAGCATTATTGACCGCGATAACCACTGACTTTTTTGCATTGCAGCATTGCTTCGTATCAAAAAACCATGCGGTCTCTCAATTTTTCACGGCAAGTGTCTCATCCTTCGAGACGGCCTTTCAGGCCTCCTCAGGATGAGGCATCAACAGTTTCCTTATCCTGAGGAGCGGCGCAGCCGCGTCTCGAAGGATGAGGGACAGCCCCGCGCCTTGTCTCAGTCGTCCCGCTCCCACGGCGGGATCGGGCTGAAGGCGTCGACGAGGGTATCAACGAAGGCGCGAACCTTCGCCGACAAATTACGGTTATGCGGCCACACCGCGAATATCCCCGGATCGCCTGAAATTTCGAATTCCTGCAGCACCGGCACCAACCGCCCGGCCTTGATGTCGTCGCCGACCACGAACGTCGCGGCGCGGAACAGCCCAAGCCCAGCCAGCGCTGCTTCGTGCAGGGCGATGGCATTGTCCGCCTCGAAGCGGCCCGAAACCTCGACCGTGCTCGGCCCGTCGTCGAGAATGAATTCCCACTTGTTCAATGACGTGGGGATGCTCAGTTTCAGGCATTCGTGCCCCTTGAGATCGACCGGGCATTTCGGCACGCCGCGGCGTTTCAGGTAATCCGGCGAGGCCACCAGCACCCGGTGCGCCGTGCCCAGCTTGCGTGCGATCAGCGTCGAGTCGGTCAGCGTGCCGATACGGATCGACACGTCGAAACCTTCCTCGACCAGATTGACGATGCTGTCGGTCATGGTCAGTTCGACCTGCAGGCTCGGATACTTTTCCAGCATGCCCGGGATCAGCGGCACGATCTGGTACTGCCCGAACGCCGTCGAGGCATTGACCTTGAGCACACCGCGCGCTTCCGCCGTCGACAGCGATACCGTTTCCTCGGCTTCCTCGACTTCCGCCAGGATCGGCGTGATGCGCTGGTAAAAGACCCGGCCTTCCTCGGTCAAGCTGAGCTTGCGGGTGGTGCGGCTGAGCAGACGCACACCAAGCCGGTCTTCGAGGCGGCCGATCATCTTGCTGACCGCCGACGGCGTCATGTGCAAATCGCGCGCGGCACGCGAAAAGCTGCCGCTTTCGACGACCCGGGCGAAGGTTTCCATTTCTCCAAAACGATCCATGCCAGTATATTAATGAAGAAATTTCACGAAACCTAGTCTTTTTTTATCCATTATGGGATTTTTGGAAATCGACTATGGTCCTTTCAACAGCGCGGAGACAGAAACCCGTTTCTGGTCCGCCCCTAAATTCGACGATTTGAAAGGAATATCGACATGAATACGGAACACAGATCGGGCCGCACGGATGCGCGGAACATCTTCACGACCGGCGAAGTGGAAAATGCACTGCGCGAAGGCCGCCGGCTCCGGGCCGAAGCGATGCGCAACGCGTTCGCACGGCTGCGTCCGGCGCTTGGCCCGAACGGCTAAGGAACACCATTACCCCTCCTGTACCCCCAAAAACCACCCTGACCTTTGCCCCTCCCTCGGGAGGGGCATTTTTTTGCCCCGTCAGCGCGTCATGGCCATAGCGGTGGATTGCCGCTTGCGCGGCGATGACCCGAGGGTCTAAAAACCGAACCAGTCTCAAGCCCGCTTAATTCTGATCTGATCTCAACATCGCACATGACGCGATCGATTTTTACGACCGCCGGATTCTTATTCGGCCTATTGGCCATCGTTTCCTGCGTCGATCAGCAGGAAACTGCCAAGCGCGATCCGTTGGCCATGTGCACCGATTGTCACGGATCGACGGGCATTTCATACAAATACGACATCCCGCATCTGGCCGGGCAGAACCACGCCTATATCGTCAATCAGCTTCACCATTTCCGCACCACCGCCGAAAAGGGCGATACGCGCGGCAACGCCACGATGGCATGGCACGTTCATCGGATCGACGAACGCGATTACGACCGGCTTGCCATGTACTTTTCCGAACAGGCGTGCGTACCGGGCACATATACCTGGCGGAGCGCCAAGGTCGATAACGCCTGCACGACGTGTCACGGCGCGAACGGACGCAGCACGGATCCGAACATCCCGAACCTCGCCGGACAAAAGGTGCCTTACATGCAGCGGCAGATACTGGCCTTCCAGAATGGCGCACGTGGCGTAGAGAGCAAGAACCGGCACACCTTCCGCATCAACGAATGCATGGGGCCGATTGCCGAATGCATTCGCGAGAAAAAAATGTCGACCCTGTATTACTTCAACGCCATGGGTTGCCGCTAGGACCGCGCCGACGGCCGGCTTATTTCTGCGCCGCCTTCAGCGTGTTACGGTGCATGGTGTAAAGCGTACTGGCGACGATGATCGCCGCACCCGAAAGCGTCCACACCGTCGGTATCTCGGCAAAAAAGATGATCCCGATGATCGCCGCATAGAGCAGACGCACGTATTCCATTGGTGCAATCGCCGCCGCCTCGCCAACCTTCAGCGCCTGAATGAACATCCATTGCATCAGCGACATCAGCGCGCCGATCATGAGAATGTAAATCAACTCATCCAGGCTCGGCATGACCCACAGGAAATAGGTCGGCACGGCCATGACGAGGGTCACGGTCGTGGAATGAAAGACCAAAATGGTCGAGGCCTTGTCGATCTGCGACAGCTTGCGGAGCAGGATCTGCACACCCGACACGAACAATGCCGAGACGACCGCCATCAGGGCATACAGGTTGAGATTGTCCGGGTCGGGCCGGATGACCACCAACACGCCCACGAAACCGACGATAATACTGGTCCAGCGGCGGACACCGATGACCTCGCTCAGGAAGATAATCGCCAGAACGGTCGTGAACAGAATGCGCGCGAAGGAAATCGCCGTCACTTCGGCAAGCGGCATGTTCACAACCGCCGAGAACCCCGTGTACATGGCGAAGATCGACAGCGCCGCGCGCAGAAAATGCATGCCATAGATGTTCGACTTGAACACCGTCGTCCGGTTGCGAAAGATCACCGGCGAAATGATGATCAGCACGAGCACCTGCCGGAAAAACAGGATTTCGATGACCGGGATCGTCTGGCCGACATGCTTGATCAGCGACGACATCAGCACCGAGACCAATGACGCGACCAAAATAATGATAGAGCCGCGAACATTGCCGGACAGTGCCTGCCAGCGTTCAATGTATTGTTGCATGTAGCTTGATCTTGCCGGTTCTCGGCACGTAACGACCGAATGGGTATTTGCTGTCTCTAATATTCCCCACAGTTTTACGGCACCAGCAACGCTCAGGAAAGGCACATGCTCAATTATCGGCGTAGAGCGCCTCCTTGCGCAGGATGCACACGGGCTCCGACGCCTCGAAATCAGGCGAGCAAGGCGTTGCCGCTAATTCACCGTGAATCCGAAACGCTCGACATTCCGGTCGAAAACCACCATCGCCGCATCGATCACTTTGGGATCGTAGCGAATGCTCCGCCCCGTACGAAGTTCATCCATAACTTTTTCCCACGGGATACTTGCCCGATACGGGCGGTTCGTGGCCATCGATTCAACGACATCCGCAACCGCGACAATCCGCGCTTCAATCGAAATTTCCTCGCCTCTCAGGCCATTCGGATATCCGGAACCATCCCACCGTTCATGGTGCTCGAGCACGATCGCCTGGACCGGCCAGCCGAAGTCGATGGATTTCACGATTTCATAGCCGATCGATGCATGACGGCGGATCAACGCCAGCTCGGTGCTGTCGAGATGGCCCGGCTTGACCAGAATCTCGGCAGGCACCCCGATTTTACCGATATCGTGCATCCAGGCACCGATACGGATTCCCTCGATTGCCTCGTTGCTCATGCCCATTTCTTTGGCAATGGCAGTCGCGATTTCGGCAACCCGTTGCTGATGGCCCGAGGTATAAGGGTCACGCGTTTCGACAATCTTCGCCATGGCGTTCACGGATCCAACCAACGCCGTATTGAGCTTTTCGGTGGCAATGTTTCTTGCCTGCTCGGAGCGCAATAATTTACCCTTCGTATCGATGCCGGAAATCGAGTCGGACAGCGTCGTCCCGATCAGATCAAAGGTATCGGCCTCATCGCGGCTGAAAGCGTCGACTTCGGGTGAATCCAGCTGCAGGACATACCTGGCTTTACCGTCCAGCATGATCGGGATCGATACCGCCGAGCGGATTGAATATTTTTCCAGCAAATCGATCCAGTTTTGTGCCAACGGATCCGCTCTCACATCGTCGATGATGCACGGCTTTCCCGTTCGTACCGCAGTGCCGGACGGGCCGCCGCCGCACTCGGTATCCCCCCAGGTTATCCGGGCATTATGAATGAAATCGACCGAAGAACCGTCGGCAAACAGCGGCACGATATTCTTCTCGCTGTCATGTTTAACTTCCATGACGGCGACCACGGCATAGCTCTTATCCGAAGCCAGGTCGGTAACGAGAGCGGAAAACATATCGTACACGCTCTCGCAACGGATAACGGCATTGTGCGCGGCATTCAGGATGCTCAGTGCCCGGTTGGCGTGTTGCAGCTGTAATTCCGTATGTTTGATATCGTTGATGCTGTGATAGACGCCATCGAGCGTTTTGACTTTACCGTCCGCACTACGTGATGCGACCCGGCCTTCTATGCTGTACCAGCGCCAGCTATTGTCGATGCTTTTCAGCCGCTGCTGGAAAGAGAAACGATCTTGAAGACCATCGTTCAGACGTTGCAGCGTCGTATCGACGATCTTCCAGTCGTCGGGGTGAACAATTTCCTGCCAGCTTTGCAGATCGCGAATGCTATCGCTTGCAGCCCAGCCGAGGTCGTCATTCCCGCCAGCGGTCGTAATGATCTGATCCCTGGCAACATTCCATTTCCACAAACCGCTGTGCGTCGCATCGATGGCCGCGTCCATCTCGGTAACCGTCGGGGCCTGAATTTCTTGTGTAGTGCGGAGAACAACAAAGAAAAGAACACTCGTGATGGCGACAAACAGCACATGTGCGCCATGATGAAAAAGGCTGAATTCCGTGGAATTAACCCACGCGAGTGTGTGCTGAAGTGCTTCAATGGCAACCAGCCAGAGCACGGCAACCACGGCATAGGTGACGACACTAAAAACCTGAATTTGGCGGATTGTCTTTGAGCGAAGTGCGTTCAGCAGCGGATTGCCATGCTTTGGGCCAGGCTTTGTTGCGCTATAGAAAGATTCGCTCGGCGCAAAAGACTGCGAAAGCTGTACGCCGGTTACCACAGGCTTTGAATTCTCGGTCATGAGCGCCCGCCTTTCAGTTAGGCTTTACTCACTCCCTACCCTCATCATGAGGTATACACCATATTTCATTGAAATACCAAAGAAATACACGAAAACAATTAACTATAGTATTTTTTAAAATTAAATCGAATCAATTATAAAACTATATTTATATAATAAGTTTTTTTACATAATTACTGTAAATTTATAAGTCGCTTCCTGTAACGGCCCAGAAAACACCATGCCGCATCGGAGCACGCATTGCTTAAAGTGATCGCATGCGCCGACATCGCCGCGAAGGACGCGCGGCGAACGGCGCCGGGCCTGCGGCAGCTGTCCGCCGCAGGTCACGACTCGTCAATTCAACCGAAACTACGCGCGCAACAACGACGTATGCGCGCGATCAGCCTTCGCCGTGCGCGCGCTCCATGGCGTCCAGAACTTTCGGCGGCGACAGCGGCAACGACGCCGCCTTGATACCGGCAGCGTTCTCGACGGCACTGGCGACGGCCGCCGGGGCCGGGACCAGCGGCGGCTCGCCGACACCGCGCACCCCATAGGGGTGGTTCGGGTTCGGCACCTCGACGATGACCGTATCGATCATCGGCAGGTCGGAGGCCACCGGCATGCGATAATCCAAAAAGCCGGTATTCTGCAGCCGCCCTTTGTCGTCGTAGATGTATTCCTCGTTCAAGGCCCAGCCGATCCCCTGCACGGCACCGCCTTGCATCTGGCCTTCAACGTAATCCGGCGAAACCGCGCGGCCCACGTCCTGAATGACCGTGTAGCGCTTCGGCGCAACAAAGCCCGTCTCCGGGTCGACTTCGACATCGACGATCTGCGCACAGAACGCCGCACCGGCACCGCCGGCGTTGATTTCCGAATGCCCGGCAATTGCGCCGCCCATTTTCGTCGCCATACCGGCGAGCTGTTTTAGCGTAAGTGCCTCGATACCGTCGCGCTGGGTCACGGCCTGACCGGCTTCCCAGGTGACTTCGTCGACGGGGATATCCCATTTCTTCGCCGCCAGCGCGCGGAGCTTTTCGATGATTTCCTGCACCGAATTGATCACCGCCATGCCGGTCGCGAAGGTCGTGCGGCTGCCCGCGGTCAGGTGGCTGTACCCCATCGAGCCGGTATCGGCGACGATCGGCTTGATGGTTTCCAGATCGACGCCCAGTTCCTCGGCGGCCATGGCCCGCATCGACGAGCGCGAGCCGCCGATATCCGGGTTCCCCGTGGCGATGGCCACGGTGCCGTCATCCAGAAGATTGGCGACGACACTGCTCAGCCCGCCGCCGTGCATCCAATAGCCGAGCGCGAAGCCGCGCCCCTGGTTGGCGCCGAGCGGCGCCTTGTAGTGATCGTGGTTCTTGGCCCGCTCCAGCACTTCCATCAGGCCGATGTGCCCGTACTTGACGCCGTTCAGGCTTTGGCCGCCGTCACCGACCGCGTTCTTGATGCGCATATCGATGGGGTCCATGCCGAGCTTTTCGGCCAGTTCGTTGATCGCCAGTTCCGCCGGCAAGGTCGCCATCGGCGCTCCCGGCGCGCGATATGCCGCGACCTTCGGGCGGTTGACGCACACGTCATAGGCCGTCGCGCGGACGTTCTCGACCGTGTACGACGAGATGAACGAGTCCAGCGAGCGGCCCACCGGCGAGCCTTTGAAGGCCCCTGCCTGGTTGTAGATTTCCGCCTCGACGGCGACGATGGTGCCGTCTTTCTTCGCCCCCATGCGGATATGCGAATAGGTACCCGACGCCGGACCGGTGCCGCGGAAAACTTCGTCGCGGGTCATCACCATGCGCACCGGGCGGCCTGTTTTCTGTGACAGGCGAATGGCGACCGGCTCCGCATAGACGTTGTTCTTGCCGCCGAAACCACCGCCGATTTCCGACGCGGTGACACGGATCGTCGCCATGTCCATCTTGAGCACGCGCGCACAGAAGGCACGGATCACGAAGTGCCCCTGCGTCGTCGTCCACAGCTCGACCGCACCGTCTTCCGACGCCGACGCGATCAGCGCCTGCGGCTCGATATAGCCCTGGTGCACCGGCTGCGTGCGGAATTCGCGTTCGACGATGACATCGGCCTCGGCGAACCCCTTGTCGAGATCGCCGCGTTCCGACGAAACCACGCGGAACACGTTCGACGGCTTTTCCGGTGCCGGTTCGATGCCGTGCGTGAACTGATCTTCGTGCAGCACGGGCGCATCGGGCTGCGCCGCTTCGAGCGGATCGAGCACGTGCGGCAGAACCTCGTACTCGACCTCGATCAGCTTCAGCGCCTGACGCGCGATGCGTTCACTGGTCGCTGCGACGGCGGCGACGGGATGACCGTCATACAGCACCTTGTCGCGCGCCATGACGTTGCGCGAAATGTCGTGCAGATCGGCGATCACCGGACCGTACGGCGGTTGCAGCGGCGCATGCTCGGGAATGTCCTTGTGCGTCACGACCGCCTTCACGCCCTTGAGGGCCTCGGCCTTGCTGGTGTCGATGGACAGGATTTTGGCGTGGGCATGGGGGCTGCGCAGAACCTTGCCGAACAGCATCCCGGCCATGACCATATCGTCGCCGTAACGTGCGCGACCGGTAACCTTGTCCGGGCCATCCGGGCGGCGCGTCCGTTTGCCGACCCATTTATAGTTCGTCTTGGCGTCGTTTTTGATCTCATTCATGACTGATTGGCCCTCATCTCGGCAGCCGCATCCATCACGGCGCGAACGATTTTGTCATATCCCGTGCAGCGGCACAGGTTTCCGGCGAGCCCGAAGCGGACTTCGGTTTCCGTCGGGTTCGGGTTTTTCTCCAGCAGCGCTTTCGCGGTGTTGAGAATACCCGGCGTACAGATACCGCATTGAAGCGCGGCATGATCGAGGAACTTTTGTTGCAGCGGGTGCAGCTCGTTGCCCTTGGACATGCCTTCGATGGTTTCGATCTCGGCGCCGTCGACTTCCGCGCCGAGCACGAGGCAGGCATTGATTGCCCGGCCATCGAGGATAACCGTGCAGGCCCCGCAATCGCCGGAACCGCAGCCGTTCTTGGTCCCCGTCATCAAAAGGTTCTCACGCAGAACCTCAAGCAGGGTTTGGTCGGCGTGACAGGTGAAATCCACCTCGTCGCCGTTAATGGTTGCCGTGACTAGATGTTTCGACATCAGTTTTTCTCCGCTCTCATCCAGGCGATCTTGGCGGCCCGGCAGGCCATGACACCTGCGACCTGCGTCCGGAATTTAATGGTGCCTCGTTTGTCGTCGATGGGCTGACACGCCGCGCTCGCCGCATCGGCCAGCGCCGACAGCACATCGTCGTCGAGCGTGTTGCCGACCAGGATATCACTGGCCGAAGAAACAAGCCGCGCCGTCGGCGCAACCGCGCCCAGCGCCAATCGAGCGGCGGCGATTTTACCGTCATCGCCCAGCGTCAGCGCAACGCCCGCACCGACAACGGCGATATCCATCTCGGTCCGCGGGATGAAACGCAGGTACGCATCGCCGGATTTTTTCGCAGGACGCGGCAGGTTCAGCGCAACCACGAACTCCCCGGGTTTAAGCGCCGTCTTGCCCGGCCCGGTCATCAGATCCTGCACATCGACTTCGCGCGTCCCGTCCGGCCCGGCAATTTCGGCCCGGGCGTTCGCGGCGATCAGTGCCGGCACGCTGTCGGCAGCGGGCGATGCATTGCAGAGGTTGCCGCCGATGGTGGCCCGGCCCTGCACCTGGTCGGAACCGATAAGCTGCACGGCCTCGACGACGCCTGGCAAAATGGCTTTTAGCTCCGCATTCTCGCCCATTTCGGCGCCGGTGACGGCAGAACCGATGCGGATCGTATCGGCACCGATCGAAAGCGCGCGCGCTTCGGTGATTTTCTTGATGTCGACCAGAAGCGCCGGTTCGATCATCTCGGCCTTCATCTGCACGATCAGATCCGTACCACCGGCAAAAACCTTGGCTTGCGCGTCTGCGGCAAGCAACGAGACAGCCGCGGCAATCGTATCCGGCGCCTCATACCTCAATTCATTCACGTTCAGAGTCCTTCATATTCATTGGTTGCGCCCCAGATCATCGGTCGCGGAGAGAAGCTTTTTCAACATTCGACAAACTTACAATGGATAATTTGGGCAAGGATGAACCGATTTACAAACCATCGGTCCAAAAGTTCATAAGAAAATGCTTATTATTTCCGGCGTGTGGACGAATCACGCCTTAAAGTAGGGCAGATCATCGCTGGTCGTGCAACCAAGCGTCACCAATCGTTCTGTTATCTTCACCGCGCGCTGGTATTTCGTCTCGTTCTCGCTGCGCGAAAGTTCATTCATAACCGGGCCGACGATGGCGACGCCGTAATTCGCCTGCAGGGTACGCACTTGTCTTCGCGTCTCAAGGCCGTCGGCGATCCAGCCCAGATCGAATTCCATTTGTTTGTCGACGCTGTACCCCCGCGCGAGAATGTCACCTCGCATCTCGGCCTCGGTCGCCAGCGTGGATTCCCAATATTCCCCTTCGGACGACGCCGTTTCCGCCGATGCCCGCACAAAGGCGTCGCAAAACAGCAGATAAGCGATTTCCTGCTGCGTCGCCGTGCGCCAGGCGCTGTCGGCAAGGCTGTTCCAGACGGAGATATTCAACCCGTCATAGATTTCCGGCACCTTGGTGAAGAAAATCTTGTGCAGCTTGTTGTCGTTGATCGTCAGATCGAGCTGGCGTTCCTTGTAAATGTCCACCGCCGCATAAACGCCGCACACCGGACAGACATCGCCTTCGGTATCGTTCTTTTTATAGATGTGCGAACAAGGACGCCCGCGCGCGATATCGTTTTTGCACAAAAGATAGGTTTCCGGCTCTTCCTCGTCGTCCTGTTGCTGGCCGATCCAGTTGAAGCGGTTCTGATACTGCAAGAACGAGCGCGGCGGCGACCACAACGTCCACTTGAGCTTTTCCACCGGCCCGAACGTCGTCCAGTTCGAGCTGACATCGATAACCACGCACTTGGTTTTACCGGGCGACGAGCGCAAGCCACGGCCGACGGATTGTCCCCACAGCACTTTCGACAGCGTCGGCCGCATGTGCACGATGATGTTGCATTCGGGATTGTCCCAGCCTTCGGTCAGCACGCCGACCGACACCAGCGCCTCGATCTCGCCGTTGTTATGGCCGCCGAGAATGCGCCGTCGCTCCTTCAAGGGTGTGCCCGCCGTGATGATCGCCGCCGAGACGCCGACGCTTTCGATCCTGTCACGGGTCACCTCGGCAACGCGGATATCCGGGCAGAACCACGCCGATATCGGGTCCGCATCGATTGCCGCGCGTTCTTCCAGATAGGCATGAATCGCGTAATCGAGCATCGACGACTTGATGATCTCGTCGGTCAGGCGCGAGACCGGGAACTCTCCGGCGCTGACATCGATATGATCCAGGTCCAGGTCGTGCACGAAGTGCGGCCGGTATTTCGGCTGCACCAGAATGCCTTCGGATATGAGTTCGCGAATGTCCGCGCAGTCGATGATCGCATCGAAGGCCAGGCTGAGCTGATCGCGCTGATCGCCGGTGCGCCGTTCCGGCGATGCGGTCAGCCCCATGAAGTGCGCGTCGGGTTTTCCTTCTTGCTGGAATTTCTCGATAATACGCCGATAGCCGCGCCCGTTCGGCGAAACCCGGTGCGCCTCGTCGACGATGATCAGATCGGCCTTGGGAATGGCGTCGTCCAGCACCTCTTTGGCGCGCATGCTGGTCGACAACAGAATGTCATAATCTTCGAATGCGGTTCCTTTGTCCGAAACCGCCAGCGTCCGCACGCTGCGGTGCGTCCCCAGTGCCGCCTGTAACTGGTCGAGCAGCACCAGGCGATGACACAGCACGATGACCTTTTTGTCGGCATAGAACCGGTCGACGATTTCGCGCGCCAGCACGGTTTTGCCGGCGCCCGTCGGCGCCTTCAAAATGAACCGTTTGTAGCTGGCGGTAATCGACGGAAAATCGTCGATGATCTTCTGCTGCCAATTGCGGAGCTTCATGCAAACCCTGGTACAAGAATCAAAGCCTACGAGCATGCACGATTTGCACAGGAAAGCCACCCATTCGACGCACGGAAGCGCGTTTCCGGATGTGTGTGTGTGTTAATTCACATACGTTGCCGCCGCGACGTACAACGGGATACCGACCAGCAGGTTAAAGGGAAATGTCACCCCCAGCGGCAGCGCGACGTACAGCGCCGGTGCGATGTCGGGCATCGCGATCCGCATGGCGGCGGGTACCGCGATGTATGACGCCGACGCCGCCAGCGTCATGAACAGCACCGTGTCGCCGAGGGAAAGCCCGATCATCGTCGCGCACCCCAGTCCCAGGCTTGCCCCGATCAGCGGCATCAGGCAGCCGAACAGCAACGGCCCGGGCCTGAGCACACGCTTGTCGCGCCGCAACCCGTCCCCCGTCTTGACGCCGATATCGAGCAGAAACAGGCACAACACGCCCTGTAGCGGATCGAAAAAGAACGGCGCGACCACCGTCTTGCCTTCTTCACCGATGATGTAGCCGATGGCCAGCGCGCCGAGGATCAGATAGATGCTCTCGTTCCATATGACCGTCTTCATTACCTTCGAAACGGGAACGGCATCCTGTTGGTCCCGTCCGGCAAGGGCCAGCCCCGATGCGATTGCCGGGGCTTCCATCAGCGCCGCGACGGCGACCATGCCCGCGGCAAAGGCAATCCCCGCCTCGCCCAGAACCGTACTCGCAGCAATGAACGTGACGATGCTGATCGAGCCGTAATGCGCCGCCAGCGCAGCCGCTTCGCGGCGGTCGAAGCGCGTCATGTACTTGAGCAGTCCGAACGCCAGAAACGGCATTGCTGCGCTGAGCGCCATCCCCGCCAGGGCCGCCGGGACGATACCCTCGCCGCCGTCAGTGGACAGCGCGACCCCGCCCTTGAGGCCGATTGCCGCCAGCAGGAAAAGTGCGATGCCCTTGGAAAAATTCTCCGAAACCCGGACATCGACAGTGACCAGCGCGCCGATAAGCCCGAGACCGAAGAACAGTACCGGCGGCGAAACCAGGGTCGATAAAGCTGTCTCCATCGTATTCAGGCTCGTTGCGGTTGACGCGCAGCGACGGTCCGCGCCGCGGATGCGTTATACAGAACGATGTAGCCGAGAACCGCCGAGAGCAGCGATCCGCCGAGCACACCGAGACGCACCTGTGCGGCGTGTTCCGGATCGGCAAAGGCCAGCGTGCCGATAAAGAGGCTCATCGTGAAGCCGACGCCGGCCAACAGCGAGAGACCGTAGATCTGCAGCCACGACACGCCCGCCGGCAGATGCGCGATGCCCGCCCGGACAGCGAGCCAGGCAAAGCCGAAGACCCCAAGCTGCTTGCCGAGGAACAGGCCCAGCGCAATTCCCAGCGGGATCGGCGCCAGAAGGTCGGCCAGTTGCAGACCGAACAGCGGCACGCCCGCGTTGGCGAAGGCGAACACCGGCATGATGAAAAACGCGACCCAAGGGTGCAGCCCCTCTTCGAGGCTGTGCAACGGTGACGGCGTATCCTTGCTGCCGGTCCTGAGCGGGATACAGAATGCCAGCACCACACCGGCAAGGGTGGCGTGCACGCCGGATTTCAGCACACACACCCACATGACGATGCCGACCATGATATAGAGCG
>Ga0209578_10000623_pt1 | contig 40631 bp, 25 predicted proteins | sample tdAd472_FD_187127 | JGI IMG/M metagenome (GOLD analysis project Ga0209578, IMG submission 187127) | Marine sediment microbial communities from the Atlantic coast under amendment with organic carbon and nitrate - tdAd47.2 (SPAdes)... | ecosystem: Environmental > Aquatic > Marine > Coastal >...
GCCGACGAGACGCTGCGGTCCGACAATGCGACGAACTTCCTGAACGCTCAACTCTTCCTGGCCGACATGAACGCCGTCAGCGTCGCAGAGCACGGCCAGATCCGGCCGGTCGTTCATGATCATCAGCGATCCGGCCTCCCGAGTGATCTCACGAACTCGTCGCGCGAACTCCAGCAGATCACGATCCGGCAGCATCTTCTCGCGGAGCTGCACAATGTCGACGCCGCCCGCAAGTGCATCTTTCAGTGTCTGCTCAACATCGCCGGGACACAGCTCCGCCGTCAGCAGCAGATACAGCCTCCGGTCGGCGAGCTGCTGCGTGGTCGCGACGGTCGACAGGATGGCCTTTTCCAGCGTGTACAGCTCATACCGCAACTGACCGAACTCCAGCGGAACTAAGTCGTGCTCAGACGCCCCGTCCGTCGTCAGCAGCTTGGAATACTCCTCAAGCGTGCGTGCCGCCTCCTGGGCCCGTTTGAGACTCGCTGTCGCCACGTCAAACGGCGTTTCCCGCTGGCCTTCCGCTTTCGTGTGAATCGTCGTGCCGACGTCGGCCTGCGTATCTCGCGACGCGATCAGATCCTGAACATTAAGAGTCTCGAACAGCGACCTTAACTGGTGACGACAGTTTCTGGTCAATCTCGCGAGGTGAGCATCGTCGAGAACGAAGCGGACGAAATCCTCGACGACGCGCAGCCCCTCACGCAGCCGATTCGCAGAGGCGTCCAGAATGCGATACGTCGCGGTGCGATCGACGGAGTCGGCATTCCAGTCGAGTTCGAAGGAAACGGCGACTGGCTCCAGAGACGTGCGGCCGGGGTCGCTGGTGGCAGCGGATCCAGATTCGACACCGAACTGCGCGAGAATGGCTGAGACGGGCGAGGACTCCGTGAGGAGCGCCGTCAACAGGTGGAGAGTCGAGATTTCGACAGCAGGCTTCTGTCGTCCCGCCAGATGCCGGGCACACAGAATGATGCGCTGCCAGTCGCCCGATTGGTCCAGAGAAGCTTGAGCTGCGGCGCCGTCGCCCAACGCGCCGGCCAGTGCGGACGTGACCGCGTCGGCCAGCGCGGCAGCCGCATCATCAATGTCTGCCGCCAAAGGAGTGGTAGCGGCCTCGATGGAATCCGCAGTCGGCACGTCCTTCGCCGACTCACCCAGCGCTGCCGGGTACTGGCCCTCCCAGATATCGCACAGCTTCAGCTCGTCGATTGTCAGGCCGGCATCGGTCAGCAGTTCGAACGCCTCGGACTCTTCCTGGAGCAACGACCAGAGCAGGTGCGCGGGCAACAGTTCGGGATGAGCCCACCGTCGCGCCAGCTCTTCGGCACGCGAAATCGCACGTTGCGCTCCAGCAGTCAGCAGTCGTTCGGCCATGACAGAAACAGATTCAGAGAAGAACTTTTGAAGGTCGCGAGCGGCGGATCAAGCGTCAGATTCCGGCGGCAGGCCGGCAACTCTCTGCGCGGCGATCACGAGCCCCTGAAGAGCAAGGTACGGGTAGTGACGGGATTGATCCAGGAAGGGCGCGAGCAACTCTCCGCCGCCGCCGGTCACGTAAATCTGCGACCGGTGATCGTGCGAAAGCATGGCGGTCTGCCTGGCGACGAGTTCCCGCACCGCACCGACCTGGCCCCAGAAAATGCCGCTGGAAATCGCCGCGTGAGTATTCCGACCAAGAGGCGTGTGCTGCCCTTGAGCGTCCGTCGCGATCAACTCGTCGATCGACACAAACGGCAGAACCTCCGTGTAATGATTGAGAGCCCGCGCCGACAGTTCAAAGCCCGGCAGAATGGCGCCGCCAAGAAACACGCCTTCCGTGCTGAGAACGTCGACCGTTGTCGCCGTGCCGCAATCGACAACGATGGCTCCTTCGCCAGGGCTCCGCAGATGGTTCGCGGCGATGGCAGTCAGTAGCCGATCGAGGCCCACCTGCCGTGGCGCTTCGACATCAATCTCGATCGGAAATCGAATCGAATCCCGAAACACGATTCGAGCATCCGGGCAAAGTTCGTTGGGCCATGCCGCCAGGACGGCGTCAACACCCCGCTGGTTCGAGCCGACGATCACGCTGCGGAACGATTCGCCAGACAGACCAGCCTGCAAACGCTTCCAGTCGACTCCGCCGTTGGACTGGCCGGTGAGAAACAGTGAGCAGGCAGGCAGACTGCCGCGATCGCCGTGTGCGTTGAAGATGCCAAACTTGACGCGGCTGTTGCCCACGTCGACAGCCAGCCAGCGAGGAGGCAGGTCGGACCGGGCGGCAGGATCGCTTTGAGACTCCGCTACCATCGTTCAACCGGTCCGTTGGGTACTTTGATCAAGGCCGTCGCGATGTTCGACTGCCGCTCACCATGACGCTCCCGGATTTCGTCAGTGATCCGGTCGAACGCCTCGCACGACGAAAACTGCCGCAGCCGGGCTTCGAGTTCTTCCGGGATGCCCAGCTTCGCTCCATACCAGGCAGCGAACTTGCGGAACAGGACGCAACTGTAGTCGCCGTGCTGTTCCACCATGAGAAAGAAATGGCGGCGCAGGAAATCGACCTGCTCGTCCGGCGTCGGTTCGAAAGGCGACTCATCGCCGCGTTCGAACCGTTCCAGCCGATGAAACAACCAGGGGTCGAGCATCGCGCCGCGACCGATGGCGACTGCCGCGCAACCGGTCGCCTGCCGCATTCGCAGCGCGTCGTTGACGGAGCGCACGTCGCCGTTGCCGACGACCGGAATTGAGTGGACTGCGTCGACGACTGACCGGATGCCGTCGAGGTCGACGCTCCCATGAAAGCCCTGCGCCCGCGTGCGACCGTGAATCGTGATCGCCGCGACGCCCAGCCGTTCGAACTCGGCGGCCAGCTCCGGAGCCGTCAGCGATTCGGCATCCCAGCCGAGGCGCATTTTGACGGTGACCGGCACGCGGACCGCGTTCACAACCTGATTAACGAGTTCGCTTGCGGCATCGAACTGGCAGGCGATACGGGCGCCTCCGCCTTGCCCGTTCACCTTGGCCATCGGGCAGCCCATGTTGATGTCGATTCCGGCGTACCCGCGGTCTTCGAGCCATCTGGCGGCCCTGGCAAGCACCTCCGCCTTCGATCCAAAGATCTGAATCGACAGCGGTCGGTCCTCGGGATGCGTGACGATCAGGTCGAGCGACTTTCGATTCTCCGCGAGCAGCGACGTCGCGTGAACGAGATCGGTTGTCGCCAGCCCGAGCCCGCCCAGTTCCCGCAGCGCTCGGCGAAACGCGAGGTGCGTGTAACCTGCGAGTGGGGCCAGGAAGTACCTCGTTGGAATCAGTCGGTCGCCAATTCGAATCGGCGACTGGCACGCAGTCTCTGTCGCGCCGGGCATCAACTGCGCGCCGGGCTGCCTCCCGGAGGGCGCGGAACGAGTGGGCCGAAGCGTGTCGAAACCGTGAGGCATCAGGCTGTGCAGAAAAAACACTCGGGAGTCCGCTGAGGTCTCAGCGGGAAAACCGGGCATTCTACCGTCGCCGCAGGCCGTCGTCAGTCACGAGGGCCGTCGTCAGACAGGGACGAACAAACTCGGGCGGATGAATCGCGAGTTGCCAGGCTGCAGTGCTGAACGTCGACGATTTCCGCATCGGGCGGCTGACGCTCGACACGTCGGGATCGGCGTGTCGGAATGAGATCCCGAAACTTCGCTGCTCACTTGCGGACGGCCGTTGTCGTCCCTTCCTGCGGAGTGATCGGAGACTGAAACAGGACCCGCGAGGTGTCGTCGGTGAGCGGCTGCCTGCGGACGGGCGTTGCCTGTCGAGCGGGTGCTGCCGCCGCCTGCTCGGGTGCTAGAGCAGCCTCAGATGCCGCGTCGGGAAGTTCGGTCTGTTGAGCTTTTCGCGTTGGCGTCCAGCCCCGTGGAGCCTTGCGGGTCAGCTCTTCAAGAGACGGCAGGCGCTGCGGTGCCCAGCTTCGGTCGACCGGCAAAGCGGAAGTCCGTTGCGGAGCGACACGCCGTTGCGGAGCGATTGATTGTTGCGGAGCGATAGATTGCTGCGGAGCGATAGATTGCTGCGGAGCGATAGATTGCTGCGGAGCGATAGATTGCTGCAGTGAGGCCGGCTGCAATGTCGGGGCGGGAGCCGGTGCCGGCAGCGTTGTCGGCAGCGTCACATTCGCGGGTGACGTGGCCAGAGCCGTCGGCTCAGTGGTCGGCAGAGCTTTCCTCGCCGACGCTCGGCCCGGAGGCACAATCGGCAACGGCTGGTCGTCTCTGGCGGGCGGCGTCAGACGGCGGGCTGGTGCGTCGGGAACCGGAAGCTGGTCAGGCGTTGAATCGCTTTCGGCTGGAGTCTCGTTTTCTGTCGGTGGGAAGATGGCCGTCGACGGCGGCGGGACATTCTTCGCCCCGGCTTCAGCTTCCGAGCCGTCTTCCGGTGCGGGAGCGGGCTCGGGCAGGTCGCCCATCGCTTCCGGGATCGTCATGACCTCGCCAGCCATTTCGTGATAGGCGCCGTCAGCCCAGTGCGCGTCAAACTCGACGAACTCAGTCGGCTCGGCGTGGATGATTGACGACGCGTCGAGGCCATGCGTTCGCGAACGCGCTCGCCGCAGAGCATCGCAGTACGCCTCCGGATCCCATTCGCCTTCTGAGAGGAAGACCTGGTTGTACGGCAGCAGCGTTCCCATGCGGTACTGCAGGTTAATGATCGCCTGGTTGTACTCGACGATCGCCTGGTAGAAAGCTGTTTCCGCATCAGCGAGGCTCGCCAGTGACCGCAGGTAAAGGTCGAGCGTCTGCGTTCCGACCTTGTACTTTTTCTCGACCAGGTCGGCGCGATCCTGAGCAGCACGACGTCGATTGAAATTCGTCTGAGCGGTCACGTACTTCTCGGCGAGCTGCTGAAACGCGTGTCCCAGTTCGTGTGCGATTTCCAGTTCCTGCGCCGCGAGAACGTCGCGGGCTTTCGCCAGCCGCAATTCGATGTTCGTCACCTGGGCCTGAGCCTGACGCAGGCCGAGCGGCATGTTCAACACAAACCCCGCCTGCCAGCCGGTGTGCGTTGTGTCGACCAGGTTGCCGTACATGCTGGAATACGGCACGTTGCTCTGGTTGATGAGCTGGTCGCCGAACCCGTTGACTGTGTAGCTGCTGACGAAGTCCAGTCGCGGTCGCACGAGGTTCTTCGCCGCGCCAAGCTGCAGTTCCAGACTCTTGATGTTCCACTTGTGGCGCCGCAGTTCGACGCGGTGCGTCAGACCTTCGGCAACGGCGTGTCCCCAGTCCGGTTCCAGTCGGGCTGTCACTGGCTCGTCCGACGGACGGATGATTTCTCCATCGTTGACGGCGAGTCCGATCAGACGTCGCAACGCCGCCTCTGACTTGTAGAGCAGCGACAAGGTTGCCTGGACGCGGGCCTGCGCCTGAAAGTAGCCGTCGCGTGCCTGAGCTTCGTCTTCGACTGAGAAGCCGCGCACGCCGCCAATTTCGAGTTTGCGTTTCGCGTCGCGCCACGTTCTCAAGGTGCTGTTGCGAGTCGTGACCAGCGTGTCGTAGAGCCGGTACTGCAGATACAGATCCCAGTACTGGTCCTCAATATCCTTCACGAGATCGGTCAGGCTGCTCTCCAGGTCAGCGATGGTGATGTCGTTGTTGATGCGCGCGATCACGACGCCCTGGGTCACCCCCGAGATCCCGCGGAATGAATCGCCGATTGGACCAGCCACCTGCGTGAACTCGGTTCCGGCCCCGGCAAGTAGCGGGTGCTGGTATTGAGCAGTGACGCTGCCCTCGTATGACGACGGAAACATTTGCCCCATCAGGTTTGACCCTGTGTAGTTGACGTTGTGGTTGATCGCGAACTGGCCACCATAACCAAAGTCTTTGCTGATCGACGAAGTCCAGGCACCGGTCTCCGTCTTCCGGGACGCTCCGACCATACCACCTTGAAAATTGTTGTTATTCACGGACTTATTGCGAGCCCACACCATCTGGGCAGAGAACTCAGCATCAAACGCGGCCAGGGCGGCTTCGACGCCGCGGCCTCCGAAGAGGACTCCGGTTTCCTGGATCGAGGGATCGTAATAGCTGGCAACTCGCTCGGGACTCGCCAGAAGAGCGTTGCCGGGTGACAGAAACGCGCTGCGGCTGCGGATGACGCTGCTGTTCTCAAGGCCGAGCTTCAGAACTTCGGCCAGCGTCATGTTTCGCAGCTCGTCATTCTTCAGTTCGAGCAGCGTGCGGGGCGTGCCGGACAGGCTGACCTCGGGCGGCTGTTCCTGATCGACGTGAGGCCAGTTGATGCTGGTGGCCTGGTCGATGTAGTGATCGACGCCGTCGGTTTCCTTGATGTACTGCAGCTCGTCCACTTCCGAGATCCCGTTGCAGCCGGAGACCGCAAGAACCGTGAGCGGAAGCAGAACAGCCAGTCGAAAATGCCGGAACATTGCTTACCCCTGTCGCGGCGGAAAACAAACGGCGCGCGGGCGCTCCGCGCGTCGATACAACCGCTAGAGGCGTTATCGACAGCCTGATCGTCAAACTTTACCACCGATCGCTGGACGTCGAATTTCGGGCACACGGCGCATCCGCAGTCCGCCGAGGGTGGTCGCGACCGCCCTTGAACCCACCGGTAATTGGGATTGAATCCCTGCTGAATTGCGGCAGACTCTGCGGGCTGGCGAACAGCTCTGAACTCAACCTGTGACGACGGAAACGGAGACGGGTCAATGTTTGAGAAACCGCAGAATCGACTGTGTCGGCACTCCCGGATGGCCACGAAGGTACTCGCGCTGACCTTACTGCTGACAGCCGAAGTCGCGGCTCAGGACGATCGTTCGGCAGGTCCCGACGTCTCCGTCCCCAGCGTCGCGGGGCAGTCTGCTCAGGATGCCAGTAAGCGATTGCGTGAGGCGGGGCTGGTTCCGTCGTTCGTGCTTGGAGACGCCGCTCCGGCCCAGGACGAATCCTTTGTCGCGTCCGATCAGAAACCCGCGGCTGGCCGTCGCGTCCCCAGAGGCACACGGATTGTCGTGACGATTTACGACGCCGCTCCGGACTCGGCTCCGGCGACGCGTCCGCGACCGGCTCGCAAGGTCGCTCGCCCAGTCGCCGATGGACCGCGCACCTCGATCATCGATCACGTTAGAACGGGTGACGAACTTGTCGCGTTCGATCTTGGCCACGGGAGCGGAGCACGGCGGCTGAGTGTTGTCCGCACATGGATGGGCACCGCCGCAGCCGAGTCGGCCTTTGGAGTTGGCTGGGCTGACAGGAACCGAATCGTGCAGACGCAGCTGGGAGACAGCCAGTTGCTGTTGTGGCGAGGCGGCGAACTGATCGTCTCCGCGAGCCGCGATGGCAACGGGTTTTCCGCGGGCGGCGGAGTCACAGTCCAAAGACTGCCGTCGGGCTGGGTGTGGTCAACTCGTCGAGGTGAGCGGCTGCAGTTCGACGATCGCGGCCAGCTGGTCGAGCAGCAGTCGGCCTTCGGTCAGGTCACACAGTATCTCTGGGACCAGCAAGGCCGGCTGACGCAGATCGCGCAGGACGCCGGCAACTCGCTGAGGTATCTCTACGATGGCGGGTCCGACCGCGTTTCGCGGATTGAAGGTCCGGAAGGTCTGCACTGCGACTACTCGTACAACGAACAGGGACGATTGCTGACCGCGACGACCTCTCGCGGCATCGACGTTTCTTACGCTTACCGAGCTGACGGGTCGCTCGCCGCCGTGACCGATTCGCTCGGCGGCCGGATCGAGCTTCCGGAAGTCAATCAGCCGGACGACTCGACCGACGCGCAGAAGACCGAGGAAGCGGTTGCCGAAGTTCAGAAACGGCGCGACGAGCTGACGCTGGCCGAGCGGCTTGGCGCGATCGACAGACGGTCGCGGCCTAAACCCGTGATCGTGCGGAACGAGCAGGGTCAGGTCACCGAGCGAACCCATCGCGGAGTCACGACTCGGTATGAGTACGACGACGCCGGACGTCTCAAGACAGTCACAGACCCGACGGGCGTTCGGCAGCTCAGCTACGACGACTTCGACCGCATCGCCTCCGTCGATCTGCCGACCGGACAGACGCTGACGTACCAGTACAACAGCTTTGACCGAGTCACGCGGATTGATTCATCAGACGGTCGCTGGGTCGCAGTCGACTACGACGACCATGTGCGACCGACAGAATGGACATCGTCGCTGCAGAGCACCGTCACCGCCGACTATGGGCCGACCGGTTTCTATGGCGTGCTGCAGTGGTCGCCGGAACTCAAAGGAACGATGACCTACTCAGGCGATGGCGACCTGTTGCATGCCGCCATGTCGACCGGTCGCGAGCTGGTGATGGCTTATGACGAACAACGTCGACTGACCGACCTGGTGTCATCAACGGGGCTTGACCAGCAACTGATCTACGACGACCAGGGGCGTCCGATTTCGTGGCGAATCAACGGTCTGACGCGACTGCTCCACTACGAGAACGGTCGACTGACCGGAATTGCGGACGACGTCTTTGGTCAGCGGAAATTCAACTATGAAAAGGCCGACGACGGGACAATCGAGCTGACCTGGGACGATCTGGGAACGTGGACTCGACAGACCAATGAGTGGGGACAGCCGATGCTGTTTCGCCGCCCGTCCGGCCAGACGTGGCAGTACTCCTGGAATGCTCAGCAGTTTCTCAGCGGGATGACGACACCACTCGAACGTTCGTGGCAGTTCGATCGTGATGCGGCCGGGCGGTTGGCGGCAATCCGGATGCCGGGCGGAGCGGCGACCGAAATTGAACGGGCTCCCGCAGGCCGTGTGACGCGGATCGTGCGTAACGGAACGACGCAACGTGAGTTTCTTTACGGGCCAGATGGGCGGACGCGTATGACGTCGACGCCGCTGGGAATCGCCGCCGTCTACTCGTGGGAACCGTCCGGTCAGATTCGAGAAGTCGTTCTTCCGGACGGAAAGGCAGCCTGGACGTTCAACGACTCCGGCCTGGCCGAACGCGTGACCGGTCCCGAGTTCGACATTCAACAGCAGTTTCATCCAAACGGCCGATTGGCTCGCCGCAGCTACAAACGCCAGCAGCTTGATGTCGTTCTGCCGCTCGACACTCAAGGCAGGTCGGGCGGGATCGAGCTGAACGGTGTTGCGGCGGGCTACCAGTATGGTGAGGACGGCTGGCTGCAGCGGATCGACCTGCCCGACGGATCGGCCATCACGATTCAACGCGACCTCGCGGGACGACCGATCGCCTTCGCATTCGGAAATACAGCGAGTATGACGGTCAACCTCGATCAGGCCTCACGGATGCGCTCGCTGAACGTCGTCGACCTTCAGGGCCGTGCTTTGTTCGACGAACGGTACGAGTACGACGCTGCCGGAAATCTGGTTGAACTTCAGACTGACCAGCTGCCCGTCAGCAGACACTCGTTCGACGCCGACGACCGCCTGACCCGCGTCGAACGCGCGGAACACGTCACGTCGTACGAGTACTCGCTGGATGACGATCTGCGGGCTGTTTCGACCGACGGCGAGACGTCGCAGTGGGAACTCGACGCCGCGGGCCGCCCGCGTTTGCTCAATCTCGATGTTGTGTACGACTGGGATGCTGCCGGCAACCTGACCAGCGTGCAAAGCGTTTCGACGGATGCGGAGAACGAGTTTGACGCCGCTGGCCGACTCGTCCGACGACGACTGGCGGGACTCGAATGGAAGTTCGGGTACCTGCCGGACGGAACCCGCCTCTGGCAGGAAGGACCTGCCGGGCGCATTTCCTACGCCTACGGTCGCGATGGCCTGATCGGTTTGCGGGACGAAAGCGGCACGACCTGGCTGCTGGTGTGTCTGCCGGAATCCGGCCAGCCACTCGCACTCTGCAGCTCGCAGGGAGAGGTCCTCTACCTTTGCGCTGACCGGCTCGGTTCGATCCGGCGCGTGATCGATCCCAGCGGAGTGGTCATCGCGTCCAGCGATTATGGACCGTACGGAGCGACGGAAACTGCTGCGGGGTTTTCACCGATCAATCTCTACGCGGGGATGCTGGTCGACGAGCACGGCGTGTATTACGCGCGGCAGCGGTACTACGACCCGCAACTGTGTCGATTCATCAGCCTCGATCCGCAACCGGGAACTCCCGGATTTCCAGGCTCGTTTAATCCGCTGGCGTACGCCGCCTGCAACCCGTTGCGTTATCGCGATGAAACCGGCGCCGCTCCCCGCGATTTCGACGGCGAGCCCGTGACCGCAGATAACTTCTGGCAGGTCGGGTTCGAGGACTGGAAGCGGCAGGAGGACCGGCGGTCCACTCCGGAAGAACGAGCGGCTCGAAATCAGGCGATCAATCAGGCACTGGTTGACGGAGCGACTTCCGCCGGACAGGAACTCCTGAACGACGCACTGGCATCTAGCGGGGCCATGCTCAACGAATTGAGCAACACAGCCGCCGGACTGATTCCCTGGGATCCGGTCGCACTCGCCGCTCAGACGACGCAGATGCTGGAGGACGCTCCGAACGCGAGCACCGACGTCGGTGGTTCGACGACCTCGCCGGGCACGACACCCAGTTCTGCGGTCGGCACGACTGCCAGCGGTCCGAACCCGGCCATCGATTTCCTCGACTTCGTCGTGACGGGCCTGCCCAACGAAATCATGGGCCCGACCAACGACATTCTGAATCCCGGCAGCAGTCTCAACAGTGACGACAGTTCGCTCGTCGCCAGCGATTCGGCCACTGCCGGCGACCCGTCAAGCGGCGCCGCCGCAGGCGCCAGCACTTCGTCCCCGAGTTCTCCTTCAGGCAATGACAATGCCGCCGGAAACCCGGCAACAGCTCGGAACTCGTCGGGCAACTCCGGTGGCAATGGTCAGACGTCGGGACTGCCGGTTGCGAATTCAGGCAACGCGGCAGGCCGAACGCCGGCAACGCCGTCCTCCGGAGGCGACATCATCGGCCGTCTGTTGAACGACCTGGCTGATGCCGACAGAACTTCTATCCCGGCGCGCTGGGATCGGCGGCTCCGCAACGTTCTGAAGCGACAGCGTCGTCTGCTGACGCCCACCGCGCGCAACCTGAATCTCAACCAGATTCTCGATCTCGTCAGTCGCAATCTGACATCAGGCAGTCCTCGACCGTTTGACGGCGTTCTCCTTCCCGCAGCTGCCGACTCGGACCAGGCCATCGGTCTGGCCGCAGCACTGAACAAGGCTCGGGTTCTGGCAGTCAGAGGTCAGAATCTCGAACGTGACCTCAACAAAGCGACGCAGCAATTCGATGACACGTCCCGCAGGATCAACGATCTGATCGACCGGCTGCTGGGTGAGGACGGGCTTGAGAACCGGCTGCTCGGAATCAGGCTGCAGATCCAGAACGGATCGACCTTCGCGGCAGCCAGCAATGATCTCGACAGAATGAAGAAATGGATTGCCGAAGTGCGTGCGGCAGAGGCGTCCGACAGTCCGGTTCAGGACGCGCTGCATTACGCAACACAGGCGCGGGATCAGATCTGCGGCTGGGTTAAGAACGGCTATGACCCGAAGGATTCCGCCACGTTGCGGAGCAAGGCCGGCGACCTGTTGACAACGGCACGCAGTGCTCTCGATCGAGCCAATGAAGCGAATCGCGATGCCGGCGCTCCTCAGGGAAATGACGGTCCGAAAACCACACTTCAGACCGCACTGGACGAGCTGACCAAGGCAACGAATCGCGCCGAGGAGCGAATTCCGCTGCTGGAACCTCTCCCGGATCTTCGAGATGCATTTGAAGAAGTCCGTGGCGAGTACAAAGCCCTGCGGTCTGAACTTGTCGAGGTCGGGAGAAAATTCGAAGACCTCAATGCGATCGACGCGAAGGAGAAATCAACCCGCGAACAGCTACTGGCAACGGCCGCCGAGATCCGGACGTTGCTGGCCGACTATTGGTACAGCCCCGACGCTCTCACGTTTCTGAATCTGGCCGACCGCTGGACTTCGCAGTTCGACAGCCAGATTGATGCGACGCCCGCCCAGGCTCAGCGGTTGAAGTCCTTCGCGGAGAATCGGCTGCCCTTGATGTTTCTGGACGACGTCGACAGACACGTCCCCAGGGACGCACGCGACCGGCTGGCAGACATCAAAGCGACCATCAAGGAAGCACGGGAACTTCTCAATCAGGATCGCGAGAAGAAGGGTAAGCAGCTGGACGATGCGTTGGCCGGGGCCTACCGCGCCTGGGAGCTGATTCGGGAAGCTGAGGGCTGCCGCGACCGCATTCTGTCCGCGCCATCGAATCGTCCACTGACGGGCAACGTGCAAGCCTTCGAACTGTTGAAGAGTCTCAATCCGCGAGTGGCGCGACTGCGTCCCAGGCATTCCGAGAGCCTGATTCCGGGGCACCCATTCAGCGCCCTGGGTCATCCTCTGCTGCCGGAATCGAACGCCGAAAGCCGCCGCATCATGGTTCCGGACGTTGTCGGGCTGAGCGCGGCCGACGCGGTGAAAAAGATCCGCGACGCCGGTCTGCTGCCAAAGATCGGAAGTGGCGAGGCGAAGAAATCGTCCGCGAAGCCGTTTCATGTTTTTGAGCAGTCACCAACGGCGGCCACGGCGATCGCGCGCGGAGGCAGCGTGAGTATCACTGTCGCCATGCAGCCGCCGACCGTCGCCAGTCGAACTCCAGAATCTCCGACCAAACGCCCGACAAAACCGATCGCCGAGCCAACTCCGAAGAAAGAAATGCCCGCACCGAAAGCCAGTGTCGATCGCGAGCTGGAGGGCAGTTACGCGCTCAAGTCGAAATTCAATTTCCTCTCATCGGGGTTCGACTGGAAGCAGCTCGACAGCAACCGGGCTCAGGTCACTTTCCGGCTGGACGGCTCTGAGGCTGCCGTGCTCAAGAAGTACGGCCTGAAAGATTCCGCGACGGTGATCGCTGTCCGAAAGGGCGATCACTATGAAGTCGGCGAGGACAATCCGTTGACCGCGATGATGGACAAAGTCAGCGCGACGGTCACGCAGGAGCTGACCGGGTCGACAGACAATGCCGTTCCCACTCATTGGAGCTTTACGTTCATCCCGATGGGCAAGTCGATCACGTTGAACACGAAAGGCTTGAACCCGACATCGGGTGTCGCGGCACGAAAATGAGTGGCTCGTCGTCACGCGGCGACATTGTCTGTCTCGGCTGACGATTCCGCGGCCTCTGCCGGCTCGGCTTCAGGCGATGCCGACTCCGAATCGTCACTGGACGGCTCCTCGACACGGCGCAGCGTTTCAGCCATCGGCAGGTCATCGAGCTTGCCGAGACCGAATTCCTCGAGAAACTGCCTCGTGGTACCGTACAGAAACGGACGACCGAGTGAATCGTCTTCGCCCGCGATGCGGACCAGGCCACGATCCATGAGTTGTTTGAGCATCTCGGACGACTGCACACCGCGAATCTTCTCGACCTCGGCCCGCGTCACCGGTTGTCGATACGCGACGATCGACAGCGTTTCCATCATCGGCGGCGAGAGCTTCGTTCGAGCCTGCCGGTTGTGGAGACGGTCAAGCCACAGTGCAAACTGCGGGCGCGTCATCAGACGGTAACCGCCCGCAACCTGCTCAACTCGGAACGCACACCCGTCGGCATCGTACGCGGCGTTCAATTGAGCGATCAGCGACTTCGCCTCGGCGAGATCGGCGAGCGTCGCGAACTGTGCCAGTTTGCGATGAGTCAGCGCGCCCTCCGCAACAAGCAACACCGCTTCAAGGCGAGCCATGCGGGCGGAGCGTCTCGTCGGATGCGCATCGTCGACCGATTCCCGGATCGGCGAATCTGATTCGGAACGTCGCCCTCGGAACATCCAGTGCCAGCCGGCACCGGCGACTGAGTACGAGTCGGCTCGTCCTCGCAGTCCGCTCCCGGACAACCCGAGCGACAGGTCGGCACCCGTACGAGGACTCATCATCGAATGCGATTCCACTCTTCGACCTGCGCGAGGACCCGGTCAACAGCGTCCAGCGGCTCTCGCGACTCCGCTTCAAAGCGCCGTGAAATCCGCGGGTCATCGGCGGACGTCACCAGACACATGAAGTGATAACGCCCATCACTGGCGGACGGCGACAGCCGATACGTGCGAATGCCGAGCTGATTCAACCGGTTGATGGCATCGCGCCAGGACGAGCCGACTGGCTGCCGGGCGATCCGTGTACTCGACGTTCCATTCTGTGCCGACGGTGCGGGCCGAGAAGCGGAACGAAATTGCTGAGCTGCAGCAGACTGAGTTGCCGTTCGACGACCTCTCGCGGTTTGACTTTTCTCATCGCGAGAGGCTGTTTCCGGACTCGGCCTTTGAGCATCGCCAACCGGCTCGAACAAATCGAGCACTGGTGTTGCTGCAACGGCATCGGCGGGAACGCTGACGGGGCGACCGGCGGTTGACGGCACTTGAGAATCCGGCCACCGTTCTGCCGCTGCCAGATTTCGCACGACCGAATTTCCAGCCGGCGAATACGGCTGAAACAGGTCAAGCTGTTCGGACTCGTCGGCGATCAGATTCAACGATCGCATGGGGAACGCATCAGACTGGCCAACGCGGTCAAAGCTCTGGTCGGCAAGCCAATCGGGCTGAGCCTGGTCAGCCGGCGATGCGACCACCGGAGCGAACTGCGGGATCCCAAACACGGCCATCACGGGGATGGCGAACATGGGGATCAACATCGCAAATGTGGCAAACTGTCCCTGTCTTCGGCGACGCATGCTGCCCTCCCTTGCAGCGAAGATTGACGTCCAGCCACCCGCCGGACTCTCCCTGTCCGACAAGCAGGGCGGGATCATGGGCGAAATAGAGAATCACCTCAATCTCAGTTCTGGCTGAGTGACCGAGTCTCGCAACGTGAGATCTCGCTCAGGACAGGCTCAACCCAAGTTGCCCGGCAGCAGCTTTGAAGTCGTCACCTGGCGATGCGTTGATCGCCAGACGTTTGCCGCTCGACGGGTGCCGGATCTCAAGTCGGACCGACGCCAGCAGCATTCGATCGATGCCCAGGGTGTCGCGAAAATAGTGATTGTGACGATGGTCGCCGTGGCGGACGTCACCAATGATGGGATGCGCGGCGCCGTTGAGATGACGGCGGATCTGGTGACGGCGGCCGGTCAACGGATGCAGGCGGATCAGCGAATAGCGACTGCGTTCGTACGGCCCGATGCTCCAGTCGCACTCGCAGCGGTCGAGCGTTTCGTACTCGGTCACCGCTTCCTGAGCGGGCTTCGCCTTGCCGCCATGCGGATCGGAAATGCGATCGAACCACGGCGTCAGCGGACGATCGATCAGACCGGAATCCCGCGGCCACCCGCGCACGATGGCGAGGTACTCTTTCTGAACGCGCCGCTGCTCGAATTCGTCAGCAAAGAAGCGGGCGGCGTCCGAACTCAGTCCAAACAGCAGAACGCCCGAGGTGCCTCGGTCGAGCCGATGGGCCGCATAGACCCACTGCCCGATCTGGTCACGCAGCAGCGTCAGGACGTTCTCGTCTTCCCGCGTGTCGACCCGGCTGCGATGGACGAGCATCCCCGGCGGCTTGTTGACGGCAACGCACTCATCATCGCGATGGAGGATTTCCAGTTCAGCCGTCATCGACGAGTGCCCGTCGCAGCATGACTCACCATCGTCAGGCGTAATACGGAATGCTGGATTCGCTGGCCTTCGACTCGACCTTCCGCGATCCCTGCTGGGCGAACTGCGGCGGCGAGACCTCATCGTGAGCGGCGTCGATTCGCACACCGTCATGCCGCGATGGCTCCAGCGGAACGATGCCCGATGACGTCACGATGTCAAACCTGGGAGACGCGATGACCGGGTTGGTCAGGCGCTGTTGCGCATCGCACTTCTGCATTTCGTCGAGGACGACGGGGTGCCATTCGTTGTCACGTCGCTGATCCTGCGGGACGTAGTTGCGGCGCGCCCATTGACGCAGACGGAGTTCAGCAATCGGAGCCAGCTGGTGGCCATTGAAGTCGTTCATCGCGAATCGTCTCGTGCAGGTTCGAGGCGGTGAAGCCGGCCTTCGGTTTTCGTTCAGGCCATGTTTTCTACAGAAACGAATCGTCATGCTCAGAACGGCGAGAGCATGAAAATCCTGCGGTATTCGCCCTTCCGGCGACTCCGGAAAAACTCCGTCCGGAACGTCACTGTCAGGCGTTCTGGTCTTACCTTGACGAATACACGGATCACAACGACGACGCTGACGCCCATGCCCTGCGGCGCCGCCGATCAGCCCGCCAGGTAACCGCCGTCAACGACCATCGACGTACCGGTGATCCACTTTCCGGCGTCGGACAACAGGAAGCACGCCGCGTTGGCGACATCGACCGCTTCGCCGACTCCCAGCAGATGCTTGTCGATGATTTTCTGGACGCCTTCTTCGGTCAGGTAATTGTCCGCTCCGCCGAACATTTCCGTGCGGACGGTCGCGGGACAGATCGAGTTGACGCGGATCCCTTCCTCGGCCAGCTCGCAGGCCAGGCAGCGCGTCATGGAATCGACTGCTCCCTTAGACGCCGCATAGGCAGAGATCCCTTTGTTGCCGCGCATACTGACAATCGACGAGATGTAGACGACGCTGGCCGGAGTCGCCCAGCAGTTGCGCTGCCGGAAGGCGGTCGTCAATGCGGAACCCGCGAAGTAGTTGAGCCTCATCATGGGCTCGGACTTCTCCCACTTCAGCTGCCGGACCAGCCGGCCAATGTGAATTCCGGCAGCGTGGACGAATCCGTTGAGCGGCCCGACTTCTTCGCAAACGCCTTTGACGAACCTGCTGATGCCGTCGATGTCGCTCAGGTCGTACGGAGCGATGTGGCACTCGGCGCCTTCCATCATGGCGGCGGTTTCTTCCAGACGCTCCTGTCGGCGCGCGACGATAACAACCTTCGCCCCCAGCTTGCCGGCCTGAATCGCGACGCCGCGACCGATCCCCGACGACGCTCCCGTCACCAGAATCGTTCGACCCGTCAGTTCCATCGGATTGATCATGACGTTCTCCTTCGCGGACCGACGTCTGTGGTCGCAGCGTTCAGCGGGAAAAGAAAAGCTTCGCCGCGAGTCAGGCTCAGGCGGCAGCTTTGGAACGGACGGGCTGCGGAAACGCTTCGTCCGGCATCGTCAGGACTTCCGGAACCACGATGCCTTTGCAGTCGGCGACGCACGAAGCCCAGGACCAGCCGACCCCAAAACCAGCCATCAGCAACTTCAGATCCTGCGGCTCATCTCCCCTGCCCCAGTGATCGCTGATCGCCAGCGGGATCGATGCCGAGGCTGTGTTGCCATAGCGGGCCAGCGAAAGCGGAAACTTCTCGGCCGGAACCTTCAACCGCTTCGTCAAGTGGTTCATCAGAAACGTGTTCGCCTGGTGGAAGACCACACCGTCGACATCGTCGACTCCAAGTTCGGCGGCGGCAAACGTTGCCTTCATCAGCTTCGGCACCTCGCGCAGACAAAAGGCGAAAACTTCGGCACCGTTCATATGCACGTCCTGCTCGCAACGGACGATCCCATCTTCGCAGGTCCGAGGAATGGCGGTCTCTGGCGACCGAGGCAGTCGCTGTCCGCCAGCGGGGATCATCAGATGCGGGGCTCCCTCGCCATCGGTGCCGAGCACGAACTGCAAGGGCGACGCGTTCTCATCGACTTCCAGAGCGGTCGCCGTGCCTGCGTCTCCAAACAGTGGGATCGTCGATCGGTCCTGCGGCGAGAGGCTCCGCGTTCCCGTATCACCAACGAGCAGCAGAGCCCGTCCGCCGCCCCGGAACGAGGTCAGCATCTGCGAGGCCAGCCACAGTCCATAGGGGTATGCCGAGCAGCCGAGATTGACGTCGAACGCCGCACACTGCTTCGACAGTCCGAGACGATTCTGCAGCGTGCAGGCCGTCGCGGGGAGCAGGTAATCCGGAGCCTGACTGATAAAGATGATGAGCTGGACGGAATCGCGTTCCCAGCCGAGCTTGTCGATCAGGTGATTCGCCGACCACTCGCACATGTCCGAAACGCAGCCGCCTTCCGGAGCCTTGTGCCGCTTCCAGACACCGACGGAATCGGCCACCTTGTCCATTGGTTCGCCAAAGTGACGGGAATCGTCTTCCGGCGTGACAAACGATTCGGGAACCGTCGACGTGATTCCCGCAATGCGAACGCCCGATACATCGGCAACAGCCATTTGCAAATCCTCCCTGATAACGCAGAGTTGCCGGTCCACTCCAGGACGACCGTCCCCCAGCTCTGCGGTGCGTATCTTACGAGTATCTTCAAACCGGTCGAGACGAATCAGGCCGCAACAGCGCGCTTCACTGGCTCGACGCGGGATTCCAGCGAACCAGAACCGCTCCCCACGAATAACCAACGCCAAAACCAACCAGCAGAACGTTCTGCCCAGGCCGGACCTGGCCGGAAATCATCGCCCGCTTCAGTGCGATGGGAATCGTCGACGACACCGTGTTGCCACAGTCCGACATCTCCACAACGAACTTCTCTTCCGGAATTTCCAGCTTGCTGCGGAGATGTTCAAGCATGTAGCCGTTCGCCTGGTGAAAGACGAAACGATCGACTTCATCGACCGACATGCCCGACTGCTTCATGAACCGACTCAACAGATCGGGAACGGCGGTCAGAGTGAACACGAAGATCTCCGGACCGTCCATAAACAGTCGCGGCTGCTCGTCGTCTGCCTCGCTCGATTCCGTATTGTCAGAGCCTGGCGGACGAGCCGCTTCGCGAAACGCGCCTTTGCGTACGATCAGTTTTTCGCCGCCGCTGCCGTCGGTTCCGTAAACAAACGGGCCGATTCCGGGGGCGTCGTCGCTCGCTGCCGGATTCGCCTGGACCAGAGTCGCCGCTGCCGCGTCGCCGAAAATCGTCCGCACGTTCAGATCGTTCTCGCCGATGAACCGCGTGTAGGTTTCGGCGGTCAGCAGCAGGACGTTCCGCGCCTGTCCGGTACTAACCAGGCCGTGTGCAAGCCCGAGACCGTAGATGTATCCCGAGCAGCCAAGATTGAAATCGAGCGCTCCGGACGAGCTCGGGATTCCCAGCCGGTTCTGAATCAGGCAGGCCGTTGTCGGCAGAAAGTAGTCAGGCGTTTGAGTACACAGCAGCACGAAATCGATCTCGTCGGGCGTGATCACCGACGACTCAAACAACTTCGTCGCAGCATCAACGGCCAGGTCGGACGACGACTTACCGTCATCAACAATGCACCGCGTGTCGATTCCGGTTTTGGCTCGAATCCGTTGCGGAGTCCAGCGATCGCTGAGTGCGGCGAGCGCTTCGTTGTCGAGCAGTGTCGTCGGCAGGCAGTACTCGATAGCCGCAATTCGAGATGTCACGGGACGCCTGACTCTTTCAGCACGAGGGGCAGAGAACGCGAGTTCTCAAAACCACGAATGATTTCTGGAATGAGATCAGCCCGGCGCGGATTCGTCTGCGGGGAACTGCAGTCGCCTCGCGGGAACGCCGAGAACAGTCGTTTCAGGTTTCGTCCGACGGACAACAACGCTGCCCGCTCCAACCGTCGAAAAGTCCCCGATCTTCGCTCGTGGCGCCACGACACCGTGGCTGTTGACCGAAACTCCCGTTCCAAGAACCGCACCACCAGCGACGTTCACAAACGAATTCAACGTACAGCCATCGCCGATCACGACGTCATGTCCGACACCGGCCCGGCAGTTCACGGTGACAAATTCACCAATCGTCACGTCGACCGACACTCCGGCATCGGGCAGCAGGATGGTGCCACGACCAATGGTGCTCCGCGCTGCGAGAGACGCATTGGGATGAACCCACGGCGGAAAGTCCGCGCCGCGTTCGGCAAGCTCGCGGCAGACGCGTAGCTTCGTTCTCGGTTCGCCAATCGCGCAGAGAAACAGATCCTCGGGTTGCGGATCGTACGTCGCCGGATCGCCAACGATCGGAATGTCGATCGCAAAGTCGTCGAGCGCGTTGGGATTGCGGTCGAGAAACCCGCCGATCTCCCAGTCCGGAACGGCGCCGGCCCGCATGGCAACATCGACCCAGTGCAGGATCTCGCGGCCGAAACCACTGGCCCCAACGATCAGGACACGCCTGCTCATACAGACCTTTCAGACCAGAAAAGCCACGAGGCCGCTCGCCCGACGCGGTACCGATGACGGCCCGGTCTCAGCAAAGCGGCCTGTCGCGTTTGCGGATTCGCCGGAAGTGGTCAGGCAGCCTGTGAGCTGGCGAGCTTCGATTCGATGACGGCAGCCAGATCGGCGAGCGTCACTGCGGAGAGAATCTCGCCTGGAGCAATGGCGACACCGAATTCGTCATCCACGAGTGCAATCAGGCCGACAAAGGTCAGCGAACTCCAGCCGGGCAGATCCTTGATGACGGAATCGAGCTGTGCCGTCCCGTCGGCATTTTCAAACAGGTCGTCGATTTGAAGCAGGAAATCGGCTTTGTCCATGACAGTTGCACTCCTTGCTGCGATTCCGAAATGCCTGGCCGGCCGGAATTTTACGGAAAACCACCAGGCTTCCAGTGCCTGGCTACGGACGTGGCGAGCCTTATATCAGAGCCTCAAAAATTCCGACAAGATCAGATCCGGATTGACTGCCGGATGAGAGAATGTGAGGTCGAAAACCGAACTGTCCCGCTGCTCTCAGACCGGCAACTCGTGTTGACCTGCCGGCGCGATCGCGCGGAGAATCCAGCCCCTTCCTCACGGTCACGTCTCGACAACTCACCGTTTCAAGCGGCTTCGCAATGAGCCCGTTGCAGCTCCTCACGCTCGTCGTCCCGACCCGTAACTGCCCGACGATGCTGAATCGTACGATCGGGTATCTGGCCCGAATCGGGTTCGGCGGACGAATCCTGATTCTCGATTCCAGCGATGGCGTCGCGCGCCAGATGAACCTGGGAACCGTGACGCGTCATGGTACGGATCTCGACATCGGACTTCTGCACTTCGAGAAGACGTATCTGCAGAAGTGTCGCGCCGGGATGGGTCGCGTCGTTACGCCTTACTCAGTTCTGTGCGCCGACGACTCGTTTGTCTTCTCCGATGCGCTGGGCCGGCTGGTCGAGTTCCTCGAAGACAATTCCGGACACTCAGCAGCGACAGGAATCCGAGTCAGCCTCAGCCGCGAGCCAAACGGCAAGTGCTACGCGATGCCGGGTCGCCCGATCCTCAACGACAGCCCGGTCGTGCGATTTCGAGACTTTGCCTCGAACCCGTTTCCGTTGGGGCATGCCGTGCAGCGTACGGACGGCCTGATCAATGTTCTTGAAGTCGCGTCGGCTTCGACAGACTTCGAGATGACTCCGGTATTTGCCGAGATCGTGCTCAATCAAATGCCGGTCCTGCTTGGCAGAATCCACTTTGAGCCGGTCGCCGCTTACGTTTGCATTGACCGTGGCCGGCATCTGCCAGCGCCAATCGTCTTCGATGGCGATCGCTGGACGACTCACTTTCAGAACTTTCGCGACGGACTGGCAGAGCAGCTGGAAATCGCGGGAGCCACGATGGACCACTCGTACGTGATGATCGACCGCTACTACGGGGACCTGTGGGACGGCGGACAACGGGCATCGTCACGGCGACCTGGGGTGCTTGGACGCTGCCGCCGGGAAACCGTGCGCCACTACCGGCAGCTGGTCAATCTGATCCGGGCGGACCACCTCCTGCAGCGCCGTCGCCTGCGAACCGCCGACCTGAAGGGGCAGCGTCCCGAGTGGTTGCTGATGCATGATCTGCTGGCCCACTCGAGCACGGACCCTTTTGCCACAGACGCTGCGAACACGCGAAGAGCCGCGTAACCACGACGCCATCACGCGAATTGCCCGCCATTCGGAAAACACATTCCGAAGCTCAGCCCTGCCGGGATCCGAGTTCCGCGACGACAGCGCTGGCAACATCAGAGGTCGATGCCGTGCCTCCGAGATCTCCGGTGAGTACGCGCCCGGCGGCGAGCACTCGACCGACGGCTTCTTCAACTTGAACTCCGGCCTGGGTCGCAGCCGAATCGTCGTGACGCTCGCCCAGCCAGTCGAACATCATCGCGGCGGAGAGGATCATCGCCAGCGGATTCGCGATCCCCTTGCCGGCAATCTGCGGAGCCGTGCCGTGCGACGGTTGAAACAGAGCGTGCTCGTCACCGATCTCCGCCGACGGAGCCATGCCGAGGCCGCCGACGATTCCGGCTCCCAGGTCGGAGAGGATGTCGCCGAACTGGTTTTCCATCACGAGCACGTCGTACGCGGACGGGTTCTGCACCATATAGAGGCTCATCGCGTCGACGTAGGTCGCCTCGGCACCAATGTCGGGATGCTCCGCGGCGACATCGAAGAAGACTTCGCGGAAGAACGCCATGCTGCGAAAGATGTTTGCCTTGTCGACACAGGTGACCAGGCGGCGTCCATCACTCGGTCGGCCGTTCCGGCGTTCGGCCAGGCGGAACGCGTACTCGCAGACCTTCCGCGTGCCTTCCCGTGTGATGACGATCGTATCTGTCGCGACCGCATCGCCGACCCGACAGCCGCCGCCGTAGGACGCGAACAGACCTTCCAGATTCTCCCGCAGAATGACAAAGTCGATTCCTTCGTCCGCCGTCGTCAGGCAGCTCTTCACGCCCGGATAGAGTCGGCACGGTCGAACGGCCGAATGGAGATTCAGGCCGCGGCGCAGGCCGACCATCATATCGGGTTGAACTTCGGTGCCGTCCGGCTTGCGAACGTCCGGCAGCCCGATCGCCGCCAGCAGAACGGCGTCCGCGTCGCGACAAGACTGCAGAACAGACTCGGGCAGAGCGACACCGGTCTCACGATAATGAGCGGCTCCCGCGGCGTACGATGTCAGCTCGACGCTGAGACCTGTCGATCGTTCGACAACCGCGTTGACCACACGCAGAGTCGCGTCCATCACTTCGGGACCGATGCCGTCACCCGGCAGCACTGCAATTCGGTAGTTGGTCATTCGTGCCTCGATTGGCGTCAGGATCAACCGGCACGCGTTGGCGTTCGGTTCCGGCGAAGTTGGTGAACCGGACGCTCACGCGTGCCGGCTGATTGCGGGAAACAGCGGCGACATCCGAATCGCAGTGCGGTGTCGCGACGGAAACGCTACTCGCCAGGCGGATTGAAAATCGAGGCTGCGGCAATTGTGCCGATCCGGCCCGCGATCGAGTTCACCGAACCTTTGCCGTCGGGATGCACGCGATTGCTCAGAAAGATGACGAACAGCTCAAGCTCCGGATCGATCCAGATGGCTGTCCCCGTAAAGCCACCGTGTCCGAACGCCTGATCGGAAAACAGGTCGCCGCGGTTGCTCGAATACCCCGTCCTGACGTCCCAGCCGAGTGCCCGCAGCCCGCTCGCAACTTCGATCGGCTTCCGCATCAGAGCCACAGTTTCCTCGCGAAGCACGCGAACGTCGCCGAGCTGTCCGCCATTGATCAGCATCTGCGCATACTTCGCGAGATCGCTCGCTGTCGAGAACAGACCGGCATGTCCCGCGACACCACCCAGCGCGAACGACCGCGGATCATGAACCTCGCCCTGCATCCAGTGACCATCGCGCTGTTGAGTCACGGCAGCTCGTTTTCGCAATGCCTCATCAGGCAGGAACATCGTTTCGGTCATGCCCAGCGGCTGGAAGATCGTCGACCTGGCGTATTCGTGAAGCGGCTTACCGCTGATCTGCTCGACCAGTTCGCCGAGCACCAGAAATCCGACGTCACTGTAAATGAACCTTGTGCCCGGTTCGGCACGCAGATCCAGCTGGTGAATCCGCTCGAACGCCAGCTCCGGACCATCGAGATAGTCACGCAGAGCGTTGTCCGGAAGCAGTCCCGCCTGATGAGTGAGCAGGTGCCGAACGGTAACCGCGTCCTTGCCGTTCGTTCCAAAATCCGGAATGTGCTGGGCCACTTTGTCATCGAGGCTCAGCCGCCCCTGCTCGATCAGCGTCATGATGCTTGTCGCCGTGGCGATCGGCTTCGTGAGTGACGCAAGGTCGAACACGGTGTCGGTCGTCATCGGAACGGCATCGGGAATAAGTTGCCGCTGACCGTACGCCTTCAACCAGGCGATCCGCCCCTGTCGCCCGACGAGAACCACGCAACCGGGCATTCTCTCCCGGTCGATCCCTTCGGCGACGATCCCGTCGATAAAACGAAGCCGACTGGCGCTCAGGCCGACTTCCTGCGGGGCAACGGTTTCGAGGGGTGGCGGCGCTGCGTCGGATGATGAGGCGCCAAGGAACGAGATCGTCGTTACGAGGCTCAGCAGCAGACAGACTCTCGACCAGCTGGAATTGCTCACGATGACGGTTTCCGGCAGGAGACGAACGGACGATTCGTGGCGCCGGGCGTCGAACTCCCAGCGATTGCGAAGCTCAGATCGTTGCGTCCGCCGCGAAGGAGTTCAACGCGGCCGGTCCGCAAAGAGTCCGCCGTGCCGGAAAGAAAACGGCCCGGCACCTGTTGAAGGTGTCGGGCCGAGTGGTTCTGTGACGCGCATTGATTGCAGAACAATGTGCCAGAGATTGCGACCGCTGATCAGGCGACGATGGGCCGGCGTGCGAGCGAGTCAGCCGAAACGCCTGCGGACCGATAGGCTTCGACGAGCAGAAACTTGACCTCGTGCAGCCGTGCCGTGCGAGCGGGATCAGGAACAGACTCCTGCAGAACATCGAAAACGATGCCGGGAATCAGCTCCGGCGACGAGGCCTGCGCTGCGCGTTCACGCACCTGCTGAACAGCGTCGTCGCTCAATCGCGCGTACTCGGGAGTCATGACTGAATCCTCTCGGCGGTGACAACGGTTGTCTGATCGGAGTGCTCATCGCCTTCAGCTTCCTTGCGTTTGATGGCGTCGTAAACTTCCCGGCGATGCACGCTGATGTCGCGCGGTGCCTCGATTCCCAGCCGCACTTTGTCGCCACGAATCTCAACAACCATGATCGAGATGTTGTCACCGATAACGATCTTCTCGTCTTTTTTCCGGCTGAGTACCAGCATGGTCCTGCTCCAGGTCCGTTTGTGTTCTGCTGCCCGCCCTGACGGCCGCCGCACCGTGCAGCAGGTCCTCGTCAGCTTGAGTTGAGTTTCCTGATGTCGAAACCTAAGTCAGCCTCCCGTCCTGGTCTGACTTTTCCGCAACTGATTGGGCAAGCTGTCTTCGACTGTGCCACATTGTGCGGGCCGTTCCGGCTGCGCCGTCTGCAGCGGCCAGCAAAGCTTCGGGTGTCTGTGACAGTTTGTCAGAGCACACTTCAATTCCCAGCGAAGGCACAGCCGATCGCGGGGCTCGGCTCTCGCACACGGCGGAGGTCTTACCAGATCAGTACGACCGCTTCGGACCGCGCATTGCCTGACAGGAAATTGCGACTTTGGATCATGTTCCGGCGACGGACATCCTCTCGTCGCGCATGCTTGGTCACCTGTCGGCGGCCCGACGTCAAACCGTCTGCCTCGCCACCGACGCCAATGATCCTCACGAGAGCCTATCCCACCTGGCAGCCGGCACCATGCGGCTGCTCACTCGCACCGTGCCTTACTGGCGGAACTGATCATGCACCCGGATAAGAAGGTCGGCCTCGCGCTGGGAATCCTTCTCATCGGAATCACTGGAGCGTTCTTCTTTCGGAACGAAGCTCCGTCCGATGAGCTTCCCGCCGGGCAACTGACATCGGCGGAATCACTCGACCGTCGAATCGACCGCAGCGGCACAGCGCCGTATGCGGCGGCCGATCTGTCCGCACTGGATCCGTCGGGACTGGCCGACATCCCTGAAGTCGCGGTGTCCGATATCGTTCCCGAGATCCCTGAAGCCGGTCTGTTTGGTACCACCGAACCGCTTCCCGAGCCGCTCCGCCCGGAAGCTGATACAGACGTGCTCGCGCCGCTTCCTCGACCGGACGCCCTGAACGGCCAGTCCGCGTTGAATCCGGTCCGGACTGGAGGGAGTGCAACGCGGTCGCTGACATCCAACGCGCCGAGGCACAACGTCGGCACTTCCAATACGGTTTCTGCTGAGTCCCGCCGCGAAACGGATTCGACAGCAGCAGCCAGATCGGGCGGAACCGAGACCGCGGATGCTCAGCAGATTCACGAAGTGGTTGCCGGGGATAATCTTTCGACTCTCGCTCAGCGCTATCTTGGCAGCCAGTCGAGATATCTAAAGCTCTACGAAGCGAATCGTGATGTGCTGAAGAGTCCCGACGATCTGCGAGTCGGCATGAAGCTGAAGATCCCTGTTGAAGATGCGCCAATGCCCGCGACAGCGGCAGACGCCGCGGCTTCACAGTCATCTTCTCCTCGATCTGCGGATTCTCAGACGGCCCCGCGAATCTCCAGCAAGCCTTCGCAGCCAGCGTTCGTCAAACCGGCGAAATCGCCCGTTCTGCCGCTCGGTCGGCAGACCAGCGAAGCCAGCAAGTCCGTCGGGCAGATTCCACCGCCGGATCTCCCGGAGGTCGTCGGCCTGCTGCCTGAAGCCAGACCGCCCGTCATCGCCTCGCGACCGGACGACGAGAACTGAGCCCCGTCCTCACGATCAAGACGGCAAGTTCGCTTGATCAACAAACGAACGCCAGGCAAAGCGTGACCACGCCGTCGCCAGTGCGGCTGGGCAGTCATCAGTGCGGCAACACAGCCGTCATCACTGGTTCGTGTCACCTGACGGCCACCGGGAATGCCCCAAGGCATCGATCGACCTGCCCCATTCGCTGGCGGACAACCTCGCTGACGGACAACCTCGCTTTCCGCAGTCGCAGAGTTCTCAGCTGCAGCGCGGTCTCGCAGTCAGCATGAGCGTCTCTGGCATCGCGTGCGGTGAGAATCCTCGCTCTGCCCGTCCGGCGCAACGTCGACTGGTCCCAACAGAAAACGCCGCGGATCGCTGCTGAGAACAGCAATCCGCGGCGTTCTGTATTCCTGCGAGCGACAGCTTCTGTCGCACCGTCAAACCTCGACCGCCTAATCAGCTGCCGCGGCGACTTCTTCTTCCGGAGCGTCCGCCGATTCGATCATCTGCCCCTCGAAATCGAGTTGCTTCTGTTCGCCGACGGTCTTCACCTTGATCAAGATGTGGTTCTTGCCCTCGAAGGCACCACGCAGCAGCTCTTCAGCCAGCGGGTCTTCGATGCATTGCCCGACGGACCGACGCAGGGGTCGAGCCCCGTAGTCAGTGTCGTCGCCCTGATCGATGATGAACTGCTTGGCTTCGTCTGTGAGTTCAAGTCCCAGGCCACGTTCAGCCAGACGCTCGCGAACCTTGGACAGTTCGATCTCGATGATCTCTTTGAGATTCTCGTTGTTGAGTTTCTGGAAGATCACAACTTCGTCCAGACGACCGAGGAATTCGGGTCGGAACTCCTGCTGCAGGACGTGCATCACTTCCGTCTTCATGCCTTCGTAACTGGCTTCTTCCGTCTTCTTCTGAAAGCCGAAGCTGGCACCGTGCGAAATCGCTTGAGCACCAGCATTGGTCGTCAGAATGATGATGACGTTCTTGAAGTCGACCTTCCGCCCAAAGCTGTCAGTCAGATGCCCTTCTTCCATGATCTGCAGCATCATGTTGAAGACGTCCGGGTGCGCCTTTTCAACTTCGTCGAGCAGCACGACCGCGTACGGACGGCGGCGAATCTTCTCGGTGAGCTGACCACCTTCTTCAAACCCGACGTATCCCGGAGGCGCACCAATCAGCCGGCTGACGTTGTGCTTTTCCATGTACTCGGACATGTCGATCTGAATCAGTGCTTCTTCGTCGCCGAACATGAACTCGGCCAGCGTCTTGGCCAGCAGCGTCTTGCCAACACCGGTCGGCCCGGCAAACAGGAAGCAGCCGGTTGGACGCTTTGGATCCTTCAGGCCACTGCGGCTGCGGCGAACAGCCTTCGAGACCTGCTTGATCGCCTCGTCCTGGCTGATGACGCGACGGTGCATTTCATCTTCCATCTGCAGGAGACGCACCGTGTCTTCGCTCGACAGCCGCGTCAGCGGAATGCCGGTCATCTTGGCGACGACTTCGGCGATGACTTCCGCATCGACGACGCCCTCGTTCTCTTCGGACTTCTCACGCCATTCCTGCGTGAGCTGCTCCTTCTTCTTCTTCAGCTTGTCGGCCTGATCTCGCAATGACGCGGCTTTTTCGAAGTCCTGATTCGCAACGGCCTCTTCTTTCTGCTGATTCAGCCGCTCGGCTTCTTCTTCGATTTCTTTCAGGTCCGGTGGCCGAACCATCGACTTCAACCGGATGCGGGCGCCCGATTCGTCAATCACGTCGATCGCCTTGTCCGGCAGGCAGCGTCCCGTGATATACCGCGAGGACAATTCGACGGCAGCCGTCAACGCGTCATCAGTGATCTGCACCTTGTGGTGCTGCTCGTAACGGTCACGCAGACCTTTAAGGATCTCAACCGTCTGCTCGTCCGTCGGCGGATCGACCATGACGGTCTGGAACCGTCGTTCCAGGGCCCCGTCTTTCTCAATGTATTTCCGGTATTCGTCGAGCGTCGTCGCACCAATGCATTGCAACTCGCCGCGGCTGAGAGCCGGCTTCAGCACGTTCGATGCGTCGATCGCGCCTTCGGCTCCACCAGCACCGACCAGCGTGTGCAGCTCGTCGATAAACAGAATCGTGTTCTTCGCGCGGCGGACTTCATTCATGACCGCCTTGATGCGTTCCTCGAACTGGCCACGGTACTTGGTACCGGCAACCATCATGGCGAGGTCGAGCACGACAATGCGGCGCTCGCGGAGAATCTCCGGAACATTGCCGTCGACGACCATTTGAGCGAAGCCCTCGACGATCGCCGTTTTCCCGACGCCGGCTTCACCGAGCAACACCGGATTGTTTTTCTGGCGACGGCAGAGAATCTGCGTGACGCGTTCGATTTCGCGTTCGCGACCGATGACCGGATCCAGCTTGCCCTGCTTGGCAAGTTCCGTCAGGTCGCGACCAAAGCTGTCGAGTGCCGGCGTCTTGCTTTTCGAAGACTTGCCGCCCGAACTGGTCGCCGCTCGTTCGCCCGCTTCGCCGCCTTCGACACCGTGGCCGAGCAGATTCAGCACTTCCTCACGAACGTCTTCGAGCTTCAGGCCGAGATTCATCAGCACCTGAGCCGCCACGCCTTCCTGCTCTCGCAGCAGGCCGAGCAGCAGGTGCTCCGTCCCGACATAGTTGTGGTTGAGGTTCCGCGCCTCTTCCATCGCGTACTCAATGACCTTCTTGGCACGGGGCGTTTGCGGAAGCTTGCCCATCGTGACCATGTCCGGCCCCGACTGGACGATCTTCTCGACTTCGTTCCGGATGCGCCGCAGGTCGACGTCAAGATTTTTCAGAACGTTGGCAGCAACTCCAGAGCCTTCCTTCACCAGCCCGAGCAGAACATGCTCGGTCCCGATGTACTCATGGTTGAATCGCTGCGCTTCCTGATTGGCGAGCTGCATGACTTTGCGGGCTCGATCGGTGAATCGCTCGTACATCAGGTTTCTCCTGTTTCGCGGGTCGGCAGCCATTTCCGTCAGGGATTTCTGGCAGACTCAACTACGACACGCCGGTCAGCTTTTCTGGTGCGAAATGTATCTGTTCGAAGTCGCGGGTTCTGTTTTGAACCAGCTGAAAATCAGGCTTGCACGGAGCATCAGCCTGCCGTGATCGACTGCTGGACTGGTTGCCCGAAGATATGTCACCCAACTGGCCACGTTCGGACATTTCGGGGCATGAGGGGAATCAGCTGTTTGACGAGCCATTCTCAGGCCGGTTTTGCAGGTCCGGGATTCGCCCTCACCACGGCAAACTGGCAACAACTCAGCTCCGTCGCTCGGCACATCCCCCGGAACGGCAACCCGCACGTCGAAAATGGCAGGAATTGGGGATTGAGCGGAAATAGAGCACCTCCTGTGCCGCGAGACCAGACTGGAATACTCCACCCGATCCGCACGTCCTGACAATTCGGTCGATTCTAGTTCGCGCCAGGATCCCCGGCAAGCTCTGCCCGGAACCCGCCTGAAGCTGTTCGAAACGCTGACAAGTCGTGAATTCGTGACTGTACTCCGGCGAGTTTCCCCCTCAGAAGACCGGAAAATCAATCCCGAACCGGCCCTCGACCACAACGTATCAGCACTGCGTTTTCGACCGGGAAACCGTCGCGTCCGAGGAGACCAGCGACTGACCGATTTCGATTACTTGCCAGCTCATGAAAAATCTGTGGCAGTTCGAACCGGACATCGGTCACACCTTCGGGAGGCCGAAACTGCTCGGCATATCTGTCAGGTGAGCCGGGCAAAGTCTGATAGCCAGGAAAGAAAATTCGACGAGGAAGCTGTTCACTGTTGCCGTTGTTGCCCTGTTTGCCGCAATTGTGGAGATGCCATCGCGGTGTTCCGCAGACCTTGAGCCAGACGAGGAAAAACTTCGATCAACACGACCGCGTCAAGTCGATGGAAAGACTTACCACATCCAAAGTCACCTCCGCAGGGGCATGAGGCCCGGAACCATCTTTCCTCATTTTCTGAGGTCCGGGTAAGTTCTCACGCCAGTCACTTCCGCAGAAGGATTCACCAGGGAAGCGCGCGTCAATCATCCGGAACTCGGAAAACCCTCTTCGAGGCTTTCTGACGCATGATCCGCCCGATTTTGCAGCGAGTGCAAACTGTTCTTCGATCCGCGTTCTCGTGGCGGCGACGCCGGGAACTTAAAAAGCGGCCGGGCCACTTTTCCATCCGTCGCAAACCCCTGCTGGCACGAATTCCCTGGCGACTGCTCTGCTGCCAGAAGCGCGCCGCCGTTGCAGTCCTTGGCGCCGCTGCCCTGCTCGGCTGGTCCATGCTGGACTCCCGCACGGTCGGAGCTGACGCCGGTCAGATTGTGGCAGAGGTCAAACGGTCGCGTCCTGAAGCGCCTCCGCTTCCGGAATCCGCATCCATGCGGCTTGACGGTCGCGTCGCGATGATGCTGCAGATCGCGATGCTGCAGGACGCCATCAAACGACTCGACGAAATCGACAGCTACACCGCGACCTGGGAGAAGCAGGAACGCATCGACAACGAACTGTCCGACCTGCAGAAGATGAACCTGAAGATTCGGCACGAACCGTTCAGCGTTTACTTCAAGGTCGAAGAGGGTGGCGAAGTCGGTCGCGAGGTGCTGTTCCCGATCTCCGGCGACGATCCCCGCATGATGGTTCAGCTGATGAAGTTCGGCGGTCGCCTGCCGGCCCTGAAGCTCGACCCGAATTCGTCACTGGCCATGAGCGAAGCCCGCTATCCGATCACGATGGCCGGTATCAAAGAGATGACCGAGATGGCTCTCGAAATCCGTCAGCAGGATCTCAAACGCATCTCAAAAATCCGCGCTTCACTGCGAGACGACCGCACCTTCGCCGGTCGCCCCGTCTACGCCTACACGATGGAGTACCCCTCGAAGGAGATCTCCGAAACCTACAGCCGCTGCGAAATCTACATCGACAAGGAACTGATGCTGCCTGTCTATGCCAGGAACTGGGGCTGGGCCGCTGGCTCAGCCGATTCCGGCACCACCGACGATTCGCTGATCGAGTACTACGCCTTCAAAGACGTCAAACTCGACGCGTCCCTGAGCCCCGACCACTTCGCCAGCAGCAACCCGGACTACAAGTTCCGCTGAGAGATCACCTCGCGATTGTTTTCGCCCCAAAGCAGAAAACGCCGCTTGCTCAATTCCCAGAGAGCAAGCGGCGTTTTTTTCGTTGGCTCCACGATGGGTCAGGCCAACACGTCTTTCAGAATGTGCGTTTCCTCGACGCCGGTCAGGCGCATGTCGAGGCCCTGAAAGGGGACGGTGAATTTCTTTTCGTTGATGCCCAGCAGGTGCAGCATCGTGGCGTGCAGGTCGCGGATGTGGCAGATGTCAGTGACTGAGTTGTAGCCCAGTTCGTCGGTCGCTCCGTAACTGGTGCCGCCTTTGACGCCGCCGCCGGCCATCCACATCGAGTAACCCTTGATGTGGTGATCGCGACCGGCGCCGCCCTTGCCCTGAAACATCGGCGTGCGACCGAATTCGCCGCCCCAGATGATCAGCGTGTCCTTCAGCATGTCTCGCTGTTTGAGATCCTGGACCAGAGCCCAGGTCGCCTTGTCGGTCAGGCCGCAGCATGTATTCATGTACTTGACCAGGCCGCCATGATGGTCCCAGCCGCGATGGTACAGGTGGATGAACCGCGTCCCCCGCTCAGCCAGACGACGGGCCAGCAAGCAGTTCGACGCGTACGAACCATCGCCCGGCTTCGCGCCGTACATGTCGAGGATGTGCTGCGGTTCGTCTGAAAAGTCCATCAGCTCGGGCACCGACGTCTGCATCCGGAACGCCATTTCGTAGGCGGCGATGCGTGTGTCGATTTCGACGTTACGAACAGTCTCGTTGCGATGCCGATCCAGTTGCTGGATCGACCGGACAAGCTGTTCCTGCAGGCCGTGTGAGACGCCATCGGGCGAACGAACATAGTGAACCGGATCGCCGCTCGAGTTGAACTCAACGCCCTGGAAACGGCTCGGCAGAAAGCCAGCTCCCCACTGGCGGGACGCGATCGGCTGAGGATTCCTCCCGCCGACACTGGTCAGGACGACAAAGCCCGGCAGGTCCTCGGCTTCGCTGCCGAGTCCGTACGTAACCCAGGCTCCCATCGACGGGCGACCGTTGATCGCCGTTCCCGTGTTGAGAAACGTGTGCGCGGGATCGTGGTTGATCTGCTCTGTCACCAGCGAGCGGATGATGCACAGGTCGTCGGCCATCTTGCCGTGCCAAGGCAGAAAGTCACTGATGAGCTGCCCGCTCTCGCCGTGCTTCTGAAACTTCGTCATGTGGCCCTGCACCTTCAGTTCCTTGCCCTGAAGCTGCGCGATCGGCTGCCCCTTCGTGAACGATTCCGGCATCGGCTGACCGTTCAGGCGGTCGAGTTCCGGCTTGTAATCGAACGTCTCCAAATGCGATGGTCCTCCGGCCATGCACAGGAAGATCACGCGTTTGGCTTTCGGTTCGTGATGCGGCAGCCCGGCAAATCCCGGCGGAATTCCGACCGCCTTCTGAGCATCCGGCTGTGCACCTTCAGCACCCCGCAGCCCCATCGAAGCCAGCGCCGCTGCGCCAACACCGACACCCGTATTCGACAGAAACGTTCGTCGTTTCAGTTGCTGTGTGAGGTCCATCGTCTGTCTCCAGTCGTTACCGACAGGCCGGATGAGGCGAAGCGCCGATCCGGCATTTTGAGTAGCTGGATTCGCCAGAATTCAGTCCGGCGTGCTGGTTTGATTTCTGGCGAATCCAGCGACGGCAGGCTGACGCTCCAGTGACGAATCAGCTTCAGTTTCGCGTGTTGGTTTCGTTGAGGTTCAGGATCGCTCGCGCGACCGTTGTCCAGGCGGCGAGTTCCTTATCGTCGAGTGATTCTTCAGTTTTCGACAGGCCGACGGAATCGAGCTTCGTCGCAGCAGCCTCGTCTTTCTCGAAGCTGCCCCGCGCCGACGCGAGCAGTGCCGCGAGGACATCCCGTTCGGCCGCGTCGGGCGTTCGCGACACAGCATTCTCGAACGCGAAGTTCAACCGAGCCGCATCGTCGTTGCCACCCTCCGTGAGAATTCGCTGTGCAAACGCCCGGGCGGCTTCGACAAAGGTGGGGTCGTTCAACAGCGTCAGTGATGCCAGCGGCGTGTTTGATCGCGAACGCTGAGCAGTGCACTCTTCACGTCGAGGCGCATCGAACGCCAGCAGCATTGGATGCAGGAACTGCCGCTGCCAATGAACGTACAACCCGCGGCGCCACTGATGCTCGCCGGTGTCGGCTTTGTACTTCCGTGTCGGGAAATTCAGATGACGATAGTAGCCCACCGGCTGGTAAGGCTTGACGCTGCGTCCACCGATCTCGCGAATCAGCAGGCCGCTGATCGCCAGGGCGTTGTCGCGAATCATTTCAGCCGGCAGCCGAAATCGCGACTGGCGAGCGTACAGCCGGTTGTTCGGGTCGCGCTGTTTCAGCTCGTCAGTTTCGAGCGATGACTGCCGGTAGGTGCGGCTCATCACGATCAGCTTGAGAACGTCGCGAACGTTCCAGCCGCTCTCGACGAAGTCGTGTGCCAACCGGTCGAGCAACTGCGGATGCACGGGGGCTTCGCCCTGGCCGCCGAAATCGTCGAGCACTCGCGCGAGGCCGTTGCCGAACATCAGATACCAGAACCGGTTTGCAAAGACGCGAGCGGTCAGCAGGCCGGCTCCGTCTTCGGCGTCGGTCAGCCAGTTCGCCAGATCAAGCCGCGTCGCTCGGCGATCGCCGATCTCAAGACTGCCGAGGAACTCCGGAATCGCCGGTTCGACAATCGGGCCGCTGTCGTCGAGCCAATTGCCACGCGGCAGCACACGGATCGTCCGCGGCTCGATCGCTTTTGTGATCATCACCTTCCGCTGGCTCTTTTCGAGCTGCGACTTCCGCTGTTCCAGTTCGGCGATCTGCTGTTCGATGTCAGCTCTTGAATCTGCCGAGCCATCTCGCGCGGAAAGCTGCTCCTTCAGCCCGTCGATTCTGGTCGTCAACGCTGTCAGCTCGGCGCGCTCTCGTTTTGTCAGGACGGGAATCTCCGGAGCACGTTCCGTCGGCAGGTTGTTCGTTCCCTTCGTCAGATGCTGCGCTTCGTCGATGTCCGCGAAGAATGCCTGCAGCGAGTAGAAGTCCTTAGATGTGTACGGGTCGAACTTATGGTTGTGACACTCGCAACAGCCAGTTGTCGCACCGAGCCAGACTCCACCGAGATTCCGCACGCGATCAGAGGCGTACATCGCGAGATACTCTTTTGCCTGCACGCCGCCTTCGTGCGAGGTTTGCAGCAGCCGGTTGTAGGCTGTCGCGATCAGATCGTCGGTCGTCGGCTTCTCAACGAGGTCACCGGCGAGCTGGTCGCGCGTAAATCGGTCAAAGGGCATGTTGTCGATGAACGCGTCGATGACCCAGTCGCGGTACGGAGAGGAGTTGTGATCCTGATCGCCGTGATAGCCAACCGTGTCCGCGTAACGGACCAGATCGAGCCAGTAAACGGCGAGCCGTTCGCCGTGAGCGTCGCTGGCCAGCAGCCGATCGACGACCTTCTCCCAGGCGTTCGGCGAGTCATCGTTCACGAAATCAGTGACTTCCTGGGGCGTCGGCGGCAGGCCGGTCAGGTCGAACGAAACGCGACGCAGCAGCGTGACACGATCGGCTTCAGGCGACGGCGCGAGCCCCTCGTGCTCCAGCCGGTGCAGAATGAAGTTGTCGATCCAGTTCGCTGGCCAGTCGGCTCGTTTGACGGCGGGCGGATCGTGCCGCACCGGAGCAACGTAGGCCCAGTGCGTGTCCCACATCGCGCCTTCCTGAATCCAGCGGCGGATCAGTGCGATTTCATCCTTTGAAAGTTCCTTACCCGAGCCCTCCGGTGGCATGCGGTACCGGGGGTCGTCGGTCGTGATCCGTGAGAGCAGTTCACTGTCAGCCGGATCGCCTTCGCCGAGGTAGTACTTCCGGTTGTCTTCATCAAGCGGCAGATCGAGCCGCAGTTCCGCTTCGCGATCTTCCTCATCCGGACCGTGACAATGAAAGCAGCGGTCAGACAACAACGGTCGAATCTGCGAATTGAAGTCGACCGGATCGGCTCCCTGAACAATCGAGGCGGGCAGCGTGAGAACTCCGGCACAGAAGCTCGCGAGAAACAACGCGGCACGTTTCATGATGGCACCATCTGAATTTCGGAGAGATCAATTCGGCGGGCTGCCGACGAACGCCGACAGGGACTCAGGCAGGACCTGCAGGATACGCTCGCAGCCGGGTGTCTTGTAGTCTTCGCGTCGCAGCCTCTGCCTCGCCAGCCCGTGGATCAACACTGGGACGGAAAACCTGCAGCCAGTGCAGTCAAAGAGGCAGGAATATGTGTGGCAGGAAAATCAAAGCATGCTGAGGTCCGTCATTCTCCTGCCACTTCATCGTCCTGCCTTCAAGTTGGCTGCAGAAGCACAGAGGACTTGAGGCTTTGCAGTGGCGACACTGCAGGACGACCTTCCCTGCTGACGCATCGGGTCTCCGGTTCCGCAATCTGCTACCTCATTGAGTCACCTCCCATGAACGCAGAAATCATCGCCATCGGCAGCGAACTGACCAGCGGCGCGAAACTCGACACCAACAGTCAGTGGCTCAGCGTCGAGTTGTCCGAGATCGGCATCGTCGTCAAATATCACTCGACGATGGCCGACGATCGCGACGCGATGCTCGAAGTTTTTCGTACAGCGGCGAACCGCTCCGACCTCGTGCTCGTGACTGGCGGACTCGGCCCGACGCGCGACGACCTGACGCGCGAACTGCTCGCCGAACTGACCGGCACGGAACTCGTTCTCGACGAAGCGTCGCTCACCTTCATCCGCGACCTGTTCGAAAAGCGCGGACGCGTCATGCCCGAGCGGAACGACATTCAGGCCAAATTTCCCGCCGGCTCGACCCCGCTGCACAACCCGATCGGCACGGCACCGGGCATCTGGTGCGAGGTCTCCCGCGAAGGCGAGTCTCCGTCATGTTTCGCGGCGATGCCGGGCGTGCCCAGCGAGATGAAGCGGATGTTTTTCGAGCAGGTTCGACCGCGGCTCCCCGGCGGCGCGCAGGTCATCCGGCGGCTTAACATTCACAGCTTCGGGCAAGGCGAGTCTGCCGTCGAAGAGATGCTCGGCGATCTGACCGACCGCGGTCGAAACCCCGAGGTCGGCATCACGGCCTCGAAAGCAACGATCACGCTGCGCATCGCCGCTCACGCTGAGTCGGTCGAAGCCTGCGACGCGATGCTCGCCGAAACGAGGCAGCAGATTTACAACACGCTGGGCGACCTGATTTTCGGTGAGCAGTCCGACACACTCGAAGGCGCTGTCCTCGCGCAGCTTGCTGATCGAGGAGCAACGGTCGCGATTGCCGACGCCGGAACGCTTGGCCTGATCTGTCAGATGGCCGCCGCGACGCCGCACTCTGCCGCGAGCTTTGCCGGCGCCACCGTCGTTGGCTCTGCGATCAGGCAGCAGGCAGCCACGGAAGCACAGACCGACCTGATCTCCGAACAGGCCGCTCGGCAAATGGCGATCGAATGTCGCGAGTCGTTCGGCAGTGACTACGCGTTGGCCATCTCGCCGTATTCTGAACCGGATGGCGACGACGGCTTGCGGACGTGCTACCTCGCCCTTGCCGGCCCGGACATCTGCACGGCGCACGAGCACCAGATCCTCAACGACATGTCGATCGCCGGTCCACGCGCCGCGAAGACAGCCTTCAACATGCTCCGCCGCCATCTGCTGCAGAAGTAGGGCCGGTTCCCGAAGTAGGGCCGGTTCCCACCGGCCGGCTGGACCGCGTCAAACTCAGTCGGCAGCAACCGTCGCCGGCTCATTTCTCGTTCGATAGAGAAACGCGTCGGATGTCAGCAGCGACGTAATCAGCGCGTTCATGCTGCCGCCGTTCTCCTTGTAAGCCCGGTAGGCATCCTGAAGATCGGGAGCGTCGTTGAGCGTTTCGTTGCGGCCCATCCAGAAGCGGAACGCGTGGCGAACGAAAACCTGCTCAGCACGCTGACTGTTGGCCAGCCTGTCGATCAGCTCAAGCGCGTTGGCGACTTTGCCGTCGAGTTCGGGATCGCCCGAATCGATGATCTCACCGGAGGTGTCGACTGGTTTGCCAAGTTCTGTGGTGCGGAACAGCCCGGCGTGATTGAACATCTCAAACGGCAGGCCGAGCGGATCCATTTTCTGGTGGCAGGTCCAGCAATAGCTGTCGCGGGTGACCTGCATGCGCTCACGGAGCGTCAGCTTCGGCTCATCGGGCAGCATCGCATCGACCGTGATCGGAACGTCAGGAATTCCGCCACCGAGCAGTCGTTCGCGAATCCAGCGGCCACGGTGAATGGCGTGATTGTCCATCGCGTCGGAGTGAGAAACGAGCCAGCTGGGATGCGTCAGGAGGCCCAGCCGCTGGCCTTTCGGAGCAGTCCCGAGAGTCCGGTCGGGGTTCATCGAGCCGTTCCCGAAACTGCGTCGGCTCACGCGGGCATAGATTTTCGGCCCGGACAGATTCGCTGGTTCCACCGCGTGATTTTCGTTGGACCGATTCCTCTTCTTCGCAGCCGCCGCCTTTCTCTGCGCCGCGTCCAGCTCCTTCTTTTTGCGAGCCAGTAGACGTTCCGTCGCCTTGTCCTCAGGAGCAGCCTTTCGCCGGGACTCCAGCTCAGCCACTTCCTCTTCAAGGACTTCAAGGGCCGCTGCATCCTTTGCCGCTTGTGCCGCGGCGGCCTTTTCTGCAGCAGCCACCGCTGCGGCAGTCTCTTCCTTCGTGCGCTTTCGCCCGAAGTAGATGTTGTCGTTTCGAGTAGCCACGACTTTGTCGGTCGTCAGCAACTGGCGAAACACGTCCTGATCCTCATGCAGGATCAGCTCGATGAGACGCTCGGTGCTGGCCGTCGCATCAAACATCGCGCGGTAGTGCGACGTTCCTCGAGCACTGACGCCGGTGTCTGCCAGTGCCCGGTTGTCCTTGCAGATGTAACCACCGAGGTCGTAGTCGAAGTAGTCGCGGAAGAACTGCAGAATTCGCGGCTTGCGAATACTTTCGTCGGCCAGCATGCGTTCAACTTCGCGTTTGACGTCGGCCTTCGTTCGCATCCGTCCTTCGACGATTGCCTTCCGCAGCTCGTCGTCCGGCTTGATGTAGCGCAGCGCGTGATTGACCGCCAGCCCCAGTTCCCAGTCCTGGAGCATGACGCGTCCATGCTGATCCGGCTGGCCAGTCTCGACCAGTTCCGTTCTGAAGAGCGCGTCACGATCGAGAAAGATCGACGACAGGCCGAGCACGACGCCGTCTTCCTTACCGAGTTTGTCGACCGACTGCTTCACGATCGCCAGGTACGCATCCGACTCCTGCTGATTCGGCGCCCGGAAAGTCAGCGCCTCAAAGAGGTAGTCGACCGCCGCCCGCAATCGTTTGTCCGTAACGCCCTCTTCCTTCATGAGGTCATAAACCGGCGTCAGCGGACGCACGACTTTCGTGCTGTAGACAAGCGCCGTCGGCAGGCCGCGGATGTCGCCGACCATCTTGTACGTGTTGGGGTCGTCGGTAATCTGCTCCGGGTTCGCGATGCTCAGCGGGCCATAGGCCATGTACCGAATGACGTCGTGCGCGACGCCCATAATCTGAGTCGCCTCAGCACTGTTGACGGTGTAGAAGTCCGGGTAGTTCTCCAGGCCGTGGCTTTTGGCGGATGACAGAATGGCCGGCACGCTCTTGACCGACGTCGCATAGGCAACCGTGCCGCCCTGCCATTTGATGATCCGGTCCGTCCCGAAGTACATCTTGAGTTCGCCACCGTGGTTCGTGGGAACGACGTCGCCGCGCGTGCGCAGGCCGGGCTTCTCCGGGTCGTAGGCTGGTTCTGTATTGATCAGCTCGTTCAGACGAGTGATGTGCTCCTCGCGAGTCACGCGCCAGAGACGAGCAGGTGACGACGTGGGGACAAGTCGGATGCCGTCCGGCAGCGTTCCAAAAAGCAGATCGTGATCGACCCAGTTGGCCCGCGATGGATCAAGGTGCGCATTGAATCCGCCCTTGTCCCGCATGACACGTTGCAGTTCGCCAACGATCCAGGCGGAGAAGCGCAGGCGTTCGACGACCTCAGGCTGCTCACCATCCTGCGGCGGCATCTGCTTGAGCGTGACCTGCCCCCAGATTGTTTTCCAGGTCCCCGAATTGAGTTCGTTCACAGGGCCGAGATCCTGCAGCGACAGATTGCCTTCGGGATCATCCTCGCCATGACAATCCACGCAGTGGCTGATCAGAAACGACTTCGCGAATGACTCGAAGTCTCCGTCGATCTTCTGTCCCGGCGTGTAAGTTTCGGCGGCTGCCACGGATTGCAGCAGACTACCAATGAGAACGGTTGCGAATGCGAATCTGGTCATGGTTCACACCGGGCAGAAATGTCACGGATTTTCCACGGCTGCAGAATGAATAGACGGTGGGGGCGTGGAGTTTCGTAGTAGCTACGCTCGCCAGAGCGTAGAACGACAGTCTCCACCGTCTGGCGACGGTAGCTACGACAGGGCTTTGGCGTCGGTCAACCTCCGTCGTATCGATAAAAAAGCCGAAGTCCTGAGACTTCGGCTACGTGTTCTCAGATGTCTGTGACGCTTACGCCAGCACTTCTCTGAGCGGACCGCTGCCAGCGTCGTACTTCTTCGCCAGCTGCTCGGTCATGTTGAAGAGGTCGACGTTCTGGCCAGCCGTTCGCAGAATTGCGGTGAACAGAGCGTTGATCGGACGCTTGCCGTCGAGCTGCGTGAAGCAGCCGGTCTTGAAGATGCCGCCGCAGTCGCCGAGCAGCACGACCGGCCAGTTCGCACCGCTGGTGTGCTGGCTGTCAGCGTTGTTGCTCGTATAAACGATGAGCGTGTTGTCCATCATGGTGCCGCTGCCTTCGGGCACGCTTTCCAGAGCTTCCATGATGCGCACCAGCATGCGACTGTTGTACTGGCGAATCTTGATCCAGATCGGATTGTCGGGCTGCTTCATGTGCCCGAGGTTGTGGCCCTGCTCAGGAATGCCCAGGCCCTTCCAGGCACCGAAGATTTCGCCGCGACCGGAGCCGATCGTCAGCGTGTTGGTGATCCCGGAAGTCAGAGCTGAAATCCCGAGAT
>Ga0209578_10000626_pt1 | contig 40592 bp, 44 predicted proteins | sample tdAd472_FD_187127 | JGI IMG/M metagenome (GOLD analysis project Ga0209578, IMG submission 187127) | Marine sediment microbial communities from the Atlantic coast under amendment with organic carbon and nitrate - tdAd47.2 (SPAdes)... | ecosystem: Environmental > Aquatic > Marine > Coastal >...
AAACAATACATCTTATTTGCTGATTTTGAGCAGGAAGTGAAGGATCGTAAGGTCGCTGATATACCTAATGACTTTGTCGATGAGGCTGGCAAGTTAAATAAACATGCCCAGGCTTATTTTGGTCTGTTCAAACATTTGTTCGATGCTGAGTTATTAGTAGATAAGGCATTGGATAATGACAAGCTGGTAACACTTGCATTCAGTATTGATGATGCAGTGAATACGGCGGTTGCAGAATATTCGATTAACCCAGCCGAGATCGAAAACGCTATCCATAACAAGTTGTTGCCTATGTTATTTGCGGAGCTTGGCCTTGATAACGCGCAAAAGCTGATTGAAGAAGTGCTGAAGATCACTCGTTTAGGGCTAGCTAGGAGCTGATACGAGTGACTAATTTATCTGTTGCAGCCGCCATTAACCGCAAAAAAAGTAGGTTTGCAGCCAGTGAGCGAGGTGTTTTTACTTATGGTATCGACACCATCCATTATGATGTGATCCGTAAATCTCAGCCTGCTGACACTGCAAAAAAGCAGGCTCGCAAGGTCGTGATCAAAGTTCATCCTGATCAGCGAGTGGTAGCAACTGTACCTTATGATGCCAGCGAAGATGTCATTCAAGAAGCCATGCAAAAGCGAGCCAGGTGGATTTGGCAAAGGATTGATGAATTTGCTAAGCAAAAAGATACGGTATTACCCAAGCGTTATGTGAGTGGCGAAACCCAATTTTATTTGGGTAAGCGCTATGTCTTAAAGGTCATCATTGATGCTGAGCAAGTGCCTAATGTAAAGCTAAGCCGTGGCAAACTAAACGTCACGTTAAAGCAGGAACTCAGCAAAGGCTTTGATGACCGCATGGCTAAAGTTAAGCCTTTAATCGATAAATGGTACCAATACAAAGCCAAAGCGATTTTCCATGAGCGTCTTGCCGAACTACTACCTAAAACAACCTGGGTAAAAGGTATCCCGTCTTTTCGTGTTATGGCCATGAAAAAACAATGGGGAAGCTGCTCTACTAAAGGTAACCTAATGCTCAACCCACACCTCGTTAAAGCACCCAAAGAGTGCATTGATTACGTGATACTGCATGAGCTTTGCCACATTGCCGAACACAACCACAGTGAACGCTACTGGCGCTTACTAACGCAAGTAATGCCCAACTGGAAAGAAGTAAAAGCCAAACTGGATGATATGGCGGAGATCTATTTGAATGAGTAGCGTGTAGTTAGTTACTTGTAGCAGCTCATATATGGATATCTGAGCTAGATCTAATCTGACAGCTTTCGACCCATAACGGACATTGTGAGCACTCGTTTTTTCAGGATCTGTATATCTATCAATGATAATTAACTCTTTTGTTATTTAAGCTTTTGATTGAAATAGAAAAAGTACCTAGTATGAACGTGTCCAAAAGAAAATATACGGACCAGGATTCCCTCTTAACCGCAAAATTGACTAGGAGCCGCTAAGGTAGAGTGTTGATTATTAAAGCAAAAATCCCCACTAAAAAATCGTTTAAAGAGTGTTATAGCCATCGAGTATCGAGAAGGAAATGATTCTCTACAAATATGTGTCTTTAGAAGCCGGTATAAAAATTCTCGAAAGTAATTCGATAGGGTTTTCAAAACCTCAAGATTTTAACGATCCATTTGAGACGGCTGCTCGGGGCAAGGCCAATGATTCCAATTTAAAACCTGTATTTAGCAGCCTTAATAATTGTCTAAATCCGTGGTCTAGAGGTGTAGCTGTTTTATCTTTAACACGGCAACCCAAGAATAAGCTTATGTTGGCTCACTACGCTGACAATCATAAAGGCATGGTTGTTGGTTTTGACTTAAGCAAAATTGAAGATTTTCTATCTGAGGACTTTTGCTATATTCCTGCACAATATGGAAGTGTGATTTACACGGACACAATGCCAACTTTTAATGCGCAAAATGATGACTCAAGTAACTGGGAGGGTTGCAGCTACGAAATTCGCCAGCGAGCATTGCTACACAAAGATATCGCATGGAGCATGGAAGAAGAGGTTCGTGTCGCAGTAAGTTTACGAGATTACGACCAACGCTTTGTGGTGATCGAGGTTGATGATCGGCCACTCTACTTATACAAATTGCCAAAAAATGCAATTAGTGAAGTGTACTTGGGAGCTAGAGCAGAAATTTTACCAGCTACATTCGGAAAGTTTGAAACATGGTTAAAACTTAGCGAATTAATAAAGGCTAAGGTTAACTGCACACCATACCAGCTAGTTCTTGATGACAATAGCTGGAATATAAGAAGCGAAAAGTTGAGCACAGGGGCATACGATGGTTATTGGGCGCTATATCATGATCGCCTTATGTGCGACTAAGGAATAAAGCTATAACAAATTAAGCAAGCGGGACTGCGCTCCGCTTTAATCCGCTACCCAACACCTAAGCGTTAGGCACAATCACTAGTTATCGTAATTATTTGGAATTTACTTATGCGAAGGTCACGGATTGAGAAATTTGCAGATAACCACCGACTAAAACGAATGCTCAAGGATCTCCCGCCCAGCTCCACTCTTCACTATAAGAATGTTCGATATTTTCTCGATATCTATCGTACGCTTTTTACTGATATTAGTGTTATCTGCGTGCATTTACTTAACAGCATAAAGCTTGAGGATTTATTCTCAAAACCCATGTTATCTCCAGCAACTTTAATGCTCCACTACTTGTCTGAGCGAATCGTTGTTACTCCCTTCCATATCATAAATATAATCACTCGAGATCCTAAGTATGCTCATTCAGATATCGCGGCCCTTAATCGAGGCCTATTTGAGTCCTCATTAAATTTTTGTTTCTTAATCTCAAAAGACCAAGATATGAGGTTTAGACAATATTATTTATCCTCTGTTAATCAGGAATTTCGCATACAGAAGTCAATGGGAAAATATACTGTGTCAGAAAATGTGAACCTGAGGAAGCCAGCAGAGAAACAAAAAAATATTAAAAATTCAACAACCGAAGAAATTGCCAATGAAGTAAGAGACTTAATTGGTGATGTAGGAAGATTTCCTAACATCTGGAATCGCTGCGAGGCCTTGGGTGAAGACTGGATGTTTAGCTATGACAGCAAATATAGAGGCTTATCTTCATGGCAGCACGGTGATGTTAGTAGAGCGTTCATGACGCAGACTATGAGTCAACTTGACCCTGCCGAGGCTGAGCGTCCAGTATTCGAATCACTTGCCCAGTGCGCCTGGGCGTGGGATATAGCGCTAAAGTATGCCGAGACACTTCAAGCGATATGCAAAGCACCAAGCATATCTGACAAGCTTTCATATTTAGATCATGCTGGATACCAAGCTATGACTGAAAGCATAGGGGAAGCAATTCATAAGTATCAAATATAACTGATATTTGGGATCAGAATAAAAACTCTTGGCTTCATGATTTATATAGATAAGTTCAATGACCGCTTATGGCACAAAACGGACTGTCAGACTATATCGAAACTTGCTTTCAAGTATGTCAGGTTAAGACTGAGCACTACAGTTACTACTTAATCTGACGCGGCAGATTCAACCTCGATGTTCATAAACGCCTAACGCCTGCGTAAATATTAAGGGCCTATTCTTCAGTAGTTCTCATAACCCTTATACCCTCCTCGGGGGCAAGACCTAACGCATCGCAATACTGCCAATATTCAAGAACACTTAATTTCCTTTCCCTCGTTTCGATTTTAGCGACTACTGAGTAGGTCTCATCTAGCGTCTTAGCAAGTTCGCGCTGCGTCAGCCCTCGTTCTTCACGAGCAGAAATAAGCCAGCTAACTAGCGCTTTATATTTTGGGTGGTGAGCATTTTTAATCATTGTCACCTTATATGGGGACGTGCTACGCTGCTCCGAAATTCGGCGCAAACTATTGCCTGCCGAATTAATATAGGTGAAATTAATGCTTACTCACACAGCAAAAGGCAGCCCTCAGGGCTTAGAAGTAAAAAAATTATTATCGTTAATAAGCGTCCAGATGGATGAGAGTGGTCAGTGGCATACTTGGACTTGGGTAAAAGCCCCAGCAAGACCATGAAAATTTCTACGCAAAATAAAAGCGCCATTCGTTACTTTTCAATACTAGAAAATGCCGCAAAGGTTGTACCTCACGGCAACTCACGCAAAAAAGATAGTTATTGGCTTATGGAAGAATTAAGTAGATACCAAAAATATTACATCCACCCATCAGAAGATGATTTGCCTATTCTCCTGGAAGTAAAACTTAAAAAAAATGGAAAAGATAAAATTGAAAAGTTCATATTCCCTCTTATCGACTCAGCAATTAATTTTATTGAAGACGCTGGATTAACTCGGCTTCGGCTTAGCATTATTAGCAGAAAACTTAATATGTCGACAATCATCGAGGTTTTTGTTTACTACGCTGACGGTGTTATCACTTACATCTATCGCCTAGAAGACGAAACGCTTATCAAAGAGAGCTTTCAGCAAACCGATTGTGAATTAGACGAGTCATTATTTTGTATCTACTCAGCTATTAACGGAAAACCATATAAGCACATATCATTCGAGTAAGTAATGCTCAAAAAGGCCGCGTCTAGTGATGACTAAAATTTTCCTCGCTTCGGATCTACACTTTAAGATTTCAGGAAAAACTGGTCCAGTGGAAGTCCCAAAAGGTGCACAAATTGTAGTGCTAGCGGGTGACATTATGGTGTAATCCCCCCGAAAAAACAGATCAGTTATAAGTAGAAAATTCTCGCAAACTACCCAGAGGAGTTTTCTATGAAAGTAACGCTTTGTATAAAATATATCCTCCATTTAATGAGGGTATATCAGCTCTTACGCAAGCACTGAATAAACCTGCTTCTAACATATTACCTTTTAAAAGGTTTCTAAATGAAGGGATGGAATTCGTTAGTCTCATTTTTTACATTATTTATGCAAGTTTAATTTGGCAAACAATAGTTGCAGTTAAAAGGCACACAAAGAGATGATTGGGCATAACAAGCCTCTGTGCTGGGCGTTTAGTGGCCGTTATTGGCACAAAACGGACTGCCAGACTATATCGAAACTTGCTTTCAAGTATGTCAGATTAAGTCTGAACTACTACAATTATCCGATTGTGGGGACATGGTGTAGTTGAGGTTGAGTAGTTTTTTCACCAGGTCTCGCTAGAGCAACACTTATATCTTCACTCCAGCTCGGAACAAGTTTTTCTAATCATATATGCGCATCAAGGCCAGAAAGGCTTTTCAAGCCAGTCTGTAATCACTTTCATTTGACCTTTGTCGAGCGTTGCGGCGGCATCAATAAAGTCAAAATCAAATTCGTCAGCGTGTCTCCAGATACTTAGAAAGAATCGCGCCATGATTGCCTCCCCGTGGGAGGCCGCGGCTAGAAACTTTTCTACTTCGTCTTGTAAGTAAGCCCGTTCTGAAAAATCAAACAACGGTAAAAGATAAGGTACTCTTTCTGCAAGCAAGGCCGCAAAGCTTGCCTGCCCGGGTGATAGCGAAATGTTTAATTCCATTTTTAATCCTCGATTATCTGAGCCAAATTTACACTGCCCCCTTGTCCGTATCAATGATGTTTATGCTGAAGTTTCGGTCATTCTATTTAACTATAGGTTAGGTTTGGTTTGATGGGCCTGAAACACCCGGTCGATATGGCGAACACGTGGCTGGAGAGTTATTTTTTCAATGAGGTTTCAATCGTGAGTGCTCGCCAAAAAGCTAACTAAAGTTCACTTGAGGCCGAATTTGGAGTGGGGCGGATAGTAATAACATTTAAATAACCAGTTCAGCTTGGCTTAACTCTGCGTTTTAGACGCGTATTTAATTGAAAGCGCCAGAGATTAATATGAACAATTCGACCGCAAGCGACCTAGTTTCAAAAAAAGCCCTAATTGTTTACTATCTTCTTAACACTTATTCATGACCTTAATTTGATTTTGAACATATTGGCGAATAACTTCCTCATTAGCATTATCTATTGTTTCGACAAAATAACCCTGCGTCTACAACTTACCACCCCAGAAATATTGCCGCTTTATCTCAGGGTAAAGCCTGAAAACTCCCTAGCTGAAATACCCCACAATTGCCTATGCCATTCTACGCTATCCAGCTCGGGGGCAAGCCCCCAAGATTTACGCTACGCGGTTAAAAGGGTGTAACAATTTATGCCGCTAAATGAAGGTGGTATTTGTGCCTTATATTTGTAGATGACATTATAAAGTGCTCGCCAGCCTCTTCGTTGTTTTCTTCATTAAATTTGCGGATCAGCTCTTCAAAGACATAGCCCATTCCCAAGTTGGTAAGGGCTGGTAACTTATTACCATCAGGGTCTTCTGCTGGATTGGGTGTAAGGTTTATGTAGGGGGAAACAAACTTTTCCAGCACATCGAGCAATACGTCTTTGCCTGCCATGTGGCGGATTTTTGAAAACAGCTCAAAGCGCTCGATGATTTCTTTTACGTTGTCACTATAACCGTTCAGGTATTCTTCAACGTTAGCCAGCAAAATTTGCTGGTTGTTTGTGGCGGTGCTGTACAGGCTTCTGAGTGTCCATTTTGAGACGTTGTAGAACACCTGACCAGAAGCTGCTTTTAATGGCTCATCGTCAAGCTCAGTGGCATTCATATCTTCTTTCTGGAACTTTACTTCATCCAATACGGCCTGTTTGCTTGGCTCAAGCAATGTATCCAAACGGCGTAGAACAACCATTGGCAAGATGACATCACGGTACTTACCGCGCACATAGACATCGCGCAAACAATCATCGGCAATGCTCCAGATGAAAGAAACTAACTTGTTGTGTACAGAGTGATCCATTATTTACTTTTTTCCTCTTGGGCTTTTTATTCTTATATCCGCTGGAGGATATCCTCCCTTTTAAACGGCCAACTGCCGCCCACTTTGAATCCCGGCAATTTGCCCTAGGCAGCCAGTCGATATGCGGTTTTCTCTACCAACTTGAGATAGTCAGCGAGCTCTTCCAGGGTCAGAATCTCATCAGCCATAGCTCTTTATCGTATGAGACGCTACGGGACACTATGAGAAAATAAGAAAAGTGGCAAGGCCAATATAATCCTTTGCTACGATACAGCAACGTTAGTCTAAATTCCGCTTTCTGCGGTGTTTACGGGCTTTGTTAATCAAATAGATACAAGCCTAGCTTTCTAAGCTCTGTCACTCCGAGCGCAACGAAGATACCCGGAATCCATAGCGACCAAAACAACTGAATGCCGGATCAAGTCCGGCATGACTAAACTATATAACCTAACCACAGTCCTAATAAAATTTAATACTCTAAAGCTATGCCCTGCACCAAACGATTCCCCTTCTGCGCAGCCGAGCATTGAGCTTTCAAATGGAAAAAGGGCGAGGACTGTCTGAGGCGAAGCCGAGTTCCGCAGCCCCATTTGAAAGTGAAACGCGCAGGGCAGTCGCGAAGCGATCAAGCTGCAGGGGTCGCGAGGGATTGATAAGGGAGACGCGACCGTCTCCCTTATCTCGCCAAAAAGGCGAAGTCATAGGTCAAGGGCTCATACATATCTCGAAACTCACCTTATTCGCGGGAATAACGAGTATCAAGTTCTCGCAGTTTTCACGTTTTACAATTATGATCGGCTTCATTTTATCCGCGCCATCTATTGTCGTTGGTACGCTGATGAATCTTTCCCAAACTGGAGGCTGCCTTGGGTAAAAAACTTGCCACTTTATTGGCTCTCGCATTACTTGTTCCGGCTCAATTTGCATTTGGCTCGGAAGAGTCTGAATTAAAAACTAAAGCAGATCTGGGCCAGCGTCTGTTTTTTGATGTAAACCTATCCAAAAACCGCACTCAATCTTGCTCTACCTGCCATAACCCTGCGCATGGTTTTGTCGACAACCGGCCAAACGGTGTTGAAGCAATGGTGTCTCTAGGAGATGACGGTATTTCCCTGGGTGACCGCAACGCACCCACGGTTTCCTACGCCAATTTGATACCGCGTATTACCCGTAACGATGCAGGGGAATTTCGCGGTGGGCAGTTTCTTGATGGTCGCGAACGAGATCTTGCAGGGCAAGCAGGCGGGCCACCGCTCAACCCCGTAGAAATGGCAATGCCGAGCAAAGCGGCAGTAGTGGCTCGATTACAGGAAAACGATAGTTACGTGAAAGCATTTACCCAGCTTTTTGGAGCCGATATATTTAATGATCCCGAAGCCGCCTACAGTGCTATGGCATCCAGCATTGCTGAGTTTGAAAATAGCGATTTCTTTTCCCCTTTTGATTCAAAATATGATCGCTACTTAAAAGGTGAAGTTAAACTAAACAAACAAGAATCATTAGGCGAAGCGTTATTTTTCTCGCAGCAGTTTACCAACTGCAACAAATGCCATCAGCTCAAAGCCTTTCCGAATAGCCTTGGCGAAACCTTCAGCAACTACAAATACCATAACCTGGGCGTGCCTGTGAACAGTGCCGTTCGCAAGGCGAATGGCTTAGGGGTAGATCATATCGACAGGGGGCTACTTGAACACCCACGTATTGACGATGACAACCAGGCAGGCAAGTTCAAAGTACCGACATTGCGCAATGTTGCTGTGACGGGTCCATACATGCACAACGGCGTGTTTAGAGACTTGCGTACAGTAGTGCTGTTTTACGACAAATTTAATAACTCTACGCGCAAACTCAATCCAGAGACGGGCAAGCCCTGGACTCAACCTGAGGTTAATCAAAACCTTGACTTGCAGAGCGAGGAGTTTTCCGGTCCGGCGCTAACCGATAAAGAAATCGATGCACTGGTCGCCTTTCTTCGCACCCTAACCGATCAGCGCTATGAGCCATTATTAGACTCAACGACGATGGACTGAAAGTCCATCGTCGGCTACGCCGATACCCTGCGCTACTCCAAAAGTAACGGCCGCTGCAGAACTCGCCTTTTGAAGGTGCTCAACCTTCAAAAAGCTCAAACAATCCTCGCTACTGCGTACCGTTATTTTTCTGCGTTACTCGGTGATTCCCAAGAGATAAAAACCGACTCGTCATTCCAGCCACCGAGCCGGAATCCATTTTCTTGCGAAACCACCAATAGAGCAGCTGGATGCCGGATCGAGTCCGGCATGACGACATATTTTAGCTTGGTCGTATATCGGGAAAGCTATCATCCACCAGAGCCATGCCCGGCACCAAAATACTCCCCTTCTGCGCAGTCGAGCATTGAGCTTACAAATGGAAAAGGGGCGAGGGTTGTCTGAGCCTGAAAGGCGAGTTTCGCAGCCCCCATTTGAAAGTGAAACGCACAGGGAATCCGGCAAAGCCGGACAAGCTGCAGGCAAGGTGAATTGCGGATAAGGTGAATTGCGAAGCAAGAGAGGGTGCCCTGGGGCAGGCGGCTCTGGATTGTTAAGGCTTTTGGGCACCCAAAAGCCTTAACTCGTCAGCAAGGCGAAATCATAGCTAAAAGCATCAAGCCAACAGCAAATGGATGCCGGATCGAGTCCGGCATGGCGGGATGTATTAAAGGCTTTTAGTCACAACTTCCAACACATCCTTCGACAACTCAGGCTGCGCCTTAATCCGCTGCAGTTCCTGCTGCATCAACTCACTGCGATCCGCCGTCAACTTGCGCCAGCGCGTCAGCGGCGTTAACAAACGGGCAGCAATCTGTGGATTCTTGCGATCCAGCTCAATCACGCGATCCGCCAGGAAAGCATAACCGGCACCATCAGCACGGTGGAAATTCACACGGTTCTGGTTACAGAATACGCCAACCAACGAACGGACCTTATTTGGGTTGTTTATATCAAAGGCTTCATGCGCCATTAACGCCTTCACACGTTCAAAGACATTTTCAGAAGGATCACTGGCCTGCACAGCAAACCACTGATCGACCACCAGCGGATCGTGCTTCCATTCGCTATAGAAACTCTCCAGCGCAGTATTTTTAACCTCTTCATAGGCTTGATCAAAGCTGGAATGCACCAGCGCCGTCAGCGCAGCATTCGTGTCAGTCATGTTATTACTGTCATTAAACTGTGTCGCACACAGCGTCAGGACCCCCTCCTCACCCAACAGCATAAGGTAACTCAGGCAGATATTTTTCAGGCTGCGACGAGCAATCTCATCGGCATCCGGACGATAATCGTCACTACTCAGGTTTTGCTGATAGCAATCAAACAGCTCTTCACGCAGCGCCATGGCAATTTGCTGACGGACAAACTGGCGCGCTTTATGAATCGCCTCAATATCCATCGGCTCAGCTAACTCACCCAGATATGCCTCAGAGGGCATCATCAACATACGCGCCACCATGGCTTTGTCGAGCGCTGTATCGCTCAGCAGCGCACGTAAAGCATCAACAAGGCGCTGATCCATACTGAGGGCTTCGCCACGCTGATAAGCGGCAATATTGTCCTGAATCACAGCAATAGACAGCTTCTGGCCAGCGTCCCAACGGTTAAAGCCATCGGTGTCGTGTTTCATCAGGAACATCAGCTCCTCACGACTGTAGTCATACGTCAGTTTCACCGGCGCAGAGAACCCCCGCAGTAATGAAGGTACCGGCTTTTCAGGCATATCGGCAAACACAAAGGTATGCTCGGCATCCAATACGTCCAGCACATGCGAATAAACCTCTTCTCCCTCCGCATTCAGCAAACCAAGGCTGAAGGGAATATGCAGCGGCAGTTTATCGGTCTGACCCGGCGTATCGGGTGTGGACTGTTTAACCGTCAAGCGGTACACCTTTTCACCGGCATCATATTCATCAGTCACCGCCAGCTGCGGCGTACCCGCCTGACCGTACCAGCGTTTAAACTGGGTTAAATCGATGCCGCTGGCATCTTGCATGGCCTGCACAAAATCTTCGGTGGTCACCGCTTGCCCATCATGGCGTTCGAAATAAAGATCGGAACCGGCACGGAACAAATCAGCCCCAAGAAGGGTATGAATCATACGTACCACTTCAGCGCCCTTCTCATAGATGGTAACCGTATAGAAGTTAGAGATTTCCATATAGGCTTCGGGACGGACCGGATGCGCCATCGGGCCGGCATCTTCTGCAAACTGTAACGTACGTAGCAGATTTACATCATCGATACGCTTAACCGTACGCGAACCCATATCGGCAGAAAACTCCTGGTCGCGGAAAACAGTAAAACCTTCCTTAAGGCTCAGCTGGAACCAGTCTCGACAGGTAACGCGGTTGCCGGACCAATTGTGGAAATACTCGTGCGCCACCACCCCCTCAATGCGTTCATAGGCGCCATCGGTCGCGGTTTCCGGCTTGGCCAGCACGCAGGAGGAATTGAAAATATTCAGCCCCTTGTTTTCCATCGCTCCCATATTGAAGTCATTCACAGCAACAATCATGAACTTATCAAGATCATATTCGCGACCATACACCTCTTCATCCCAACGCATGGCGTTTTTCAGGGACAGCATGGCATGCTCACATTTATCGATATTTTCCGGCTCAACAAAGATTTGCAGTGGTATTTCTCGATCATTGAAGGTGGTGAAGCTGTCTTCGATACACTCCAGGTCACCCGCCACCATCGCAAACAGATAGGCGGGCTTTTTGAAAGGGTCATGCCAAGTCACCCAATGGCGACCATTGGGCAAGTCACCGCGCTCAATATCATTACCATTACCCAGCAGCACCGGGTACTTGTTTTTATCAGCGGCGATGGTGGTGGTGAACACCGACATTACATCAGGGCGGTCGAGATAATAGGTAATTTTACGGAAACCTTCGGCCTCACATTGGGTACAGTACATCTTGCTGGATTTGTACAAACCTTCAAGCGAGGTGTTTTCATGAGGCTTAATCAGCGTGACACATTCAAGCTCAAAACACTTGGGTACTTTGTGGATCGTAAGTGTTTCATCCTCCACGGCATAGGCATCATCGCTAAGGTTATGTCCGTCGATAGTGAGACGTTTTAGCTGCAGGTCTACACCGTGTAAAACCAGAGACACACCGGACTGATCCGGGTATTCAGGGTTAAGCCGCATCTGTAATACAGACTTCACCAAGGTACCCGTCTCACCCAATTCAAAGTGTAGGTGGGTAGTATCAATTAAATAAGCTGGAACCTGATATTCAGCTAAACGAATTTCGCGAACGCCATCTTTCATAGTATATTTTTCAATAGTTTAAATAGTTATTTAAAAGTAACTTAGCAATAAAGCTCTGCCTGATACCCCGTGTACTTACGGATATTAATCACGCCACAATCGAGTATCAGATACTGTCCTTTGACCCCCATCAACACGCCCTCCAAATCCGGGTTTTTATCCAGATTATGGGAAACAATTTTGGTCGGGTATTCCTGTACCGGGTAATCAAACTCGTAGCTGTCACTCACATCACATAACTGGATCGCCTGCAGTCCAAACCGTTCCTGCAGGGCTTCAATCTCAGTTTTACACTCAGCCACCAACTTGTCTCGTTCCGCAGCCAGATCAATCAGCGCATTACCGCCCTTGAGCATGGTTCGCCAATTTGTTTTGTCAGCCACATGCTGCTTGAACAAAGTTTCCAGCAAACCGGACTGATAACGGGTTGCAACGGTGGCAATTGGTAACGCCTGCACAGCCCCCTGATCAATCCAGCGCTTGGGTATATTCTCGCCGCGAGTGATCCCCACTTTGAGTCCGCTGGAGTTGGCCAGATAGACATAATGCATGCGCATACAATGTTGCTCACCCCACTCAGGCTCGCGGCAAGTCCCCTGGTCATAATGGCACTTTTCCGGACTGACAATGCAGCTATCACAGCGCGCCAGCTTTTTCATACAGGGGTAGCAATAGCCCTGACTAAAACTCTTATTGGTTTTGCGGCCGCAGTAAATGCAATTAATGACACCTTTAAAACTGAGGCGAATACGTTCGCCAATCAGCTCATTCAAGCCAATCAAACTATCACCAATCGGCAAACGGTAGGAAATAGGGGCAACATGATCCGCCGCCAACATGGACAATGCACCACTGGCTTTTAGCTGCATCATCAATCCTGCTGTACGCTGTCGATTTTATCCGCCGACTGGCTACTGCAAGCCTGCTCCATATATCCCGTACGCTGCTCTTCAGGCAGGTTCTGCACTTCGTAACTGATGATGGTCTGCATGCAAATCTCCTTCTGCTCAGCCGTCAGACGGTCACCCGTCGGCCACTTGCCAAGCTCCAAAGCCGTTTTCAAAGCAAGGTACGCCTGCTCATCCAATGAGCGCGCTTTTTCAGTAAAGGTTTCTGTCATTTTAAAACTCCAACATTACATTTTTCGGATCACCGGTAACGGATGACCGACATGATCCAAGCGGCCGCCAGTCCCACCAGCAAGCCCCCCAGATGGGCAACATTAGCCATGGGAGGAAAGCCAAACCAGGTTAAGAAATCAGAAAAGCCGATTAGCAACCATGCCACCATCAAGCCCATCAGTGCAGGCGGAAAAGCATAAACAGGCTGCGGACTGAGACGATTCAATAGCCAGCAATAACCTAACACCGCGTAAACAACACCCGACATACCACCAAAATTAATTCCAGCGGCAAAGTACTGCCCCAAATTAGGGACCACAGCAAAGACCAACATCAACAACAGCAAGGTAGGTTTGCCTTCACGCAACTCCAGCTGACGGCCAAACACCCACAAAAACACCATATTAAACGCTAAATGCATAATGCCAAAGTGTAAAAATATAGGGGTAATAGCACGCCATAGCTCACCACTTTCCAACATAAAACCAACGGTTCCCATGCGGAAAAAGCCAAACACATCATCCCCAAATCGAGTATCCAAAGATCCCGTAACAAGCACACTGATTAAAATCATGAAACTAATCACCGGTACCGCTTTGAGGCGTGATAACGCCAGCTGCACACCACTGACATTATCCAAAGACGTCGACACAGCAGGCTTCGTCTGCAAGTTCAACTCACCCTGCTGCCAAGCCTGATAGGCTATTTCCACCTGCTTCGCCTCATCCTCACTGCGCACCCAAACCACCTGCTGCTCGGCCTGCTCGCTGATACGATGGGGTATATTTATCGTCCACAGGTATTGGCTCAAAGGCTGTAAATTTTGATCCACAGCAACACTTAATGCTTCAATCATGTCAGCTCCATACAGTTAGACATGCCGGCGTTAGTCACGGGCATCAACCCATATAAAATTTGCTTTATCTAAGCAGCTCTCTTGCCCCATTCGATAAGCCACCATCTTACCGCCGTTAATGGCGCTGTAATCAACACAGGCAATATTATCCGTAATTGGCTTTGGCTCGCCCTGACACCAGTAATGCCCAACAAACAGTGGCCGCTCGTGGGCCGCATAACGAATCGACTGCTGGCGCTCCTCATCGGTTAAAGGATGATGATGAATATGCTTGGGCAGTGGGTCAGGCTGAAAAACAAGATCGCCGTAAACCTCAGGACTGTCATGCCAGAATTTAGCGCGGAATGAACGACGCGAAAAACCGTCGCTGGTGGTCATGGCCTCGCCACCGGGCAGCGACATATTGGCACCCCGGGTAAGCAGCTCAATCGCTTGCCGCGCCATGCTGCTCAGCGGCTGATGCATCATTTCTTCGTCAATATGCGGTTTTTGATAGCGCTCAATAAAGCGTTGTATATGTTCATGATCCCAGCAGGCATGTACAACCCGGAACTGCTCATGCTCAATAAACAGCGGCAGCTGATAGAACCACTGCACAAACTCGTCCAACTCCGCCTGGTGCTGCTCAAACTGGCGCAAGGTTTCACTGATCATAAAGGTAGTGCGTTCGGTATGTTCGCGCAGGAATTCACGTCCAGAGCCAGGCCGCGCCGGAGTCAGGTAACGAATACAGGAGATTTCATGATTACCCAGCACCATCTGCGCATTGCCCTGCTCCACCATTGCCCGCACCAAGTGCAAGGTTTCGCGAATTTTCGGCCCACGATCCACCAGGTCACCCAGAAAAATAGCTTGGCGTTCGGCGTGCTGATAAGCCCCGTTTTGTTTCTGGTAACCCAGCTTTTCCAGCAGCGCAATTAAAGAATCGCAACAACCGTGCACATCGCCAATAAAATCAAATCCACTCATACAGAAGGTCTTGGGACAGGTAACAAGAACTAGCCCGCTAAACGACTACCCCAATGCAATTTACGACGGCAGGTTTCATAAAAGCTATTCGGTAGTGGGTGAATTAACTTAAGCTGGTCAGCCATTTTATTAACGTACACGACCTCATCACCCTCAATGGTAAAATTAAGGTGCCCATCACAACACACCATCGCATGAGTATCGTGCAGATTACCCGGCACAATTTTAATTTTGCTATTACCATCGATAACAATCGGGCGCCCGGTAAGTGTGTGGGGAAAAATAGGCACCAACACCAACGCATCTAAAGACGGGTGCATAATCGGTCCGCCACCAGACAACGCATACGCCGTCGACCCAGTGGGCGTAGAAATAATCAACCCATTAGAACGCTGACTATAGACAAAGTGATCATTGATATAGAGCTCAAACTCGATCATTCGCCCGGAGGAACCCGCACTCAGCACAACATCATTAAGCGCCTGCCCTTGATGCAGACTACCACCCTCACGACAAATATTGCCCTCCAGCATGAATCGCTGTTCAACCTCATAGTTTCCGGAAAACACGTCATCAAGTCGCTGCTCTAACTCATCGGGCGCAATATCGGTTAAAAACCCCAGCCCTCCACGGTTAATACCCACGACAGGGACGCCATGTTTAGCCAGCGCCCGTGCGGCGGTCAACATACTGCCATCACCACCGACCACGATGGCTAAATCACACACTTTCCCCAAGGTTTCATGACTGGAAACGCTCAAACCATGCCCCGGCAACACATAAGAAACATGCTCTTCAAGCACAATACTCACACCTTTGCCCTGCAAATAATCAATCAGGAGCTTAAGGGTATCAATACTCTGGGCATTGCCTTCCAGTCGTCCGACGACGCCAACACATTTAAAGTCATGCATGTTTGAGACAGTATCCTGTTACGCTTAGAGACCTTATAGTATAGAGATGTCGAAGACCTGTTAACACTCATTGAAATACCTTTGTGATAACTAAAAACGTGCAGGCACTCGAAGCGGGCGCTCTTAAACAGAGCTGAATGAAGAATATTTAAAACAACCGAAGCCCGCGCTGCGAATAACGCAGAGTCGGAAGTTTTTAGCCATAGCCCGGAGAGCCAAAATCATCCGACATCAACAGCAACCTCAAAGCCAGTAAAAATAAGCCCTGGACAACTAAAAACGAGCGGCCCTGTATGCAATTCAGTCATGTCGAACAAGCTCTTCAGGCGGACCTACTCTGGGCTGTCAGCAGTCCGGATTTAATACAATGCGGCAAGCAATCTCACAGCGAAGGTTTAAGCTCGATTGCCGATGCCCCCATCATGGGCGAATTGATGCAATGGCTCAAAAACAACAGTCACCAGCAACCCCTCGCCGAACTGATTAGCCAACGCCAGCCTCGTCGACTAGGCATCTACTACGAGGTACTTTGGCAGTACATTCTGGAAAACTTTCCGGGCGTCAGGCTGGTTGCGCGCAACCTGCCCGTCATGGACAACAACCGTACACTCGGCGAATTAGACTTTATCTACTACTGCCAGCAACGTCAGCGCTTCGTGCATTTAGAAACCGCCGTAAAATTCTACCTTGGTGTCACTCACTCAATCACTGCCGACCTCACTGAGCAACCTCAACTATCTTGGTCGCACTGGCTCGGCCCTGGCTGTAAAGACCGGCTCGATATAAAGCTGCTCAAAATGTTTAACCAGCAAACTCAGCTAAGCCAAACACCCCAGGGGCGAGACACATTAATCAAACTTGGTGTACAGGAGCCACTGCGTGAAATCTGCCTGAAGGGTTATCTTTTTTATCCCTTAAGCCAGCCCTTTCAAGCCCCCCTTTGCAGCCATGCAAACCATGCCCGTGGCTACTGGCTAAAAGTAAGTAATATGCACTTGTTAGAAGGTTACTCAGACCACTGGCAAATCTTCAAAAAAGAGCAGTGGTTATCGCTACTACAGCTCCAAAACAATCAACACCCGCTAACATTAGATGATTTGAAAAGGCTGCTTACTGAGCAGCTAACAATTAAGCCGTTCCCGGTCATGGTTGCTAATATACAGCCAGCAATTGAGGGGCCTCACGAAATAACCCGTTTTTTTATTACACCGCCTAACTGGCCAACCGGCTAAGCCAGCATTCGCTCCATCTGCTCCTGCATACCTCGCACTCCTTGCATACCACCGGTGTGTACGGCAACTATTTTGCTGCCGGCTGGGAAATAATCACGCTTTAGCAACTCACACAACCCCATCATCATTTTCCCCGTGTAAACAGGATCCAGCTCAATACCTGTCTGCTGTTGCCACCAGCGCATAAAAGTCACCAATTGCGGCGACAGTTTTGCAAAACCACCACAGTGAAACTCATCCAGCAACTGCCATTGCGTGAAATTATCAGGGCTAAACTCGAAAATCATGTTACTAATTTCATCGCCCAGACTAACCGCTCCCTTAAGTGCAGAAAATCCCAGCACTTTTGTATTGTGCGACGCAGCGGCAGTTACCCCCGCCAGGGTCGCACCTGTGCCACAGGGCAGACAAAGATAGTCATATTCTGGCAACTGCTGATCAATGCCGGCAACAATATCGGCACAACCTTTTAACGCCCATTGATTAGCGCCACCTTCAGGAATCACAAAGCAGGGTTCATATTTTTCGACCAGTTGTGCAACAAACTCAGCGTCATGCCGACAGCGGTACGCGGCTCGACTCAAGAACTCAAACTGCATTCCCCACTGCTGTGCGTCAGTCAGCGTGGGGTTGAAAGGCTGGATAAGCTCACCGCGAATAATGCCAATGGTTTCGAAACCAAACTGCTGCCCGGCAAAAGCCAGCGCGTGAAGGTGGTTTGAAAAAGCCCCGCCAAAGCTTACCAGCCGTGAAAAGCCCTGCTGTTTTGCATATTGCAGATTATGTTTGAGCTTGTACCATTTATTACCAGAGATCAGCGGATGGATTAAATCCTCACGCTTGATATAAAGCTCAACGCCCTGCTGCTGGAACAGAGGGTGATCAACTTTCTGAAGGGGCGTATCGGGGGAATGGTCGAGCAAATCCATAGGGCCGGGAACCTCTAATTAAGTCGCGGACTCACTGCATTAGAACCAAAATACATGCTGTCTAGGCTCTTAGCAAAGTCTTCACAGTCATAGTGACTACAGATACTCCCCGACTTTTTTAATGCGGTGCTCATGGCACACATCACTTTCACCGAGGATAAAATTGCGCGGATGATCAACTTGCCGGATGACCGCACCACACAGACAACCCGTCGAAGCTCCAGCCTGACAAACGGGGTGTTCATAGTGCTTGCGCCAAGCCTTGTATTGCTGTTCAGAGATACCATTTTGAGCCGCCCAAAAGGCATCCTTATTTTCCAGGTAGTCATGTATCTGGTGCAGCTTCAAGCCATAACTGCCCAACCTGTTTTCACTGACAATAAGCTCAACACCTTCGTCAATCAGCTGCTGCAAAAAGGACTGAATAGCCTTGGCCTGCTCCGTCGGCTGCGAACGCTGCATATGTTCTAATTCATCGCGCATTTGTTGCTCTTTATTCTGCGCATAATGCAGGGCTAACTCTTTTTCAGCCAACACGTTTTGCCAATGGGATTCCTGTTCGGCCAGCTGCGAACGTAATTTTGCACGGTACTTATCAACAATAATCTCAATCTGTCTGCGGCTTTCGCTTTCAAGTGCCTGCATCTGCCGTGACAGCGCATCACTTTGCTCAACCAGCTGCGCTTTTTCGATCGCCAATTTCTGCATGCTATCAGCGTGACCAGCTTCAAGCTCAGTTCTTAAACGTGCTTGCTGTTCCCGCAAAGCCGACTCAAGATTATTGCTTAAATAATGCTGTGCCCCGCCGATAGGCTGCCCTGCAAAATGCGTGGCATGAATAACTTGAGGAGACTGCAAACTGTTTGCAAAGGAAACCTGGCCACTGTCAACATAGGTCCCCAGCTTGTTTTGTTTTACAGCACAATTAATCGCCGTTAACACTTCAACAAGCCGCTTACCCGAATCCCAAAGATACTGATGATACTCAGGCTCCACGGGATCATCAGCGCTAAGTACTTTAATCGGGCCGTCACCGAGATCTGGTCCCTCGTGGGCCAAACTGGCCATATATCTTAGCGGTAAATTCCAGCTGTGGGGGACATGGCCTTGATCATCAAAATTGATAGAAAACAACACCACCTTGTCGACCCGCAGATTATCAACAATACTCACATAGGCAGCCTGTTGAACCTGATTTTTAAATTCAGGAATTCCGACATAGTTATCAAGAATCGCTTCAAATTCCACATGCAGGATTTCCTTGCTAACGTTACCGTCATCAAGAAAAAAAATCGCTTCTGCTTCAAAGTTGTCTTTACCAGCTAACATAAACCACTCAAAAATACACAGTCCTGCCAATAACGTATCGGCAAAGGTTTATTAAGTATAGACAAAAAGATATGTTGTGTTGGGCTTTTTAAAACCCCAACACAAAGACGGGAAGCCGGTAAAAAATTATTTTAACGGCTTATAAAACTGACTCAGAAGTTGCCCAAATACATAGCTACTTCATTTACATCGGGCTTACCTTCTTCAAAACCAAAGTAGCAAACATCTTCACGCTCGCCACTGCGTTTATCATAAAAACCAATAACAAATTCGCGCTCAGCTTTTTTTGACCATTTGAATAAAAAATCCAGCGGAGCTTTCAGCGTCGCCTTACGCTGACACTCGAATTGTAAGCCTACCTGCCAACTTTCTTTATCCTCTGGACGCTCATCGACGAGCGTAATCTCAAGATCTTCGCTTGCCAGCCAGAGGTTGATTGCTGCCTGCAGTTTATCGGCAACTGTGGCTGGGCTTTCATCGTCAGCCAAACCGTCTAATAGTACATAGAGTTTCATCTGAAGCGCCTCAAAGTATACTAGTGTTGATGCCCACCCACGCCATGCGCATGCCCATGAGAAATCTCTTCAGCAGTGGCCTGACGAATATCCAGCACCTCAATATCAAAGGTTAGCGTCATGCCTGCAAAAGGATGGTTGGTATCAACGGTCACCATAAATTTTCCCGCTTTAACAACCGTTACCTGCCGCTGTCCCTGATCGGTATTGACCACCGCAATCATGCCTGGCTTCCATTTCTTAGCGCCCTGCAGGTGTTTAACCGGCACACGCTGCACTGACTCCTCATGACGCTCACCGTAAGCATCGGCTGGCGCTAAAGTCACACTAAACTTATCACCAACAGACTTACCGTCTAACTCCTTCTCTAGCCCTTCCAGCATATTGTCATGACCATGAAGGTAAGCCACCGGGTGCCCCGCTTCTGTCGACTCCAGCTCGTTACCGGCTTCATCTTTGAGCGTGTAAATAAATTGAGCGACAGTATCTTTTGTTATTTGCATGGCGGTTTACCTGAATAGTGTATTTATAGTTTCGGTAGCAGCCTAACAAAATCAGCGTCAGGTGCTAAAAACAAACGATGTGCAGATTATCAGGAAGAAAGGCTGAGAGGAATAATGACTCGATACTTCCAGTAAAGCTTGGCACTTCAGCCGATTACTCTGCAAGAATAACAGGCATAAAAAAACCACCTCGCAGGTGGCTTATTTAAAATGCAAATGGCGACCCGGAAGGGACTTGAACCCTCGACCTCCGGCGTGACAGGCCGGCATTCTAACCAACTGAACTACCGGGCCGCAAAACTTGCACTTTCTAAACTCAAATTGTCAAACTGTTTGGTGGGCGGTACAGGGGTCGAACCTGTGACCTACGCCTTGTAAGGGCGCCGCTCTACCAACTGAGCTAACCGCCCTCAACAGCAGGGCAATTTTACATCCCTAGCCTGTCATATAGGGGATGTGTAAGTGGCGACCCGGAAGGGACTTGAACCCTCGACCTCCGGCGTGACAGGCCGGCATTCTAACCAACTGAACTACCGGGCCGCATTTCTTACAAACTCTCGATTGGTGGGCGGTACAGGGGTCGAACCTGTGACCTACGCCTTGTAAGGGCGCCGCTCTACCAACTGAGCTAACCGCCCAATCGAGACGCTGCATTCTATAGATTTCGCGCCCCAAGTCAAATGCTAATCGGCAATAAAAAGGCAGTTTTTTTCATTTTATTGTCACATTTTTTTTGCCATTTAAATTGACACCGATAAACCCTTGTAAGGACAGGTTTTTTTACACCAGCCTGCCAGACAGTGTTAGAATGCGCGCGTTTCTCGACGGCATCTATCTGTCCACACCAGCAAGGCATCACAGGCATGGAAATTTACAAAGAGTTCACTTTCGAATCAGCCCACCGACTACCTAACGTACCGGAAGGTCATAAATGTGCACGTTTACATGGGCATTCCTTTCAGGCCCGCATTTATGTCAGCGGCGATGTTTCTGCCCACGAAGGTTGGATCATGGATTTCAGCGACCTTAAAGCGGCGTTCAAACCACTTTACGAACAACTGGATCACAATTATCTAAATGAAATCGAGGGCCTTGAAAACCCCACCAGTGAAAACCTGGCTATCTGGATCTGGCAGCGACTAAAACCTAACTTGCCTTTATTAAGTAAAGTCGAGATCAAGGAAACCTGTACCAGTGGCTGCGTGTATTGCGGCGAATAGAAAGCCCATTTGTTGATACTTTGAAAACAAAAAAGGCCAAACCCCATTAAGAGGTTTGGCCTTTTATAAGCGATAAACGCCCGTCTTTATACCGGATCTAAAAACTCACTGACTTCTAAATCAAAGCCTGAAATGGCCGTGTACTTAATCGGCGAGCTTAACAGTCGCATTTTTCGCACACCGAGATCACGTAATATCTGAGACCCGGTACCAACAGTATCGTGAACGCTCGGCGAGTGACGAACTACTTCGCGTGCCGCCGCATCGTCGCCTTGCAGCATACGCACATGCGATAGCATTTCACCATGTGGATCATCATTCGCTAAAACAACCACTACACCGGAACCCTCGGCTTCAATTTTCGCCAACGAATCACCTAACGCCCAACTTTTCCGGCCAGCGGGTTCTGCACCAAGCAGATCACGAAATACCTCCGTTTGACAAACACGTACCAGGGTTTCATTTTCTGACGCTACATCACCCTTGGTCAACGCCATATGTATACCACCCTGAACACTGTCCTGATAGGTAATCAAATTAAAATCGCCATAGCGCGTATTAATGGTCTGCTCTTCAACCCGCGAAATTGTTTTTTCATGCAGGATCCGATAATGAATCAAATCAGCAATGGTGCCAATTTTAAGGTCATGCTCGGCAGCAAATTTTTCCAAGTCTGGTCGACGCGCCATAGACCCGTCTGGATTCATGATCTCGACAATAGCTGCGGCTGGCTCAAGACCGGCCAAACGAGCTAAATCACAACCGGCTTCAGTATGGCCTGCACGACTTAATACCCCACCCTCTTTCGCCTTTAGCGGAAAAATATGCCCAGGTTGGACAATATCTTCAGGAGACGCTTCTTTTCCAACCGCCGCCTGAATAGTTTTCGCACGATCCGCCGCAGAAATACCTGTTGTGACACCTTCAGCCGCCTCAATAGAAACGGTAAAGTTGGTACTGTGCTGACAGTTATTATCCTGCACCATTAACGGCAAACGTAACTGCTTGCAGCGCTCTTCCGTCAACGTCAGGCAGATCAAACCACAGGCATAACGCGCCATGAAATTAATATCTTCCGGACGCACCATTTCGGCGGCAATAATCAAATCGCCTTCGTTTTCACGGTCTTCATCATCCATTAGGATGACCATTTTACCGCGGCGAATATCTTCAATAATTTCGGTTGTGCTATTTAATTCCATGGTTACTGCCGTACTCAAAATTCGTATTCATTGCGTATACTCGACCATAATACGGCCAAGTTATAGCCACTAGGGGCGGACATTTTACACGTTTCTCACATAACCAACAGGGTTAAGCCGTAAATTGACAGGCTAAGGAAACTTAAACAGCCCATAACCACAACTACAGTCGGCCAATTTACGCGAGTGACAAAAACTTTGAGCCGAATTTATCAAAAAAACTGCTGTCACATACAGCCAAGAACAGTACAACGAAGGACCTGTTAGTATTAATAATCACCACTGGGGTACATCTTGACCATTACTGACATCATCAACAACAACATCGCTACTTTACGATCCAGCAGCGCTATCTTCGACGATCTCAGCGATGACCAATACAATCAAGTGATAACACCCTACTTTAGTGCGTCAATTGGTAAACATTTCCGCCACATTCTTGATCACTATTTCTGTTTCTTAACGGGCTTAAAAAAGGGCCACATTCACTACGATCAACGCCAGCGTGACACAGCGGTGGAAACCCAACGGGCTTATACTCTAAACAAGCTAAATAAATTAATCACTGACCTGAAAGCACTGACCACACAGTCAGATAACGCGATAAAAGTCAGCTTGTCTTCGTCACCTGAAAAACCATGCGCCGCACCAGCCACCAGCTCACTGGCTCGCGAATTAATATTCTTACAGGGGCACACCACACACCACTACGCCATTATCAGCGCCCAACTGAAATTTATGGAGCTCCCTGTTGATGAGAATTTTGGCGTTGCTGCTTCCACCCAACTCTATAACAAGCAACAACGCACATGTGCACCGTAAGCTGGCTTTTCAGCAACCAGGGATATGAGCTGCTCTTCAATCGGGACGAGCTTAAAAGCCGCCAACGTGCAGCTCGCCCTGCGCTCAAAACCCTTCATCAAACTCAAATAATTGCCCCCACTGATACGGATGCTGGCGGCACCTGGATCACAGTAAACGAACAAGGCCTATCGCTATGCCTGCTAAATCACTACGCTGCACAGCAGATCATCGATCAGCGCGACTGGATCAGCCGCGGATTGTTAGTCCGGGCGCTGTCACATTTTACAGACACCAACATGCTGCTATCACAACTTAAGGCAACCAAGCTAAGTCAGTACCGGCCCTTTGACCTCTTGGCCTTATCATCAAACAATCAGGTTTGGCAGGCTCATTGGGATGGCTTTGAGTTACAGATCAAACAACCAACCCTAATGCCACTGACCTCTTCATCCTATGCCACCGACAAAGTGATTAACTGGCGGCTAAAACACTTTAGAAACATGCAAAAAGGGCAGCCATTAACCCCGGAACAGCTTCGCCAATATCACGCCAGCCACGCACCAGAAGCGGGCGCTTTTTCTGTCTGTATGCACCGCGATAATGGCCAAACAGTGAGCTTTAGTCACATTCGCGTTGACCAATCACAGATTTATTTTGATTATTACGATGGCTCACCCTGTTCGACAGACGAAGTACATAAAACTCGATTAGCTCGTTTACCGGCAGCGCCTCCAAGTGGGGCTTGAAGCCAACGTGTCCAGAAGCAGCGCCTTCATCGCGGCGCAGGAGAAGTAGCCATGCAAGCCAAACCTCAGCACCTTAATCAGCCCCACATAGAAAAAGTGAGCTTCCAGGCTGGCCCCTATGAAGTCAGGCTTGCCGAAACAGCCGATGATATTAAAGCCGCTCAAGCACTACGCTATCGAGTGTTTTATCAAGAAAACCAAGGCACACCAACACCTGAAATGATCGATGCGGGGCGAGAAATTGATGAATGGGACGATAATGCCTATCACATCATTGTCACTCACAGTAAAAACGCCAATGCCGTGGTTGGCACTCTGCGTTTAGTCAGTAACCAGCGCCTCAACCCTGGCCAGGAGTTTTATACTGAAAAAGCCTTCAATCTGAATAAACTGAGAAACAATTATCAAAAAATCCTAGAGCTTAGCCGTTACTGTATTGCCCCCGGTGGCCGCTCCGGCACAATTTTAATGCTGATCTGGAAATTTGCGATGAAATTTATCATCGATAATAACTACCAACTGATGATCGGTTGCGCCAGTTTCCATGATATGGATATCAGCAAACACACCGCTATTCTCACGTATCTTCACCAGCACAATCCTGCACCACCAGAACTATGCCCAACCCCAAAGGTGGACAACCATGTTTGTCTTGATGAGGTATCTCTGGAAACCAACAGCGTCGACTGGGAAGTCGCCAAAAACGCAGTCCCGACGCTACTGCGCGGCTACCTGAAACTCGGTGCACGCATCAGTAAATGCGCTATCATTGATCCGGTATTTAATTCAGTGTTCGTGTGTATTTATGTGGACGCCGCCGAGATGCTAAAGGACAATCATACGCTTGTTCCAAAATAGACATTAAACCCCAAACATGCCCACTAAACGCCCCTACTCCATTGCGCTGATTTGTGTTCGCCTGCCACTGTTAATTTTGTGGTTGATTCTACTGCCTATTCCCGCACTACTTATCCGTCTCATCAGCCCACACTCAACACTGGCAACTGAAAAAATGCCGATGCTGTTTCACCGTGGTGTCAGCAAAATTTTTGGTTTGCGGCTCAAAGTAAGTGGTAGTTTAAGTCATCACCGGCCAACCCTGTATATCAGTAATCACGTTTCCTACCTGGATATTTTCCTACTCGGCTCGGTGGTACCCGGCTATTTTATTGCTAAATCCGAGGTCGCGGGCTGGCCACTATTTGGCAAATTGGCACGCCTGCAAAACACCCTGTTCATCGAACGCAACAGTCGTCATGCCCGAGCGCAGGTGGATATTCTGCAACAACAATTAATTGCTGGTAATAACCTTATTTTGTTTCCAGAGGGCACCAGCACCGATGGTGCTCATGTCGAGCCATTTAAAAGCAGTCTGTTTCATGCTGCGGAAAGCGAACCTGAGATTAATATACAAATTCAGCCCATGACGCTCGCTTATACTCATCACAAGGGCCAGCTGATGGATCAGTCACTGCGCGACTACTATGCCTGGTATTCCACCATGCCCTTTCTATCGCATTTTATTCAGTCAATGGGCATGCGTAATGCTGATATCGAACTGATTCTTCACTCCCCGGTCAGCATTCGCGAGTTTGAATCCCGTAAAGCCTGCGCTGAGAGTTGCTGGAACGCTGTTAATGACGCCCTCATCACCCGCGTTAAAACAACTGTATCAAGCAACAACGAGCCCTGTTAAGCCTGCGTTCCATGTAGCCCCTAGCACATGATAATAACAGCACTAAAATGAACGACTGCAGCCCAAGCCCTATGTTAGACCTGTTACACCGCTCTAAACTTTTTCGCAGTCTGATAGCGGCTACAGCGGGGTTGACTGTTTATGGTGGCTGGGCTTTTTTGATTAATCATCAACACGGCCTAATGGTCGCGCTCAAGGCCGGGGCTACACAGGGCAGTTACAGCTTCATACTAACGTTATGCTTATCATTTTTTATGGAGTGGCTGTTTCAGATAAGCGACCAGCGTAAATGGCAGTTTAGCCTGACGCTATTTACGACCTGCGGGTTGATTTACATGACATCCTGGGGAATAAATGCGCTGGCAGGCACACCAGAAATTCTATTAACCATTCTGCCCGGAGCAATCATCAGCAGTCTCTACACACTGTCTTACACATTGGCGCTTTTTAAACTTCAGCGCGGATAACCTTACTTAACTGCGTGGTCTGACAAAAATCTGTACGTCTGCCGGATTAAGCACCTGCTGCAAAACCTGTTGATACTGACGTATCTGTTGCACATATTTCACCGGCTCAGAACCGCGCGCATAACCATACTTCACCGTTGAGTAGTATTCCCGTTGACTCAATAATGGCAACATCATTTTCATATCATGCCAGCTTTTTGGGTCTTTGCCCTGCCGCCTCGCCAGTGCTTGCGCATCACGCAGATGCCCCAAACCAACATTATAAGCCGCCAGCGTCATCCAGGTCAGATCTGGTTCATTGAGTTCATCTTTGAGGTTATCACGCAACTTGGAAAAATATTTGGCGCCAGCAAAAATACTCTGCTCGGCATTTAAACGATTTTTAACGCCCAATGATCTGGCCGTTGGCCAAGTCAGCATCATCATGCCACGCACCCCCGTCGGGCTTTTAGCCTTAGGGTTCCAATGTGACTCCTGATAAGCCTGTGCCGCCAATAACGTAAAGGACAGCTCATTTTCTTCAGCCGCCTGCTCAAACAGCTGTCGATATTTAGGAAAACGCTCTTTAATACGCCGTTTAAAAGCCTGGATATCAACATAATCAAACAACGTCACATGACCGTAATAAAGCTCCCGCCACTTAGCCATTTTTCCATTTGCTTTATAAACTGTTAGCCAATTGACCGCTTCCTGTCGTAACTCGTTGGCTCCCTTAGGCAAAGCCCAGGCCAATTCATCTTTTTTACCCAACGCGAAACGTACCCGCAACTCGGGGAAATAACGCTGGTTGATGGACACAATTGTTGAGTCCATCACCGTGCAACCAATTTTGCGTTCCCATACGCTCTCTAAGATTTGTTCGGATCCCAAACCCGTTGTAGCGTGCCAACTTAACTTAGGATGTTTTTTCTGCAACTCCTTGAGACGCTCTTCGTAACTGCTACCCGCAATAATGACCAAATCAGTATCCACTAAATTGCTGATCCGGTTTGGCCGCTCACCACCACGGCGGCACACCACCTGTTGGCTGACGGTTTGATAAGCAGGGCCAAACAACACTTTACGTTTACGTTCTGCCGTAATGGACAAACCCGCCGTGGCTAAATCACCTTCACCACGACTAATCGCATCCATCAACTCAACAACACTATTTTTAATAATAAAAACCGGTTTTACGCCGATACTCTCAGCGAAGTCTTTTACCAGTTTGTACTCTGGCCCAGACTCATTTTCGTGGCGGTCAACGTAATAAACCGTCGGATTATTTTGTGTCAGCACAATCAACTGCCCACTACGCTGAATTTCAGCTAATGTTCTCACCGGCAATACATGGGTTGTACCCTTAGGCCACAGCACCGCCATCACTAGCAGCAGAGCCGCCAGTGCAATCATGACCGCCAAATCTTTTTTACGCTGTCTCATAGGCCTCGCAGGAACACATTTATATGGGCTTAACTTTAGAAGTTCTTCGTCAAACTACCAGCTTCTTTATGTAATTATAAAACCTCTAATCAAGTCGCTGGTGGCGGTGTTGGAGCTTTTGCGAGGTCAGATGCAAGGCGAATACCGGGATCTTTGCAAAGGCTTTAACGTCGCAGCCTGCCCGCAATAGCCTGATCCAAAAGGGGCCGCCAGCGATTTGATTAACAGCTCGTTGGTTAATCTTGAAAATGCTTGAGCAGGTATTCCTTGGCCTCATTAATCTTTGCCGCCAAATAGTTACTGCCACCACGATCAGGGTGAAACTTCTGCATCATGCTACGATGGGCTTTAATAATGTCGGCCTTGCTGACAGGCTCCTGCAAACCAAGAATATCAAGCGCCTCTTCATAGTTCATCGCCTGATCGCTGGTATCGTCCGCCTCACCCGTTGCCTGCTCTGAGCCGTCAAACTGTGTCTGCCAATCACTGCCAAAACGGTAGTTCAAATAGCTACATAGCAGTGCATAAGAATCACGATCAGCCTGGCACTCTTTGAGTAAATTCTGCAACTGTTGAACGGTTAGCTCTCGCAGTGGGCAACCAATAAATTGCCCCTTCAACACTTCACCACTGATCTCACCATTATCGTGATTCAGAGTCATGCTTAAAAATAGGCTGTGTACATTAGAAGTCTGGCCCCCTTTTGGCTTTGAGCCCATAGAGCGCATTCCTCCCACATTAAGATAACGTCGCGCCAACTGTGCCAAAGGCACAAAACGCAGCAACGGCAGCAAGCGCCGCATCCAGGGTAATAAACCGGCCAGTAAAGCAAACAACCAGTGTAAACGGCCGGTAATCGCCAACGCAAACAACAGCAAAGTAAAAAGGCCAATCAGGGCAAAAAAGAAATGTCGCGTAAAGCTTTTCGGGTTTTGACGAAATTGATAGCGCAGAATAAAAAACAGCATCACGCAGATAACAACAATAATCAGAATACGCAACGATTAGCTCCTGAGCTATTTAGGGCCGGACAACTGTTTCACTACTGCTGCCAATGCAGGTCGTGAGTGACTAAAATCTTGCAACGCCTTTTTCCCACCAGCGGCAAACACCGCCACAGCGGATAACAGGTCCTGCAGCTGCTGCGCGCTGTTCTGATCAAAACGGCACCAGGCACCACCGGACAAACGAGCAATTTCACGAAATACTGGTTCAGCATCTGTATCATAGCCCTCTTGAAACACAAATACTGGCAGCCGGTGTATGCCCAATTGGCCGGCTAAATCGCACAACAAATCAGGGTTTTCTTCAACACAATCGCCAACAAACACCAATGCACTCACGGGTTGACGCTGGTGCTCATCCAGCGCATGACGCAGCACACGCTTAATTTGCGTCAAACCGCCGGCGCACTGTACCTTTTGCATAACACGATGCAACTCCACCGCCTTATCGAACCACCCGCTAAAGCGCGCTTCCTGGTAACCGCGATAAAAGCACAGTTGAATGTGCAGATTGCCCACCTGCTCGGCACTTTCAAACATCTGTCCCTGTAGGTTACAGGCGGTATCCCAGGTGGGTTGACGACTGGCCGTGGCATCCAGAGCAAACATCAAACGTCCGCCGCCATTTGTATCTGCCGTAACCGCCAGCTCATTAGCCTTTTCAAGAAACTCTGCAATATCGGTGGCACTTGAGTGTTTAGTTACAGTTTTATCATCACGGGACATACTAGGAGCTCAAATATTGCTTTCCAATGTTGTCGTTAAGGATCTCATTAACATTAAAAATACGCTAACAAATTATAAATCCGCCCGCCAGCCTCAAGGGATTTAGGCAAGGCATGGAGAATTACTGATATTCGCCATACAGTTTGGCATACAAACCATCCTGTGCGATCAGCTCATCATGGCGCCCCTGTTCACTGATTAAGCCATCCTCAAAAACATAGACGTGATCAGCCTGCTTAACCGCACTCAGGCGATGAGCAATAATTAAGGTCGTACGCTGTTTGAGAAAATCGGTCATCGCTTCGTGCAGTGCGAATTCAGTTTGAGAATCCAATGCCGAGGTGGCTTCATCCAGCACCACCACTTTAGGGTCAGAAAGAATCATACGGGCAATGGCAATACGCTGGCGCTGACCACCCGATAGCCTTACCCCCTGACGGCCCACAACCGTATCAAGACCGCTATCCATAGCCTGCACAACTGTTTTTAATTGCGCAATTTGCAGCGCTTGCCAGAGCTGCTCATCGGCCATATCGTGCCCCATCGCCAGATTAGCACGCACCGTATCGTTAAAGAGCACCGGATGCTGTAACACCGTCACCACATTGTCACGTACCACATCCAGACCGATCTCGGTGACCGGCACATGATCGAAACATACTCGGCCAGAGCTTAATGGATACAAACCCAGCAACACCTGCACGAGCGTTGATTTACCGCCGCCACTGGCACCCACCAGAGCGACTTTTTCACCCGCAGCAATATTAAGGCTCACGCCACGCAACACGGGCGTTTCTGCATCATAGGAAAAGCAGGCTTCCTGAATTTGAATGCCAACACTCTGTTTGCCCTGAAACGGATTTTGGCGATGAGGATATTGCGGCTCTTCGCGCAGGCTGAACATCTGGTTGATACGCTCCAGCGCACCATTGGCGCTGTACCAGGCATACTGAATATTTAATACATCCTGCACCGGCCCCATCATAAACCAGAGATAGCCAAAGACGGCAAACATCTCACCAATACTCAAGTCCGACAGGATAACCATACACATGGCAACGGCGCGGAACATATCCATACCAAGGTGAAAGACCAGAAAGCTTAGACGGCTGGCAGCATCATTTTTCCACTCAAAGGACACCGCTCGGCGGCGCACCGCTTTAGCGTGCTCAATCAACCCTTTCACATAGTGCTTTTCACGATTACTGGCCCGCACCTGCTGAATCGCATCCAGCGTTTCAGTTAATGCTTCCTGAAATACACCATAGGCATCATTTTCGTCGGCTTTAAGCTTTTTAACTTTCTTGCCAAACAGGGTAGTGAAATACACCACAAACGGATTAAAAAACAGGATAAACAGTGCCAACTGCCAGTGCAGCCATAGCAGCACGGCCGCGACACCAATAATGCTCAGTACGGCGACCAGAAACTTACTCAGCGTTTTACTAATAAAGTTATCGACGGCATCCATATCGGTGACAAAGTGTGTAGCCACCCCGCCACTGCCGAGGGTTTCGTATTCAGCCATTGAAATGCGTGGCATCAGCGTTAACAGCTGGCTACGCATTCGATAAATGATGTCCTTGGCAATGGCCGCAAACTGCCAGCTCTGCCAGACGTTGCAGAGTAATGAAAGCGCCCGCAATAATACGCTGACAACGAGCACCGCAATAATATAAAGAAAAGGACTGGCCCAGGTCTCAGGAATCAGCAGATGGGTAGTTGCAACCAAAAAGCCCGGCTTATCCAACAGTACCTCATCCACCAATAGCGGCATCAACATGGGAATAGGCACACTGGCAATGGTTGCCAGTAACGCCACTAAATTGGCAATCACCAGTTCACGACGATGTTGAAGCGCAATACCGCGGATATAGCGCCAGCTGAACCCGCCTTGCCGTTGAACCTCGTCCTGCTGAGCTTGCAACTGTTTGTCTACCGCCATAGCCACCTATACTGCTTTAATCGTTTTAAGTCAGCGTCTTAAGACTCCTGTTTTTGACCCGCACAGGAACGCGCCTTTAATTCTGCTTGTCGCTCGGCTTTTTGTTGTCGGGCTTGCGCAACCTCTTCAGCACTTAAACCGATGTGATGCTGGCCCTGTTCAGCCGCTAATTGAATCTGTTGCTGGCGCTGTGCAAAACGCGCTCTATCTTCGGCACTTTTTTCGTTGATACAGTGATGACAGGATACTCCCGCCTCATAATCTGGCGATTGCTTATCCTGTTCAGAAATCGGTCGTCGACAGGCGTGGCACATGTCGTAATGACCCTGTTCCAGACTATGGTCTACCGACACACGATTATCAAAGACAAAGCACTCACCTTGCCAGAGGCTCTCATCCTGAGGAACTTCCTCTAGATACTTGAGAATACCACCCTGCAGATGGTAAACCTCTTCATAGCCTTGTTTAAGCATATAAGCAGAAGCCTTTTCACAACGAATGCCACCGGTACAAAACATCGCTACCTTTTTGTTTTTCTTCGGATCCAGGTTGTTGTGAACGTATTCGGGAAACTCTCGAAAGGTTTCAGTATGAGGATCAAGCGCGCCCTTAAACGTACCAATTTCCACTTCATAATCATTACGTGTATCAACCAGAACCACATCAGGATCGCTGATTAATGCATTCCAGTCTTTAGGTTTAACGTAAGTTCCCACCGTTTGGTTCGGGTCAATTCCCTCAACGCCCAAGGTCACAATTTCGCGCTTGAGCTTAACTTTCATTCGATAAAAGGGGTTTTCCGCTGCAAAGGATTCCTTATATTCGACATCAGCCAATCGCTTATCTGCTTTCAGATAAGCCAGCAATTCATCCATCGCCGCTCTCGAGCCCGCCACCGTGCCATTAATTCCCTCGTTTGCTAACAACAGCGTACCTTTAATACCCTGCGCTTGGCAGAAGCTTTGTAACGGCTCTCGAATCGCCTGATAATCATCAAGCGTAACGAATTTATAAAGTGCGGTAATCACGCATGTGGTCATAGGTCGGCCTGCTCAATTAAGCTTAAAAAACACATAAAAAATGCGCTATTAGAGGCCGCGAAGTGTATACGAGAGGGGGAAAAAAATAAATTAATACAGAGACTTATTCACCAGCAGTTATGATTCTTTAAGTATGCTCCAGCACGCACAACAGAGCGGAGCATACTTAATTTTTTAGTGCATAAATAACCCATTATCAGAATTAATAATGCCAATCACGATTATGTCTTGACCAACCGGTACGATAGTCATCATGCCGTTTGTGGTGTCGACGCCGCTTATCATAACCGTATTGATGTTTGTGCTTTTTATGTCCTGAATAATAATCTGCATGATGACAGTTAGCGTGATGTTTGTGCTTACGACGCTGCTTCTGGTCATATTTTATCCCGTAATAGGGATGATAGTTATATTGAATAATATGCCGTGCCGGATGCCCGTACGAATAACTGTATCGCTGATAATGGTGAGACTGATAACCATGATCATAGTTACTGTAGCCAATATAAAACTTTACTTTGTCAGCCTGTGCAAAACCGGCCGATAGCAATAAAGCAAGACCTCCCGCAATAGCAGTAAGCTGTTGATACCTTTTCATCTGATGGCCCTCCCGCGCTTAATCAGGTAAAGCCAGTGTAGTGCTACAAAGCTGAATAAAGCCTGAACATAATGGGCAATAGCGTTACACAGCCAGACTCAAAGATAGAGACCAAACACCAAACCCCGTTCAAAGAACATTGGGTGCAGGACTCTCCAGGATTCGCGCGACCTGATCCTTTAATGCAGGTAAGACTTCCAACTCAAACCAGGGGTTATTTCGCAACCAAATGTTATTCCTTGGCGACGGGTGAGGTAACGGTAAAAAGTCAGGTAAGTAGTGCTGCCAATGCTTAACAGTGTCGGTCACAGAGCCAGGGTAGTTCAGCTTGATCGCCTGCCCCTGTTTAGTCAAATAATAGCGCTGCGCATATTGCCCGATTAACAGGGTCAACTTCACCTCAGACAAATGACGATGCAGTTTTTCACGCCATAGCGTTGCACAGTGCGGCAATGGCGGCAGATCACCACTTGCTCCTCGGCCCGGGTAACAAAAACCCATTGGCAAAATGGCAATTTTTTCAACATTATAAAATACGGCTTTATCTAACCCCATCCACTGCCGTAGCCGGTCACCGCTGGCATCATTCCAGGCAATTCCCGTTTCATGCACACGAAGCCCCGGAGCCTGACCGACAATAAGTAATTTAGCCGAGCCACTGGCACTTAGCACGGGGCGCGGCGGGAAAGGCAAACTTTCCGCGCAGGCCTGACAGTGTCGAATATCATTGACTAAGTGACAGAGTTTTTCGCTCATAACAGCCCAATCCAACAATAATCACTTAAATATCAACGTCAAACCACAACAACTAAATGCCGTTCAAATTACTAAGGAAAACCCACATGTACTATAACTGTTCAGGATAAAAACAGTCTGCCGCTCCACTAATCAAGCACCTTTAAGCTGGAAAGTGCCAGCTATGTTTTAATGCGCAAGCCCGTCACATAGCATCGGCGATTCCTGCTTGCCGCTTGTTAAATCAGTCCTCCATCCACTCTTTCAACCCTTCTAAACCTGCTTCGATTGAAGTTTGCGGCACAAAGCCGAGTGTTTGCTGCAGTTTGGTAACATCGGCTAATGAAAATTTGATATCACCTGCGCGCTCAGCTTCATAGCGTATGGCTATATCAGCGCCACAAACCTGTTTAACTTTCTCAGCAAGCTCAGTAACCTGCGTCGACATCCCCGTCCCAATATTCAGCACCCCCTGATCATCTACATCCAACGCTAAACGCAGCACTTTGACGAGATCAGCCACATAGACAAAGTCACGCGTCTGCGTACCGTCGCCGAATATCGTGATATCTTGGCCTGCAAAACATCGATCCATAAAAATCGAGATAACCCCCGAATAGGGTGACGCTGGATCCTGCCTTGGTCCATAAACATTAAAGAAGCGAAACCCCATTGCACTGATACCGTACAGCTTACTATATAGCTGCGCATACATCTCATTACTAAACTTATCCTGCGCATAGGGCGAAACAAGGTTGCCTGGTGCCTGAGCTTCCGTTAGTCCCTCCTGGCCCACATCAGCACCATAAACCGCAGCGCTGGAGGCGTACAACAGCCGACCTTTAAATGCCTGTTTTCTTAACGCTTCCAGTACATTGTTAAAGCCTAATAAATTACTTGCTGCAGACTGTTCAGGATGTTCAATTGAAGCAGGTACGGATACTAGTGCGGCCAGGTGGATGACCGCTTCAACCTCACGACAGGCTTCTTCTACACATGCCTTATCAGCGACCGAGCCCTGCATAAATTCAAGACCACTCTGCATAAAAGGCAGATTACCCAGTTTTCCGCTACTCAAGTCATCCAAAACACGAACCGTAAAACCTTCATCCAATAATAAATGAACAATATGAGAGCCGATAAAACCAGCGCCACCCGTTACCAAAACACGCTTCATTACTTATTTCTTCCGTTTCAAAGATACAATTGATAGGTACAAAAACGCCGCTATTTGAGCGGCGTCTGATATTTATGGGCAGTCCAAAGCTAACCGTTAGCCCTTCGTTCCCCTGTACGGCGGTCATGCAAAATAACTTCACCGCTAGGCAAAGTCATAGGGAACTGAATAACATTGTTATTGTGCCGTCTATCCTGTCCTGAACGTTCCACAAAAACACGTTCCGTTTGCCAGGCTTCATCTCTGTTGTCCTCCTCAGCAGGAGCGTCAGATACATAATTTCTTGCGGCAACGGTAAACACATAGGTCGCTACAGCCACTGCACAAATGCTTAATATGATAAAAATCCACAGCACACTGCTCATTCCCAGTCCTCTTAATAAAGACGCCTAAAGAATAAGACGCAAAAATCACGCCTATGTTTATTTTTTCTTTTTATTACAAAGAGTTAATGATCACTAACACCTATAATTTAATAACTCTGTAAGAAAGGCTGACACTATTAAACGCCGATAAAATAAGCGCCGTCAAGCCTATCAAAACGACACAGTCTAAGGGTGCTTAGGTTTCCCACTATTGGTTTCAACCTGAACACAACGATCATCCCACAAAGAAATCATCGCGAAATCCTTCACATTGGTAACCTTTAAGGCCGGAAGCCCCTGTTTTTCAAGCCACTGCGTTACAAAAGGCACATATTCCGGCACCGATGCTCGCGCCGTAAAAATTCGAACTTCGCGACCTTCATCAATCCAGCCTTGAACGCGTTTCATCATAGCAGGGATTGGTTCACCAATATGGGCAGGGCCGTACCAGCCATCGTAGTGTGCCAGGGTGCCATCAAGGTCAACACCTATCCAACCCTTTCGGTACTCAGACGGCGCTGCACCACGCTCTTTGGTAAAAGCCCGCTTTAAATGCTTCTTGAACATCCGATTAGCGAGCCCCTTTACCAAACAGCACGACTTCGACCGTTTGTACTAAAATAAGGAAATCGAGAAACATACTATGGTTTTTTACATAATAGAGATCAAACTGTAGCTTTTGCCGGGCGTCTTCATCATTAGCTCCGTAGGGGTAGCAAAGCTGAGCCCAGCCAGCAATTCCAGGTTTAACCTGATGCCTGGCAGCATAATGCGGGATCCGCTTTTCCAGTTGCTCAACAAATTGCGGACGCTCTGGACGCGGTCCCACAAACGCCATATCGCCCTTCAATACATTAAATATTTGCGGCAACTCATCAATTCGACACCGGCGAATAAAGTGGCCGACGCGTGTAACACGACTATCGTTTTGTTTTGCCCAAACAGCTTTACCATCCTTTTCCGCATCAATACTCATACTACGAAATTTCAGCACATCAAATGGCTCGCCATTCACGCCAACCCGCTGTTGTCGATATAAAATGGGGGCCCTGAAACCCTCTTCCAACCAAATGGCTACAATGGTCAGCAGCATCATTGGCCATATTGCGATCAATAAAACAAGGCTGGCAGCTATATCGAACAAGCGTTTTGTGGTGGCACGTAGAGTACCGTTATTAAAACCATCGGAGAACACCATCCAACCAGCCGTCACAAATTCAAGCATGATACGGCCCGATTCACGCTCGAAAAAATCAACGACATCCAATACATCAGTACCGTTAAGCTTACACTCCAGTAATTCCTGAACAGGCAAGCCCTTACGCCGATCATCAACTGCCACCAGGATTTCATCAATCTGATTCTGATCAACGTATTCAAAAATTGAACGATCCAATTTAATGACTTGATTGCTATCTACAATTTGCTCTTCGCCATCAACTGCAATGAATGCAGCAAAAGAAAATCCGCGTCGGTCAGACTCACGACGCAGACGATCAAGCACCAATCGAGCACGATGCCCGGCACCGTAAACAAGTACCCGACGCTTTAAACGCTCCTGGTTCACTCGCCGGTGAAAAAGCATCCGTGACAACGCAATAAAAAGAAAAGTCACAAAAGCCGTTAATGCTAAGGCTCCACGCCCTAATAGCAGTTCAGGGAACCAATAGAATACCAGCGACAAGCCCACCGCCATAAACACAAATGCGCCAACGGCTCGAATCCAGGTACCACTCAGCCCTTCACGGGTATGCGGCTGATAAAGTCCCATTGCCCCCATCGAAACGAGCATTACTCCTGAAAAAATCAACGCCCGCGGTAAAACGGGGCCGATGCTATCCACAACACTACCGGCATCACCTTGGAAGCGTAGGTAAGCACCAATAAAAACAGCGGCAATAAATAACAGCCCTTCTATAATGGCGAGCCAGACAAAGGCCGTATGCAGGTGGTGTTTAAATAAACGAACGGTGCCCACTCAAGGGTCTCCTTAAAACTTACATTGAATAAAAGTTGTCGAAAACTGCCATAAACAATGACGAAAGCTATCATCGCATCCCTGAACAGAAATCATTTGTCAGCAGCCCATGAATGTTAGCACACCCACCCAATCCTGCTAGTTAACCCGCCGCCATTTTTCAAAACCATAAAAATCTAAATTCCAGCTTGAGCCCCCGCATTGCTACACTATACTAAGCAAAAATTTCAATCGCTGATTGATGCACCCACAAAGGAATAGGCATGCATACACTTTCAAACACCAAAATTGCAATTATTGGTCTTGGCTACGTTGGACTTCCTCTGGCCGTCGAGTTCGGTAAGCACTACTCAACCATCGGTTTTGATATCAACAGCCAACGCATTAATGAACTGCGTGATGGTGTTGATAACACCCTCGAAGTGGAGTCTGATGAGCTCAAAGCATCGTCACAATTAAGCTTTGCTGACAATATCAACGCAATCAAGGAGTGTAATTGTTACATTGTCACAGTACCAACCCCTGTCGACAAGCACCGCCAACCAGACCTGTCTCCACTCCGTTCGGCAAGCAAAGCGGTTGCAAAGGTCATCCAGAAAGACGATATCGTCATCTATGAATCCACTGTTTACCCCGGCGCAACCGAAGAGGACTGCATTCCCATTATCGAAGCAGAAACCGGTCTGAAATTTAATGTCGATTTTTATGCCGGTTACAGCCCTGAACGTATCAACCCTGGCGACAAAGAGCACCGTGTCACAACTATTTTAAAGGTGACCTCTGGCTCAACGCCAGAAATCGCCGACTATGTTGACGACCTCTATGCCAGCATCATCACCGCCGGCACCCACAAAGCCGGCTCCATTAAAGTCGCTGAAGCCGCCAAAGTGATTGAAAATACCCAACGTGATTTGAATATCGCCTTAGTCAACGAACTTGCGCTTATATTCAACCGTCTGGGTATCGATACACTTGAAGTGCTCGAAGCCGCTGGCACCAAATGGAACTTCCTGCCCTTCCGCCCCGGTTTGGTTGGCGGACACTGCATCAGTGTTGACCCCTACTACCTGACTCATAAGGCTCAGGAAATCGGCTACAACCCCGAAGTCATCCTCGCCGGTCGCCGCATCAACGACGGCATGGGCGCTCACGTTGTAGACCGTGTTATTAAATTAATGACCCAACGCCGCATACATGTCGTTGACTCAAAAATCCTTATTCTAGGTTTAGCTTTCAAAGAAAACTGTCCGGATCTGCGGAATACACGCGTGGTTGATATCATCGAAGAGCTTGATGGTTACCATGCTACAGTAGACGTATACGACCCTTGGGTAGACGCTCAAGAGGCAAAAGAAGAGTATGGAATTGATCTTCTAGAAAATCCCGCTGTCGGTAACTACGATGCCGTTATTCTGGCCGTTGGTCACAAGCAATTCAAAGATCTTGGCGGTGAAGGAATTCGCGCTTTTGGCAAACAGAATTCGGTGTTGTTTGATGTGAAATATACTTTACCCAAAGATGAGGTGGATGCGCGGCTGTAATACAAACAGCTCCCCAACAGCCTATTAGTAATTTGTTGTGCCTGCACCGATTTTATACATAACCCAAAGTAAGGGGCTATAAGCCAGCAGGCACAATAATAGCCCCGCATTCGGCCATACTGACGCGGCCCAAGCCAAAGGCAACAACCACATCAGATTAACAACCAACACCACTGTCGTCACAGGTAAGTGCCCTTCCCACTTGCGCGACAAAATTTGATACGCATGGCTACGGTGGGCGTGGTGTACTTTATCCCCTCTTTTTGCTCTTCTCACCAAAGTTAAGGTCGAATCCGCAATAAAAACCGCAAGCAATATCAACCAAGCCCACAGATTAATAAACCCGGTTGCAGAGGTTATTAACGCTAAAGCACCAAGCATAAAGCCCAAAAACCCGCTGCCTGCGTCGCCCATAAAAATCTTGGCTGGCGGCCAGTTGAACACAAGAAAACCCAACACACAGCCTGCTAAAGCCAGTAAGATCAACGGCCAGCTATCGCCACCTGCAAGCCACAAAATAGCAGCCGCGCAACTTAAAGAAGTCATCGCTTCGACACCGGCAATGCCATCAATGCCATCCATAAAATTAAACAGGTTCAGCAGCCAAACTAGTGCAACCAAGCACATACCAGAAAGCAGCCATCCACTTTGCCACTGCCAGCCAAAAACAGGCAGGTAAGGTAAATTATTCAAAGATAACAATAATGCCAGCGCTACTAAAAAATGAATCAGTAATCGCCACTGGGCTGGAATATGGCGATGATCATCAATATAACCCACCACCGCCAGCACCGCTCCGGTCAGTGCTAAAGTAAAGGTTTCACCGGTAGCTACATCAAAAAACCAACCAGTTGCTAATAAGAAACTGATAAAAGTGACCACAATTGCCATACCGCCACCAGTGGGGGTCGGAGTCGAATGCGAGCTGCGCTCATTGGGAACATCCAATAGCTGGCGCTGTTTTGCATGGCCAATTAAATAGTGTGTCAATATGGTGCTGGCGGCAAAACAGCTTGCCAAAACGAGTAACTCAACAATCATAATTCATTACTTCTCGGCAAAAGCCCAACACATAGACTCAGCAACTGAGAAAGGTGGCTCCCAATCAAGCGTATCCATAGTGTGCCGTATGTCTATTCTGAAATCACTGGAGAGGCGCTTAACCATGGCCTGTTTTCCTGTCAGACAGGCAAGCATATTCAAGATAAAGATAGGTAATGGCCATAAATGTGCGTTTTTCCCTCTACCACTGGCTATCAGTTTAATTAACTGCGGCGTGCTAACCGGCTGATTATCGCAGCATAGAAACACCTGCCCTGCAGCGGCCGGATGCTCAATACAGGTTTTAATCAGGTCAATCAGGTTATTCAGGCTCAACATATCGCGCTGATTTTTAATCGCCCCCAGCGGCAACGGCAGCCCCTTATCAATAACTTTGGCAAGCAACGCC
>Ga0209578_10000630_pt1 | contig 40423 bp, 42 predicted proteins | sample tdAd472_FD_187127 | JGI IMG/M metagenome (GOLD analysis project Ga0209578, IMG submission 187127) | Marine sediment microbial communities from the Atlantic coast under amendment with organic carbon and nitrate - tdAd47.2 (SPAdes)... | ecosystem: Environmental > Aquatic > Marine > Coastal >...
CGTCACCGAAGAGGACGACGACGCCCCGCCCATCCTCGGTATGGACAGCGGCGGCAACACGGCCAGCAAGGACGACGCCCTGTACGACGAGGCGGTCGCCTTGGTCGCCCGCGAAGGCAAAGCCTCGACCAGCTTCGTCCAGCGCCATCTGCAAATCGGTTACAACCGGGCGGCACGGATTATCGAGCGCATGGAGGCCGAGGGGGTGGTCAGCAAGGCCAACCGGGTCGGTAAACGCGAGGTGCTGGTCGGCAGTCATTAGGGAAGGGTGTCAGCCGTTTGGGTTGCATCTTTTTGAGGGTAATGAAAGCAGGGGGATTATCCGTCATTTTATTGCCGAAATGTTTTGACAGGGTCATGTCCGGTCGGATATTTGCTCTGGTAAATCAAAAGACTAGTAGATCTAGAGGGGTTCCATGCGAACGTTTGCCGTCATCATCTTGAGCCTGTGCCTATTTGGTGCCGCCCTGGCCACCGCCAGCAACGCTCCCGAGGCCTCGCCGAAACCCCAGGTCGTCCGCTTCTAACGGCCCGTCAAAGGAACCCGGTTGGCCTTCCCGACACTCATGGGGTATGGTCGCAGTCCTTGGCAATCTGGAAGCAATCAATGCCCAAACTGTTTAGCGCTCTTTGTCTGTTCGTCCTCCTCGCCGCCCTGGCGACGCCAGCCACGCCCGTTCTCGCACAAGAGTTCAAACCCGCGGCGCTGACCCAGGAAGAGCAAAACTGGGTCAACCGGATCGAGACCTATCTCAACGATATCAAAACGGTAAAATCCCGCTTTGCCCAGGCCTCGTCGAACGGCGCATTGGCCGAGGGCAGCGTCTATCTCAAAAAACCGGGCCGTATGCGCTTCGAATACGATCCGCCGGTTCCCGTCCTGCTGATCGCCGACGGATGGTGGCTGGGATATTACGATCTCGAGCTGGAACAGGTCAGCCATACCCTGCTTTCGAGTACCCCGGCCAATTTTCTCGTTGAAGAAAAAATCTCGTTCAATAAGGACGTCATCGTCACCGGCTTCGCCCGGCAGAAAAATTTCCTCAGCCTCACCTTGGTTGGCAAAGGCGAAGGCCAGGAGGGCGTAATGACGGTCAGCTTCAAGACCAACCCCTTACAACTCCATCAATGGTCGGTCACCGACGCACAGGGTGTGGTCACCGACGTCACCCTGCTGGAGCCGAAGTTCGATATCCCCCTGGCCAAAGACCTTTTCGTCCTCAACGATATCGCCCACATCAAGCGCTCGACGCAGTAAGACCCCGCAACCAGAGCATTCCGCATTTGCATGGCTGTTATGCGCTGGGCGCGGTTGATTGGTTTGAATTTCGTACCAACTTAAGGGTTGTCGATCTTCCGCCGCAGCGTCCCCCTACCCTGCCAGCGGTGGAAGGTGCGGGGTCGGGTGCCCCCCTTTCCCGCCCCGCCTTTAATGCAGACGACACCCCTTAAACGCCCGGCTTCCCCTCCCCCCCTCAAAGCCGGGCGTTTTCTTTTGTCCAACTTGATATCAGCTGCTATCACCGTCGGCATGCCTTTGACCCTTGCCTCCTGGAACGTCAATTCCATTCGCTCACGCCTTGATCATTTGCGGCGCTTCGTCGAAATCGCCCAGCCCGACGTGCTTTGCCTGCAGGAAACCAAGGTCACCGACGATCTGTTTCCCCACCTGGAAATCGAAGCGCTCGGCTATCCGTACCGCGCCGTAAAGGGCATGAAGAGTTACAACGGCACGGCTATTCTTTCGCGACGGCCTTTTACGAGCCAAATCAGCACGGCTTGGTGCGGTCGGGACGATTGCCGCCACCTTTCCGTCGTTATGGACGGCGATATCGAGCTGCATAATTTCTATGTCCCGGCCGGCGGCGACCTGCCCGATGCGGAGAAAAACCCCAAGTTCGCCCATAAGCTCGCCTTCCTCGACGCCATGGCCGATTGGGGCCGCACCATCGCCAACGACGGAAAACAGCGCATTCTGGTCGGTGATTTAAACGTTGCACCCCTGGAAACCGATGTTTGGGACCATAAAAAGCTGGCTCGCGTCATCACCCATACACCCATCGAACGGGACCGATTGACCGGCGTTCTCAAGGCGGGCAATTGGATCGACGCGCAACGGCGGATCGTGCCGCCGGAAGAAAAGCTGTTTACCTGGTGGAGCTATCGCAACCGCAACTGGCCCGAGGAGGATAAGGGACGGCGATTGGATCACTTGTGGATTTCCCCGGCGCTAGAGGACCGGCTTGCTTCGGCGACCGTACACCGCGACGTGCGGTTCTGGGAAAAACCCTCCGATCATGCCCCCGTGGTGTTGGGTTTGACATAGAGATCGACCGGGTGGTCAACCCCGGCCACCGACCGCTTATCGCGACGCTCCCACTGACTTTTACGCTCATAGCCCTGCGCAACCGCCAAATCCATGCAAGCGCCCGAGGCAACCACCCGCGCGTCTTCGATCTTAGACTGTTTTTCCAGCTTGGCCGCCAGATTGACCGCATCGCCGAGCACCGTATATTCCAACCGCTCGGCGTCCCCGATGATGCCGAAAACGATCGGTCCGCAGGTCGCCGCGCCGTTGACCACCACCGAGTTCAACCCGGCGCGACGGCGCTCGCTGTTCCAGGTGTCGACTTTTTCAAACAGCGCATCGAGCGCCTTTAAGGCGTTGGCGGCATAATCGTCGCATTCATCCACAGCGCCGAACGAGGCTAGGATGCCGTCGCCCAAAAACTTATCGACCACGCCGTTGTGCGAACGGATGATCGGCACAACCTGGGCCTGATAGTCGGTCAACAGCGCGATGATTTCTTCAGGCGGCAGGGTCGCCGACAAGGGGGTAAACCCCCGGATATCGAGCATCATGATCGCCGCGTCGCGCGAAGAGGCATGGCCCGCTCCCGCATCGGCCTCGACCCCGGCGATCCGTTGGGCGACCTCGGGGGCGAAAAACCGCGACAACGACTTGGCTGCCGCCGCTTCGCGCACCGAGGAAATCAATAAGGTGCGCGCCCGCGTCACCGCCACGGCCAGAATGACCGTCACCATGAGAATGGAAACCACCTTGTCGAACTCCGCACCGATTAACACGCTGTTCGACGTCAGGTATTCCACATAGTTGCGGGTGATCATCGTATCTTCGGCATCCACCGTGATCACGTAGAGCACCATAAAAATCCACCCCAAGGCCGCCACCGACCCGGCGATGAGGATGTAACGGCCCTCAAACCGCAACGCCCGAAGCGCGATAAAGATAAAGATGTAAAGCACCGTCGGCGCTTTAAGATAAAACGACGGCGGCTGCATGTACTGGAGGTGAAAACTCCAAATGGTACCCAACAACAAAGCGATATCGGCGACGATGGACAGAGTAACGAACCAGCCCGGCAAGGCGCGCCGGTAACTCAGCCAAAGCCGGATGACCGTAAAAATAAAATACGCCGACAATACCCAGGGAACCGGGCGGAATTCAGCCTCGGCGGTAAACGTTTTGGGCGAAATGAAATAGAGCGTGCCGAAAACCAGGACCACGCCCAGCTGAATCCAGCCAACCAGTTTTTCGCTGTCGTTCTGCTCACCCCGGATGGACTCCAAAAGCCGGTCGGACGGCGCATCGTCACATAGACCGAGGAGTCGACGGATCAGGGGAGGCGGCATGGCTGGGCAGCCGCTAACCTAGGGCACCAGCCGGTAACCACCGGGCTCGGTCACCAGGATGGAAGCATTTGACGGATCGGTTTCGATTTTTTGCCGCAGGCGGTAGACGTGGGTTTCCAGGGTATGGGTGGTGACCCCGGCGTTATACCCCCAGACCTCGTCGAGCAGCACGTCGCGGCCGATCACCTTGTCGCCGGCCCGGTAGAGATATTTCAAAATGGCGGTTTCCTTATCGGTCAGCCGAACCTTTTTGTTGGTCGCCGTATCCAACAACAACTTGGCGGCGGGCTGGAAAGTATAGGGGCCGATGGTGAAAACCGCGTCTTCGCTTTGTTCGTGCTGGCGGATATGGGCCCGCAGCCGGGCCATCAAAACGCCGAGACGGAACGGTTTGGTAATGTAGTCGTTAGCGCCCGCATCGAGGCCTAAGATCGTATCGGCATCGGTATCGGCGCCAGTCAGCATGATGATCGGCGACTTGACCCCGTTGCGCCGCATCAAACGGCAAACGTCGCGGCCGTCCATGTCGGGGAGGCCGACGTCCAGCAGGACGATGTCGTAATACTCTTTCTTGATCGCCTCAAGCGCCTGCGCGCCGTTGATCGCGACATCGGTGGTAAACTCTTCATGCAGCTGAAGTTGTTCCCCCAGCATCTGCCGCAAGTCGTCGTCGTCATCAACCAGAAGTATCCGCTTACCCGTCGTCATGGTCCCTCACCCTAAATGGTGTTTTTTGAAAAGCCTTTGAAATAGTTTTAAAAAGTTCCAATTTTCGGAAAGCCAGCCAACGTCCCCTCCTTAGAGCAGATCGTATTTATATTGAACCACTTCGTGGTGAAATATGAATGCGTGAATCTGCTCGTTTTCAATAGTTTAGAGGGCGATTCACGACTTAACCGGGATCGCAAAGCGATCCCGGTTAAGTCGATCACGCTCTAGGTTGTACTATAACAGAACACCCTTGTAAGGCCCATGGCCGATCACATCGCGTTCACATTTGCGTTGATCGGCAAAATTCAAAGGGTTTCAACCAATTGGTCCGTCCCCATATCAAGAATTGCTTTATTACCAAGCTGATTCGGGGTAACTACGGGGCATGCCACACCGTTCGTCTTTAACCGCCAACCAAGCGCTGCCCGATCAGGCCGAAATCCGCGCCGTCGACCGGGCCGTTTCCGATCTTCGCCGCGGCGCCATCGTGGTGATCCGCGGGTCCTCGACCTCGACCATGCTGGTGCTCGCCGCCGAGGGCGCCACGCCCGCCGCCATGGACCGGTTGCGCGAGCTGTCAAACAGCGAGCCGTTTTTGGTGATTACCGGCAAACGGGCCGAAGTTCTAGGCCTTCCCGATGTCGATTCGCCGACCGTCGCCTTGCGTCACGAAGACGGCCTGACCGCCTGGATGGCCAGCGACATGGTCGATCCCTTAGCCGGCAACAAGCTGGACAAGGGCTTTGCCGCCGAACCGGTCAGCACGCTCGGCTGCGAAGGCGCTGGCGTCGGGCTTGCCAAAATCGCCCGCATGCTGCCCGCTGTGGTGGCCGCCGAACTGGCCGACCCGAAAGCCGCCGCCTATCCGGTGGCCTGGGCCGAAAACAACGACCTTTTGGTGGTTCAGGCGTCGAGCATTTTCTCCTACGAGCAAAACATCGCCCAGTCGCTGACCGTCGTCAGCGAGGCGAAGGTGCCTTTGGTCGATTCGGAAGAAACCCGCATCGTCACCTTCAGGCCCCAGGACGGCGGCATCGAACACCTGGCTATCGTCATCGGCGCGCCGGACAAGGAAAAACCGGTTTTGGTGCGGCTGCATTCCGAATGCTTTACCGGCGATCTGTTGGGATCGTTACGCTGCGATTGCGGCGACCAGTTGCGCGGCGCCATCCAGGAAATCGCCAAACAGGGCAGCGGTATTTTGCTCTATCTCGCCCAGGAAGGCCGCGGCATTGGCTTGGTCAATAAGCTGCGCGCTTACGAACTGCAGGATAACGGCCTCGACACCCTGGACGCCAACGAGCAGTTGGGCTTCGATGCCGACGAACGGGTTTATATCCCGGCAGCCGAAATGCTCAAAATTCTCGGCGTTCAATCGGTCAACCTGCTGACAAACAACCCCTTGAAGGTCGAGGCATTGGCCCGGTTCGGCGTTGCGGTCAAGGAACGGGTGGCCCATGCTTTCCCGTCCAACAAGCACAATGAACTCTACCTGCAGACCAAAGCGACCCGCAGCGGCCATTTGTTTTAGCCCGGAACCCTTGGCAACTTGTTTGCCTTAGTGGTTTGAGTCTGACGAATGGTCCCATTCGTCAGGGGTCAAAAACCACGAGATTTATAAGAGTCGTGGTGCGCAAGACACAAAACGGAAAGGACTCTTCCGTTTTGTTCGCACCACTAGGTGTTCCGAGGCCCCGTCGACCTTATCAAGCCATCGGCAACATCTGCCTGCTTCCGGCCATTCTTGCCGCCATCGAACCCACTGTCGGCAACGACTTATTGTATAACTCATTACAAATAAATAGAAAATCCGTCTGGCATTCGCTTTGCTACTCCATCTGGTGAACGGGAACAACCAGAGGCGAAAACGCCATGGAAACAGCAGCAACGCAAAATCATCTGGCCGTCGCCACGCCATCGGGTGCGGAGGCGGCAAAGAACGGCCAGCATACCCTAAAGGCCTTTGGCGACGACGGGTTCGATTTCTTCGACCTCATCGATATGATCAACCCCCTCCAGCATATCCCCGTCGTTTCCACCCTTTACCGTTCGGTCACCGGCGATAGCATCGGCGCCTTGCCGCGGATTGTCGGCGGCGCTTTATTGGGCGGTCCGATCGGGGCCGGAGCGGCGCTTGCCAATGTCGCCCTTGAAAGCGCCACCGGAAAAGACGCAGGCGATCATGTCCTGGCGATGTTCCAGGACGATCAAGGGGCAAGCGAACCCATGGTCGCCAGCGCCGCCGGGCAAACCCAGGCGCCGCGCCAAATCGGCAGCTGGATCAACCCGGACTACGCTCCCGTCGCGAGAGACGAACACCAGATTGCCGCTGCCGAGGGGTCCGGCTCGGCCTTCGCCGGGCTTCGCTCGCCATCACACGGACAGGTGGCTAATGCCTGGTGGACCCGCTCCCCAACCCTCAACGTCGGCAAAGACCCCGTACAATTGGCCGAGGCGGCCGCCGCATCGGTCCCACAAAAAGCCGATCCCTTTGCTGCCCTCCGTCACGCCCAGCAAAATCAGGCCCAACTGCAAACTGAAAAAGCCGTACAAACCGCCAAGAGCGAGCAACGGACACCTGAAACCAGCCCGGAATGGTTCTCGACCAAGGTGATGCACGGTCTTGATCTCTACCGGACCAACGCCAAGGCGCGCATGCAAGGGCAGACGGCCAATTTGAAGATTTAGGGGTCCTTAGCCGTGAAAATTACGGTGCGCCGGGATGGGACGTTGATTTGCGAAGATAAGATCTTTCGCTGTGCCCTCGGGCGACAAGGAGTAGGAAGGAAGTGCGCCGAAGGAGATGGTATTACGCCGGTCGGCACGTACCCCTTGCGCCGGGTACTCTACCGGGCCGATAGGCTCTCTCCGCCTGTAACCCTCCTACCCATCGCCATGATGGAAAAAAACGACGGCTGGTGCGACGATCCACAAAGCCCTCTTTATAATCAGCAGATAAAAAAGCCGTTTCCCGCCAGCCATGAGACCCTGTACCGAGATGACTCCCTTTACGACATCATCGTCGTGATCGGCTACAATGATCATCCGATCATCACCGGCAAAGGCAGCGCGATTTTTATACATGTCGCCCAGCCACACTATGAACCGACGGAGGGGTGTATCGCCTTGAGCCTGTCCGATCTTTTAGAGGTACTCGCCCTCTGCGGGACGGAAACAGAAATTGAGATTTGCTAAGGCTTAGGGCGTTTGCCGAAAATAGCCGTTCCAACCCGTACGTGGGTCGCGCCAAATTTGATAGCCGTCTCAAAATCGCCGCTCATCCCCATGCTCAGCTGATCCAGCCCATTGCGCCGGGCAATTTCCCTTAGCAGCGCAAAATGCAAGGTCGGCTCTTCATCGACGGGAGGAATGCACATCAAGCCCTTGACCGGGAGCTGGTAGTCATCCCGGCATACTGAAATAAAGGCGTCGGCGTCTTCGGGCAAAATACCGGCTTTTTGCGGTTCCGATCCGGTGTTGACCTGGATAAAACAATCGGGCCGATGACCGGTCTCCTCCATAGCGCGGACCAGATACCGGGCGAGCTTCGGTCGATCCAAGGTTTCAATAACATCCACCAGCGGAAACACGTCTTTCACTTTGTTGGTCTGCAAAGGGCCGATTAGATGGAGTTCGACGCCGCCGAACTCTTCTTTCAGTGGCGGCCATTTGTCGCAAATTTCCTGCACCCGGTTTTCTCCGAAAACCCGCTGGCCGGCTACCAAAGCCTGGCGAACGATTTCAACCGGCTTGATTTTACTGACGGCCACCAACGAAACGTCCTCCACCGAACGGTTTGAGGCCTTGCAGGCTTCTGCGATAGCGGACTGAATTTCTTTTAAATTTTCGGCGATAGAGATAGGTTGCGTCATGAGTCAGGGAAAATTTTATCGAGAGATACCAAACTTACGGATACACCGATGACCGGAAGCTTACAAGTGTTCAGGCGGGTTCTCGGAGCAAGGCCTTGGAATAGCCCCGGCTTTCCGCGGTTCTTCGTTATGTCCGATAGTCAGCGCCTCCCTGACCCAAAACGCCTTCTCTCCAGTCTGCCGAAAGACAGCGCGATTATTTTCCGGCACTATGATGCGCCCAATCGGGAACAGCTGGCCCGTGAACTTGTGATGTTAGCCCACCAGAGAAACATTCGAGTTTTGATTGCAGGCGATTGGAAACTGGCGCACCGCTGCCGCGCCGACGGCATTCATTATCCGGAATTCGCCCTTAAGCGGCTCTGCGGAAAGCCACGGAAATTAAAGAAAGGATGGCTGACCAGTGCAGCAGTACACAACCCAAGAGCGGCAGCAAAGTCCAAGAAACTATCAATAGATATTTCTATTATTTCACCGGTTTTCGCAACAGCGTCTCACCCTAATGAAAAACCGCTTGGCATCAGAAAGTTTTCAAACTTAGTACAGCGGCGATCCGGCCCAGAAACTATTGCCCTGGGCGGCATTACGGAAGTAAATGCCCTGCAGTTGAAAGCCAGCGGCCTGTGGGGATTGGCCGGAATAGGGATTTTTAAAGAATAGTCTTCCCCGCCGTGATCAGTGGACCCTCAGCAAAGAAAAAAAGGGGAGCGCAAAAGCGCTCCCCAATTCTTTGGTCTCTGTTCTTCTAAGAATTAGAAGGACAGGTTCAGACCGGCAGCGGCAAACCAACCTTCGTTGTTGTTGGCTGCAGCCGTGGTTTCGTCGTCGAATTCGACCTTGGAGATCGAAGCCTTGAGATCGACGCCCGGGCCCATGGTGTACGAACCGTTGACACCGTAGTAGGTGTACTCGTCGTCACCAGCCACCGTTGTGGTGCCGTCCATTTCCGATTTGTAGTAGTTGGCGCTGATTTTGTACGGGCCGGTGGCATACATCAGACCAACGTTCCAGGCACTACCATTGAAGGTATCGGAATTGCGATCTTGGTCAATGTTGGTGTAACCGCCACCGAAGGTGAAGCCAGCATAGCTGATGGTACCGTTTGCCCGCCACTGATCGAAACCATCGGTAAGGAGAGCTGTGTCGTCATCTTCTTGGCCGTTGTAACCAGCCGACAGGCTGATGCCGACGCCGTCGAAGTTACCGGTGTACTTGGCAGCAACCTGCGTCTGAGACATATCACCGCCAATAGCGCCATCTTTGTAGTCGTTGGCGTTCATGTCGCTCGTCGTGCTCGGAGTATAGGAAGCGCCGATCTGGAAGCCGCTGAACGACGGGGAAACGTAAACGAAAGCGTTGTCGTCTTCAGCAAGGTTGGTAACGTGAACAAACCCAACGGCGTTAACGTTCGCCGGCGCAACAATCCACTGACGGGGGCCTTCCTGGCCGCCGGTGGTTGCACCATCGAATGCCGCACTCGGAGCATTGACGGTCAAACGGTCGTAAGCGCCAGCTCCACCACCGACGTACACTGTACCCATGTCGGCGGAAGAAATGTAAGCGACGTTGCTATCAATCGTGGCACCGGCACCGCCAGAATCGCGGTCAGCCTCAAGCTGCACGTGGGCACCAACGGTCAGACCGTTGTCGAGCTTGGTCGAGCCCTGGAAGTAAATTTCGGTGTTGGACTTAGCGTCGAATGAACCGTAGTCGTTGGTGCCTTCGTGGGTACCGTCCTGGTCGGCGAAGCCAACCCACTGGTTCATGAAGCCGCCGAGGCCCAATTGAATTTTTTCAGCAGCAGCGGCCGGACCGGTAGCGACGAAGCTAGCGGCGACCAGTGCGGAAGTGCCGATGAGAACTTTTTTCATGAGTATCCCCTCTGAATTTCCCTAAAACCCGTGAAACCATTTCACGAGAGTGGTCAAAAAGAATTGCGAATGGCGACATAGAGCCATGAAAGAGGGGGGGGGTCAAGGAAACCAAATATCCTATAGCAAGAACAGCTACTCACTGTGTCATCTTTGCAACAAACATCATTGCCGCTCCATAAGAACCCCTTAAACGACGAACCCTGACCAGGAGCTTTGCAGCGATTTACGTGGCGCATCATATCCCTTTCAAACTCTTTGACATATATATATAAAAGGACGTTCAGCGTAGGACAGGCCAAGGGCCGGATTTTAACAGATGGGGGCGCACGATGGCTTCGGTGTGGAGATTTTGTCGCGGTTTTCTTTGCCTGGGGTTTTTGATTACCGGGACTATGAGCATTGTCGCTTGCGAATCGATCGACGTCCAACCCGACCCCACGGCGCCGGGCCGCCAAAAACGCGAGTCCGTTTTCGGCGAGGGCGGACTTTTTTTTGGGGGCGAGAAAAAACGCAACCAAGAGGATGGGACAGCGGGAATTGGGGTCAACAGTTTCCTGTGGCGCGCCACGCTTGATACCATATCGTTCATGCCGATTAGTTCGGCCGATCCGTTTGGCGGGGTGATCATTACCGACTGGCACACACCGGTCGAAACGCCTGACGAGCGGTTTAAAATGAATATCTATATTCTGGGCCGCGCGCTACGGGCCGACGGTGTACGGGTCTCCGTTTTTAAACAGATCAGGAACCCAAACGGCCAGTGGACCGATTCCGGCCTCGGCGCCAACGTCCCCACCGATATTGAGAACGCCATCTTGACGCGGGCGCGCCAACTGCGTAACGAAACCGTCGAACAATAACTCTTGGGCTGAAGAGCCCTTTTTTCGTTAAATCCTGATGTGCTATTACCGGCCAATATTAAAGATTAGAGATCATGTCGCGTTATAATTTTAAGGAAACCGAGGCCAAGTGGCAGCGGGCTTGGGAAGAGCAAAACAGCTTCGCCGTCGAGGAAAACAGCGACAAGCCGAAATATTATGTGCTTGAAATGTTTCCCTATCCCTCCGGCCGTATCCATATGGGGCATGTCCGAAACTACACGCTCGGCGATGTGGTCGCCCGGTATAAAAAAGCGCGCGGCTTCAACGTATTGCACCCAATGGGCTGGGACGCCTTCGGTTTGCCGGCGGAAAACGCGGCCATCCAAAACAAAACGCACCCAGCCAAATGGACCTATGCCAACATCGCCTCCATGCGCGATCAGCTCAAATCTATGGGACTGTCCTACGACTGGAACCGGGAAATCGCCACCTGTCACCCCGAATACTACAAGCACGAACAGGCGATGTTCCTCGACTTGTTGGAAGCCGGCCTCGCCTACCGCAAGGAATCCTGGGTCAACTGGGACCCGGTGGAAAACACCGTTCTGGCCAACGAGCAAGTGGTCGACGGCAAGGGATGGCGGTCCGGGGCGCCGGTGGAAAAACGCAAGCTCTGTCAGTGGTTCTTCAAAATCACCGATTTCGCCGACGACCTATTGGACGGCCTTAAAGAACTGGACCGCTGGCCGGACCGTGTCCGCCTGATGCAGGAAAACTGGATTGGCCGCTCCGAAGGCGCCCGGATGTTCTTCGAAATCAACGGTCGGGACGAACGGCTGGAAGTGTTCACCACCCGCCCCGATACCCTTTTCGGCGCGTCGTTCTGCGCCATTTCGGCCAACCATCCCCTGGCGCTGGAATTGGCTGAAAACAATCCCGATCTGCAGGCTTTCATCGATGAATGCAACAGGATGGGGACCAGCGAGGCGGAAATCGAAACCGCGGAGAAAAAAGGTTTCGATACGGGGCTGACGGTTTCCCACAAGCTGCTCGATTTCGACGTCCCGGTCTATGTGGCTAATTTCGTCCTGATGGAATATGGAACCGGGGCTATTTTCGGCTGTCCGGCCCACGATCAACGGGATTTGGATTTCGCCCGCAAATACGCGCTGAACGTCACCCCGGTCGTCGCGCCGAAAGAGGCCGATCCGGCGACATTCACGGTGGAAAACGAAGCCTTTATCGAAGACGGCGTTTTGATCAACTCGCGCTTCCTCAACGGCATGAGCGTAGCGGACGCCAAACGGACGATGATCGATAGATTGGAAGAAGTCGGTTCCGGAAACAGCGAGATTAATTTCAGGCTCCGCGATTGGGGCGTGTCCCGTCAGCGCTACTGGGGCGCCCCCGTGCCGGTTGTTCACTGCGACGACTGCGGTATCGTTCCGGTGCCGAAGGATCAGCTGCCAGTTGAACTACCCGACGATGTCGACTTCGACAAACCCGGCAACCCGCTGGACCGCCACCCCACCTGGAAACAAACGGCTTGTCCGAAATGTGGAAAAGACGCCCGGCGGGAAACCGACACCTTCGATACCTTCATGGAATCGTCCTGGTACTTCGCCCGTTTCTGTTCTCCCCGCGCCGACCGGCCCTGGGACAGAAAGACGGTCGATCATCTCATGCCGGTCGACCAATACATCGGCGGCATCGAACACGCCGTCCTGCATCTGCTTTATTCCCGTTTCTTCATGCGGGCCATGGAGCGGTTGGGAAAAATCGGCGTCAAAGAGCCTTTCGCCGGCCTGTTGACCCAAGGCATGATCTGCCACGAAACCTATAAGGATCAATATGGCCAGTGGCTGCTTCCGGACGACGTGGTTAAAGACGACAACGGAAAGCCGGTTCATAAGGAAACCGGAACGCCCGTTTCTATCGGTCGCTCGGAAAAAATGAGCAAATCGAAGAAGAACGTCGTCGACCCCGAGCTGATTATCGGAACCTACGGCGCCGATACGGCGCGTCTGTTCATGCTGTCCGACAGCCCGCCCGAGCGTGATTTGGACTGGACCGACTCCGGGATCGAGGGCGCGTGGCGCTACGCCAATCGCCTTTGGCGGATGGTCACCGAGCCGAAATGTCCGCTTGCTCCAATCGGTTCGGACCGGCCTGAGGAGATCGACCCGGCCTGCGAAAAAATTTATCGCCAGCTTCACCAAATCATTCATGCGGTGACCAACGATCTCGACACCTTCCATTTCAATAAAGCCGTCGCCCGTATCCGGGAGCTGACCAACGCTGCGGGTGAACTCAAAGGGACTGAGAGCGGTTGCGCCTGGGTCCTGCGGACCTGTTATGAAGCGGTCATTCGAATGATTGAGCCGATGATGCCGCACCTTGCGGAAGAGCTTTGGCAACAGTTGGGCCATGAAACGTCATTGACCCAAGTGGCCTGGCCCGAGGCCGACCCCTCCCTTCTGGTTGAGGACACTGTTACCATTGCAGTTCAAGTGAAGGGCAAGCTCCGCGGGACTTTGGAGGTGGCGCGGGATTGTGACAACAAAACCTTGGAAGAAATGGCCCTTGCCCTTCCCAACGTTTCATCCTCTATTGAGGGGAAAGAAGTCCGTAAAGTCATCGTGGTCCCTAATAGGATCGTCAATGTGGTTATCTAAAGCAGTCGCTGCTCTTCTTTTGGTCGGGATTATTGCCGGATGCGGTTTCCGTCCGATGTACGGTAAACACAGCACGGCGCCTGTGTCTGAAGAATTGGCGCTGGTTCATATTGAAACGATCAAAGACCGCCGGGGTCAGCTGCTGAGAAACCGTCTTTTGACTCTTTTTAACCCCGCCGGGTCTCCCGAAAGGCCGCGGTATAGCCTGAAGATTGATCTAAGCGAATCGATCAGCAATCAGTTCAAGCGCGAAGACGAAACCACCACAAATGTCGATTTCCGTCTGAATGCGTCGTTCTCGCTACGGGATTTAAGAACGGGCAGCACGTTGCTATCAGGCAACTCCAGTGCGGTTTCCGCCTACGATCTCATCGCCAAGGAAGCCTATAAGTTGGCGGCGGAAGACGATGCCCGCAGGAAAACGGTTCGACTTTTAGCCGACGATATAAAAATACGGGTTTCGTCCTACTTGCTTAATCCGTCGAAACCCAAGCCCCAACCGGAAATCGACAAAAGAGACAACACTTGGTCAAACTAGCTGCTCGGCAAGTCGAAGGTTTTCTCAAGTCGCCCGACGCGTCGGTTCAAGCGGTTCTTGTCTATGGACCAGATACAGGGTTGGTTCGGGAGCGGGTTGATACTTTAACCAAATTTGCCGCGGGTGATCCGCCGGACCCATTCAACGTCGTCGATCTACCCGGCGACGTTCTGCGAAAAGACCCCGCCTTGCTTGCCGATGAAGCTGCAGCGATTTCCATGGTTGGCGGACGGCGCGCCGTCCGAATCTTAAATGCCGGCGACTCCCTAACGAAGATTTTTTCAGGCTTTGCAGAACATCCGAGCGGCGACGCTCTTGTTATTTTGGAAGCTGGGGAGCTTGGGCCCCGGTCATCGTTGCGTAAGCTGTTTGAAAAAGAGACCAATTTTGCCGCCGTCCCTTGTTACGCCGATGATGGACGGTCCTTGGGTCAGGTGATTACCGAAACCTTAGGTGCGGCGGGCCTGTCCATCGAACCCGACGCACGATCTTATTTGATTGAGCAGCTAGGTGCCGACCGGCGCTTGACCCGCTCCGAGTTAGATAAGATCGTTCTGTTTAAAGGCGACGAAACGGTCGTCTCGCTGGCCGACGCAAAAGCCTGTACCGGCGGAAACAGCGGCCTTTCTTTGGATACCGTCGCCCAGACGGCGGCAAATGGCGACCAAAAAGGCCTGGAAAACGCTCTCTCACGCGCCCTGGACGAAGGAAACCAGCCGATTACCGTACTCCGGTCCGTCTCTCGCCACTTCCAAAGGCTGCATTTGGTGTCAGGATACCTATCTGAGGGTGTTGGTTTGGAGCAGGCGATGAAGAAATTGCGGCCTCCCCTCTTCTTTAAGGTGGCCGATGCCTTTAAGGCCCAGGTGCAAAAATGGCCGCCCCACAAACTGGAAGCGGCCCTCGGCTATTTGACCGAGGCTGAATTGGACTGCAAAATTACCGGCTATCCGGCCGATGCCATTTGCGGGCGCGCCTTGATGCGGATCGCCCAAGCCGCCCGATCCAGATAAAAAGGGCCGCCGTTTCGTTGGCAGCCCTTATTCCACAAGCATCGTTACGATTAAAAAACGATTAGTCCTTCATGACATCGTTCAAGGCATCCGCGACCGCATCCGTATCTGCCGCCTCAATAATTTCATCTTCCGAATCATCGAGTAAATCGTCATCGACGACCCCTTCGGATTCTGAGGCGATGGCTTCTAAATCATCATCGGACATCTCGAGATCGTCCTCCGAATAGGATTCAGCCTGGGCTGCCGCAACATCATCGGGATCGAGATCGGCAAGGCCCGCTTCCAAATCGGCTAAGTCTTCTTCGACTCCCTCGATATCCAACGGTTCCGGAAGATCTTCCAGATCGTCCTCGACCGGCGCTTCGCCGGAGCTCAACCGATGAAGGATATCATCGAGCTGCTCCAGCGTTCCGTAATGCAGAACCAGCTGCCCGCCGTGACCCTTATCCTTGATCTCAACTTTAAGCCCTAAGGCATTGGTCAGATCGTGCTCCAAGGCCAGGGTGTCGGCATCCTTTTCGGCCGGAACCCTGCTGGAAACTGCGGGTTTCGGCTCGTCCTGCTTTTGCACCAAAGCTTCCGTTTGCCGGACATTCAGGCCCTTTTTCGCCACTTGGCGCGCCGCCGCCACCGGATCGGTCGCCTTCAGTAAAGCCCTTGCATGTCCCGCACTTAGAGTGCCGTCTTCAAGCATAATCTTAACGGGTTCCGGCAAACCTAAGAGACGCATGGTATTTGCCACATGACTCCGGCTTTTTCCGACCGATTTTGCAAGGACTTCCTGGGTATGGCTAAATTCTTCCATCAGCCGCCGATAGGCTTCGGCCTCTTCCAATGGCGACAAGTCTTCCCGCTGCAGGTTCTCAATCAGCGCAATTTCAAAGGCAGACTGATCGTCTAAGTCTTTGATAATAATCGGGACTTCGTGCAGCTGCGCCAATTGAGACGCCCGCCACCGCCGTTCCCCGGCAATAATTTCAAACGGGGTTTCATCGTTGTCTTCCAAACGACGCACCAAAATCGGCTGCAAAACACCCTTATCTTTGATCGAAGCCGCCAGATCGTCGATCAGCTGCTGATCCATATGCTGCCGCGGTTGATAACGGCCCGGCCGCAAATGCTCAATTGGAACCGACTTATACTGACGAATTTTATCCAGCTCGCCGAAGTCTTCGTTCTTTTCCTCCCCCAGCAACGAGGAAAGGCCCCGCCCCAGGTTTTTTCTTTTCTTTATTTCGGCCATCAGGCTGCAACCCTCCGTTCACGACGCAGCACTTCGCTGGCTAAATGGAGATAGGCTTGCGAGCCGGGACACTTCAGATCGTAAAGCAGAACCGGCTTTCCGTGAGACGGCGCCTCGGATACACGCACATTGCGCGGAATCACCGTGGTATAGACCTTTTCGCCGAAATATTCCCGCACATCGCTGGCTACCGCATCCGACAAATTGTTACGTTTGTCGAACATGGTAAGCACAATCCCTTGAATTTCCAGCTTTGGATTAAAAACTTGGCGAACCCGGTCGATGGTCTTGACGAGATGACTGACCCCCTCCAACGCGAAAAACTCACATTGCAGCGGCACCAAAACCGCATCGGCGGCGACCAACGAGTTAATGGTCAAAAGCCCCAACGCCGGCGGGCAATCGATCAGCACATAATCGTAGTCGCTCATCCCTTCTTCCAGGGTCTGCTTCAGACAGTATTCTCTGTCCTCCAGCTCGACCAACTCAATCTCGGCCCCGGATAGATCGACACCCGATGGGATGATGTCCAGATTGGGCACCGTAGTTTTCAAGATCGCCTCTTGAACCTGTGCCTCACCGATCAAGACCTGATAGGAATTCAGCTCACGTTCGCGCCGCTCGATCCCCAGGCCGGTGCTGGCGTTCCCCTGCGGGTCGAGGTCGATGATCATCACCCGTTTTTTCACCGCCGCCAGGGCCGTGCCGAGATTGATCGCCGTGGTCGTTTTCCCCACGCCGCCCTTCTGATTGGCAATCGCTATCACGCGGGGAGCCTTTCCCCCACCTTCCGGCTTAACTGTTGAACCCATGATGTCGCTCAATCCTGTCAATCCTGAGAATGACCCCCTCGGGGTCGGTCACACTTTCCCTCAAGTCGGCGCTTATCTTCCATTTTTTTTCCGAATCGGTCAATTCTTCTCGCGCCTTTTGGCCTTTTAAAAACAAACAAACCCCCTCGGAGGCCAAAAGCGGCTCGGCAAAGTCAAGCAGCTTATCCAAAGAGGCCAAGGCGCGCGACGTAATCACCCGCGCCTTTTCCTTCGGGTGAAACGCCTCAATCCGCCCCACATGAACGGAAGCGTTCACCCCCGTCGCCCGAATGACCTCTCGTAAGAAGGCGGCCTTGCGGCCGTCACTTTCAACCAAACAGACATCGGGCACCCCCATGATCGCCAAGACCAGACCGGGGAACCCGGCTCCTGACCCTAGATCAAACAGGGGCTGTGAATCATGGGGAAGATGGGGATAAAGTTGAGCCGAGTCGAGAAAGTGACGCCGCCACAAATCCGCCAAGGTCGACGCCCCCACTAAATTGATCGACTTCTGCCATTTTACCAGCAAGTCGGCATAAGCCCCAAGCCGGTCCAATGTTTCACGTGAAACACCAGCCTCCGCTTGAAAATCTTCCGCCGTCATCACCTTAGCCAGGACCTTCCCCATCGCCATCCTCAGCTCCTCATGTTTCACGTGAAACATCCTATTTGAGGAATTTCATATATTTTGTACCACCACTTGAGACAGTACACCATATATATAATGTGATAGATGAGGAAAATGTGTGGATGATTCGGCTGCGTATTGAAGAAATTAGGCTGCCGACTTGCCTTTTCGCTTTACGTGCCCGAGAAGCGCCGTCAAGGCGGCCGGGGTCACACCGGAAATCCGTGAGGCCGCCCCAAGGGTCATGGGCCGGGCATCCTCAAGCTTCTGACGGACTTCGTTGGACAGGCCGCCAACCTGAGCGTAATCCAGGTTTTTCGGGATCACCAGGGACTCGTCTTTGCGGAAGGTTGCAATATCCCGGGTTTGGCGCTCCAAGTACCCCGCGTAGCGTCCATCAATTTCAATCTGCTCAGCCACTGACGGATCAAGAGTTTTGACGCCCGGCCAAAGAACGGAAAGCTTCTCCAGCGTCATATCGGGATAGGCCAACAGATCGAGGATTGAGCGACGCACCCCATCGCGATTAATTTTAAACCCGCGGTCCGCCAATTCGTTGGGTGTGAAGATCAGGCCTGACGCCTCGGCCCTGGCGGCAGTCAGTGCGGACATTTTCCGCTCAAAGATATTCGCCCGATGATCGCCGACACAACCAACCTCCCGTCCCCTTTGCGTCAAACGCTGATCGGCATTATCGGCGCGTAACACCAACCGGTATTCGGCCCGCGAGGTAAACATACGATAGGGCTCGCGGGTTCCTTTGGTGATCAGGTCATCGATCAATACACCGATATAAGCCTCCGACCGATCCAGGGTAAAAGGCTCAGACCCGGAGACTTTGAGCGCCGCATTGATTCCGGCCATGAGGCCTTGAGCGGCGGCTTCTTCATATCCCGTGGTGCCGTTGATTTGACCGGCGTGATATAGCCCCGGAATTTTCTTGGCCTGTAAGGTCGCATCCAACTCGCGCGGATCGACGTAGTCGTATTCAATCGCGTAGCCTGGCCGAATGATTGTCGCGTTTTCCAAGCCGGGAATGGTTTTCAACAGAGCGGCCTGAACATCACGCGGCAACGAGGTTGAAATCCCGTTAGGATAGACCGTCGGATCGTCCAGTCCTTCCGGCTCGAGGAAAATTTGGTGGCGCTCACGATCGGCAAAGCGGACCACCTTGTCTTCGATGGACGGACAGTAACGTGGCCCCGTCGACTCGATTTGTCCCGAATACATCGGCGCCCGATGCAGGTTCTCCCGAATCAGCGCATGGGTTTCGGGAGACGTGTGAGTGACGTGGCAGGCGATCTGCGGCGTGGTGATCTTATCGGTCAGATAGGAAAACGGCACCGGCTCTTCATCGGCATGTTGTTCGTCCAGCCCGGCGTAGTCGATGGTTCGCCCATCCAGCCTGGCCGGAGTACCGGTTTTAAGACGTCCCAACCGCAAGCCGAACCGCTCAAGGGTTTTAGCCAAACCGACCGAGGGTTCGTCACCGACCCGTCCGGCCGGGTATTGTTCTTCGCCGATATGGATCAATCCGCGTAAAAAAGTACCGGTGGTAATGACAACCGCCCCAGTGGCGATTTCTTCACCGTCACCAAGCACCACATGAGAAACCGCGCCGGAGTCGTCCAGCCGCACATCTTCGACCGAGCCTTCAATAATCTCGAGGTTGGCCTGTTCCGCCAAAACCGCCTGCATGGTCTCACGGTAAATTTTGCGGTCGGCCTGCGAACGCGGCCCGCGCACCGCCGGTCCCTTCGAGCGGTTCAGCAGGCGGAACTGGATTCCCGCCTTGTCGATGACTCGCCCCATAACACCATCCAGGGCGTCGACCTCGCGGACCAGATGGCCTTTGGCCAATCCGCCAATCGCCGGGTTGCAGGACATTTCGCCGATGGTCTCCAGGCGCTGAGTGATCAGAGCCGTTTTAGCCCCAACCCGCGCAGAAGCCGCCGCCGCTTCGCATCCCGCGTGGCCGGCCCCGACAACAATCACATCATATTTGTGCGCCTGGTTTTTCATGGCCGGGAATGTAGGGACGCGCCCCCCTCCTGTCAAAGGCCTTTATCAACGACGGAATAAAATGTTTCACGTGAAACACGGGTCGTCCACGAACCGCTACTTACCGATACAAAATTCCGAGAAAATCACGTCCAGCAGATCTTCCACATCGACCCGCCCGGTGATACGGCCGAGCGCCCTGGCGGCCAGCCGAAGATCTTCCGCCGCCAATTCCTCGTCGCCATCGTTTTGATACCGATTCAATGCCGCCAGGGAATCTTCCAACGCCTCACGATGCCGCTCACGGGTCAACCAGGGGGTCGCCCCCTGCTCCCAGCGCTCCCCGATCAACTTGGTAAGGTGAGCCAGAAAGGCCTCAAGCCCCTCTCCGGTCTTAGCCGAGATCGTTCCAGAAGCCTTAAATCCACTAGATATTGTGGTCTTATCTTCTGCTATATCCCATTTATTGATTACGATGAGTGAATCATCGTTCTTTTCCATTGCCTGTTGCGTAGCCGAATCAATCCGGGGCCAGAATGCCCCGTCCAGAACGATCACTCGGATATCGGCCTCCTCGGCGACCCGATGGGCGCGACGAACCCCTTCTTCCTCAATCACATCGCCGCTTTCGCGCAGCCCCGCCGTATCGGAGACCACCACCGGAAAACCGCCGAGATCGAGATGGACTTCGATCACGTCGCGGGTCGTCCCGGCGATGTTGGAAACAATCGCCGCCTCGCGCCGGGCCAGCCGATTGAGCAAACTCGATTTCCCGGCATTGGGCGGGCCGATAATGGCGATCCGAATACCGTCGCGCAGCCGCTCGCCCCGATGCCCGTCGGCCAGATGGTTGGCGATGTCGTTTTTCAAACTTTCGACCGCAGCGCCGACGGCACGGGTGATTTCCTCCGGGATATCCTCTTCCTCGATGAAGTCGATCCCGGCTTCCTGATGGGCCAGCGCATGGACCAGCCGTTCGCGCCATCCTTCGTAAAGAGCCCCCAACGCCCCTTCCATTTGACGAAGGGCCTGTTTGCGTTGCGCCTCGGTTTCCGCATGGATGAGATCGGCCAAACCCTCGGCCTCGGTCAAATCCATCTTGCCGTTGTCAAAGGCCCGGCGGGTAAACTCCCCCGGTTCGGCCAAGCGGGCCCCCTCGAAGCCGGCCAACGTTTCCAGGAAAGCCGCAACCACCGCCTTGCCGCCATGGATTTGAAATTCCGCCACGTCCTCGCCGGTAAAACTGGCGGGACCGGGAAACCACAGAACCAGACCATCATCCAAAACCTCACCGGACTTCGGGTGTTTCAGTTTGGCAAAAACCGCCTTGCGCGGCTCAGGTAAAGCCCGTCCGGTCAAAGCCGTCAACATTTCGCCAGCCTTGGGCCCCGACAAACGAAGAACGGCGACCCCCGAAGGGCCGCCGCCGCTGGCCAGCGCAAAAATGGTCTCGGCCGGTTGGCTCACCGCTTAGTCCTTCTTCCCCGAGAACTGGCCCCAAAAGGCTTTCTGAATTTGCTCGAAACTATCGAGGCTCATCGGCAGCCAACTTTTCATGAAGGTTTCCGGGTCCATCTTATCGAGGCTTGCCTTCATCTTGACTTCCATTTCCTTGAGCATGGCTTCCTGGAGCGGTTGAACGTCAGGCAGACCCATGAAGGTCCGCGCCTCCTCCGGCGTGCAATCGATATTGATGGTCACCTTCATGGCGCTTCCTCCGTTTGGAAAAATCGAAATCTCCTTCTTGTTTCCGGTTGTTCCGCGCTCCTGTCAACCCAAAGTAAACACCGAGCCCTTCTTCCGACCTATTTCATGGAGCCGATATCCAATGAGCCGCAACCGTCTCAGCGAAGAAACCAGCCCTTATCTTTTGCAGCACAAAGACAATCCGGTTCATTGGCATGCCTGGGGCGACGAGGCCTTCGAAGCGGCTCAAAAAGAAAATAAGCCGATCCTTTTGTCGGTCGGCTATGCCGCCTGTCATTGGTGCCACGTTATGGCGCACGAAAGTTTTGAAAACGACACCATCGCCGGGGTGATGAACGACCATTTCATCAACGTCAAAGTCGACCGCGAAGAACGCCCCGACATCGACGCCATCTACCAATCGGCTCTGGCGGCGACCGGCGAACAGGGCGGATGGCCGCTGACCATGTTCCTCAATCCCGATGGAAAACCCTTTTGGGGCGGCACCTATTTCCCGCCGGAACCGCGCTACGGACGGCCCGGCTTTCCCGATCTCTTGTTGGGCGTTTCACAAGCCTATCAGGACAAAGCCCCTTCGGTTACCGACAACACCAAGATTCTCGGCGAGGCCCTGACCCGCATCGCGGCAGCCAAGGTGGAAAGCGGTGCGCTCTCCGGCACCGACGATGTGGTGACGGCGGCCAAAGCGGCGCTGGCCTATATCGACCCGGTTCACGGCGGCACCCACGGCGCACCGAAGTTTCCCCAACCGACTCTATTCGAGCTCTTATGGCGCGGCTACAAACGCTCCGGAGACTTAGAGCTCAAAAAAGCCGTGGTCCACAGCCTGACCCAGATGTGCCAGGGCGGAATTTACGATCACTTGGGCGGCGGCTTCGCCCGCTACTCGACCGACCACCAATGGCTGGTCCCTCATTTCGAAAAAATGCTCTACGACAACGCCCTTTTGCTCAAACTCCTCACCTGGGTTTGGCAGGACACCAACGAGCCGCTTTTCGCCGCCCGGGCCGAAGAAACAGCCGCCTGGATGATCCGCGATCTGTTCGACGACCATCCCGATCAGGACGGCACCGGCGCATTCGTCAGTTCCTTTGATGCCGACAGCGAAGGCGTGGAAGGGAAATTTTATGTCTGGAGCGAAGACGAAATCGATGCGGTTTTAGGAGACGCCGCCGGCGATTTTAAACGCGCCTACGACGTCTCGAAAAACGGCAATTGGGAAGGGATGAATATTCTCAACCGCTCCGCCGACGGTCTCGGCTCGGACGCCTGGGAGAGCAAACTGAAAAGCGCTCGCGACCTTCTTTTGGCCGAACGGTCGAAACGCATCCCGCCGGGACGCGACGACAAAATTCTCGCCGACTGGAACGGGCTGGCGATCACCGCCCTGGCCGAAGCGTCGCAAGTCTTTGGCTGGGAGGAACGGTTTAAATTTGCCGAACGGGCCTTTGCTTTCGTCACGCGACACATGACCCAAGCCGACGGCCGCCTGCTCCATTCCTGGTGCGAGGGAGCGGCCCGTCACCCGGCTACGCTGGAAGACTACGCCAATATGAGCCAAGCGGGTTTGACATTGTTCGAACGCACCGGCGATCAGGCCTACCTTGTCCAGGTCGAGCGATGGTCGGAAATCATCGACGCCCATTATCACGACAAAAAGGACGGCGGGTATTTCCTCGCCGCCGACGACACGCCTCACTTAGTGGTTCGAACCAAACCCATTTCCGACAACGCCACACCACCCGGCAACGGGGTCTTGGTCGAGGTTTTCGCCAAGCTCTATCACCTCACCGGAAAAACCGCCTACCGTGATAAAGCGGATGAAATCCTCAAGACCTTCGTCCTGCTCAAACCGGAACATCGTTTCTCTCAATCCTCGTTGATCTCGGGATACGACACCCTGGCCGACCCGGTTTCCGTCGTTCTTATCGGTGAGTCGAAAAGTTTGTCCGACGCCGTTCTATCCCACGCCTTACCCAACCTTGTTTTGAGCAAAAATGCCGATCCCAAAACACTCCCGGAAGACCATCCGGCTTTCGGCAAAACCACGGTCGACGATAAACCGACCGCCTACGTCTGCCGCAATGGGACTTGCGGTCTGCCGATCACCGATGAGAAAGCATTGAGCGAGGCCCTCGCCTCGCAGTAAGCTCTCTCCCATGACATCGATTTCTTTTCATAGTCCCTTGGGACAACTCACCCTGTTCGAAGACAACGAGGCGATTATCGTGCTCGAATGGGGCCGTGCGCCCGAAGACGAACCGACCCCTTTGCTCAAAGAAGCCAAGGCCCAGTTGGACGCCTACTTCGACCGCAAACTGAAAACCTTCGACCTTCCCCTAAACCCCCCGGGAACCGATTTTCAGCACCGGGTCTGGAAGGCGATGAGCGAAATCCCCTATGGCGACACCTGGTCCTACGGAAAGCTCGCCGGGAAAATCGCTTCGGGCCCCCGCCCCGTCGGCACGGCCTGCGGGCGCAACCCGATCCCGATCATCGTCCCCTGCCACCGCGTGGTGTCTTCAAGCGGTCTCGGCGGTTATTCCGGCGACGGGGGCTTGGACACCAAACGCTATCTTCTCAAACTGGAAGGACATCTCTGATGGTCAAAGCGATCCGCATTCACGAAAACGGCGGTCCCGAAGTGATGAAGTGGGAAGACGTCGAAGTGCCCGTTCCGGGCGACGGCGAAGCCTTGATCGAACATGCCGCCGTCGGGCTGAACTTTATCGACGTCTACCAACGCACGGGCCTCTATCCCCTGCCCGAACTTCCTTGGGTGTTGGGCATGGAAGGAGCTGGAACCGTTGTCGCCGTCGGCCCTGGCGTCACCGAGGTCAACGTCGGCGACCGGGTCGCCTACGCCGGCATGCCGCCGGGCGCCTATGCCGAGGCGCGGGTCATTCCGGCACATCGTCTGGTTAAACTCCCCGACGCCATCTCCATGGACACCGCAGCGGCGATGATGCTCCAGGGCATGACGGTGCGCTATCTCTTACGCGGCTGTTACGATGTCAAAGAAGGCGACACCATTTTGTTTCATGCCGCCGCTGGTGGGGTCGGTTTGATCGCCTGCCAATGGGCCAAAGCTTTAGGCGCCACGGTCATCGGCACGGTAGGCTCGGACGAAAAAGCCGAGCTCGCCAAGGCCCACGGCTGCGACCATACCATCGTTTATACCCGAGAAAACTTCACCGAGCGGGTCAAGGAGATCACCAACGGTAACGGCGTCGCGGTGGTCTACGATTCCATCGGTAAGGATACCTTTGAGGGATCGCTCGATAGCCTCAGACCGATGGGCATGATGGTGTCCTACGGCAACGCTTCCGGACCTGTTGCCGATTTCAACCTCGGCATCCTGGCGCAAAAGGGCTCGCTGTTTCTTACCCGCCCGACCCTGATGACCTACACCGCCAAACGCCAAGACCTGCTGGCCCATGCCGAGGATTTGTTCGATGTGGTCACTAAAGGCAAAGTGACGGTGGAAATCAATCAACGCTATCCCTTAGCCGAAGCGGCCCAGGCGCACATCGATTTGGAAGCGCGCAAGACCACCGGATCGACGATCTTACTGCCGTAACAATCGATGATTCACGTGAAACAAAAAGAGCCTCGGAAAAATTCCGGGGCTCTTTTGCCATAAACCATCGTCGCTGCGCTCGGGGTTTGAAATTTTAGTATCGCAAACCGTCGTCGCTGAGCTCGGGGTTTGAAATTTTAGTATCGCAAACCGTCGTCGCTGAGCTCGGGGTTTGCTAACTATTCATCGCATCGAAGAAATCGTCGTTGTTCTTGCTTTCCTTCATTTTGGCCAGCAGGAACTCCATGCCGTCGATGACGCCCATTGGATTGAGAATGCGGCGCAGGACCCACATCTTGGAAAGCGTTCCTCTGTCAACCAGGAGTTCTTCTTTCCGGGTGCCCGACTTGGTGATATCGATGGTCGGGAACAAACGCTTGTCGGAAAGCTTGCGATCAAGGATCAGTTCCGAGTTGCCGGTGCCTTTAAACTCTTCGAAGATCACTTCATCCATCCGCGAGCCGGTATCGATCAGCGCCGTACCGATGATGGTCAGCGAGCCGCCTTCTTCAATATTCCGGGCCGCACCGAAGAAGCGCTTCGGACGCTGCAGCGCGTTGGCGTCGACACCGCCGGTCAGCACCTTGCCGGAGCTCGGGACCACGGTGTTGTAAGCGCGGGCCAGACGGGTGATCGAGTCCAAAAGGATAATCACGTCACGTTTGTGTTCGACCAGCCGTTTGGCCTTTTCGATAACCATCTCGGCAACCTGGACGTGGCGCGACGCCGGTTCGTCGAAGGTCGAGCTGATCACTTCGCCGTTCACCGAACGCGACATGTCGGTCACTTCTTCGGGCCTCTCATCGATCAGCAGAACGATCAGGTAGACCTCCGGGTGGTTAGCCGCAATGCTCTGGGCGATGTTTTGCAGCATCACCGTTTTACCGGTCCTGGGCGGAGCGACGATTAGGGCGCGCTGGCCTTTACCGATCGGAGCAACCAAATCCATGATCCGGTGGGTTTTGTCTTCCCGCTTCGGATCGTCCATTTCCATCTTCAACCGTTCGTCGGGATAAAGTGGGGTCAGGTTGTCGAAGTTGATCCGGTGACGCACCTGATCCGGGTCTTCGAAGTTGATGGTGTTGACCTTCAACAGGGCGAAGTAGCGTTCGCCATCCTTGGGTGCGCGGATTTCACCTTCCACCGTATCGCCGGTGCGCAGGCCGAAACGGCGTACCTGGCTCGGGCTGACGTAGATATCGTCGGGTCCCGGCAGATAGTTGGCTTCCGGCGAGCGGAGAAAACCGAAGCCGTCCTGCAGCACTTCCAAAACCCCGTCGCCGAAAATCGACACGTCGTTTTCCGCCGACTGTTTGAGGATCGCAAACATCAAATCCTGTTTGCGCATTGTGCTGGCATTTTCGATTTCCAGTTCCTCGGCCTGGGCCATCAGATCCTGGGGTGATTTGAGTTTGAGTTCCTTGAGGTTCATAGCTTTGCGTCGTTCTGTTTAAACTGGGGGGTCGTTTTTAACCGCTGAGTCTGCCGGTAAACGAAGAGGGAAAGATTTCTTTTTTGATGAAGCGGTCGGTGCCGATAGCCGGTGTGGTGAACGAACCGTAATGGTTTGAAAGGCGAGAAAATTCAGATTCGTTTTTGAAGAGATTGCCGGTAATCGGCCCGGACGCTTTGTCCGAAGTGTTGATTAAGGGTTCCCTAAAGCCTAATCGAAGTCAAGTCAAATGGAATTTAGCTAGATCAAAACTTAACAACGACAGCCAACACGATAACGATCATCAACAGTGTCGGGACCTCGTTCATCATGCGGAAGTATTTTTGCGACTTGGCATTGCGGTCCTCGGCAAAGGCTTTTAACCAACCGATCATCATAAAATGACTGACCCACAGAAGAACGACCATGGTCAGTTTGACATGAACCCAAATCTCCGACCAATCGCCCCAATTGGCGAGAAGCAAAAGACCCAAGATTGTCGCTACAATCCCAGCCGGAGTCATGATCGCCTTCATCAACCGACGTTCCATGACCTTGAATTTTTCCGACGCTTCGGAGCCGGGAGCCACTTCGGTGTGATAGACGCAGAGCCGCGGGAAGTAGAGCAACCCCGCCATCCAGGCGATCACCGCAATGACATGCAATGCCTTGATCCACAGATAGGCTTCGCCCAGATCGATCATCTCTACCCGCCCCTTTTCGCACAACGTCCGAACGTGCTGCCGCATCCGGCTTCACCGGCGCCGCAATCTAGTTCCACGTTTTTCGTCAGCCCGTTGCGGACCAAATCGGCCAACCCGTCGATAAAAGGCTCGGCATCGGTCACCGTCGGCACCCGAAGATATTGCGGCACACCGGCGGTTTTTGCTTCTTCGGCGTATTCGATATCCAATTCGACCAGGGTTTCCGAATGCTCGGAAACGAAAGCGACCGGGGTCATGATGATCGCCTTGCCGTCTTCCCCGGCCCGGGCAATCTCGTCTTCGGTCGCCGGACCGATCCACTCCAGCGGACCGACCCGGCTCTGATAACAGGTCACCCAATCGAGATTTTCCCGTCCCAATCGCTCGACGATCACTCTCACGGTACGTTCTACGTGGTCCTGGTAGGGGTCTCCCCCCTCAATCACCTTCTTGGGCAGACCGTGGGCTGTAAACAGGATACGGGCGTTTTCACCGGCTTCTGCGAGTTTTCGCTCCACCGCAACCGCAACCGCTTCAATAAAACCACCGTTTGTCGGATAGCAGCAAACGGTGTAGGTCGGTTTGTCGAGCCCGGCTTTTTTCGCCGACTTTTTCCAGTCAATCAGCGACGAACCGGTGGTGGTGGTCGAAAATTGCGGATAAAGCGGTAAAAGAATAACGCGATCAGGATTGAAGGTCTTGACGTCCCGCACCACTTCGGCGCTCATCGGATGCCAGTAGCGCATACAGATAAACGCTTTCACCTCACCCAGGTCTTCGAGCGCCTTTTCCAAAGCGCGCGCCTGGCTTTCGGTTTGTTCCAATAGAGGCGATTTTCCGCCCAGGTGATGATAAATCTCCGCCGCGACCGGCGCGCGTTTTCCCGAAATGGATTTTGCCAACAGCCAACGGATCGGCTGCGGTGCGCCGATGATCGCTTTATCGTTGAAAAGATTGAACAGAAACGGACGTATGGCTTCCGGACGGTCGGGTCCCCCCAGGTTGAAAAGGATGATCGCGATCTTTTCCGAGGTTCCCATGCCTTACCGCAATTTATCCTATTTGCCCCAGTTATGAACAATCTCGGCCAAGCGCGCCACGTTTTCAGGCGGCGTTTCCGGCACGATCCCATGACCGAGATTGAAGATAAACGGACCATTTCCCAGCTTGGTTAAAATGGTTTTGATCCGTTCTTCCATTTCCGGTCCGCCTTTGACCAGCAACTGGTTGTCCAGATTGCCTTGGACCAGACATTTGGGCTGCAGTTTTTCCGCCGCCCAATCCAAATCTACGTCCATATCCAGACCGACCCCGTCGACTCCGGTTTTTTCGACATAAGCTTCGTAGAGCTCTCCCGATCCCTTGGGGAAACCGATCACCGGCACGTCCGGGAACTGGGCCTTGATCCCGTCGACGATCCGTTTGGTCGGCGCAATCACCCATTTTTCGTACTGATCGCCTTCCAAAACGCCAGCCCAGGTATCGAACATTTGAATCACCTCGGCCCCGTGGCGCACCTGTTCGATCAGATAGGCCGTTGTCGCCTCGACCAGCATATCCATCAGCTGGGAGAACTCTTCCGGACGGTCCGCCGCCCAGCTTTTGATATTCCCATAATCGGTGCCGCCGCGGCCTTCGACCATGTAGGTCGCCACGGTCCAAGGCGCACCGGCAAAGCCGATCAAAGTCGTCGTCTCGGGAATTTCCTTGGAAAGACGGCTGACCGTTTCATAAACCGGGGCCAAATGGCTGTGCAAATGGTCCAGAGAAAGCTTTTTCAAACCTTCGACATCGCGGATCGGTTCCAGTTGAGGCCCCTCGCCTTTAACGAACTCAACCTTTTGTCCCAGCGCGTCGGGGATCACCAGAATGTCGCAAAACAAAATCGCTGCGTCGAAATTGTACCGCCTCAAGGGCTGAAGCGTCACTTCGACGGCCTTCTCCGGGGTATAGCAAAATTCCAGAAACGAACTCGTTGTCGCGCGGACTTCCAGGTACTCCGGCAAATAGCGCCCAGCTTGCCGCATTAGCCAAAAAGGCGGGCGTTCGGTGGCCTCGTTGCGGAAGGCACGAAGAAAAAGTTTGTTTCCGCTTTCGATGGTCATAACCAAGATATCCTGACTTGCCGGTAGTTCACGAGTTCAAGGAATGCTCTTAAGCGCGGTTTTTTAATGCGCCAAAGGTTATCCCGAGCCCCCTTTCATAAACCCTTTTTTTAAAAAGAAAAGGTAGCTGTTGTTGTTGGGCCTGTGAAATCCGGGGATTAAAGGTTGTCCACATTTTTTCCAGAATACTCGGGCTGCCTTATAAGAAATTGACTTTGGTTTGTGAGTTTCCGGTGAATGACTCGTTTTTTGGAGGTTGCATCCAAATTCAGCCATAGGATCGTTGCCGATTGGGGAAAATGTGGATCAAGGGGATAACTTGGTCGCCTGAAAAAACGTTTCCTCCTTTTATCGGGGTATGGAATGTTTTATGCCAGTGAGGAAGAGGGGTCGGACAAAACCGGTATTGGGCGGATGAAATCGGGGCTTTTGTTGGTCAAAGCCGGTTATCCACAAAAATACGTCCGGTTTGGGAAAACCTATGGGTAAATAAAAAAAATCGGGTAGCGGCGGTAAGGATGGAAGAAAAACACATACATTTGGTTTCGGACGCAACCGGCGAAACCGTCAACTCCGTCGCAAAAGCCTGTCTTGCACAGTTTGACGACTTTAACATCATTGAACATGCTTGGCCGTTAATCCGTTCGGCGACTCAGATGGAACGGGTCATCGACGGCATTGCCGCCCGCCCCGGTATCGTCCTGGGAACATTGGTCAATGGGGACTTGCGGCGTCAGCTTCAGTTGGGCTGTAAAAAACTCGATGTGCCCTTCGTTCCGGTTCTCGATCCGGTTTTAGCGACGCTTGCCAAGGTTTGGGGATCGGAAACCCTCAACCTGCCGGGCCGTCAACACATCATGGATGACGAATATTTCAAACGGATCGACGCCATGCATTACGTTATGGCGCACGACGATGGGCAATCGGCGGAAACCTTGCGCGAAGCGGATATCATTATCCTTGGCGTATCGCGGACGTCTAAAACGCCGACCTGCGTCTATCTCGCCAACCGGGGACTTAAGGCGGCCAATGTGCCGGTTGTTCCCGGTTGTCCGCTTCCCCCGGAACTGGATGCGCCGGACGGTCCGCTGATTGTCGGTCTGACTAAGGATCCTCAGCATTTGGTGCAGATCAGGAAAAACCGGCTCCGTATGTTGAACCAGTTGGAAGACACCGACTACGTGGATTTGGAAACGGTGATCGAGGAAGTCAAGGAAGCCCGGCGGCTCTATACCCGGCGCGGCTGGCCGGTGATCGACGTTTCGAGAAAGTCCATCGAAGAAACCACGGCGGCGATTTTGCAGCTTTATAAAACCCACGCGGAGACGGTTTAATGAGCGCCAACGGACCTGAATTGATCCTGGCTTCGACCAGCAAGGCCCGCGCCCGGGTTCTGCTCAGCGCCGGATTGTCGTTTGCCGTGGAACCGTCGGACCTGGATGAAAATCCGATCAAAAAGCAGGAAGCCGAAAAAGGCTCCGACGCCGAAGCCGTCGCCCACGTTTTGGCCAAGGCCAAAGCCCTGTCCATATCGGCGCGCCATCCGGGCTCAATGGTCATCGGGTGCGATCAAATGCTCGATTGCGACGGCGTTTGGTACAATAAACCGGCGACCGACGCCATGGTGGCGGAACAACTGAAATCCCTGCGCGGCAAAACCCATAAACTGGTCAGCGCGGTCAGTGTGGTGCGCGGCGGCGAGGAGCTTTGGCATTCGGTTGGCGTTACCCGCCTCACCATGCGCGATTTTTCCGACGATTTTTTGGACGACTATATCGACAAGGTCGGCCGTTTGGTTAAGGGCAGCGTCGGCGCTTATCATTTCGAAGGATTGGGCATACAGCTGTTTGAAAAAATCGACGGCGATTATTTCACCATTCTTGGGTTGCCCTTGTTGCCGGTGCTGGAATTTTTAAGAACCGAAGGGTTGGTTCAACGATGATTTTATCGGGAAAGGCGAAACTTGCTGGCGTGATGGGATGGCCGGTTAGCCATTCCCGGTCTCCGCGGCTGCATGGTTTTTGGCTGAACCGGTATCAGATCGACGGGGCTTACGTTCCCTTAGCCGTGCCGCCAGAAAAAATTCGCGAGGCGCTTCGCGCCTTAAGTTGTTTAGGGTTTAAAGGTTGTAACGTCACCATTCCCCATAAAGAGGCGGCCTTTGAGGCGGTCGATCGTTTGACCGGGCGGGCGAAAAAAATCGGTGCGGTCAATACGGTGATGGTCGATGAGAATGGAGGTTTGACCGGCGATAATACCGATGGATATGGGTTTATCGAAAACCTGAAGGCCGGTGCGGCTGGCTGGCGGACGGAAAAACCGGCTGCCGTTCTCGGAGCGGGCGGCGCGGCGCGGGGGGTTTTGGTCGCTCTTCAGGATGCTGGAGTGAAAAACATCCGTCTGACCAACCGAACCAAACAACGGGCCGAAGCATTGGCCGCCGATTTGGGCGGTATTGAGGTCGTTGATTGGAGCGAACGGAGCGATTGTCTCGAGGATGTCGGCCTGCTGGTCAACACGACATCACTTGGTATGAGCGGACAAGCGCCACTTGATATGACGCTCAGCGGGCTCAATGCAGAGGCGGTGGTGACCGATATCGTCTACAGCCCCTTGAAAACCGACTTGCTGCTCAAGGCCGAGCAGCGCGGAAATACTGTTGTCGACGGTCTGGGTATGCTGCTGCACCAGGCCCGGCCCGGCTTTGCCGCCTGGTTCGGCGTTGAGCCGGAAGTAGATGACGCCTTGCGATCGTTCGTGCTGGAGGATCTGTGAAACCGCCGCTGATCGTTATCGGGCTGACCGGCTCCATCGGCATGGGCAAAACCACGACGGCGGAAGCCTTTAAACGGTTCGGTATCCCGGTGCACGATGCTGACGCGGCGGTCCATAAGCTTTTTTCCAAGGGGGGCGCGGCGGTCGGTCCGGTCGAGGCGGCCTTTCCCGGCGTGACCCGCAACGGCGCGGTTGACCGTAGCCTGCTGAGCCAGAAGGTTTTGGGAGACGACCAAGCCTTGCGCCGATTGGAAAACATCGTTCATCCGCTGGTTGGCCGGGAAAAAACCAAATTTTTAATTCGGGCGGCGCTGGCGCGCCGCCAAGTCGTGGTTCTGGACATCCCATTGCTGTTTGAAACCGGCGGCGACCGAAACTGCGATTTGGTCGTTGTGGCGTCGGCGCCCCATTTTTTGCAAACGGCCCGAGTGATTAGACGGCCCGGCATGACGCCGGAAAAACTGGCGTCGATCCGGTCTAATCAAATGCCGGACCGCTTGAAACGCCGTATGGCGGATTTTGTCGTGCCGACGGGCCTTGGCCGCGCGTTCAGTTTGAAACGGGTGCGTGAAATTGCAAAAATAGCCCGGTCGATGAACCCAAAACAGCGTGAACGGCGCAGGCTGAAAAGGAGAGTCCGGTGAGAGAGATCGTCCTGGATACGGAAACCACGGGCCTCAACCCGAAAGGCGGTCACCGGATCGTCGAAATCGGCTGTGTGGAACTGATCAACCACATGCCGACCGGCGAAACCTATCACCAGTTTATCAATCCCGAGCGGGATATTCCCGAAGAGGTGGTTAAGGTTCACGGCATCGATAACGAACGGGTTAAGGACGAACCGGTTTTTTCTCAAATCGCCGAAGACTTTTTGGATTTTCTCGGCGACGCCACGCTGGTGATCCATAACGCCGAATTCGATATGGGGTTTATCAATGCCGAGCTGGACCGCTTAGGCATCGCGGCGATCCCTATGTCCCGCTCCATCGATACGGTGAAGATCGCCCGTAAAAAATTCCCCGGCGCTCAGGCCAATCTCGACGCGCTCTGCCGCCGGTTCAACATCGACAACAGCGAACGGGTATTTCACGGAGCGCTGCTCGATGCGGATTTGCTGGCCAGCGTTTATTTGGAACTGATCGGCGGTCGGCAGCCGGGTCTGGAGCTGGCCGGTGACGACGGTGACGGCGACGCATATGGCGCGGTGAAAATCGACCGGCCGTTCCGCGAGCCCCGCCCCCATGCTGCGCTGCCGGAAGAGCTGGCGGCGCATGAAGAGTTTCTGAAAAAACTAAAAGACCCGGTCTGGCGGGCCTGACCGGGTCTCGTTGAATATCTTTTATCGCAACTAAGCGTCGGCTTTGCCGTCCTGTTTCTGCGCCGCTTCCGCCTGGGCGGCCTGCATTTGCGCAACCCGTTGCTGATATAGGGCGACGAAATCGATCGGCTGCAGCATCAGCGGCGCAAAGCCGCCGTCGCGGGTGGCGTCGCAAATCACGTTGCGGACGAAGGGGAACAGCAGGCGCGGACATTCGATCAGCAGCGCCGGACCCCGGTGTTCGTCGGGCATATTAACCAGGAACTGGCCGGCGTATTCCACTTCCAACAGAAAAGCGGTGGTATCTTTCACTTTTGCGTCGACCTGAACATGCAGGGTAACCTCGAACAGTCCCTCGCCTTCCATGGGTTTGGCGTTGGTGTCCACATTCACCGTGATTGACGGCTGTTCGTTGGCCATCGAGGTGAAGATTTCCGGTACATTCGGAGACTCGAACGATAGGTCCTTAATGTATTGCGCGGTCACGGCAATCGGCGGCAGGTTGGTCTGCGCTTGGTTTTCTTCGCTCATGAATGAGGTCTCCGTCTAGGCATTGAAACTAGGCATTGAAAATTTGGTTGCTCTGGCTAACACGAAAGCACCCGAAGGACAAGCGGAGCCTGCCGCGCAGCCGTGGTTTCAGTGCTCTCCGCCCGACCAGGGAGAGTGCGGATCACGCCGCTGGGCGTCGTCCGGTTCGATGGCCTTTGAGGATTTGTCCTGTTTCTGCGGCTGGTCGGTGATGTCTTCGAACTCGCCGTCGATCACGCCGTCGTCAAACGGCGGCTGCCGGTTGGGCCCTTGCTGAAAACCGCCCTGGGTGTGGGTGGCTAAGGTGATATGTTGCGACAGGTACGCCCGCAGGGCATGGCGCAACGGCGGGATGAACAATAAAAACCCGAGGCTGTCGGTCAAAAAGCCGGGTGTGAGCAACAAGGCGCCGGCGGCGACCAGGCAAATGCCGTCGAAGGCTTCTTGAACCGGAAAAACCCCGCGTTGCATATTTTCTTGAGCCTTGAAAAGAATCGCCAAGCCCTGGGCACGCAAAAGCGTTGTGCCGATGACGGCCGTCAAAATCACTGTGGCGACCGTCGGCCAGAGGCCGATTAGGCCCCCAACTTCAATGAAAACGGCGATTTCGGCAATCGGAATACCGATGAACAGAATCAGGACGATGAAGAAACCCATGGACAAATCACTGTGCGGCGCACTTGCTCTTTATTGACGAACGGCTTATCTAACCTAGTATACCAGCCGAGCAAATCGGCTATTGGCACTATAACGACAAGGCACATCATTACAATGGACGGCGGTTTCCAGTTTGTCGATATCATCCTCTTCGCGATGATTGCGGTCTTTCTCATCCTGCGGCTACGCAACACCTTGGGCCGACGGGACGGGTCCGACGGCAATCACGTCGATCCGTTTTCCCATCGGCCACGCCCCGGCGATCCGCGCAAAGACGGCAAGGAAGACAACGTGGTTCACCTGCCGGGTAATGACGCCGAACAAGACGGTCGGATCGAAGATGAGGAAGGCGATGTTTTGCCGACCGAACCGCAAACGCCGCTGGAAGCCGGTCTGACCCAGATTAAACTGGCCGACCCGACCTTTGAGCCGAACGGATTTTTGCAAGGCGCCAAGGGCGCGTTCGAGATGATTCTGACCGCCTTCGCCGAAGGCGACGTCAAAACCCTGAAAAATCTTTTGAGCCCGGATGTGTTCGCCAACTTTACCGACGCCATCGACGACCGCGAAGAAGCGGGCGAAACCGTGCGCGATACCTTGGTCGGCTTCAAGTCCGTCGAACTGATCGAGGCCGATCTGGAAGATGACGATGCGGTGGTGACGGTGAAATTCGTTTCCGAGCAGATCAACGTGGTCGAAAACAAAGACGGCGAGGTTATCGACGGCGATCCGAACCAGGTAATCACGGTGACCGATTTGTGGACGTTCCGCCGCGATACCCGTTCCGGCGATCCCAACTGGCAACTGGTCGCGACCCAGGTGCCTGCTTAAAACAATCCGGTTAAAGAGCGTTTCATGAAAAAAGCGATTTTGCTCCCCGCCGTCCTTCTGGGTTTGGCGGCGCTGTCGGGCTGCGCCCAATTCCCCCTTCCGGCTCCCGAGGAAAAAGCGCCGGAAGAGCTGGTTCTCAAAAAAGTTCCATTGGCCGGGCTGTCCGATTGGCGGGCCGGGCGGCAGGCCGAGGTTCTAGGCGCCTTCGTCCGCAGTTGCGATAAATTCGCCCAACAGCCGGGCGGGCGTTCGTTGGGCGCCGACGGGATTGCCGGGACCATGGCCGATTGGCGGCAGGTCTGCTTGGCGGCCAAAGCTGCACCGCAGGACGACGACGAAGCGGCGCGGCGGTATTTCGAAAAATGGTTCGACGCCTATGAGGTGCAGGGCGAGGGTCTGTTCACCGGGTACTATGAAGCCTCCCTGCGTGGATCAAGAGTTCCCGGCGGCCGTTACCGGGTGCCGCTGTATCAACGTCCCGACGAACTGGTTCTGGTCGATCTCGGCAAGTTCGATCCCGAGTGGAAAGGCAAGCGCACCGCGGGCACCGTGGTTAACGGACGGCTGCAGCCGTTTGCCGACCGTTCGGCCATCCGCAATGGCGCGTTGGCCGGAAAAGGCCTGGAGCTGGTCTGGGTCGACGATCCGGTCGATGCGTTTTTCCTTCAGGTCCAGGGATCGGGCCGGGTGGTGCTCAACGACGGCGGCGTGATGCGGGTCGGGTACGACGGCCACAACGGCCACCGCTATACCTCCATCGGCAAGGAAATGATCGAGCGCGGCTATTTGGAGCGCGAGAAGGTTTCGCTGCAGACCATCCGCGGCTGGTTGGCCGCTCATCCCGAGAAAATCCAGGAAATACTCGACGTAAACCGGTCGTTTATTTTCTTCCGCCAATTAACCGGCGAAGGTCCGGTCGGCTCGCAGGGCGTCGCCTTGACGCCGGACCGCTCATTAGCCGTGGACCGGCGGTTTATTCCGATGGGCGTTCCCATTTGGCTGGAAACCACCGATCCGATTGACCCGGCCTTGCCCTTGAGGCGTCTGATGGTAGCCCAGGATACCGGCGGTGCGATCAAAGGGCCGGTGCGCGGCGATGTATTTTTCGGGGCGGGCGCGTTGGCCGAACAACGGGCCGGACGGATGAAGCAGACGGGGCGTTATACTTTGCTCCTGCCGAAAACCGTGGCGCCGACCCAGGCGTTGATGAGGTCGGCCGGGCGTTAACCCGATTTGAGGCAATTTCCGTTCTTGTTTTTAAGAGCGGAAATCTTCAAATTGGTCGCCATGTCCGCTCAATCCGAAAAACACACCGTCGGCCTGTTCGTCACCTGTCTGGTCGATCTGTTTAGGCCCTCGGTCGGTTTTGCCGCCGTGAAGTTGTTGGAAGACAACGGCTGTGTCGTGGCTGTGCCGCGCGCCCAGACCTGTTGCGGTCAACCGGCCCATAACGCGGGCGACAAAAAAAACGCCAAGGATCTGGCGCAGCAGACCATCCAGGCCCTTGAGGGGTTTGAGTTCGTCGTCGCGCCGTCCGGCTCCTGCGCCGGGATGATCAAAAAACATTACCCGACGCTGTTCGCCGATAGTGACCCGTGGAAAAAACGGGCCGAAGGTTTGGCGGCTAAAACCTACGAGCTTGTTTCTTTCCTCACCGATGTGCTGAAGGTTAAAAAAGTCGAAGCCCATCTAGAAGGGACGGCGACTTATCATGATTCTTGCTCGGGCCTGCGCGAGTTGGGGATCAAGAGCCAGCCGCGCAAATTGCTGAAAACGGTTAAAGGGCTGACGGTAAAGGAAGCCAGCCAGCCGGAAGCCTGCTGCGGGTTCGGCGGTCTCTTTTCGGTCAAGTACCCGGATATCTCCAACGCCATCGTCACCGTGAAAACCGACGATTTGGAAAAAACCGAGGCCGACATCGTTTTGGGCGGCGATCTCGGTTGCCTGATGAACATCGCCGGAAAACTCAAACGGCAGGACTCAAAACTTCAGGTCCGCCATGTGGCGGAAGTCCTGGCCGGGATGACCGACAAACCGGCCATCGGCGAGGGGGAGGGCTGAGGTCATGCACCCGACGTCGAACCGGTTTGAAACCAACGTCGCCGAAGCGCTGGCTGACGAGCAGCTGAAGAAAGCCCTGGCGCGTACGGCGGTCGGCTTGCCCTCGGCCCGCGAACGCGCCGTCGCCAAGCTGCCCGAGTTCGAAGCGCTGCGCGACGATGCGGTGGCGTTGAAACAACATGTGCTGGAGCATTTGGATTTCTATCTCGAACGGTTCGAGCAGAAGGTTATCGAGCAGGGCGGCAAGGTTCATTGGTGCGCCACCCACGAGGAAGCGCGGCAAACCATCCTTAAAATCTGCCGCGACGCCGATGCCAAGACGGTGACCAAGGGTAAGTCGATGATCGGCGAGGAAATCGCCATCAACGACTATCTGGAAACCCACGGCATCGAACCCATCGAGACCGATCTCGGCGAATACATCATCCAGATCCGAAAAGAACCGCCGAGCCATATCGTCGGCCCAGCCATCCACCTAAATAAAGAACAAGTGGCCGAGAGTTTCCGCAAGACTCACACAGACCTGCCGCCCGACCGCCCGCTCGACGATCCGGCGGATATGCTCAAAGAAGCGCGGACCCTGTTGCGCCAGCGGTTTTTGAAAGCCGATGTGGGGATTACCGGAGCCAATTTCCTGGTCGCCGAAACCGGGACGACGGCGATTGTCACCAACGAAGGCAACGGCGATCTCACGCAAATTCTGCCGCCCGTCCATATCGCCATCTCCAGTATCGAAAAAGTCGTGCCGACCCTGGAAGACGCCGACACGATCCTGCGGGTTTTGGCCCGTTCGATCACCGGCCAGGATCTTTCGGTTTACACCACCTTTTCCACCGGACCGAAGCGGTCCGATGATCCCGACGGGCCCGACGAATTTCACGTGGTGCTGCTTGACGCCGGGCGCTCTGAAATGTTGGGCAACGAGTTTAAGGATATGTTGCGCTGTATCCGCTGCGGCGCTTGTTTGTGTTATTGCCCGGTCTATACGGCCATCGGCGGCCACGCCTACGGTTGGGTCTATTCCGGGCCCATGGGCTCGGTGCTGACCCCTGCCCTCCTCGGCCATGAAAAAGCCGCCCACCTGCCCAACGCCTCGACTTTCTGCGGGCGCTGCGAAGACGTCTGCCCAGTGCGCATTCCGATCCCCAAGATGCTGCGCCATTGGCGCAAGCGCGAAGTGGAGCAAGGGCGGACCTCGGCGGTCTCCCGGATCGCCTTGGAAAGCTGGGCGTTTATCGCCAAACGCCCAGCGCTGTATCACACGCTGGCCAATTTGAAATATTCAGCCCTTGGTTTGATTGGCCGTAAAAAAGGCCGCTTCGCCTCCGCGCCGTTTACCGAAGGCTGGACCAAGCACCGCGATTTGCCCGCCCCTCAGGGAAAAACCTTCCAGCAGCTCTGGTCGGAAAGAGGGGGGCGGCGATGAGCGGGTCGCGCGAAAAAATCTTGAGCACCTTGCGCAAATCCTTGGGCCGGGGACCGCTCGACACGGCGACGGTCAAGGAGTTGGAGAAAAACCTGCGCCGACCGAAAAACCGGGTCGTCCCGGCGCGCGGCCAGATCAAGGGCGAAAAACGGCTGGCGCTGTTTTCCAAAATGGCCGAGGCTTGCGATTGCACCCTGGCCCGGGTCGGCAGTCTGGCCGAGGTACCAGGGGCGGCCAAAGAGTTCCTGCGCGCCAACAATTTACCGGCCGATCTGCGCATCGCGCCGCAGCCGGACCTGCAGGCGCTTGATTGGCCGAAGAACGCCACCTTCGGGCTGGCGGGCGACGAACACCCAGTCGGGCTGGTCAAGGCCTGGGCCGGGGTGGCCGAGTCCGGTACCTTGATGACGCTTTCGGGGCCTGAGCATCCGACGACGCTCAACTTCCTGCCCGATACTTTCATCGCCGTTTTGGAGGCTAAAGACCTGCTCGGCACCTATGAGGAAGGCTGGAAGAAACTACGCGGGCGCAAGCAAAGCGGCGCCTTCATGCCGCGCACGGTCAACTGGATCACCGGGCCGTCGCGTTCGGCCGATATCGAGCTGACCCTGCAGTTGGGCGTTCACGGCCCGCGCCGCGTCCATATCATCCTAGTGGGAGAGGCTTGATGGGCGAGAAGAAAAAAGACGTTCCACCGTTTTTGAGCCCGGAAGATGCGGCCCTTTGGCAGGCGGTGACCGAAAACGTCGATCCCCTGGCCAAGCGCAAACCGCTCCATCAGCAAGAGATTAAGGCGCGCCGGACCTCGGAAGCCGGAGCGATCAACCGCATTCCCCGCACCTTCGATCCGTCTTTGGCCCCGTCGTCGCGGTCCATGCCGACCCTGCGCCACGATTTTTCGCCCGGGGTCGACCGGGCGACACTCAAAAAGGTCAAGCGTGGTCAGGTGCCGGTGGAAGGCAAACTCGATCTGCACGGCATGACCCAAACCGACGCCAAAGGCGCGCTGGAGCGGTTTTTGGCGTTTTCCCAGGAAAAAGACCGCCGGTTGGTTCTGGTGGTCACCGGTCGCGGCTTCCGTGGCGAAGGGGTGTTGCGCCAAGCGGTGCCCGAATGGCTCAATGCGCCGCCCAACCGCTCGCGCATCCTGTCGTTTTCCTACGCGTCTCCCAGCGACGGCGGCGACGGGGCCCTATACGTTCTGCTCAAGAGGAAGCGATGACCCCGTTCGGCCAGAAAGTCCGCAATCTGCGCGACCAGCGCGGCATCACCTTAAAAAAGATGGCGACCGACCTGCATGTGTCGTCGGCCTATCTCTCGGCGCTCGAACACGGCCACCGCGGCGCCGGCGGCAGCATTTCTGGAGCCGCATCGAATGTTGCGGGTTGTGCGGCGGCAGGCACGGCACCGTAATGCCACATCAGCGCCCCAAGAGGCTGGCGGCGCGC
>Ga0209578_10000634_pt1 | contig 40299 bp, 42 predicted proteins | sample tdAd472_FD_187127 | JGI IMG/M metagenome (GOLD analysis project Ga0209578, IMG submission 187127) | Marine sediment microbial communities from the Atlantic coast under amendment with organic carbon and nitrate - tdAd47.2 (SPAdes)... | ecosystem: Environmental > Aquatic > Marine > Coastal >...
TCGAAGGCGGGCTTATATTTATTGATCACGGCCATGGCATGATCGACGTCTTTATGCATCTCTCCGAAGTCCTGGTGGAAGCTGGCCAAAATGTCGAACAGGGCGAAGTAATCGGCCTTGTGGGCGCGGGCGGCAGAGCCACCGGGCCGCATCTCGATTGGCGCATGTATGTGATGGGCGCGCGCGTAGACCCGTCAAATCTGGTCGGTCCTATGCCCGTGGATGTGCCGGAAACAGACGAAGCCGAGACAGGCGTCGGGGATCAGTAAATCGTATCCTTGATCCGCTGCGGGTATGCCTTGTCATAGGCTTCGCCATCAAAGCCATCATTGAGCGCCTGGATCATCTCACCGTTCGACGGCAATTCCTTGCGGTCGATGTGCGTGGATGCGTCCCAAAGCTTTGAGCGCACCAGGGCCTTGGGGCATTGATAGTAACAGCTCTCTACACGGATGATCGCAACAGATGTGGGCGGTTTGCCCTGCATTTCAAAACTTGCGCAAAGCTCAGGATCGGTGGTGAGTTCCGCTCGGCCATTGATGCGTAAAGTCTCGCCAATACCGGGAATAAGAAACAAGAGCGCCACGCGCCCGTCGCGGACAATATTGCGCAAAGTATCAATCCGCCCATTGCCGCGCCGATCCGGCAGCGCCACCGTGCGCTTATCAAGGACGCGCACAATAGGGGCGGGATCACCGCGGGGGGAGGCATCGAGCCCTTCCGGCCCCGCGCTCGCCAGCGCCACGAACGGCGCCTTTTCAATAAAGACGCGGTAGTGGTCGGATATGTGATCGAGTTCTTTGGTCAGCGCCATGGGCATCGGCTCCCCATAAAGCGCCTCAAGGTCCTCAATGGTCGAGATGCGGTTGCCGTCTGTCATGTGCTTGTTCCTTTAGGCGGCTTGGTCGCCCAACCCCTTGGGCCGTTCAAGCTTTCCGTTCTTGTATTTGCCCCAACGCTGATGCAGCCACAGCCATTGGCTGGGGTTTGCGCGGATCGCTTTTTCCAAAAACTCGTTGAGCCATACGGTGAGATTATAAATGTCCATGTTGGTATCGCCGGTGGACGGAAGATTTGGCGGCTCGGTGACCGATAGGCGGAACTTGGTGCCTTTTATGCGCTCAAGCCGCGCCGGAACAATGGGTATTTTGTAGCGCAACGAGAGCGCAGCCGCAGCCGGCGGCGTCATGGCCTCATGGCCAAAGAACGGCACGGGAATGCCGTCGTTCATTTTTTGGTCGATGAGCATCGCCACATAATCGCCGCCGCGAATGACTTTCAGAAGCGCACGCCCCCCTTCGGTGCCCTTGGGGATCTGCACGGGGAAAATGTATGTGGCGCGCTGCTTGATCATCCAATTGTCGATAAATGGATTGTTGGGTGCGCGATAAACCTCCGCACCTTTCGCGCCGCGTTCACGCAATCCCAGGGGCATCAATTCCCAATTGGCGAAATGGCCAGAGACAAGAAGCGCGCCTTTCCCCTCGGCTTGGATTTTCTCAAAGATTTCCACGCCGTCGATTTCAATATGGGCGTCTTTGCCAAGCGTGGTGAACCGATGAAGGTGCGCGTACTCCGACATGGTACGCCCGAGGTTATCGAACATCTGCACGACGACCTTTTCCCGTTGTTCGGGCGAGAGTTCCGGCATGGCTAGCTCAAGATTTCGCCGCGCGCGATTGGCGGCGGAAACGCGGGGGCCGAGCGTGCGTCCAACCCAACCGCCAAATGCCGAGGCGCGGCGCATGCCGAGAGCCCGGAAGAACCCAATCAAGGTGAAAAAGACAGCCGCTTCCAAATAATGCTGCGGTTTTGCTTTTCGCTTTTCTTCGTCAACCCGAATGAGCTGAGGCTTCCCGTGACGCCCCGCAAGCCAGGATTTTAGAAGCTCCTTTGCAGCCGCGGCATCATCAAATATGGACTTCACGGGGATCGCGACGATGTTTTCGGTGTCCGCAGGCAGGCGCACCTCGTCTTTCTCGGTGGTGACAAGATCGGCCTCGAGTTCCAGAGCGCGGCGTTTTAGATTTAGCAAGTCTTGTTCCGTGTACCGATGGTGATCGGGGAAGGAAACTTCCGCCATCATACGTGCGCCTTGAGCGCGCACCGTGCGGAAAAACTTCTCGGGTGAGCCAATACCCGCAAAGGCAAGCACCTTTATATCGTTCAAAAGTGCGGCCTGGATTTGAGGGATGAGCTTGGCACGCAACACCGGCCCTCTAAACCTTTGAAGCACGTCGGGAAGCGGCGCTTTGGCTTCGCCGCCCATGATGAGGACGGCATCGGCGCGGGAAAGGCCCTCGCGTGCCTTTTCGCGCAAAGGTCCCGCCGGGAATACTTGGCCGTTGCCGAAAAAGCGGCGCCCATCAACCACCACCAGCGAAAAATCTTTCTTGAGCGAGGGGTTCTGAAACCCATCGTCCATAAGGACGATATCCGCGCCTTCTTGAACGGCGAGCCTTGCGCCTTCAACCCGGTTGCGCGCAACGATGACAGGGGCAACCCGCGATAGCAAAATGGGTTCATCACCCACTTCAGCGGAAGAATAAACTTCAGGATCAACGCGAAGCGGCCCGCCAAGCGTGCCGCCATAGCCTCGCGTGAGCACTGCAGGCTTCCTGCCCATCTCGATCAGTATCTCCGCGATCGCAATGGTGGCGGGTGTTTTGCCCGAGCCGCCAAGGGTCAGATTGCCAATACAGATGATAGGAACATCGGCAATCTCGGGCCGGGTCATCGCGGTCCGCGCTTTGCCCGTGAGCGCGTATAGTTCAGCAAACGGCCAAAGCAGCTTCGCCTCAAAGGGGATGTGTCCCTTACGCTTGGGATACCAGAACCTAGGGGCGTGCATCGCTGCTCCGGGGGCCATTTAACAAATCAACTACCGTCTCCTTGGTACGGGACAGCACTTCGCTCGCCTCGTCAACCAAAGTGCGCGCATTCGCGATTTGCGTCGCGCGCGCCGCATCATTCATGAGCAGCTTGATCAATCCATCGGCCAGTGCTGAGGTATCTGCTACTTGTCGCGCACCCGCGCGTTTGTCGAGGGCGTCGTACAGTTCGTCAAAATTGTCCGTATGGGGGCCATAGAGGATCGCGCAATCCAGCTGCGCGGCCTCAAGAGGGTTCGAGCCCCCTTTGTCGATAAAACTGCGCCCCATAAACGCAGCGCTGGCCAAGCGGAAGACAAGGCCCATGTCGCCGATGGTATCGACGAGGTAGACTTGGGTCTCAGGGGTTATGGCCTCTCCTCGGCTACGGCATGCAACGCTGAGGCCTTGGTGACGAAGTTCATCTTCTGCGGCCCGCGCGCGTTTGGGTTGGCGCGGGGCGAGGATCAAAAGACAATCTTCGAGATGTTCGAGCACCATGCGGTGCGCTTCGCCCATGGCCACTTCTTCTTTGTGGGTCGATGCTCCGCACCATACCGGCCGCGCACCAATTGCATTTTGCAGTGTCGTCACTTCATGTGGGTTGGCTGCGAGCGGAGGCGCCGCAAGTTTCAAGTTGCGAAGTTCACTAACGTTACGCACGCCAAGTTGAGTAAGGCGCTTGGCCGTTGCTTTGTTCTGCGCAAGCACTGCGTCAAATGCTGCCAGAACCTGTTGAGCGGTGTGCGGCACGCGTTGCCAGCCCCGGGCTGACTTTTTCGACATGCGGGCATTAACAAGCGCAAGCGGAATATCGCGCGCTTTGCTTTCAAGGATCATGGTCGGCCAAAGCTCAGATTCGACCCATACGCCAACGTCCGGTTTCCAGTGATCCAAAAACCGGCCCACCGAATTGACCCGGTCGAGCGGCGCATATTGGTGAATAACGCGCGGGCTGAGTTTTTCTTGGAGCAACGTGGCTGACGTGACGGTGCCTGTGGTGATTAGCACGTGGAGCTCGTCGCTCGTTTCCAGAAGCGCATCAATGAGCGGGAGGACGGAAAGCGATTCGCCCACGCTTGCTGCATGAACCCAGACAAGCTTTCCATTGGGACGGGGCATCGTGGCCACGCCGCGCCGCTCGTTCAGGCGGCTTGCATCTTCCTTACCGCGCCGGACGCGCAATTGGAGGTGCGCCCCCAATAGCGGATTTCCCACATGGGTAAGCCCGCGCCAAAGACGCAGCGGCAGCGTGAGCTCCGTATCAAGCGATCTGCTGGACATCGCCGCCGTCGGCCTCCTCTTGGGGGGCTTCCTTCAAGGGCTCACCGGGCGCGATGGGATCGTGGCCCATCATCTGGTCGCACTCGTCCGTTACGCGTTGCAGCTCTCGTTCGAGCTCCATACGTTTTTCTTCGACCAAGCTCGCATCTGCATCTTTGGGTACGTGAATAGGTTTGCCCCACAAATAGACGCCGCGCGAGAAGGGAAGCGGAAAAATCAATTTGTCCCAACTGCCAATCCTGATCGCCCATTTTGCGCTATAGGCGACGGGAATAATGGGAAGTCCGGTTTGACGCGCGAGCAGTATGATGCCGCTTTTGATGCGGTAGCGCGGTCCCTTTGGGCCATCAGGCGTCAGGCCCATGCATTTGCCATCACGTAGGATGCGGATCATCTCGCGGAACGCCGCCGCGCCGCCACGATCTTTTTTCTTTTTGTGCTGTGCGAGGGACGAGCCGCGCACGGCCTCAAATCCCATACGAGAAAAAACGCCTGCGATGAATGCCCCGTCACTGTGACGGGAAACCAGGGTCGTCACTTTGCTTCCATGTCGCCAGGACTTGATAATTAAGACCAAACGATTGTGCCACACGGCACCTATGAAGGGTTCATCCTTCTGCCAGTAAGCACTGGGATGTTCTTCGCCCAAATGCTCATACCGTCCTGATCGGTACACAAAATCCACATAGCCTGCTGTCAACCATATGGCGGCATCGAGCAAGCGGCGTTGGAACCAATTGGGTTGGGAGTTAGCCATAGATAAATGCGCTTGGGTCCTAAGGGCGGTCAGGGATGGGACCTTACCACGACCCAGTGCGGTGCCTCAAAGGGCTTGGGCTGAATTCGTTAAGGCCCTCAGCCATTTAGCAGAACAATCCCGGCATTCAGGTACCCAGCAAATAGGACCCATAGAATATATGGGACCATCAGATAGGCCGCCGTGCGGCTTTTCCGCAAGAAGACGCCTGTTGTCAGCGCAATCGCAACGAACAGCGCGATGAGGACAAGAAGGCCGGCAAAGGCGTTCTGCAGGCCAAAGAAGAAATAGCTCCAGGAAAGATTGAGGCCCAATTGAGCGCCGTAGATTGTAAGGCCAAAGAGAGCACCAATGATGCCGCCCGCCGCCCGCCAATAGATCCACGATGCCAGACCCATGATGAAAAAGAGTGCGGTCCACACAACGTCGAATGCCCAATTCGGTGGATTGAGCGGCGGCTTCTCAAGACCAGCATACCATGTTTCAACCGATATGAAGGTGAGCGACGAGCCCACATAGCCCACAAGCTGGGGCAGGGCGATAAGGACGATCAGCATCAGCGTGCTGGCGATAGGTCCCGGCGTTTTCATGGTGCGCCTCCTGCGATGTGGTTAGCTGGCTTCCCGGTCGATCTCATTGCCGTGCTCAGGATCGAACAGACGATGAATATGAACAATAAAGTATCGGGTCTGCGCATCGTCAACCGTGCGCTGGGCCGCGCCGCGCCATGCTTTAAAGGCGGCAGCGTAGTTTGGGTAAATACCGACGACGTCTACATTCGCCAGGTCTTTGAACTCTACATTGCCTGAAAGGTCTTTTAGCTCCCCGCCAAAGACCATATGCAAGAGCTGCTTGCTCATACTCGTCCTACCTTGCTTCGGTTGAATTTGGGCCGGGTGATGGGACAATTGGGCGCTCGCGTCAAGGCGGGCCCCATTAATCGCTGGATGCTGCGATAATCCTGTCCAGAGGGATGAAGCTGACGCGCTCAAGGATCGCCTTGTGGAGTATAGGCCCAGCGCAGACGAGATTGTGGCCATGGCCTTCGGGGTGGTTGAAGGTGAGAGGTTCGCCTACGTGGTTTGTGACCCGTGCGCCCGCTTCTTGAGCAATAAGTGTCGCCGCGGCGACGTCCCATTCGCTTTTTAGGTTGAGGCTCAGCACCGCGTCAAACGCCCCGCTAGCGACGAGCGCCATTCGGTAGGCTACGGCGTTTCGTTGCTCCACATGCATCGCAGGCCAAGGAGTTGGCCATTCCGGTCGCTTAAACATTTCCGCAAAGGCGAGCATCCGGCTGCCTTCGAGTTCCTGTTGGTCGCTACAGCGGATCGGTGCGCCGTTCAGGCGTGCGCCACCACCAGCAACGGCCTCGAATAATTCGTCCGTAACGGGATTAAATATAACTGCGGCAATCGGATTGCCTTTGTGTACTGCTGCAATGGCGATCACCCATTCGGGCTTTCCTTGAACAAAGGCGCGCGTGCCGTCTATGGGATCGACAATCCACACATTCTCTTTTTCAAGGCGGCTCTGGTCATCACGCGTTTCCTCCGATAGCCATCCGAATTCGGGGTATGCGTCGGTCAACTTGGTGCGCAGTAATTGATCGACCGCCAAGTCGGTTTTGGTAACGGGCGACTTGTCACCTTTTTGCCAGGCTTCGATGTCATCGGTGTAATGACTAAGGGCAAGCTCGCCCGCCTCTTTCGCCGCCGCGACGGCGAGATCACGAAGGGCGGTCATTTCGGATGTTTTCACCCGCCCGCCACCGTCATGCCATCAACGCGCAGAGTGGGGACATTGGAGCCGTACCGGAATTCAAGATCACTCGCCGGCGTTAAGTTCAGGAACATGTCTTTGAGGTTACCCGCGATGGTGACTTCATTTACGGGGTGGGTGATCTCGCCTTTTTCGATCCAAAAGCCTGCAGCGCCCCGGCTATAGTCTCCCGTGACGCCGTTGACGCCCTGTCCAATTAGTCCTGTCACATAAAGACCAGCGTCGATCTCGCTGATCATCTCCTCAACGCGTTTCTGTCCTGCTTCCATGTAGAGATTGGTGGTGGAAACGCCCGGGGGGCCGCCCGTGCCGCGCGCTGCGTGCCCGGTGGTTTCGAGCCCCAATTGATGAGCGCTTGCCGCATGCAAAAGCCATGTTGTCAGCACGCCCTCATCGATGAGCGTGTGCTTCTTGTTGGAGACGCCTTCGGCGTCAAACGGCTTTGAGCCTAGCCCGCGTGAGCGGTGGGGGTCATCGATGATCGTGATGTGATCTCCAAAGATTGGTTCACCCATACGATCCTTGAGAAAACTCGTACCGCGCGCCACCGAAGAACCGGTGATCGCGCCTGCGAAGTGGCCAATTAGTGAGCGCCCAATGCGGGGCTCATAAACAATTGGAACCTTCTGTGTACTGATCTGCTTTGCACCTAGGCTCCTTATGGTACGTTCACCTGCGCGACGACCCACTTCGGCAGCACTTTCAAGGTCAGAAAGGTGATGCGTCGAGGAATAGTCGTAGTCGGTTTCCATGGCGAGGCCTTCGCCCGCAATGAGCGAACACGAAACTGAGTGCGACGAGACGGCATAACCGCCTGCAAAGCCGTCCGACGTCGCGAGCACGATCCGGCTGCGGCCCCATCCTGCGCCTGCGCCTTCGGAATTTGTGATGCCTTTTACCGAAAGGCCAGCCTCTTCGGCTTCTGCCGCGCGCGCCGCAAGGTCCTGGCTCGAGGGTTCGGCGCTATCGTTCAGGTCGAGGTCGGGCCATTCCTTTGCAAGCCTTTCTTTGGGCGCAAGCCCGCAATGGGGATCTTCCGGTGCCAACTTCGCCATGGCGACCACGCGATCGGCAAGTTCATCAAGCGCTGCATCGGAGAAATCATTCGAGGAGGCCACGGCCTGGCGCTTTCCCATGAAAACACGCAAGCCAAGGTCATGGCCTTCGGATCGGTCCACATCTTCAAGCTTGCCCAGCCGGTATGACGCACCCATGGAAAGGCCTTCGACGATGATCGCGTCGGCGGCATCGGCGCCCGCCTTGGTCGCTTTGTCGATTAGCTGTTCTACAATTTCCAGCATACGGCTTTCGCCGCGTTGCGATGATGCGCTCACGATGATTTCGCCCCCGGGAAGGTTGGTTTTAAGTCAGGGCGTAATAGAGGAGCGCGAGGATTCCCACAAGGAAAACGATCCACGTGCCCAGAATACCGTACATGCGCCCCGGATTTGCACCATCAGCCGTTCCGCGGCCATAGCCATGTACGATCCGGCTCAAGGTCAAAACAACTCCGAGTCCGTGGAGCAGCCAGTTTGCGCCCCCGGCGAACTCGATACCCACCATAAGAAGCAGCGCCATAGGCACATATTCGGTGTTATTTGCATGAGCGCGGATCCAGTTGTCACGCTGTTCTTCGAGCTTGCCGCCGGATTTGAAATTCACCCGCCGCGCTCGCACCACCATGAATGCAAGAACGAACATGATCAGCGCATTGATCGCGATGTAGATCGACGTAATTGGGAGGAATGAAACACCCTCCATGGTCAGATTGAATTCAGGCATGGCTATCACCCCTGGTTTGTGAATCAGGCCTCGCTATAGCATGAATCGTTCGCGGGATTATCAGCCGCGTGAGTGGCGTTTACAGACGCAGAAGCCGCATGTGCGGCAGCTCGCGGCCGGGGATCGATCCCGAAGGAGAAGCGCCGACGATCTCAAACCCCATCGCCGCATAAAATGATGCGGCATTCGGATCAGCGTCGAGCATGAGCTCATTCGCGCCGTGGGCGCGGGCGAGTTTCTTGCAATGATCCATCATCTGACGGCCCAGCCCGGTGCCGATGTGCGGCGGGTCGATGAAAAAGTTCTCAACTTCCAAGCAATCGCCTTTACCACTCAATCCATACATGGCGATCGGATCAGTGTTGGGGCCAAGATCTACCACCACATAAGTATCGCTCCGCAAGTGATCTTCAGTGATGGTGAGCTCAGCGCGGCAGGCGTCCATGAACGCCTTGTCGTAACCCCAGTGGGCCTTTGAGCGAAGCGCAAGGGCGGACAGCACCTCGCCTTCATGCATCCAGGCCGGGCGAAAGCGCACAACGCTCATGGTTCAGAGATCAAGCGGTCCAAAGTGAGCAAACGGCGATTGGGACTGGGCGATACTGGCCATCGGGACGAAATCAGCGACGGATGCCATCGCGCCCCAGATTTCTTGAACCGCGGTGTTTCCTTCGGCCGAGCGTGCCGCCTCTTCGGAAGTCCACTCGAAGATTTCCACGTAAACGCCTTCTTCGGATTTGAGGAACGTGGCCTGGCGGTCGGTAATAAGCCCCGCCTCGCGCAAGACTGGTTGGTGCCGTCTCAACAGATCTTCGAGTTCGGCGTCTTTCCCGTCTTTCGGATTGTAGCTACAAATAACAACAACACCCATTTCTTCCTCCCTTAAAGGCCGAGCGCTTTGCGTAAGTCATCCGCACGGCCCACTTTTCGTTCTTTCAAATGGCCAAACAAATAAGTTCGCCAGCCGTAATCATCGGCTGCTTCGATATTTTCCGGATGGTCATCGATAAAAAATACACGGCCACGATCTTCGACGCCTTGTTCCTGCATGATGTGATCATAAAACGCGTGGTCCGGCTTGGCGACGCCCATAAGACCTGAAGTGTAGATCTTGTCTACCTTCTCCGCATAGCCCCATTCATTGGCAATAAAGCTAGCACGGCGCGGCTCATTATTGGTGCCAAGCACGCAAGGCGTTCCGCTCGCGCGTACGTCGGCCAACAATTCGTCCATGCCTTCATTTTGGTGGTAGTCGCGGGCGAACCAATACTCCAGAAACGCATCGGGCCCGTGCGCATAGCCCGCTTTGGGAAGTATGTCCGCAAGCGCGTCCCTCAGGTCGATATGGCCCGTCATGATGGCGCGAAACTCGGGCTTGAAAAGCCCCGCACGCAGCGCCGGGGCGTCGATCTCAAGCTCGGTCTCCATCATGCGGTTCCAAATATAGCCGTCCGCATCGTAATTGGCGTTGAAGACGCCGTCGAAATCCCAGACCACAAGGTCGATGTCACGCAGCACTATTCATCTCTCCAAATTGGTTTGCCAGAGCCGGGGAGGCCGAGCCGCGACCATTTCTCGGTGACGCGGTCGATGACCTCGCGGTCCATCTCGATCTTCTTGCCCCATTCGCGGTGGGTTTCAGGTGCAACCTTATTGGTGGCATCAAGCCCGATCTTGCCGCCAAGCCCGCTTTCAGGGCTTGCAAAGTCGAGATAATCGATGGGGGTGCCTTCCATCATCGTGACGTCGCGCACCGGATCCATCCGTGTACTGATGGCCCACATGACATCTTTCCAATCGCGCGCATCAATGTCGTGATCCACCACGATCAGCCACTTGGTGTACATGAACTGGCGCAAGTACGACCACGCCCCCATCATCACGCGCTTGGCATGGCCGGCATAGGCTTTCTTCATGGAGATAACGGCGATGCGGTAGCTGCAACCTTCGGGCGGCAACCAAAAATCCACAATCTCAGGGAACTGCTGCTGCAGAAGCGGAATGAAAACCTCGTTTAGGGCTTCGCCCAGGACACTCGGCTCATCCGGTGGACGGCCCGTGAATGTGCTCAAGTAGATGGGGTCTTTGCGCATGGTGATGGCGCTGACGGTGAAGACCGGGAACTGCTCCACGGAATTGTAATACCCCGTGTGATCGCCATAGGGCCCTTCGTCACGGTAATCATCGAGGCTCACGTGGCCTTCGATGACGATCTCCGCATCGGCGGGCACTTTCAGCGGCACGGTCTTACAATCGGTGAGCTCAACGCTCCGTCCTCGGAGCAATCCCGCGAATTGATACTCGCTTAATGTGTCCGGCACCGGCGTGACGGCAGCCAGGATCGTGCCGGGGTCCGCGCCGATCACCGCGGCAACCGGCAAGGGTTCCGGCTTTTTGTCTTTCCATCTTTGATGGTGCTGCGCGCCGCCGCGATGTTTCAGCCAGCGCATCAGTGTCTGGTTTTTCGAGATCTGCTGCATCCGATAGATGCCAAGATTGTAGCCGTCGAGTGCCTCATCGCTCGGCCCTTTGGTGACCACCAGCGGCCAAGTGATCAGCGGCGCGGGCTCCCCCGGCCAACAGGTCTGGATCGGCAGTGCGCCGAGGTCGATGTCATCGCCTGTAAGCACAACGTCTTGGCAGGGCGCGTTACCTTTGGTCGTCGGGCGCATGTCCATCATGGTTTTGGCAAGCGGGAGGAGGTCTTTGGCCTCACCCAGGGATTTGGGCGGCTCGGGCTGGCGAAGGAACGCAAGCACCTCGCCGACCTCGCGCAAGTCCGCGGCGTTGGTGCGCTCCTTACCGTCGGCGGTCACGCCCATGGCAACGCGCCTTACTGTGCCGAAAAGATTGACCAAAACCGGCATATCCGAAGGAGAGCCGTCCGCGCGGGTGACGTTCTCAAAAAGCACCGCCGGGCCACCTTCGGCGAGAAGCCGCGTCTGGATCTCAGTTAGTTCAAGCACCGAGGAGACGGGCTCGGATACGCGCACCAACTCGCCCGCCGCTTCCAGCTTTTCCAAAAATTCCCGCAAGGATTTGTAGGCCATGTGCGCTCCCGGCTGATCGGCTGCCCTTATAGCAGAGATTTTGTGCGGCGTACTTTCATGGCAAGACCCGCCACACAGCAGCATAGCGCACGTCAGTATCTTCGAGCTCGCGTGTGGTTTTGACGGCGTAGGTGGTAAGTTTCTCCATGCCTGACTTGGGCAAGTAGGTCCGTCCGGGGTCTCCCACCAAGACGGTCTTGCCCGCGCCGGCGAGCTTCTTCAGCCAGGCCTCCACTTCTGCCGCGAGGGGGCGCTCGTAACAAATGTCGCCCGCAAGGATGATATCGGCGTCGATCTCTATTTGGCTCACAAGATTCTGGGCGAAAGTCGAGATCGATACATCGTTTGCTTTTGCATTCAACTCCGTTGCCGCACAGGCGAGTGGGTCGATGTCGTTCGCAATTGCACTTGCTGCGCCCGCCTGCATGGCCGCAATGGCGGCGATCCCGCAGCCGCAGGCAAAATCGAGCACGGTCTTGCCCCGCACAAATTCCGGCTGGTCGAGCACATAACGCGCAAGCGCCTGACCGCCCGCCCACGCGAATGCCCAAAAAGGCGGCGGAAGGCCGGTGGCATCAAGCTCCTTTTCGGTGAGTTGCCACAAGGGCACCACCTCGTCTGCGAGGTAAAGCGTGATCTCGGGGACAAGCGGAGCCACGTTTCCCCTCGTGTTTTCGCGCACGAAGTGGGCCGGGTCGGTGATGGAGCTAAGTTTCGTCATTGCCAACAAATTAGGGGAACCGATTTGCGGTCTCAACCCATCGGACCCCAGGTAATCTCAAATGTGCTTGCCGGGACGCAAGCTGTGAGGATTTGTGAGGGACGGATAATGATGCGCACCAACGCGTTTTTGTTGCTGCTCTATGTAGGAGTTTTTGCCGCGCTGGCCGCCGCGCTGTGGGGCGGTGTGACTCTGATTTAGACGGCGATGGCTTCGGGCTTCGATGTAGCGATCTTGAGGACTTCCAGATAATTGGGCTGGATTTCCATGCGCGCGCCATATCCCTTGGTGAGCAGCATCTTGTGCAGCTTGCGCAAATTATACCACGGCACCCACATAAAGAGATGATGCTCCACATGGTAGTTGACCCCATAAGGCGCGATCAGGAGTGCCGTCACCGGGTCGGTCAGCGTGGTGCGCGCATTGCGGAAAACATCATCATTGTCGGGCACCATGGCATGTTCGGCGATATTGCGGATGCGCGTGATCAGCATATTGAACGTTGCCATGGGCAAGAGCCAAAGCACAAAGAACAAGTGCCATTGGCCAATGAGCGAAAGCCCCGCAAGCAAGATCACATTCATCAACATGAAACCGCCAAGACGGGTGCGAAACCATTCCACGCGCTCGGTGATTGGCATTTCTGATTTCCCAAGCGCGTTCAAAAATTGCGCTTTGCGCTGCTTCCAAAACGTCTGACCCGTCAGATCACGGATGATCTTGCGGCGAAGTGAGCCGCGCGTAATAGGAAAGGGCGCTGAAAGGACAAGGTCCGGGTCTTCGTCTTGTTGTGTATGTCGATGGTGCGTGAGGTGATAAGGGCGGTAGCCATCAAGGCTCACGCCGAGTGCATTTCCCGCCGGCCAACCGCCAATGAAGTCGTTCAGCCATTTGGTGCGGCAGAGAATGCCATGGGCCGCGTCATGCATAATGACAGCAAGGCCAAGTTGCCGTCCGCCAACGACTACGACGCCCAAAAGGAACGTCACCGGATTTGGCCAAAAGGCAAAGAGCGCCATGGCCGCAAAGATGATCCCCCAGCAGGAAACGATGCTCCACAGGCCCAAAAGGTCAGAGCGCTTGCGCACCAGTGCAAGTTCTTCAGGGGTCAGTATGCCTTTGGCTTCCTTGAGCATGGGCGGGAGTATAGCAAATGCGTTGCATACAATAAAATGCCGAGCATTACCGCAGGGGAACGTTAGTCCAGCGCGTAAACCCACTTCGCCGTGCCCTGAAACATGGCGTCTTTCTCAGCCTCAGAATATGGCGCGGCGATTTTCTTAAACGCGTTCCAGAGCACCGGGTAAGAAATTGATTGCCGGTCCATGGGGAAGTTGCTTTCGAACATGCAGCGCTCCGGTCCAAAGCAGTCGATGGCGTGAGTGTACCACTCGCGCTGCGCTTCAACGAATTCATCCGAAGTGGCAGGGCGGCTTTGCTTGTCCCAACCAAAGCCGTTGATGGCCATTGCCATGCCGCCGATCTTGGCGTGGACGTTTGGGCACTTGGCCAGATCGGCGATGTGCATTTTCCACTCATCGAAATAATCATCGTGGCGGCCTTCGTAAGGACCAATGCCCAAGGGCCCGCCGAAGTGATCGAGGATGATTGTCGTATCGGGTGCTGCGCGCGCGGCAGCGGTCACGTCTGGGATCTGCACATTGTAGACCCAGAAATCGAAAGTGAGCCCGCGCTTGCCCAAATGCATGAGCCCTTCAAGGAACGCGGGCTGGGTGTAGAGATCGGGGATGCTTTGCCGTTTTGAATGCGGGTCCTCAATGAGAGGATCATAGGGCGCACGATGGCGAATGCCGCGAAACCTCCCGCCCGCGGCTCCTTTGTGAGCATCAAGCGTTTCGTCAAGTTTTTCATCGCGCAAATCTGCCGCCGCAATGATGACAGCGATTTGTGATTTCTCAGGTTCCGTTGCCGCTTCGTCAGTGATGGCTTTGACAAATTCAGTTTCGCCAACACTGCGCAGATGTTCCGGGCCATCCTTTCGGTATTCGGCGCCGCATTCCATAAACATGGTGGCCTGGATGTTGTGGCCGCTCCCGGTATCGGACCAAAGCTGCTCAAGGAGATAAGGTTTCTTGGGATGCCGCCAAAGATGATGATGCGGGTCAATGATTGGCCGATCCGCATCGATGATGGGCTCGCTCACTTGTGCAAGCCAAGCGTTCAGATCTTCAATTGTATCTGCAACCGGCACGGCTTACGCGCCATAGAAGTGCAGGATCAGATAGACGCCGAGCCATGCAAAACAGATGAGCTGCACAAGGAATGCCGCAAAGCGAAAATTCACGGCCATGGTGGACCCCGATGAGAGGTGGACCAGCGACTGAACGATCCGGGCAATAACCACGACAACGCAAAGGATTGCGAAGACCCCAGTGGTCACACCGCTTGTCACGCCGGCCAGCACGAGTGCCCCAAAGATTGGCAAGTTTTCAAGGGCGTTGGACTGCGCGCGATTTGCACGCCAATAGGCGTCTGAGCCGTGCTGCTGTCCACTTGGAAACGCGTTCGATGCGGTCTTGCCCGTCATAACTTTGCGGACGCGCCAAAAGACAACAATGAACGACAAAAGCACGGCCCAAAGTGCAAACCAGACAAGAGCAACAAGTGGTGCAGACATGGATTGGATCCCTTCTTTCCTAAGGAATGGCGCCGAGGAACCACGCAAGAAACAAGATGGCACCCGCATCCCGATTCGATTTGAACACGAATAAGCATAGCACGGGTTTGTCGATGTCGACGCGCCGGACCTGCCAAGCAAGGTGCAGAGCAAAGAAGAAAAGAAAGACGTAGAAAATCCAATCAGTCGCCACGAGATAACCCGCAACAGCGAACAGGGTGATGGCGAGCGCGTAGGTCACCGTCAAAAACGGTTTTGATTTTTTGCCAAGGGCGCGCGCTGATGATTTGACGCCGATGAGCGCGTCATCTTCCTTGTCCTGATGGGCGTAGATCGTGTCGTACGCGAGCGTCCACAAAAACGCACCGGCGTAAAGCGCGATCGGCGCGGGCCCGAGCGAGCCGTGGATAACCGCCCAGCCCATGAGCGCGCCCCAGTTGAACGTGAGCCCCAAGAATGCTTGCGGCCACCACACCCACCGCTTCATAAAAGGATAGAGCGCAATAAAGCCGAGCGATGCCACACCCAGCACGATTGCGAACTCGTTAAATTGGATAAGGATCAGGAAGCCGACCAGAAGCTGCGCGATTAGAAACGCGATCGCTTGCCAGAGCTTCACTTGCCCCGAAGGCAGGGGCCGTCTTGCGGTGCGATCCACTTTGGCATCGATATCGCGGTCAACGATGTCGTTATAGGTGCAGCCGGCGCCGCGCATCACATAGGCGCCCACCACAAACAAAAGGAAGATGCCGAGAAGCGAAAGGAAAGACCCTTCGTGCGCGGGCGAGGCCATAGCAAGCGACCACCAACACGGCCACAAAAGAAGCCAAACGCCTATGGGCCGGTCGGCGCGCATAAGCTTTAGATAAGGCCGGGCAAATACCGGCGCGGAGCGGTCCACCCAATTGGTGGCGCGGGCGTCCTTGATCACCTTGGAGCGAGTGGATTTTGCCTCTGGGGGCATGACTTGCCTTCTCGATTTGTGTACGCAGGAGCTTAGAACGCGAGGAACCGGCGTGGCAGGTGACAAGAAGAAAGTATTAGAGGCGGAGACCTTCGACTTCAAGGAGACGAAGGACGGACGCGTTATGCTGTATCACCAGGGTCGTCTCATTGAAACGCTCACGGGCCGCGACGCCGAGAAGTTCCTAAAGCGGGCTTCGAGCGTTGATCATCGCGGGCTCCAGCTGCTCATGGCGAAGGCGACTAAAAACTTCAAACGCGGCAATGAACGCTCGAGTAAAAAATGACGGCTGACGCGGAAAATCCTGCCTGCGCGACGGGAAAAATAAGGCTCTTTGTTGCGTCACCCTTGCAAGTAGACGCGGAGCTTGCGCTTACGCGGGAGCAGAGCCACTATCTGGTAAACGTCATGCGTCAAACCGAAGGGGGACGGGTTCTCCTGTTCAACGGACGCAATGGCGAATGGCAAGCGGAAGTTGTGAAAGCCAGAAAGAAAGCTTGCGTTTTAAAGATCAACACCCAAACGAGAGCACAAGACTATCCCCCTGATCTGGAATTGTGGTTTGCACCGGTAAAGCGCGCGGCCACCGATTCGATTGCGCAAAAGGCAACAGAGCTCGGGGTCGCGGCCATACGGCCCGTGATGACACGACGAACAAACACAGCGCGCGTGCGGGATGATCGGTTGAAGTCCACGGTGATCGAAGCGGCCGAACAATGCGGCCGTCTAACGGTTCCGGATATTCTTGAGGCGGATGATCTTTCAGGCGCGCTTGCGGGGCTCGGCGACAAGCATCTTATGTTTTGTGATGAAAGCGGTATGGCGCCCCCCGCACGCGAGGCACTGGCCCAACAAGACACAGGCGCCTGGGTGGTGCTAATCGGACCCGAAGGCGGCTTTGATGCGGAGGAACGCGCCATGCTCGCCGCGCAGGACAGGGTTGTGGGCGTCTCGCTCGGCCCTCGTATTATGCGCGCCGATACCGCCGCCATTGCAGCGCTGACGCTATGGCAGTCCACGCTAGGGGATTGGTAGGCTGGGGCTCGCCACGGGGAATTGACCAGATTACGGCTTGCCCATGGGACCCTGGCTGGTTAAATGGGCAATACAGGTGCGCCGCGATGCACATACTTCGCCGCCGCTCATGTACCAAAGGATTTGCCGGATATGTCCATCCCTCAAAAAGGCGGCGGCCCAATTGAATCCTACGACGATCTCGTAGGGTTTCTGAGCCAAGGCGAAAAGCCTCCGAGCGAGTGGCGCATCGGCACGGAACACGAAAAATTTGGCTATGTGGTCGATGGCAATCGCCCGCTCCCCTATGACGGACCCACATCGGTCCACGCCATGCTCGACGGCATGAAGCGGTTCGGATGGGAAGGGGTGTACGAAGGTGAGCATATAATTGGCCTTTCAAAAGACGGTGCGTCGGTCAGCTTAGAGCCGGGCGGCCAGTTCGAGCTTTCGGGTGCGCCGCTAGATGATCTTCATCAGACCTGTGACGAAGTACACTTGCACCTTGAACAAGTGCGAGAAGTAGCCGACGAGATTGGCGTCGGCATGATGGGCCTTGGCGCCTCGCCGAAATGGTCGCGCGAAGAAACGCCCATAATGCCGAAAGGCCGCTACGGCATCATGATGGAGTACATGAAGAAGAAGGGCTCCATGGGGCTCGACATGATGTTCCGCACCTGCACCATTCAGGTCAATCTCGACTTTGAAAACGAAGCGGACATGGCGCAAAAAATGCGCGTCGCCCTAGCGCTGCAACCCATTGCAACGGCGCTCTTCGCAAACTCACCGTTTCTCGATGGCAAGCCCAATGGGTTCCTTTCCTATCGCGCGCATGTTTGGACGGATACGGACCCTGACCGAACAGGCCTTTTGCCATTCGTATTTGAAGACGGGTTCGGCTATGAGCGCTGGGTCGATTACGCTCTCGATGTGCCTATGTACTTCGTTTATCGCGATGGAAATTACATCGATGTATCGGGTCTTTCGTTTCGGGATTTCCTGGAAGGAAAGCTTGAGCCCTTGCCGGGCGAAAAACCAACGCTTTCCGATTGGGCCGATCACCTGACCACGATCTTCCCTGAAGCCCGCGTTAAAAGCTTTATTGAAATGCGCGGTGCTGACGGTGGCCCCTGGGACAAGATCTGCGGGCTGCCCGCGTTTTGGGTGGGCCTTTGCTATCACCGGCCTTCGCTCGATGCGGCATGGCAGATTGCAAAAGATTGGACCATCGAAGAACGTGAGGTGCTGCGCCGCGATGTAGCAAAGCTTGGCCTCAAAGCAAAAATTGGCGGGCGGACAGTTCAGGATATTGCGCGCGAGATTTTGGACCTGTCGTGGGCCGGCCTCGCCGCACGAGGTCGCGCGGACAAAAGCGCGGATGAAACCAGCTTTCTTTTGCCGCTTAGAACAATTGTCGAAAGTGGCCTTACGCCCGCCGACGTACTGCTTGAGAAGTTCCACGGCGAATGGGGCGGCTCCATCGAGCCCATATTTGAAGAGCGTGCCTTCTTCTAAGCATTTACGGCGCCCGCCGCTTGGCCGATACTCGCCGCTCGGCGCCCTTATCTAAATGCAATGGAGACGCGTGATGTCGGCCACACCGAAGAACCTCGTGCGCACAGGTGAGCTTAATTGGGACGATGGCCATCATTTGCGCCACCCCATGCAAGAAAATGCCGAGGTCTTCTGGGTCAGCCTCAGCGATCGTGCGAGCATGACGCGCGCGCACCTAAATGTTGCGCGCATCCCGCCGGGCAAATCCGCATTTCCGCTGCATAGCCACGCCATTCAAGAAGAATTTGTGTTCATTCTGTCTGGTGCTGGCGTCGCCCGCATTGCGGACAAAGAATTTGAAGTGGGCGCAGGTGATTATCTCGGCTATCCCACGGACGGGACGCCGCATGACATTCGCAACACGGGCGAGGAAGATATGATCTGCCTTATGGGCGGCGAGCGGTCGGTGACCGAAGTGGCTACATTTCCTGAACTTGGAAAAGTTGCCGTTCAGGGCCAGGGCGGCATGACATTTCATGACATCAAAGATGGCGAGCGGCGCCCCTTTAGTGATTGGCTTGTGAAAGATTGAACGTCGCACTCCTCAATGACCGATATTCCCGATACTGAAACAGCCGCGGCCTCCACACCTCCAGCTGAGGTTGAGGTGGATGAAACACTCGTAAGACGGCTGCTTGAATCCCAGCAACCTGAATTAGCGGCGCTTTCTCTTGAACTCGTGGCAGAGGGTTGGGACAATTTCACCTTTCGTTTGGGTACGGTCTATGCTGTGCGCCTGCCGCGGCGCGAGGTCGGCGCTATGCTTATTGAGCGCGAGCAGAAATGGCTCGCAAAACTAGCGCCGAAGTTGCCTCTACCAACGCCGGTTCCCAAATATGCTGGCGCGCCGGGAGAGGGGTTCCCGTGGGCGTGGAGCGTACTTCCCTGGCTCGAGGGCGAAGCTGCTGATCTTGCCGAGCCAAGTGCGGATCAAGCTGCCCCACTTGTTGCGTTCTTGCGGGCGCTGCACATGAAAGCCCCACAGGATGCACCGCCAAACCCGGTGCGCGGCATTCCGCTTGTTGAGCGCGCGAAAGGCGTGGAAGAACGTCTCAAACGTCTCGAACAATGGACCGATTTAGACACAACGCGCATTTGGCCCATGTGGCGTGAAGCGCTTGCGGCGCCGATCTCCGAAGACAATGTTTGGCTGCATGGCGATTTGCATGCGCGCAATGTGTTGGTGGCGGGCGGCGCCATCAGCGGCATCATCGATTGGGGGGATATGACCTCAGGCGATCCTGCCACAGACCTTGCCAGTATTTGGATGTTGCTTGGTGATAAAGCCGCGCGCGAGCACGCAATCTCAGCCTATGACACGGACGATGCCACCTGGGCGCGAGCAAAGGGCTGGGCAATCCTCTTTGCGGCCATATTGCTCGATACAGGACTAGCGGATACGCCGCGCCACGCGGTAATGGGCGAGCGTACGTTTGCGCGATTGCTTGCTGATACTTAAGCGGCGGTTCCGCCGACCGTCAGCCCACCAATCAATAGAGTTGGCTGCCCCACACCCACGGGCACACCTTGGCCATCCTTGCCGCAGGTGCCAATGCCAGTGTCCATTTTGAGATCGTTACCGATCATTTTAATCTGCTGAAGCGCGTCGGCGCCTGACCCGATTAGCGTCGCGCCTTTAACCGGCGCGCCGATTTTGCCGTCTTCGATCATATAACCTTCGGTACAGCTGAAAACGAACTTGCCATTGGTGATGTCCACCTGACCGCCGCCGAAGTTGACCATATAGACGCCCTTTTTGACGGAACTGATTATTTCCGCCGGGTCCCTATCGCCCGCGCGCATGAAGGTATTGGTCATGCGCGGCATGGGCGCATAGGCAAAGGACTGACGGCGACCATTGCCCGTGGGCTCAACCCCCATCAGGCGCGCGTTGAGCCGGTCTTGCATGTAGCCTTTGAGGATCCCGTCTTCGATGAGCACGGTTTCACTGGTCGGCGTGCCTTCGTCATCCACCGAAAGCGATCCGCGGCGGCCTTCAATGGTACCATCGTCAATCACGGTAACGCCCGGCGAGGCAACCCGCTCGCCCAAGAGCCCTGAGAAAACCGATGTTTTCTTGCGATTAAAATCGCCTTCAAGGCCGTGGCCTACCGCTTCGTGCAGCATCACGCCCGGCCAACCGGGCCCAAGTACCACGTCCATCACGCCGGCGGGTGCGTCAATCGACTCGAGATTAACAAGCGCTTGGCGGAGCGCGTCGTCCACTTGCGCTTGCCAATGGCCAGGCTCGAGATAGACCTCATACCCAGCGCGGCCGCCCGAACCATTGTGACCGGTTTCTTGGCGATCACCATCACCTGCCACCACCGATACGTCGAGGCGGACGAGAGGGCGAACGTCGCGTACCGCTTCGCCGCCTGCGCGGATGATCTCAACCGCCTGCCATTCGCCGGACAAGGACGCAGAAACCTGGCGCACTCGGCTATCTAGCCCGCGCGCATAAGCGTCGATGTCTTCCATCAGCTTTACTTTGGCTTCAAAGCCCACGCCCTGAAGCGGGCTTTCATCCGTATAAAGATGGCGGTTGGTTTTTGCGGGTGCACTGGCCCACGTGCCCGTGTGACCTGACTTCACCGCACCGACAGCGTCGCTCGCTCGCTTGAGGGCATCTTCAGAAAGTTCCGACGAATGCGCAAACCCAGTGGCCTCGCCCGCGACAGTTCGGAGGCCGAAGCCTTGCGCGGTATCAAAGCTCGCGTTTTTGAGGCGGCCATCGTCGAACACAAAACTCTCGCTTTGAGCGTATTCGAGGTACAGCTCGCCGTCCTCGGCGCCTGCGAACGCATCATCAAGTTGAGTTTCGACCCGGGCCCGGTCCATGCCGGTTCGGGTGAAAAAGAGATCGTCGGTTTTATCTGCCATCTGTCCAGTCGATTCCAAAAACTGTGAGGCACCCAAAAACCACGGCCGCACCCGATTCGCAAAGGCCAAATTGGGGTTCGCAATGAGGGTGTTCTGGCTCGGCTATGCCGGTGAGGCTTTTAATCGATTGCGGCGTGAATACGCAGAGCTGGGCTGGGAGGGTCAAAAATCAAGGAATCCGGGGGCTGAAAGCCCCTTTCGTCGGTTGACGGGAGAGAAATCCTGCGTCAATACGTCCGTGGCCGGGCGCCACGGCCTAGTTTAATTCTACCGCGCGCTGGGGGAGGGCGGAATCGCTGCCTTTCTCCTCTTTTCTTCAAGGAGGATGCAGGTGAGCCTCTCGCGGACACTCAAGCAATTATTTCTCATTGGTCTCATCGGCCTGGTCACCACCGGCGCGGCTTTCGCCGCTGGGCCCGAGCCGTGGCAGATCGACTTTCAGCCCGCGGTAACGCCCGTGATGCAGGAGATCAACTCCTTCCACACTTTGCTGCTTTGGATCATCACCGCAATTGCGGGTTTCGTCCTGCTTTTGATGATTTTTGTATTTCTGCGCTTTAACAGCCGCGTTAATCCCGAGCCGCAGAAATTCTCGCACAATACTTTGTTGGAAGTTGTCTGGACCGCGGTTCCGGTATTGATCCTGGTGCTAATCGCCATTCCATCCATGCGGCTTTTGTTTCTTCAAGAAGTCACTCCCGAAGCTGACTTCACGATCAAGACGACGGGCTATCAGTGGTATTGGGGGTACGAGTATCCCGACCACGGCATCGGCGAGTTTTTCTCAAATATGGTGCCCGAGGAAGATCTGGCAGAAGGTGAGCCGCGCCTGCTTGCGACCGACAACGATGTTGTCGTGCCCGTGGGCGCGACCGTGCGCGTTCTCGTGACCGCGGGCGATGTCATCCACAACTGGGCCATGCCGTCCTTTGGCATCAAGATGGACGCAGTGCCCGGCCGCATCAACGAGACATGGTTCCGCGTTCTTGAAGAAGGCACCTACTACGGTCAGTGTTCCGAGCTTTGCGGGCAGCGCCACGCCTTTATGCCCATCGAAGTGCACGTCGTGAGCCAGTCGGAATTTGACACCTGGGTAAGCGAACAAGGCGGTGCGCCGTTAGCGCAGATTGAATCAGAGCCGGTCGACGTCGCCGAAGCGGCGCAGAATTAAGGTTTGAGGGGAATATCATGACGGACGCAACTGCAGACACCCTGGACCACGCCGAAGATCACGGTGCGCCCAAGGGAATGGGCCGTTGGCTCTTTTCCACAAACCACAAAGACATCGGCACGCTCTATTTCACCATCGCCATCATCGGTGCCATCGTGGGTAGCGCCATGTCGATGCTCATGCGTTGGGAGCTCGCGATGCCGGGCGACGGCATTCTTGGCGGCGATTATCACCTCTATAACGTGCTGGTCACAGGCCACGGCCTTTTGATGGTGTTCTTCTTTGTTATGCCAGCCATCATCGGCGGTTTTGGGAACTGGTTCGTGCCGCTTATGATCGGTGCGCCGGATATGGCCTTCCCGCGCATGAACAATATCTCGTTCTGGCTTATGCCGGCCGCGCTTACGCTTCTTGTGATCTCGCTCTTTGTTCCGGGCTCTGCTGGCGGCAATGGCTTTGGCGGGGGTTGGACAGCGTATCCACCATTATCATCGAGTATTGGTCACCCAGGGCCATCAATGGATTTCGCCATTCTCTCGCTTCACTTAGCGGGGGCAAGTTCGATCTTGGGTGCGATCAACTTCATCACGACCATATTCAACATGCGCGCGCCGGGCATGACGATGCACAAGATGCCACTCTTTGTCTGGTCGATCCTTGTGACGGCATTCCTGTTGCTGCTCTCGCTGCCGGTTCTTGCAGGCGCAATTACGATGTTGCTGACCGACCGCAATTTCGGGACAACGTTTTTTGATCCTGCGGGTGGCGGCGATCCGCTTCTGTTCCAGCACCTCTTCTGGTTCTTTGGCCATCCCGAGGTGTACATCATGATCCTGCCGGGCTTTGGCATCATCAGCCAGATCGTTTCAAAATTTTCGCGCAAGCCGATCTTTGGGTATCTCGGCATGGCCTATGCCATGGTCGCGATTGGTTTCATCGGATTCATCGTGTGGGCGCACCACATGTACACCGTGGGAATGAGCCTCGATCTCAAGGTCTACTTCGTTCTCGCGACAATGGTAATCGCGGTACCCACGGGCATCAAAATCTTTTCATGGATCGCGACCATGTGGGGCGGTTCGCTTGAGTTCAAAACGCCCATGGTCTGGGCGCTTGGCGTGATCGCGCTCTTTACGGTTGGCGGCGTGACCGGCGTTGTGCTCGCCAATGCGGGTGTCGATCAATCACTGCATGACACCTACTATGTGGTGGCGCACTTCCACTATGTGCTTTCCATGGGTGCGATGTTCTCGATCTTCGCAGGCTGGTATTACTGGTTCCCCAAAATGACCGGCTATCTGTACCGCGAATGGATGGGTCAGGTTCACTTCTGGGTTACGTTCATTGGCGTGAACGTCATCTTCTTCCCGCAGCACTTCCTGGGTCTTGCGGGCATGCCGCGGCGGTATGCTGACTATCCGGACGCCTTCGCGGGGTGGAACTATGTCTCCTCGATCGGCGCGGTTATTACAGGCTTAGGCGCAATCTTCTTCTTTGTGACGTTTGCAGAAGCCTTCTTGGCCAAGCGCAAGGCAGGGGCAAATCCCTGGGGCGGTGAAGCGGGTACATTGGAATGGACCCAATCATCACCGCCGCCGTTCCACACCTATAGTGAGCTGCCGGTGGTCCGGTAAGTGGGAGACGCGCTTTGACCGACCTCTCGGTCCATCATCCAACATCCCAGAGCCCCGGCGACACCGCTGGGGCTTCTGGCGCTTTGGCAAGCTGGCGGGACTATGTGGAGCTCCTAAAGCCGCGCGTCATGTCGCTGGTCATTTTTACCGGCCTTGTGGGAATGGTGCTGGCGCCGGGGGCAGTTCATCCGGTGTTGGGCGCCGTGGCGCTTTTGGCGATTGCAGTCGGCGCAGGCGCGGCCGGGTGCCTCAATATGTGGTACGATGCCGACATCGACGCAATTATGATCCGCACACGGAAGCGGCCGATTCCGCGCGGCAGCATCAGCCGAGAGGACGCACTCTTCTTTGGCGCTATTCTCTCGTTCGCTTCAGTGCTCACCATGTGGCTTGCGGTGGGGATCGTGCCTGCGCTGTTGCTGGCCTTCACCATTGGGTTTTATCTCTTCATCTACACCATGGGCCTAAAGCGCCGCACGCCTCAGAACATTGTGATTGGCGGTGCCGCGGGTGCACTACCGCCCGTAATCGGCTGGGCCACGGTCACAGGTTCAGTATCGCTTGAGCCGCTTGTGCTTTTCCTGATTATTTTCATGTGGACGCCGCCCCACTTCTGGGCGCTCGCGCTTTATCGCAATGGTGATTATGAGAAAGCGGGCGTGCCCATGATGCCCGTCGTGGCGGGCAAGCAATCAACCCGCGCGCAAATCTTGGCATATGCGGTTTTGCTGGCCCCGGTCACACTGTTGCCGACGCTCATGGGTTACGCGGGGCTGGCCTATGCAGCGATTGCGGCCCTTGCGAGCGCCGTCTTTGTGGGCCTCGCCGCTGAGGTTTGGTTTTTGGGTCGCGCAGCCGGTGACAATGAGCAAGCTGAAATACGCGCTGATCGCGCGGCGCGGCGGCTGTTTGCCTATTCGATTTTCTATCTCTTTATTTTGTTCTTCGCGCTCTTGGCCGAATGGGTTGTGGGATCGCTTCTATGACCGTCGATCAGAACAACGTATCCACCAAAGATATCGAACAGCGCCGCAGGAGCCGCAATCTCGCCATCGGGCTTTCACTTGCGGCTTTTGTGGTTCTGATCTTCGTCATCACCATCGTGCGTCTTGGGCCTGGTGTCCTTGACAGGCCCATGTGAGGGGCGGGCGGTGAGCGAGATAAACCAAATCAATCGCCGAAACACGCGCGTGCTTGTCATGTGCCTTGGGGCACTTGTTTTCATGACGGGCCTCACGGCGGCGTCGGTGCCGCTCTACCGGCTGTTTTGCCAGGTAACGGGATTTGGCGGCACGACGCAGACGGCAAGTGGTGCGCCAGAGGTAATCCTCGACCGTGAAGTGACCATCCGCTTCGATACCAATATCAACGGCGCGCTTGCGTGGGAATTTGAGGCCGAAGAGCTCAGCCAAACTGTGCACATCGGCGAGGTAGGGCTTGCCTTCTTCACGGCAACTAATCTCTCGCGGCAACCAACCACAGGCGTAGCGACCTTCAATGTAACGCCGCTGGATGCGGGGCTTTATTTTAGCAAGATCCAATGTTTCTGCTTTAATGAGCAGACGCTCGAGCCCGGTGAAACCGCGCTGATGCCGGTCTACTACTATGTGGATCCTGATATCGCCGATGAGCGGACGCTCGATGACGTCACCACAATCACGCTCTCCTACACATTCTTTGAAGCTCAACCATCGCAGGCCAGCATTGATGTGGCCCGCGACGATTGGGACGTTGCAATAGGTACGAATTTGGGGCACACGGAGCCTCAATCAGAAGGGGATAGGGTCGCCCGTCCGTGAGAGCACCCATGACAAAAAAGAGGTTCCGCCATGGCCGGCGCGCACGCTCAACAACATGACTACCACCTCGTAAACCCCAGCGCTTGGCCGCTTGTGGGTTCGATCGGCGGCTTTGCTATGGCATTTGGCCTTATCAATTGGCTGCATGGCATCGTGCTTGGCGGTGGACCTTCGATTTTCATGATCGGCCTGGCCATCGTGCTTTATACGATGCTGGGTTGGTGGCGTGACGTCATCAAGGAAGCGAACCAGGGCCATCACACACCAGTGGTGCAGATCCACTATCGCTACGGCATGCTCTTGTTCATTGCCTCGGAAGTCATGTTCTTCGTGGCATGGTTCTGGGCGTTCTTCGGCGCCGCGCTATACCCCGAAGCGGGCGGTGCGGCGTACATGCTTGCAGGCGGCGAAGCGCTCCTCGGAGATGTGGCGCTTAATGCTGACTACCTCGAAGGCGTCGTCATGGAAAAAGGCCAAGTTGCCCGAAACTACTTCACGGGCGCGCAATGGCCGCCAGCCAGCATCGAAGTGCTCAATCCCTGGCACTATCCGCTTTACAACACAGTAATCCTTTTGACTTCTGGCACGACCGTGACGTGGGCACACCACGCGCTTATCCATGGCGATCGTCAGGGATTGAAGTGGGGTCTTATACTGACGGTCGTTCTCGGCCTTCTGTTCACATCGGTGCAGGTTTACGAATACGCAACGGCGCCGTTTGATTTTGCCGGGAACATCTATGGTGCGACGTTCTTCATGGCGACTGGGTTCCACGGCTTCCACGTCATCATCGGTACGATCTTCCTGATCGTTTGCCTGTTGCGTGCCATGGGTGGTGGCTTCACCCCGAAGCAGCATTTTGGTTTCGAGGCCGCAGCCTGGTACTGGCACTTTGTTGATGTGGTGTGGCTGTTCCTATTCGCTTCGATCTACATTTGGGGATCGAGCGGCGGCACCATCGCGCACTAGGGCGCCGGGCTAAACCATTGACTGTGACGCGTTCTCTTTCCCCGCAAGCAGCGGCGTTCAAAGGCCGCTGCCCCAAATGTGGGGAAGGGCGTCTTTATTCCGGCTACCTCAAGCTCGCACCGCAGTGCGAGAAATGCGGTCTGGATCTTGGGGCGCTTGAACAGGCCGATGGCCCGGCTGTGTTCGTCATGTTCATCATCGGGTTTCTTGTAGTGATCCCAATGCTCGTGGTGGAGCTCGCCTTTCAGCCGGCTTATTGGGTGCACGCGGCGCTGTGGTTGCCCTGGACTGTTATTCTGGCGCTTGCTTTCCTGCGGCCGATTAAATCTTGGATGGTGGCCCAACAATATGTGCACAATGCCGCTGAAGCCCATTTTGACGACTGATCTATGATTTTTTTCAGACCCTATCCGGTCATGACTATTGCTGCCGTGGCGGCGCTCATTGTTTTGGTACTGCTTGGCAATTGGCAAATGAAGCGGCTTGCCTGGAAAACGAATCTGATCGCCCAAGCCGAAGCGTCAATGAGCGCGGCGCCCATTCCTTTTGATGAAGTGATTTCGCGCAGCACTGAAACCCCGGCTAACGGTGAGTACATACAGGTTCATTTGCGCGGCCATTTTGATCACTCTCGGGAGATGCACGTCTTCGGCCAAGCGCTCGATGGCATGCCGGGCTACTACATCTACACGCCGCTACTGCGCGAGGGGATGGAGCCCGTGATCGTTAATCGCGGATTTGTGCCGCCTGCGCTCAGGGATCCGGTCCTGCGCCATGAAGGTCAGGTATTGGGAGATATCCAAGTCGTGGGTCTTATCCGCCACTCGCGCACGGCCCGCCCCTTCCAGCCGAGAAACGACCCGAACTCCGGCGATTGGTTCGTTGCAAACCTTGATGAGATGGCGGCGGCCGCGCCCCTGCTCAATGTGGCGCCGGTTTTTGTGGATGCGGGCAGCGCACCCAACCCTGGCGGCTGGCCCCTGGGCGGGCAAACGAGGCTCCAGTTTCGCAACTCCCACTTGGGTTATGCGCTCACGTGGTACGGGCTGGCGGCGGCTCTTTTTGCGGTCTACATTGCCGTCCACATTGGCAGCGGACGATTGGCCATAAGGCGGAGCAATACATGAACACCAGAAGTAATAGTGCGTATACGGAACTCGAAGGGCGGGCGAAGCGCGTTGCTGCGCTGGGCGATGGCCTTAGCATCCTTATGTGGGATCAGGAAGTTATGATGCCCGACGGCGCGAACGCCGGGCGGGCCCTTCAAATGGCAACGCTTGCGAAACTCATCCACGATCTCGAAACCGAACCCGAATGGGCGGCGCTTCTTGATGCGGCGGAAGGCGAGCCGCTGGATGAATGGCAGCAGGCCAACATTCGGGAATTGCGCCATCAATTCGCGCACGCAACTTCGTTGCCTTCGCATCTTGTGGAACCCATGCAGCATGCACGAGCGGAGTGCGCCCATACCTGGCGCAAGGCGCGACACGCCAATGATTGGGATGCGGTCGAGCCCAAGCTAGAAAAGCTGCTCGAATTTGCTCGCGAGGCGGCGAAGGCAAAATCCGATGGATTGGGATTGCCACTCTATGATGCGCTCTTGGACGAATACGACCCCGGGCGTGCCTCAAAACAGATCGATACGCTTTTTGGGGAGCTCGCGCGCGAACTTCCGCCGCTACTGGAGGAAACCGTTGCGCGACAAGCCGCGCAGCCCGCTATCGTTCACTTGGATGGCGATTTTTCGACGGAACGACAGCGTCGTCTCGGCGAAGAGGTGATGCGCGTTCTCCTGTTTGATTTTCATCAGGGCCGTTTTGACGTAAGCGCACACCCTTTCTCGGGCGGTGCCACTGGTGATCGGCGGATCACCACACGCTATGATGAGAGTGACTTTACCAAAGCGCTGATGGGCACGGTGCATGAAACCGGCCACGCGCAGTATGAGTCCGGTCTCCCGCAAGATTGGGCGTACCAACCCGTGGGGCGGTCGCGGGGCATGACTCTGCATGAAAGCCAATCGCTGCTCTTTGAAATGCAGGCAGGGCGAAGCAGTGAGTTCATTGAATTCTTGGCGCCGCTGGCCCGCGCTGAACTTGCCGGAGAAGGCGATGGGTGGAGCACTGAGAACTTGATCCGTATCTATCAGCGGGTAGAGCGCAGCTTGATCCGTGTTGACGCGGACGAAGTGACATACCCGTTGCACGTCATGCTGCGGTATCGGATTGAAAAGGCACTTATTGAAGGTGATCTTGAGGTAAGCGATTTGCCTGCTGCATGGAACGCTGCCATGGAAGATCTAATCGGTATTGTGCCGCCGAGCGATACAGACGGCGTTATGCAAGACGTCCATTGGTATGAAGGAATTTTTGGTTATTTCCCCACTTACACGCTTGGCGCCATGACGGCAGCGCAAATTTTTGCTGCGCTAAAACGCGATATACCCAATGTGCTTGAAATGATTGGGCGGGGCGATTGGACGCCGCTGATCGGTTGGCTAAGGGAGAACGTGCACGGCCAAGGGTGCCGGTTTACGCCCGACGGTCTCATCGAAAGTGCCACCGGCGCGCCATTGAGTGCACAACCTTTCTTGAGCCATCTCCGATCCCGCTACTTGCCCGAAGCGGCGTAAAGGCGCGCGGGCCGTGAACTATATCTCCACACGCGGCGCCGGTCCGGTCTCATTTGACGAAGCGCTTTTGTCGGGCCTCGCGCCGGATGGCGGGCTCTATATGCCCGAAGCCTGGCTGGGGTTGCCTCAGGATTGGCAAGCCTCGAAAGCGGTACCGTTTCAAGATTTTGCTTTCATGGCGGCCAAGGCGTTCGCCGGCGATTGCTTTACCGACACTGAATTGAAAGCTGCTATCGATCGTGCGTATGGAGGGTTTGATCACCCGGAGATAGCGCCCCTACGCGAACTTGAGCCCGGCCTTTTCCTTCTCGAATTGTTTCACGGGCCAACATTGGCGTTCAAAGACTTTGCCATGCAGGTGCTGGCACAGCTATTCGATCTTGCGCTTGAGAAATGTGGGCAGCGGCGCACCATCGTCGTAGCTACAAGTGGAGACACCGGCGGCGCGGCCGTCGAGGCCTTTGCCGGGCGCGCAAATGTGGATCTGTTTGTTCTTCATCCCGATGGCCGCATATCCGACGCGCAGCGGCGGCAAATGACAAGCGTTGACGTGCCGAACGTTCACAACGTCGCTGTGGAAGGAACGTTCGATGATTGTCAGCGTATCTTGAAATTGCTTTTTGCGGACGAGGCATTTCGCAACGAGATTGCTTTGGGTGCTGTGAATTCCATCAACTGGGCGCGCATCATGGCGCAGACGTCCTATTACTTATCAGTCATGGTGCGGCTGGGTGCCCCCGCGGCATTCTCTGTGCCGACCGGAAATTTCGGCGATATCTTCGCAGGGTACGTGGCGCAGAAAATGGGCGCAGAGTTGGGGCCAATGGTGATCGCCACCAATTCAAATGACATCTTGGACCGAACGCTTGTCACGGGCACTTATAAAGTCGAGAGCGCATCCCCCACATTGTCGCCGGCAATGGATATTCAGATCGCATCAAACTTTGAAAGACTATTGTTTGAGCTTATGGATCGGGATGCGGACGCGCTGAACGCCGCAATGGCTGAGTTTGCGGCATCTGGGGAGCTTCAAATTCCACCAGCCGCACTCACCGCCATGCGCGAGCTGTTTAAGAGCCGAAGCATCAGCGATGAGGAGATCCTCGCGGAAATTCGCTTCGCTTATGAAGCCTACGGAGTTTTGATCGACCCCCATACGGCAGTGGGGCTAAAAGCGGCACGGGAAGAACTGCCGGCGGGCAAGGGCCCACGCGTGGTTCTTGCGACCGCGCATCCAGCTAAGTTTTCAGAAACAGTAGAAAAGGCCACAAGAAAATTGCCAGAGGTCCCGGCGCGCTTAGCGGCCCGCATGGAAGCGCCCGAGCGGTTCGACCGGCTACCCCCTGACGAGGGCGCGATCATGGCCTATGTTCGCGCACGCATTTGACCACGAAAGATCGGAGACCCTCATTTGACACCTGACGTTACAACTCTGCCTTCGGGCCTTCGTGTTGCCAGCATCAGCATGCCGCACCTCCACAGCGTCTCATTTGGTGTGAGCATTGAGGCGGGTGCGGTGAACGAGCCCGCGCGCCTCAATGGTCTTGCGCATCTGTTGGAGCACATGGTGTTTAAAGGAACCGAACGTAGATCAGCACGGGCGATTGCCGAAGAGGTTGAAGCGGTGGGTGCCGATCTCAATGCATTTACCGGCCGAATGATGACGAGCTACCACATGCGCGCGCTATCTGAGCATTTGCCGCTGGGAATGGACGTTATCTCTGATCTTCTGTGCGGCTCGCTACTCGAGGAAAAAGAACTCGAGCGCGAACGCGGCGTCGTGTTGCAGGAAATCGGCGCCGCGGAAGATACGCCCGACGATGTTGTGTTTGATCTTCTGCAAGATGCCGCTTTCCCAGATCAATCCTTTGGCCGGCCCATTCTTGGGCGCGAAGATAGCCTTTTCAATGTGGGCCGAGATCATCTGCAAGGGTTTCTTGCCGATCACTACGATGCGGCGCATGTAATCGTAACCGCGGCAGGAAGGGTTGATCACAACCAGCTTGTGGATTTGGCAGGCCAGCACCTTGAGACGCTGGCGACAGCACGCGAGACGCAGGAACCAGCATCGCCTCATTATGTCGGCGGCGAACGGCGCGACACACGCAAACTTGAGCAGGCGCATCTGGTTTTCGGTTTCAAGGCACCGCCCGCCATGGCAGATGGGTATTACGAGACATGGATAATGAGCGAGATCCTGGGGGGCGGAATGTCGTCACGCCTTTTCCAAGATATTCGCGAGGAACGAGGGCTGGTGTATTCGATTTATTCGAGCTATCGCGCCTATCCGACGGCCGGTGTCCTGGCGATATATGCCGGGACGGCGGAAGCGGACGCTCAAGAAGTAGCTCAGCGGACGGCGGGAGCATTGAATGAAATTGCCCGCCAAGTCACCGACAGCGAGCTTGCGCGCGCCAAGGCGCAGGTGAAGGCCTCAATCCTCATGGGGCTGGAATCTCCAGCAGCGCTCGCAGATGGGCTGGCCACAGATTTTCTTCATTTTGGCCGTTGGGTGATGCCTGATGAGGTTATTTCAAAGATCGATGCCGTGGATGCTAATGGCGTCACATCCGCCGCACGCGGCCTAATGGAGGCGCCCTTGAGCTTTGCCTCCGTAGGCCCCACCGGCGGCCTTGAATCTTATGACGGCCTTGCGGCAATGTTCGGTACAGCAAGGCAATCTTGAGCAAGAAGAGGACCCCCGGGCGGATGGCTGTTTTGCGTAATACGGACTGGTCGAGCGTCGGCCCCGTCTTAAGGGCGGGGGCGGTCTATCTGCGCTATCCGCAACAAACCGACTATGCCCAATGGGCCAAAATCCGTGAAGAGAGCCGCGATTTTCTCACGCCGTGGGAACCGACCTGGCCCTCAGATGATCTAACGCGCGCGGCATTCCGCAGGCGCCTTAAGCGCTATGCCAACGACATACGCGAAGATCAGGCCTATCCCTTCTTCATGTTTGATGCGGAAAATGATGAGTTGGTGGGCGGGGCGACAATCTCAAATATCCGCCGAGGTGTCGCGCAGGCCTGTTCGCTGGGATATTGGATTGGCATAAGTCACGCGCGCAAAGGTCATATGAGCCTTGCGGTCAAGGCGCTGTTTCCTTTTGTCTTTGACACATTGAAAATCCATCGGCTTGAGGCGGCGTGCATTCCAAGCAATGAGCCATCAAAGAAATTACTGCACAGAGCGGGGTTCAACGAAGAGGGCTATGCGCGGAAGTACCTCAAAATAAATGGAATGTGGCAAGACCACATTTTGTTTGCGCTGGTTGAGGATGACCCGTGGCGCTAGCAATCTCGTTCATTCGCATACCAATGAAAATTTGCGCAGTGATTGCGATTGCAAGCGCCGTTCTTGCGCAAGGCGCTTTGCCTAGTCATGCGCAAGACGAAACAGTGCGGACGATTCCGATCGACCTTAATACTGGCGATGGTATTCAAGACATAACAAATGATCTGCGCCCCCTTGAATTGGAAGGCGATGGTGAGGATTTGAGTTGGCGCGGCATCACCCTGGAAGGCGGCCAACTTTCCACGGCGGCTTTGTTGGTTATTTCACCGGCGCGCACCTTTGGCAGTGGGATCTTTTCTTACGGGCGGCAATTCGAAAGCCCCCCTGTGATCTTGCGATTGACGGGAGCTGGCGGAGACGCCGAGACCCTTCCGATGGTAGTGCGCTACTTGAACGGAAACTGGATTGCCGATCTGGAAATTTCTGCGAACACATCGATCAGCCTAGCTGTTGGTTTGCCGGGGCGAAGCGGCCGTCTGACCGCTGCCGTTGCCAGCCAGGACGGCCTTGCTGCCCACCTCGCTCGCGAAGCGAGACTGCGAGGCATAACGTTTGGTGCAGCGCTGCTCCTTTCGGCTTATCTTTTTGCGCAGACCCTTCTTAATCGGCGCGGTCTTTATCTCTCTGCATTTCTGGTGTCGATTTCCTCGGCGTTGCTGATATCCGCAACAGCGGGATGGCGGATCGCCTGGTTGCCAGCATCGGATGGGAACTTTGACAGCGCGAAGGGCGTAGCGCTGATGCTATTGCTCGGTTTCGGTATTGATTTCGCACGAAGAGCGATGCGGCTCAAAGAGCTGGCTCCGATACCCAACCGCGTCGGGCTTTTGCTATCGCTTCTCGCGCTAATGGCGGCGGGGGCTTCGTACGCAATGCCGCCCGTCACGTCGCTTACGGCCCTTTTCGCAATCCTTGTGGTGTTTGCAACGGGCGTCGTTGTGGTCGAGGGGACCCGGCAAGATGTAGATGGACCCAAACTGATATTGGGCCCGTGGATGCTGTTTGCGTTGGCGGCATTTCTGGCGACTGTGCTGGCACTCATTCCAGGTCCGCGGTTTGGTTCCGACGGCACATTACTTGTTCAAGGTATTATCGTCGCGGGCGCGCTGGCGACGGCGCTCTCGGTGGGGCGGCTTGCGGCAATCGCGCGGTTTGAATCGATGGCTCCCGCGCCCGAACCCGTCGCTTCCGGCGCAACCGAATTGCGCCTCAGTCAGGCGCTTGCCGGCGCGCGCAAGGGCGTGTGGGACTGGCGCATTCAGGGCGACCGGCTTTTTCTTTCTGGCGGTGCGATGGCGCTTTTGGGTTTCCAATCTCAGGGCGGTGAAGGCAAGGAAGAAGGGTTCTTCGCGCGCGTTCACCGGGACGATCAGGATGCTTATCGTGACAAACTTCGCTCCGAGATAAGCCGGGGCGCCGGGTTCTTCAGTTATGAAATGCGCGTCATGAACGAGCACGGCACGTACCGATGGCTTCGGCTTGATGCGGAAGTAAAGTCCGGTACCGCAAAAAATAGTGTGCGTGTGATGGGACTTCTGTCGGACGTAACAGCCGAGCACGCGCAAGCGAGCATGGGCGGTAGCGACCCGCTCAACGATGCATTGACGGGGCTTGCTGGGCGGGCGCTTTTCCTGGATAGACTCGATCAAGCCGAAGTCCATGCGCGTGAGGGCGAAGCGCCTGCGCTGATTGTCATGAATGTTGATCGTTTCCAGGCCGTGATCGATGGGGTTGGGCACGCCGGGGCCGACACTTTGCTGATCACGCTCGCGCGCCGGCTGGAAGGGGTTCTTCCGCAAACCGCATTGCCGGCCCGTTTGGGTGCGGATGAATTTGGCGTTCTCGTGGAAGAACACGCGAGCCCCGGAACGATCTACGATCTTTGCGAAACCATTCGTGATATCCTTTCCGAGCCCCTTGAAATTGATGGCGAAGAAATTTTCCCGGCGCTGTCGTTTGGCATCGCCTTTGCGGGCAAATCGGGGGAAGGGGAATTGCCCTTCCTGCGGCGAGCCGAAGTTGCAATGTATCACGCCAAGCGCACAGGCGGTGCGCGTATTGAATCGTTCCGCCCCGAATTCGCGCGGCGCAAAGGTGAACTTCTTTCGATGGAGACCGGTCTTAATCGGGCGCTTGAACGGCGCGAGATCGAACTGCTTTATCAGCCGATCCTATCGATCATGGATGGTCGGCTTGTGGGTTTTGAAGCCCTCATGCGTTGGAACCACCCGGAGCACGGTCAGCTTTCGCCGGACGAATTTCTCGATCTTGCCGAAGAAACCGGCGCGATTGTGCCATTGGGGCGCTATGTGGTCGAGATTGCGGCAGCGCAACTTCTTACATGGCAAACGGTCTATCGCCGTGATCCGCCCTTGTATCTGAGCGTAAATCTCTCTGCGCGGCAGATACTTCATCACGACCTAACGCGCGACATCGAACGTATTCTTGCTCAGTCAAAACCCGCCTTGCGTTCGCTTGTCGTGGAAGTAACCGAATCTATGGTGATGGAAAACCCCGAACTCGCCGAGCGTCGCCTGCATGCGCTTACCAGTGAAGGGTTAGGGCTGGCTCTTGATGACTTTGGTACCGGGTATTCCTCCCTAAGCCACCTCGCCCGGTTCTCGTTCAACAAACTCAAAATCGACCGCGAGTTTGTAGAGGCCATCGCCAACGATGATGGTGTGAGGATTATCGTGAGCGCCATTATTGGACTGGCGAGAGACATGGGGCAGGAAGTGATCGCCGAGGGAGTTCAAGAAGAAGATCAACTGCGTCTTCTGAAAGAACTGGGGTGCGATTGTGCGCAAGGCTTCATGTTTGGTAAGCCGATGACGGCGGCGGACGCCGAGCGTCTGATCTACCAAGACCAAATGGCCCGCCTTGAAAGTGGCGAAGATGTTGCCGAGGTGGAAGAGCCCGTTTTGGAAGATAAAGATAAAGATGTAGACGCTGCGGCCGAAGACGGCGCTCCCGAAGGGGAGAAAAAAGAAAAGCAGGGCGAGCCGGGTCTCAGGCCCGATTAAGCGCGGCCCGCATCTCCCGACAGCTGCGCGGGGTCAATTCCCATTTCAGATAAGGCGCGCTCCCACTTGGTGTCATCCAATGCACCAAACAAAAGCTCCGGACTTGGGGTGCAGTGAAGCCACCCATTTGAAAGAATTTCTTCTTCCAATTGGCCCGGCGCCCAGCCCGCATAACCAAGGGCGAGCAGGGATTTTTCGGGCCCGTCCCCATGGGCGATCTGCTCAAGGATCTCGAGCGTCGCCGTCAGCCCGATGTCATCACTGACCTGAAGGGTTGAACCCGTCACATTGTAGTCGGTGCTGTGAAGAACGAAGCCGCGGCCCGTTTCCACTGGCCCACCAAAGAGCACGCGGATCTCGCGGCCCGTATTTCCTTCTATCCCCAGCTGCTCAAGTAGTTCCGGAAAGGTGATGTCGTCTACAGGCTTGTTAACGATCAGGCCCATCGCCCCGTCGTCAGAATGGCCGCAAAGGTAAATGACGCTGCGGTCAAAACGGGGATCACCGATGCCCGGCATGGCGACAAGCAACTGCCCCGCAAGGGTGTCATTGGCTGGATCGGGCGGCTCATTGGGCTTCATTGGGCAAGTGTATCTTGTGTTCGGATGGGCTCCAAATATGGCCTTTGCGCAACTTATTGGCATTCACGGACTTCTGAGAGTCTGTGATGCGCTAATCTCTTTCGACTTGGGCCACAATTGCCTATATGGCTCATGCAATGAAACAGATCCTTCAAATTCCAGCGTGGCTTACCCTAGTCGCGATCGCATTTACTGCGGGTCCGGCCTATTCGGGCCGGGAGCACCAGCCCATGCCGCGCGAAGAAGCGTCGCAATGGCACTCGGCCGATCACTCACGTGTGCGATTGATCCGCGGCGGGCTGGCGGGTGAGCGCCGGGATCTGACCGCGCTTATTATTGAGATCAACGAAGGTTGGCACACCTACTGGCGTAGCCCAGGCATTCTTGGTTTGCCGCCCACGTTCAACTGGGAGGGCTCGGAAAACGTTCTTGGCGTCGATGTGCGGTGGCCCGTTCCAGAACACATCGAACAAGGTGATTACGAGGCTTATGGATACTTCGACCGGTTGGTGTTGCCGCTTGTGGTAACGCGCGAAGATCCAGATATGCCCGCTTGGCTCAATCTCGCAGTGGGATATGCCGTTTGCGAGGATGTGTGCACGCCAGCGATTGGCTATGTTTCACTTCGCTTACCGGGGCCTAATTACGCGACCGACTATGAGCTTGCGTATCGCGGCTGGATCAGTACGGCACTTGCGCAGGTCCCCACGCGTGATCTGAATGCAGCTGGCATAGGTATCGAGCCGGTCCGGCTCGAACTTCTTGAGCAAGGCGGGCGCGCGCTTCGTCTTTCATTTATTTCACAATCGCAATTTGAATCGCCTCAACTGATCCTCGAAGGACCGAAGGGCATGCGGTTTGGCGCACCGGAACTTGTGCTCAGTGGCGATGGTCACCGGCTTGAGGCGCTTGTACCCTTTGAGCGGTCAGAAAGCTCGGATGCGCCCATGGGCACGGCCATTGTGGCAACTCTTTCGGGCGGGGCACGACCGGTCGAGTTTCCGCTTGAGGCCATCATTGCCGCTGGCGACTTGGCGTCGGCGCCCTAATTCCCCCAAAGAAATTATGGTCCCTATTGGGCGCATGACCTGTTAGAGAGTGCGGCCAGATTTTCTAAGATATCAGGAGCGAGCAATGACCCTCTCAATTGGCGACAAGATCCCTGAAGTAAACCTTATGGTGGGAACTGACGAGGGCCCCAAGCCCGTAACAACGGGTGAGCTTTTCGGCGGGAAGAAAGTGGTGCTCTTTGCCTTGCCGGGGGCGTTTACACCCACATGTTCCGCCCGCCATCTTCCGGGCTTTGTGGATCAGATCGATGCCTTTAAGGCAAAGGGCGTCGATGAGGTTGTGTGCCTCTCGGTGAACGATGCGTTCGTGATGAATGCCTGGGGCCAAGATCAAAATGCTGGCGGCAAGGTCACCATGGTCGGCGATGGCAATGGCGACTTCACTAAGGCCGCGGGTCTTGAGATGGACGGAAGCGGATTTGGTATGGGGCTGCGCTCACAGCGCTATGCACTTTACGCCGATGATGGTGTCGTCAAGGCGCTCAACGTCGAGCCCGGCCCGGGACTAGAAGTTTCCAGTGCCGAGGCAATGCTCGCCGCGATTTAGTGGCCTAACGCTTCTTCCAAGCCAATATTTGCTAGCTGGTCAGCCCGTTCATTTTCGGGGTGACCAGCGTGGCCCTTGACCCAATGCCAACTGATGCTGTGGTTCCCCAAGGCTTCATCAAGCCTGCGCCAGAGGTCATCATTTTTGACCGACTTTTTGGCAGCGGTCTTCCACCCATTTGCCTTCCAACGCGGCAGCCACTGGGTTATTCCATCGCGCACATATTTTGAGTCTGTATAGAGATCGACGTCCGCGTCCTCTTTGAGCGCTTCGAGAGCCTTGATTGCAGCCATCAGTTCCATGCGGTTGTTGGTCGTATCCGGCTCGCCGCCAAAGATTTCTTTCTCATGACCGTTCCAACGCAGAAGCGCCCCCCAACCACCGGGTCCAGGGTTTCCTTTGCACGCGCCGTCGGTAAAAATTTCGATCTTCGCCACACTTATGCTCCGTAAGCGGATGGAGATTGTGCCATGGCATGAAAGCGCAGGCGAGGCAAGAGTGCCAGCGGATCCTTAGGCGTGACAAGCGCGTTCGGATCATGATTGATCCAATCGTATAATCGCGTAAGGATGAAACGAAGCGCTGCACCACGGGCAAGTGTGGGAAGTGCGGCGCACTCATTGTCATTCAATGCTCGGACAGATTGATAACCCGCCACAAGCGCGGCCGAGTGTTCTTTTAAGAACGCACCTTCATCATCGAAACACCAAGCGTTGATTGTAACCGCCAGGTCGTAGGCGAAAAAGTCGGTGCAAGCGAAATAGAAATCGATAAGCCCTGTTACTTGATCGCCGTTGAATAAAACATTATCGGGGAAGAGATCTGCGTGAATTACCCCGGATCGGAGGTCGCGCGGCCATGCCGCTAATGTTTGGTTGAGTTCGCGGCCTATAAGTTCAGCAAGCCCGGCCTGCACTCCATCAGCGCGAGGGGCCGTCTTCTCGTAAAGGTCGGTCCAACTCTCGGGCCCCAGATCACTGTTCCGCGTCTCAGGAAAACTTCGGCCCGCCTCGTGCAATTGTGCAAGCGCGACCCCGGTATTTCTTGACGCAGCAAGGCTCGGTGTCTCGGTGGAGGTTCCTTCCAAAAATTCGATTAATGCGGCGGGCCGTCCGCAAAGCGATCCGAGGGCGTTCCCCTTTTGATTTTTGATTGGTCGAGCAGACCGAACGCCTTCCGACGCCAGATGTTCCATGAGTGCGAGAAAGTAGGGCAGGTCTTCCGCGCGTACTCGCTTTTCAAATAATGTAAGAATGTAGGCGCCACGATCCGCCACAACGCGGTAATTGGTGTTTTCAACACCTTCCTGAATGCCCTCAAATTTTGAAACAGCACCGATCTCATAGTCTTCCAAAAAACGATCGAGGTCATGGAGACTGACTTTTGTATAGACCGCCATCTTCAGTCCGTCAGTGCGCGCGGCAGTTTGAATTCAATATTCTCGTCACGCACACGAACCTCTTCAATTTCAACTGGTCCCCGCGCACGGAAAGCGTCGATGACTTCCTCTACCAAAACTTCTGGTGCAGACGCGCCGGCCGTAACGCCCACCACCTGCGCTGCGCCAAGCGCGGTCCAGTCAATCTCGCTGGCACGTTGAACAAGGGCAGCGTGCAAGCAACCCTCGCGTTCAGCGACTTCCACGAGCCGCATAGAGTTCGAAGAATTGGGCGCGCCGATTACAAGCACCGCGTCGCATCCTTTGGCGATCTCCTTCACAGCTTTCTGGCGATTGGTCGTGGCGTAACAGATGTCTTCTTTGTGCGGCCCGACGATCTTGGGAAACCGTTCTTTGAGCACTGAAACAATCCCGGCGGTGTCATCGACCGAGAGCGTCGTCTGAGTGATGTAGGCAAGCCGGTCTGGGTCTCGGGGGTTGAAGGCATTCGCCCCCTCAATAGTTTCGACCAAGCTGGCCGCTCCCTCGGGGAGTTGACCCATGGTGCCAATCACCTCGGGGTGTCCGGCATGACCGATCAATACGATTTCCAGTCCCCGGTCGTGGTGACGGGCGGCCTCCACGTGAACTTTGGAAACAAGCGGGCAAGTGGCGTCGAGATAAAAGAGCGCGCGCCTTTCGGCTTCGGCTGGCACCGACTTTGGCACGCCATGTGCGGAAAAAATCACCTTTGCATCGTCGGGGACTTCGCTCAATTCGTCCACAAAAACCGCACCCTGGCGTTCTAACCGCTCAACCACGAACCGGTTGTGAACGATCTCATGCCGTACATAAACCGGCGCCCCGAATCGCTCGAGCGCGAGCTCCACGATCCGGATGGC
>Ga0209578_10000637_pt1 | contig 40240 bp, 38 predicted proteins | sample tdAd472_FD_187127 | JGI IMG/M metagenome (GOLD analysis project Ga0209578, IMG submission 187127) | Marine sediment microbial communities from the Atlantic coast under amendment with organic carbon and nitrate - tdAd47.2 (SPAdes)... | ecosystem: Environmental > Aquatic > Marine > Coastal >...
CAGCTCGTCGACGAACAGCTTGAACGAAAATCACGTTTGCTGGAGCTGCAGCGGGCGGTGGTGAATGCCCAGGGCCAGATCGGTAATCTGACCGGGCAAATATTACGGGCGCGCCGCTCCATGTCGGAAGCCTATGCACGGATCAACGCCATCACCAGCGAACGGCGTGATGAAACACAATCGCGAATGCGCGACATTCAGATGCGGCTCGGCGAAGTGCGTGAAAAGTTCAAATCAACCACGGACGTCAACGACCGGCGTACAATTGTGGCGCCCTCAGACGGTCAGGTTGTGCAATTGCGCTACACCACGATCGGCGGTGTTGTACGTCCAGGCGAGCCGGTTCTGGATATTGTCCCCTCGCAACAATCTTTCATGATCGCTGCACGCGTCCGGCCGATAGACATTGAGAATGTCATCGTTGGTCTGCCAACAGAAGTACGTCTTTTGCCGTATAGCGGTCGAAAGGTCCCTATGCTGCTGGGTCACGTCACCTCTGTTTCTGAAGATGCTATTGTCTCCTCAGACCCACGTGATGAGCCTTATTATGCTGTAGAAATCGAAATAGATGATCCCGAAGCGCTAAAAGACATGAATGTAAAACTGCTCTCCGGGATGCCAACAGATACATATATAATATTAGGTAAGCGGTCGCTCTTTTCTTATCTTTTTCAACCACTTACGGACAGTTTCAGACGGTCCTTTCGTGAAAACTGATACTATTTAAAAGACAGGGCAACCAATGTCAGACGTTATTACCACCACTGGTCAGTCAATCAGCAAGGCAGAGCCTAAACCAGAGCGGGAAAGGCGACGGATCAGCCGACAATCTCCACGGCCATTGCCCTCTAATGGCAACCAGCAGGTCAGTGTCAAAGGCAGCCCGATTGCCGGAGCATGGAAGGCCGCGATGGAATTATCCGGTGGTGATAGTTGTCTGGGTATCCTCAATATCGCCAACCCCAATGTACGTGGTACAATCTTTTCATCTGGCTGTAGCCAGTCTGACCTCAACTTCATGAATGTCGAGAGCCTTCGCGAATGGCTGGAGGTCAGCATCGCAACGCCTGACCATGATGGCGCGCATGTCATGATGGTTGATCCAAAAGAGGTTTCGGAAGTTGCAAACCTGCCCTGGCTCAAACATCTGTCCAGCCTTGCTGTAGGCCGGGTCGAAGTGTCGAGTGAAGGCATTTTATGGGTATTGATCTGCTGGCGTGGCGAAGCCCCGGATACGCATGACCGCAGGAGGCTGCTGCTCTCGCTCAGGGTGATGGCACACTGCGCAATCAACTATAATGATTACAATCGTCGCGAGCGTCGTCTGCAAATCCTTGAAGGCATGGTTGATGAGCTCGCCCCGGCACTGATGCTGGTCAACAACTCGGCTCAGGTCTTCTGGACCAATTATCGTGGCGAGCTGCTGCTCGCCGAACGCCAGCTGTTGATCCGTAACGGTGGCAATATGCTCGCATCCCGCACGCCAGCCAACACAACATTGCTGCGTCAGGCGATTAGCGAAGCCATTTCCTCTCCGCCATGTCCCGAAGAGGAAAATGACCGCTATCTTCTGATGCCGCGCGATGATGGTAGCGAGGATGTCATTGTGCTCAGACCTGTAGCAGGTCGGCACGGTCTGGAAGGCAACCGGGCGGTCATGGTTATCGTCCCGCAAAATGATATGCTGGCCCTCGCGGCCAAGCTGGTCAGCCTCTATGGCCTCATTCCGTCTGAAGCGCGCTTTGTAAGTGCGATTGTTCAGGCCGGGTCGCCAGCCCATGCGGCAATCCAGCTCGGGATCACGGACCAGACAGCCAAAACCTACATGAAACGGATTTACGCGAAGCTCGGGATCAAGAGCCAGTTGGAACTGGGGATGCTGTTTGCCTCTCTCGCCCCGCCATTGCGCATCAGCCCTGTTCCCATTCCATCTGCGCAACAGCACATCTAAAGCTTTTGATATAAGAAAAGGAACGTCCCATGCGTTCAAACATCTATGCCTGCCTGATGCTGCCGCTTGGTTTTGCTGTAGCAGCGCCTGCATTTGCCCAAGAACAAGAGCAGATGACATTGGAACAAGCCTTTGCCACTGCTTATGAGGACAGCCCGACACTCCGCGCTGACCGGGAAGGGCTCAAGATTCTTGATGAAGACGTCGCAGCGGCAAAATCTGCCGGACGGCCTACCATTCAGGGAGAAGGTACGCTGACCCGCGCGGAAATGGACGTGAAGGGCACGGGTTATATCCTCGGCGGGCGCATTACCCAGCCTATTTTTCGTGGATTTCGTGTTCTCAACAATGTGAGGGCCGCCAAGACCAATGTGAGCGCCGGGCGAGAATCCCTGCGCCAGAGCGAGATTGACACATTCAGCGATATTGCAGGACAATATTCAACCGTACTGCGGGATCGCAAGATTTTAAAGCTCAATGAAGCACTGATCGAGAGCCTGACAACCGTGCGCGACGCCGAACTGCGGCGTCTCGAACTGGGCGAGCGGACAAAAACAGATGTAGCGCAATCGGACGCCCGGCTTGCCACTGCCATTGCTTCGCTCAGCCGCGCGCAACAGCGTCTAGCCGAGAGCGAAACGCGCTTTCGTTCGCTGGTAGGAAAAGAGCCCGTGGCTCTGGCGCCATTGCCGGCTTTGTTGCAACTGCCAGCCACCCGTACCGAAGCCGTTGATCGCGCGATGGAGTTCAGCCCGCGCATCCGCCAGAAAAAACTGGAAGCGAAAGTCGCCAAACATCAGGTTGCCGCCGCCAAAGGCGCTCTGGCCCCGCAGGTCGATTTTGTCGCATCGATCAATCACCGCGATGAGATCGTGCAGATTCTCGGGCGCAAGCTAAAACAGGATTTCGCTACTTTTCAGGCTGTTGTAACCGTTCCGCTGTTTCAGGGTGGCGCTGAATATGCCGCAATCCGGCGCGCCAGACATACGCACAATGTACGCATGATTGAAATCGAAGAAGAAATGCGCGCCGTATATGCTGATGCTGCCGTGGCATGGGACCGTCTGGAAGCAGCCAAGAAAGCACGCGCCGCTCTCTCCACTGCAATCACGGCCAATGAAACTGCCGTATATGGAGTGCGCCGGGAAGCCTTGCGCGGCTATCGCACGACACTCGATATATTGGATGCCGAGAGCGAATTGCGCGACGCAAGGATCGCTTATGAAATGGCCGTGCATGACGAATATGTTGCCCAATTCGGGCTTTTGGCGGCGCTTGGAACGGCAACCGCAGCCGATTTCAACCTGGAGGTCGTCGCCTATGACCCCGATCAGCATTATCGCTCAGTAGAAGGGCGCTGGATCGGCTTCGGTCCCTGAGGGGCAGGAGAGGGAAGACAGACATGAATATTCTCTTCATTCATCAGAACATGCCGGCTCAGTTCAAACATGTCGCGCCGATGCTAGCGCGTGAAGGGCATAATGTGCTCTTCCTGACCCAGAATTGCCGCAAAAAACTACCCGGTGTCACCGAGGTAATTTACCCTGCACCACGCGCGGTGAGCAAAAATATTCACAATTATCTGCGCCGCTTCGAGGATGCCGTACTCCATGGTCAGGCGGTCCTTCGCGCGCTCAAAAAGCTGAAACAAAATCAGGATTTCAAGCCCGATCTGATCATCGCGCACCCCGGCTGGGGCGAGGCACTGTTTCTCAAGGATGTATATCCCAATGTACCTCTGATAACCTTTTCCGAGCTGAGCTATAAAAGCCGCGGGCTGGACGTCGGGTTTGACCCGGAGGACAAAACCAATTTCGATACTGTTTGCCGCACCCGCACGCGCAATGCCCATATATTGCTGAGCCTTGAAGCCGCCGACGCTGCCGTGAGCCCGACATATTGGCAAAAATCGAGCCACCCGGAAGTGTTCCAGTCCAAAATTTCCGTGATCTTTGATGGTATTGATTTCGATATTGTCAGCCCGAGGCCCGAGGCCCGTTTCACCCTGCCCGATGGCCGTATTGTCAAGCGCGGGGATCCTGTCATTACCTATGTGTCGCGCAATCTGGAGCCTTACCGCGGTTTTCGTACCTTCATGCGATCCATACCCCATATTCAGAAACAACGGCCCGACGCCGACATCATCATCGTAGGGGGCAACAGCGTGAGCTATGGCCGCTCGCCGACGGGATTTCCCAATTGGCGCGCTGCCATGGAGGACGAGGTTGATTTTGACCCGGCGCGCGTTCACTTCATGGGACGGCTTCCCTATGACAATTATCTGGATGTGCTCGCGGTAAGTGGCGCCCACGCCTATCTTACCTATCCTTTTGTCCTGAGCTGGTCGTGTATTGAGGCGATGGCGATGGGCGCGTTGATCGTCGGATCAAGCACAGACCCTGTACGCGAAGTCATTCGGGATGGAGAAAATGGACTCCTGACCGACTTTTTCGATGCCGAGGCACTGGCCGGAAAGCTTGTCGGCGCGCTGGATACGCCAGAAAAATATGCGCCGCTGCGCCGTGCAGCCATTCAGACAGCGCAAGAACGTTATGGCATCGACAAAGCCTTGCCCGCATGGCGATCCTTGGTTGAACGCATAACCGACAAAAAGAAGAGCCCAACAGCAGAAAATGCAAAAGTGACACCCATGCCCTCACCCAAAAACCGCGCAACACGCCGCCGTAGCGCGGCGCGGCGGCGGGCGTGATATCACGGACATCGCCGCAATAAGCGCCAGCACAGGCGGCACATCATCATTCAGGGTTTACAGCATTGTACACCAAATAAATCATTGATTTTATTGGTGACCCCTACGGGAATCGAACCCGTGTTTCAGCCGTGAGAGGGCCGCGTCCTAACCGCTAGACGAAGGGGCCATTGATACGCTTATTCTCGTACCTGTGGTGGAGACGCGCCTTAACGGGCGGTGTCGCAATAATCAAGCACATCCCGCTTCATCCTTGACGCAACTGAAGCACGTGCTTTAGCCTGTCACAATGAAACAGCGCACTACCACTATCTTCACCAGCCTCATGCTGGCCATCTCCGCCCATACACCCGCATATGCAGACACCCTGCGCGATGCTGTCAAAGCGGACAGTGCGTCTCTCGTAGCGCTTTACAAACATCTTCACGTACAACCGGAACTGAGCCATCAGGAGGTAAAAACAGCGGCTTTGCTCGCCAGAGAAATGCAATCTCTCGCCTTCACCGTGACGACCGGCGTAGGGGGCACCGGAGTTGTCGCTGTGCTTAAAAATGGTCCGGGCAAAACCCTGCTCATTCGTACCGACATGGACGGTCTGCCCGTCACCGAAGCAACCGGCCTGCCCTATGCCAGCAAGAATGCGGGCGTAATGCATGCCTGCGGCCATGACGTCCATATGGCAAGCTGGATTGGCACGGCGCGCCGCCTCGTAGCAATGAAGGATCAATGGTCCGGTACTGTAGTGATGATCGCGCAGCCTGCCGAAGAGCTGGGTGCAGGAGCAAAAGCGATGATTGAAGACGGTCTCTTCACCCGTTTCCCCAGGCCAGACGCCGCGCTCACCCTGCATGATGCGCCCATGTTACCGGCAGGTACAATCGGCTATGTACCGGGCTATACATTCGCCAATGTGGATTCTGTGGATATCATCGTCAAAGGTGTCGGCGGGCATGGCGCTTATCCGCACAACAGCAAAGATCCGGTCGTGCTGGCCGCACGCATCGTCACCGCGCTGCAAACCATTGTATCGCGCGAGGTAGATCCGCAAGATGCAGCAGTGGTAACTGTCGGCAGAATATCTGGTGGCACCAAGCGCAACATCATCCCGGAAGAGGTAAAGCTGGAGCTTACGATACGCAGCTATTCGGACGCCACCCGCCGCATGCTGCTGCATTCCATAGCCCGTATTGCACAAGGGGAAGCGATAGCTGCCGGAATGCCGGAAGACCGGATGCCCGAAGTTCATGAAGGTGAAACATATACGCCTGCTACATTCAATACCGAACCCATGACGGGCGCGCTGGTGACGCTGTTTGAAAAGCGTTTCGGCAAGGAACGCGTGCAGCGCACAGCGCCGACCATGGGCGGAGAGGATTTTGGCCGTTATCGCACGGCGGATGGTGAACCGATCCAGAGCTTCATTTTCTGGCTGGGAGGAACGCCGCAAGACCAATGGAATGCAGTCGGCGGTGATACAGCCAAACTCCCCTCATTGCACAGCCCCCTCTGGGCGCCAGACCCGGAACCCACCATTTTGACTGGTGTAGAAGCATTAACAGCGGCCACGCTCAAGCTGCTGGAAAAGCAATAGCCTATCGTCCTGCATATGACAGGCGCACCTGATAATCAGTTGGTAACGATCCCGAGGCTATAAGAAGCGCCAATGGATGATCTCACATAATATGAGATGTTTCATGGCTCATAAGTCATGGAAAAACAGATGTTTATAATATGGTTCTGATGCATCAGAATCACGGAATCTGACGGGTTATAATAGTCCGCGATTGAGGCAGCTTATGGGTTCTTATGAAGCAATTAAACCGGAACGCTCTTATCCGCTGGACCTGTCTGCGCGGGGCTATGTCGTTCTGTTTCGGCCAGACCAGACCAATAATTGCCCTGGTTGTGGGCATTCTCAATGGTTTATCGGTCGTATGTCAGCAGAGTGCGGCATATGTGGCACGGCGCTCCCTTTCTCCGAAGCGCAGCAAAGCCCTGTCCGTGCTGGCAAAAAAGCCGTAGCGTTACATCTTGTGAATGAAGGCAAAGAACCGGACATACTGCCCAATCGGCGCGATGGCGACCGTGTCTCGGGCGAAAACCGTGTCCTGGGTCTCCATGTCGATGGATCGCCACATCCTTTCAAACTGGAAAATATCTCCAGCGGCGGCATGATGGGCGCGATGGTACCCGGCATCGGCCAAGCCCGCTCATTGGTGATCGAGCTTGAAGATGGCACCATGCTCCCTGCTACGCTCAAATGGAGCAACGGCCAATGTGCCGGGCTGGCGTTCATATCCCCACCCGAAAACCAGTGACCCAAATCCGAAGTGCGTTACAGTGTCAGGATAGGGCGGAACGAATTGCAAATCCACCGCAGGAAGTCATATTAACATTCCGTCCTGCCCGCCTGCACCATTAACGACATCTGTAGTTCAGCCGCTTAGGCCGCAGCCTTGCGGCGTTCCTCCAGCTCATCATTGAGCATTTCGGCAAGCAGGAAAGCCAGTTCCAGCGATTGCGCGGCATTGAGGCGCGGGTCACAATGGGTATGGTAGCGATCCGCCAGACCTTCATCCGTGATAGCAATCGCGCCCCCGGTACATTCCGTCACATTCTGGCCGGTCATCTCGGCATGAATACCGCCACCAAAGCTCCCCTCGGCGCGATGCACGGCAAAGAATCCACGCACTTCCGCAAGAATACGCTCGAACGGACGCGTCTTATAGCCAGTGCTCGACTTGATGACATTACCGTGCATCGGGTCACAGGACCAGAGCACCGGATGCCCCTCGCGCATGACCGCGCGCACCAGCTTGGGCAAACCATCTTCGATCTTGTCATGGCCAAAGCGGGTGATGAGCGTGATACGCCCTTCGATCCGGTTCGGGTTCAACACATCGAGCAAACGTATGAGCGCGTCCGGCTCCATGCTCGGCCCGCATTTCATACCAATCGGATTGCCGATACCGCGCATATATTCAACATGCGCGCTACCCTCAAAACGGGTGCGATCACCAATCCACAACATATGGGCCGATGTATCATACCAGCCGCCGGTCAGGCTGTCCTGACGGGTCAGGGCCTGCTCATAAGGCAAGAGCAGCGCTTCATGGCTGGTGTAAAAATTGGTCGCTTTGAGATGCGGCACCGTATCGGCATCGACACCACATGCCTTCATAAAATCGAGCGCTTCACCTATACGATCCGCCATTTCCGCAAATTTCTTCGCCCATGCGCTACGGCCCATGAACTCCAGCGTCCAGCGGTGAACCTGATGCAGGTTTGCATAGCCGCCTTGCGCAAAGGCGCGCAGCAGGTTCAGCGTCGCCGCGCTCTGGTTATAGGCTTGCACCATACGCTGCGGGTCCAGCGCGCGGCCTTCCGGCGTGAACGCGATATCGTTAATGATATCCCCAAGATAGCTATCCAGCTTAACGCCATCGATTGTCTCGGTCGGCGAGCTGCGCGGCTTGGCAAACTGCCCGGCCATGCGCCCGACCTTCACAACAGGAACCTTGGACGCGAAGGTCAGCACCACCGCCATTTGCAACAAAACACGGAATGTATCGCGGATAGTGTTGGGATGAAATTCGGCAAAGCTCTCGGCACAGTCACCGCCTTGAAGCAGAAACGCTTCACCGCGTTGCGCCTGCGCCAGATCAGCAAGCAGCGCACGCGATTCGCCAGCAAAAGTCAGCGGGGGATAGTTGCCAAGCTGTTGCTCCACAGCGGCCAGTGCTGCTGCATCACGATATTCAGGCATATGCAGCCCTTTATGGCTGCGCCAGCTATCTGGCGTCCAGTTCGCCACAGTCACGTCATTGCTCCTGATATTAATTAGAGAGTCGTAATTATAGCATGCCCTATGGGGGCTTGGCACCCATAGGGCAAGAGCCAGCCGTCAGCGAGATTCCTCAACCGGGACAATCGCCGATATGTTTTCCAGTGGTTTGCATGGTCATCATCATCTTCATACCCGCAGGTCCGCCGCTTCCCATGCCAGCAGCATCGACCTTCATGGTCATAACATAGCTGTCAGGCGCGTAGCTGCCATTCAGGGCAACCGTGGCCGTACCGCCATCACCAGCAGGGCAGGAGACATTGCCTTTAACAAGCCCGCCGGACAGTGAAAAATTGCTATAGGTGCAGCTATTATTCTTCTGGTCGTTCAGCATTTCAGCGCTCGGGTTCGCGGCCTGCTCAGGCGTGATACAATTCTTGCTCACAGTTTTGCGGCCTTTCATCATGTCCGCCATATTTGCGGGCATGCCTTGGGGCGCGCCTTCGATTGTGACATCGACAATCTCTGATGTTGTCTCCCATTGGCCGGGCATGATCGAGACCTTCTCCATCTCCCCAGCCACTTCCTCGACGCTTTGTTCTTCGCCGGGCACGCTACCTGCGGCTTGCTCTTCCTCGCTTGTGCTGCAGGCGCCCAGTATAAGGAGCGTCGTAGCTGAAAGGATGATTGCTGCTGTCTTCATTTTCCTCATTCTCCATTGAAGGCGCATCTCATCCATTGCGCCGCGTAACGGCTTGCACCATATCAATAAGCCATGGCACTGCAAATCAGAACCACTCTTGACGAGCCAGAAACGGACAAGGACTTCGTCCCCCACCGACCACCGCGCCCGGAAAAGGCTGAGGGCGGCAAGCCGTTCACAATCGTCTCGGACTATCAGCCCGCAGGCGATCAGCCCGCCGCTATCAGCGAACTGGTAGAGGCTGCGAACAATGGCGAGCGCGATCAGGTACTGCTCGGCGTCACAGGGTCGGGCAAGACCTTCACCATGGCCAAGGTGATCGAGGCGGTGCAGCGCCCTGCGCTCATCCTCGCGCCCAACAAAATTCTCGCCGCACAGCTTTATGGCGAGTTCAAGAGCTTCTTCCCGGACAATGCGGTCGAATATTTCGTCTCTTATTACGATTATTATCAGCCCGAAGCCTATGTGCCGCGCTCCGATACCTATATCGAGAAGGAGTCGAGCGTGAACGAGGCGATCGACCGGATGCGCCACTCCGCCACGCGTTCGCTGCTGGAGCGGGACGATGTACTGATCGTCGCCTCTGTCTCCTGCATTTATGGCATTGGCTCGGTCGAAACCTATTCAGCGATGACCTTCGCGCTCAAAAAAGGCCAGCTGGTCGACCAGCGCGACATCATCCGCCAGCTCGTCGCCCTGCAATATAAGCGCAATGACGCCGCCTTTTATCGTGGCACCTTCCGGGTGCGGGGCGACAATCTGGAGATTTTCCCAAGCCATTATGAAGACACGGCATGGCGCGTGTCGTTCTTCGGCGATGATATTGAGGATATTGTCGAGTTCGACCCGCTTACGGGCAAGAAAATCGCCTCGCTCGATTATGTGAAGATCTTCCCCAACAGCCACCATGTTACCCCCGGCCCGACGCTCAAACAGGCGATGGAGGCGATCCGCTTTGAGCTGGCCGAGCGGCTGAAAGACCTGAACGCGCAGAACAAACTGCTCGAAGCCCAGCGCCTCGAACAGCGCACCAATTTCGATCTGGAGATGATCGCCGCGACAGGCTCCTGCGCCGGGATCGAGAATTATTCGCGCTTCCTCACCGGCCGACCGCCCGGCGATCCGCCACCGACATTGTTTGAATATCTGCCGGAAAACGCCCTGCTCTTCGTCGATGAAAGCCACCAGACCGTGCCGCAACTGAACGCGATGGCGCGGGGCGACCATCGCCGCAAGGTGACGCTGGCCGAATATGGCTTCCGCCTGCCCAGCTGCATCGACAACCGCCCGCTGCGCTTCAACGAATGGGACGTGATGCGCCCGCAAACCGTGAGTGTATCGGCCACGCCGGGACCATGGGAGCTGGAGCAGACCGGCGGCGTCTTCACCGAGCAGGTGATCCGCCCCACCGGCCTCATCGACCCGCCGGTCGAGATCAAGCCGGTCGAGGATCAGGTGCAGGACCTCATCAACGAAGCGCGCATCACCGCCGAGCGCGGCTATCGCACCCTCGTCACCACGCTGACCAAGCGCATGGCCGAAGACCTCACCGAGTTCATGCATGAGGCGGGCATGCGCGTGCGCTATATGCACAGCGATGTCGAAACGCTGGAACGCATCGAGCTGATCCGCGATCTGCGGCTGGGCGTTTATGATGTGCTGGTCGGCATCAACCTGCTGCGCGAGGGGCTGGACATTCCCGAATGCGGGCTGGTGGGCATATTGGACGCGGACAAGGAGGGCTTTTTGCGCTCCGAAACCTCGCTCATCCAGACCATCGGCCGCGCCGCGCGCAATGTTGACGGGCGGGTGATCCTCTATGCCGACAAGATCACCGGCAGCATGGAGCGCGCGCTGGCGGAAACAGGCCGCAGACGCGAGCGGCAGGAGGCCTATAATGCCGAGCATGGCATCACGCCGACGACGATCAAACGCAACATCAGCGATATTGTCGGCGACGTCGCCAGCAAGGATGGCCTGCTGGTCGAGATAGACGAGGATACGCCGCATCTGGTCGGCCACAATCTGCGCAGCCATATCGAAGACCTCGAAAAGAAAATGCGCACCGCCGCCGCCGATCTCGAATTCGAAGAAGCCGCAAGACTGCGCGACGAGATCAAGCAGCTCGAAGCACAAGAACTGGGCCTGCCCTCAGAGCACCCCCGAGCCGGTACGCCAAGAGGACGCGCGACGGAAGGCAAGCCGGGTACACGGAAAATGCGCTATGGGAAGACGCAGCGGAAGTTTTGACGGACTTCGACAAGGTAGTGCGCGACTATTATACTATCTATAACCTTCTGAAATAGCGATAATATTTATGTTCCATATGGCTAATCATGCTATTCTTTTTGGTCGGGTTGCTTGCAGATATTAGTAGAAGGCTTGCCCTTTTTATTCAGGACAAGCCGATGACCCCTTTTGAGATAGTTTCGACCATAACCGGTATCGTGATGATCGCCCTACTCGGCATTCAGGTAGGGAAGAAGAGATGAACTCGCTCGCATCACGTCGCGCGCCGCCTGAGCGGCTCAATTGGACGCAGAGGGATAATCACTGCTTGAGTACATCGCCCCCCGCAGCCATAAAGTCATCATGAATCCGAAAAAGCTGATCCTGCCCATTGCCGCCATTGGCGCTGTCGTCTGCCTGTCCTGCTGCGTGCCAGCGCCGGAAGCACCTCCACCGCCTCCACCTCCCCCGATTGAAAAACCTGTCGCCAAGGCTCCGCCACCACCGCCCGCTGTTCCAGCCGTGACGGCTTGGCGCGATGTGCCAGTGGCCGCTGGTGACTGGACCTACCGGAGCAGCGGCAATGCAACTTCAGCATATTTTAGGCAGATCGGCCAAGCGCCACTGCTTGTCTTCAGCTGCGATATCGCCACCAAACGTATCATGATCTCCCGCGCCAGCCGCTGGCCCGCCAGTCATGTGAACGGGCAGATGACTGTGCATACCAGCTATGGCGACACGCAATGGCCGGTGGTAGCCGGAAGCGAAGCGGGCACACCCGGCGCTTATGCAATAGCCACCCGCGCCGCCAATGACGCCACGCTGGACCATATTGCCTTCAGCCGTGGCCGCTTCGTGATTGAGGCGCCGGGCGCGCTGCCGCTCGCCGTGCCAAGTTGGGCCGAAGTATCGCGGGTTATCGAGGACTGCCGGGGATAATGTCTGCTGCTTGCAACAGGCGCGGCGCGCAAATCATGCGAGCGCAGTAGTATGATTCGAAAAAAGAAAATTACAAGTCTTGTTTGTAACCCCAAAATGACTCACACCACATGTGTGGCCGGTGATTTTAAGAAGATCTGCTAAAACTCCGGTGACGCACTAGGCTTCAACAGCGCGAAAGGAGGTGATCCGATGTCTCATGGTTCAGCAAGAGGGTCGGACAAGTCCATTCGGAGAATGCGCGGCTAAGCGGCATACAAGCGCCGCCTCGCCAGAGCTTCCCGGTTAGCGCATGACATGAGCGCCAGCCGGACAACCTCCAGCGAGCAAGCGCGAGTTCCATTCTTCGAAAAGGTCAGCCTTCCGACCGCTGACCATGTCATGATGGGCCGTCACGGCGTTCTTATAGGAGCGCTTTGGCGGCCCCTCTCTTTTGCGGTTTAGTAAGACGGGAGCGGGTCGGTGCTGCATGTTCCGTATCAGCGGAACATCAAACCAAACTCACTTCTTTTTCTTGTTGCGACGTTCCGGGCCTGCATAATTGGCGTCAGAACCAATAGTACGACGGTCATGCTGCAGGAGTATCTGTCCCAGCCAGCCGGTCGAGACATTTTCCGCATCCGCCACAGCCTGCAAAGAGCCAAGCTCTTCATACCGCGCTTTCAGACGCGCCGCTTCTTCATGCGTGACAACCGGCTTCCAGAACATAGTTCACTCCACAGAACAGAATGGCGTAAAAAATGCCGTAACAAGGTTAACAAAAGGTAAATATATACCCCATTAGAGTGGCGTCTGACCGGTTTTCTGCCCTTCCCGCCTTGCGTCACCCCCGGAAAGATCGTTACAGCCCCGCCCCATGCCTCCCCGTTTATTTCCCTTGCTGCTGATATTGGCTTGTGTTTTCAGCGCGCCTGCTCACGCAGCAGAGCCAACAAACCGGCCCACAGCCGGATATATCCGCGTACTTCTGGAAACCACTATGGGTAAGATCATCGTCGCTGTCGATGTAAAGCGTGCCCCCGCGACCAGTCGCAATTTCCTCGCTTATGTCGATGATGGACGACTGAATGGCACGGAATTTTATCGTTCTGCTCGCAAAAAAGCGGATCCGAAAACAGGCTATATACAAGGTGGTATCCGTACAAATCTGCGTCGGGCCCTGCCTCCTGTGACGCATGAACCAACCACCCGGACCGGCATCAAACATGATCATGCGACCATCTCCATGGCTCGCAAAGACCGGCTTGGTTCCGCCACTGGCAATTTCTTCCTGACCGTAGGGGACACATATTATATGGATGCGACCGCCAATTATGCAGGCTATGCTGCTTTCGGCCGGGTGGTCGCGGGCATGCCGGTGGTGAAACGCATTCTTGCCGTACCGACCAGCGGCGGCACCGGGCCGATGAAAGGGCAAATGATTGATAATCCGGTTAAAATCATCCGTGCCAGACGGTTGGACGGAATACCCCGTCCAACAGGCTATCCCAAAGCATGGCTGATCTGGGAACGATGAGCGCTCTTCCCACCCTCTACAGCTTCCGCCGCTGCCCTTATGCCATGCGCGCACGTATGGCACTGATGGTGAGTGGTCAAGGCTGTGAAATCCGGGAAATCATACTCCGCAACAAGCCGGCAGAAATGCTCGAGGCCTCACCCAAGGGCACAGTCCCCGTACTGGTGCTGCCCGATGGAGCGGTGATCGACCAAAGCCTCGACATCATGCACTGGGCGCTGAGCCGCCACGATCCGGAAGGCTGGCTGAGCGGCATTGATGAAGCATTGATCGTGCAAAATGACGGTCCGTTCAAACATCATCTCGACCGCTATAAATATCATACGCGTCATGACGCTGACCCGATGGAACATCGAAATGCATGCGTACATATTCTCGGCCAACTGGAAGAGCGCCTGACGAGTCACGCCGGCCTTTGCGGCGAGCAGCGCATGCTCACTGACATGGCTATCATGCCCTTCGTTCGTCAATTTGCCGCAACAGACCGCACATGGTTCAATATGCAGAAGCTACCGCATATGCACAAATGGCTGACCCAGCATGAGGATTCGCTGTTGTTCCGCGATATCATGGTCCGACTCCAGCCATGGAAGACAGGCGATTCTCCGATATATTTTGGCGCGTGACAGGCTCGAATGCCATCAATACGATAGCGACACTATACTGTCTCAAATCAATACAAAATTAACCATAATCCTGAGATATATTATGGTTAATATCCTTTAACCAAATCCTGTTCGTTATTATTACGGCCGACAACGAATAGGGATTGATCATTATGAAGAAAAGAATAGTTTCACTGGCTCTGGCGTCAGTTTCCATAATTGCGAGCACTGCACCAGCCAATGCGGCACTTTTCATTGATTCAATCTCAGCTGCAAACAGCGGAGCCCCTACTGCTTCATTGACAGCATTCAACAATAATTATGGTACTGTGAAAGTATCACCGTTTAATATAACGGGAACATTGAATGGCGACGCAGTTTCCCTGTTCTCATATTGCGTAGATGTCTTTAACACTATCGGGACAGGCAAGTTCAAAGTTGTTTCCTTGAACGACTATGTATTCGGCAATACTGTAAAAGCCGACCGTATCGCTGCTCTGATCAGCAATCAGGGCGCCCCCGGCACCGCCGAACATGATGCCGCCGTACAGCTGGCTCTGTGGGAGCTGCTGTATGAGAAGAATGGCACAGACGCAGATCTGACGGACAATCGCTTCAAAGTACCGACGATCAGTGATCCCTCAGTCCGCGCATTGGCACAAAATTATGCCGAACTCGCGCGCACCAGCTGGACCGCCTCTGACAATATTGTCATCAGCGTTGCGAAAAATAAAAAGCGGCAAAACCAGCTTTTCTGGACACATATCCCTGCCGTTCCTGAACCTGGAACCTGGGCCATGATGATCATGGGCTTTGGCGTAACCGGAGCGGCCATGCGCCGTCGCCGGACCAAAACGCAGGTCAAGGTCAGCTTCGCCTAAGGTCAGGCGCCTAATAATATAGTGCTATTGTCTCTCATCTGAGACGGGCGGGACAAGCATTCCCTGCCCCTAGGTGGTGTTGACTATTCAGCCCTGCCGGTCTGCAAATAACGCTTTCCCGCGCTTCCGATGCTCACGTACCTGTAGTACGCTGCGCTCCGGGTCACGAAAAACCAGCATTTTCGTCATGGCATCTGAATGCAGACAACACCTAATGCCGATAATTGGGCCGCAGATCATATTTGCCTTGTGTAAAGGAACCGAACAGGCCTGATATAGCAGGATGATTGACAGGTTCATCGCTGTCATCGACCATCAGATTCTGCTGACTGACATAGGCAATATAGCTACCGTCGGTATTTTCCGCGAGCAGGTGATAAAAGGGCTGTTCCTTTATAGGGCGCACATGAATCGGGATGGATTCATACCATTCTTCACTATTGGTGAAGACAGGGTCCACATCGAATATGACACCGCGAAAGCCCAACATTTTATGCTGTACCACATCGCCAATGCTGAAGTGGGCGTGCGCTACGCTGGGTGCGTCGGGGAGCGGGGTGGTCGATTGGGGCTGAATAATGTGGCTCATAGTCTCAATGTAAGGGCTCGGGCCATGCATACAAGAAAAATGCGCTGCAAGAAAATCTGGCGGATGGCTTGGCAAAGTGCGCAGGCTGGGCTAATGGCCGCGGCTCGACCTGCTACAAGATATTTTGGGATGAAGGCAAGGCGCTTCCAGTGCCGGATCCTGTACCTGAAACGGAGAGGTGGCAGAGAGGTCGAATGCGCCGCACTCGAAATGCGGTTTACGGGCAACCGTAACGTGGGTTCGAATCCCACCCTCTCCGCCATTTCTTGTATCTCGCGAGAGATCGCGGCGTGATCGTCTCCGATGGGGCGCCCTGATCGGGCGGCGCGCGGTTGCGTTTGCGAACCTTGCGGGTTCGAACTGCCTGCCCGGCTCTCTGCATTTTTGTTTGCGCTTTGCCGTCCACCAACCCAAAGCGCCTGGCCCGGGGTTTGAACGTCGTTCTTTGCCTTCGGCCATTTTACTTCATGATTGTGACGAATTGGGCTGTGCCTGCAGGGGGCTGTATTGGATTGAGCTCTTGGACCGATGTGTTTATAGCGGCTTGTAACAGCGGCATCCGATCTTCGCCGCTCGCCAATATTGCTTCCATACTGCGTATACACAGCGCCACAGTGTCATCTGCCAGGCTGTAATAGATCTGCTTAGAAGCACGACGGCTTTTTACCATGTCCGCGCGGCGCAGTTCTGCAAGTTGCTGGCTGAGCGCGGGTTGGCCGATGTTGGTGACGGTATCTATCTCTCCGACAGTGCGTTCACTACCCAATAAGCAGGAAAGGATCATGAGCCGCTGCGGTTGTGCATAGACTTTGAGCTTCTCAGCGGCGGCATCGGCCAGTTCGCGGCTTTGATATATAGCGGTCATGAGTCTTTTGCTCGTTTGCAAAACCAGTCGGCGGCGTCTGTTTGGTTCATATCCTTAGTGGGTGGAAGCAAGATGTCGTCACCGGGCTGCCACCCTTCAGGGGTCAGCGCGCTATCATCTGCCGCGCGTTGAAGCGCGGCTACCATACGCAGCATTTCCTCGACACTGCGCCCAACATTATGCGGATAGGTTATGATGGCACGGATGACGCCTGCAGGGTCGATGAAATAGGTGCTGCGGATCGTGGCACTATTCTGTGTGTACTCGTCGATCATACCATAAGCGCGGCCAACCGCCATACTGGGGTCTTCGATTACCGGGAAGGTGATTGTGACATGAAATGCATTCTGGATCGCGCGCAGCCACGCCATATGCGAGAACAGGCTATCAACTGACAGGCCCAATAGCGCACAATCCAGTGCGGAGAAACGGTCCGCTGCCTTGGCCAGTGCGACAAATTCGGTGGTGCATACGGGGGTAAAGTCGGCGGGGTGCGAGAAGAACACCAGCCAGCGGCCACGATAATCAGATAGCGCACAATCACCCTGCGTTGTGCGCGCGCGAAATTCAGGTGCGCTGTCGCCGATGCGCAGCGGCTTATTCTGTACTGAGGGGTTTCCCGGATTGTCCATCTTTGCTCCCTGATATTGAACTGCAGCTAGCGCAGAGCAGGCTTGACGCCAATAGATTATACAATTACATAATTTATGTAAATATGAATATATAAGAGGTTTCCCATGGCCGACTCAGCGCTTTCCAAAGCCAGCGCGCAGGTTGCCGCCGCCCAAAAAGGCGTGCCCGTGATCAAGGCTTTCTTCGATCCTGATACTTTCACAGTGTCCTATGTGGTCCATGATCCGGAAACCATGCATGCCGCCATCATAGACAGCGTGTTGAACTATGAGCCTGCTTCGGGCCGGACCTCCTTTACATCCGCAGATGCGGTCATTGCTTATGTTGGCGAGAAAGCTCTGACCGTTGATTGGCTGCTCGAAACGCATGCTCATGCGGACCATGTTTCTGCCGCGCCTTATTTACAGGAAAAGCTCGGCGGAAAGATAGCGATTGGCGAGCATATCAAGACGGTGCAGGAGACATTTGGCGGCCTTTTTAATGCAGGAACAGAATTTCAGCGTGACGGGTCAGACTTTGATGCGCTTTTTGTCGACGGTGACCAGTTCAAGATCGGTAATCTTGGTGTGACGGTGCTGCATGTGCCGGGCCATACGCCCGCCTGCATTGCCTATGTGATTGGCGATGCGGTGTTCGTGGGCGATACCATGTTCATGCCGGATTATGGCACGGCACGCGCTGATTTCCCTGGCGGTGACGCGCGCAGGCTCTTTCGTTCGCTGCGGCGTATATTGAAGCTGCCGGGCGATACACGGCTGTTCATGTGTCATGATTATCTGCCTGCTGGACGCGAGCACTATGTTTGGGAAACGACCGTCGAAGCGGAGCGCAAGGGTAATATCCATGCGCATGATGGCATTAGCGAAGATGAATTTGTCACCATGCGCGAGGCGCGTGATGCAACATTGAATATGCCGCGCCTGATCCTGCCCTCGGTGCAAATCAATATGCGTGCAGGCCATATGCCGCCCGCTGAAGACAATGGCGTGACCTATCTCAAAATCCCGGTCAACGCGGTATGACCGAAGCGTTCGCGCGTGCGATGCCGCAAGAAGGTCTCATGGGTGGCCTGATGATAGGCATTGCTGCTGCCATCATGTTGCTGGGCCTTGGGCGTGTTGCCGGCGTAAGCGGTCTCGCGGCGCGCGCGAGCGGTATTGCCGGTGGTGCACCGCGTGGCGTGGCACTGGCGTTCATTATTGGCCTGCCGTTGGGCGCGTTTCTGGTCGCGGCTATCAATGGCGGCGTTGCAACGCATTTTCCGGCGTCCTCCACGACCCTCATCATCGCTGGACTGCTGGTTGGCTTCGGTACGCGGCTGGGTTCGGGCTGCACCAGTGGTCATGGTGTGTGTGGCCTCTCGCGGTTGTCGCGCCGTTCGATACTGGCGACGGCGCTGTTCATGGCGAGCGGTATTGTAACCGTCGCGTTGATGCGTTTGGTGGGCTTTCTATGAGGCAAATGCTGGTTGCCCTGATAGCCGGTGTGCTCTTTGGCGCAGGTCTGGCCTATTCCGGCATGGTGGATCCGCAGCGTGTACAGGGCTTCCTTGATATATGGGGCGCATGGGACCCGATGCTGGCCTTTGTCATGCTGGGCGCGATTATGCCCATGGTGGTTGCGTGGTTGGTTCAGCAGAGGATGCAGAAACCCTTTGCCGATGCGCATTTCAGCTTGCCCGGCACGACAAGGCTTGACGCGCGCCTTGCAACGGGTGCGGTGCTTTTTGGTGCGGGCTGGGGCATTGGTGGTTTGTGCCCCGGCCCTGCCATTGCGGGCATGGCTATTGCGCCGCTCAGTGCGGCGATTTTCGTGATCGCCATGCTGGCAGGCATGGCAGTGCAGCGTTTCGTTATAAAATAAGCAGGTAGCCCGTCTGTGCGGGCGAGGAGGAAATATGGAGATCAGGCGGCTGAACGAATTCATTGGCGTTGCACCACAGATCGGGCCGGAAGATGTAGCCGCGATCATGCGCGCGGGGTTTTGCCCCATGCTCAGCCATCACCTTGATGATGAACCGCCAGGCCATTTGTGTGGCCATGAATGGACGGTGAAACCGCACAGGACCGGCAGCTAAAAGTGCAACGTTTGTCGCGATATTTGCCGGTTCTTGAGTGGGGCCGGGGTTATAATGGCACAGTGCTGACCAATGATCTGGTCGCCGCTGCTATTGTCACCATCATGCTCATTCCACAAAGTCTCGCTTATGCGATGCTTGCTGGCTTGCCGCCGGAAATGGGCCTGTATGCCTCCATCCTTCCTATAATAATTTATGCAGCGTTTGGCACCAGCCGCGCGCTGGCTGTGGGGCCGGTTGCTGTCGTGTCGTTAATGACATTGACGGCAGCTAGCGCCATCGCCCCGCCGGGCAGCGCTGAGTTTATCACCGCCGCGCTTGTGCTGGCCTTGCTGTCGGGCCTGTTCTTGCTGGCTATGGGCATATTGCGACTCGGGTTTCTCGCAAATCTGCTCTCGCACCCGGTGGTGTCGGGTTTTATCACCGCAAGCGGCATCATCATTGCTACCAGCCAATTGAAATCCATTTTTGGCGTAAAGGCGAGTGGTGGCACCATGCCGGAGCTGGTTACTGGTCTTGCCGATAATATCCAGCTGACCAACCTGTCCACGCTGATCATCGGGGTCACTGCGACGCTGTTTCTCTTCTGGGTGCGCAAGGGGTTGAAACCGCTGCTGATGCGTTTCGGGCTGGCGGCACGCCCGGCAGATTTGCTCGCCAAGGCCGGGCCGATCGCCGCCGTTGCGGTTTCGACGATGGCCTGCATCGCCTTCGGGCTGGAAGATAAGGGTGTGAAGGTCGTGGGGCAGATTCCGCAAAGCCTGCCACCGCTTACCGTGCCGATATTTGATGCAGATCTGTGGCAGCGTCTGGCTGTGCCTGCGCTGCTGCTTTCTATTATCGGTTTTGTCGAGAGCGTGTCTGTGGCGCAGACATTGGCGGCGAAGAAACGCCAGCGCATACGGCCGGATCAGGAGCTGATCGGGCTGGGCGCGGCGAATATCGCGGCCAGCTTTACAGGTGGTTATCCGGTGACAGGGGGCTTTGCGCGCTCTGTCGTCAATTATGATGCAGGGTCGGAAACCCCGGCAGCAGGCGCCTTCACCGCCATCGGCATATTGATTGCAGCGCTGTTTCTTACACCGCTGCTTGCGTCGCTGCCAATTGCGACATTGGCCGCAACCATTATCGTGGCCGTGCTCAGCCTTGTTGATTTCAAGACGCCGCGCCATATCTGGCATTATTCCAAACCGGATTTTGCTGCGATGGCGGTGACTATCGGCGTCACCTTGCTGGCGGGTGTGGAGCCGGGTGTGATTGCGGGCGTTGGCCTGTCGCTGGCGTTGTTTCTGTGGCGCGCATCGCGGCCGCATGCCGCGATTGTCGGGCGGGTGCCGGAGACGGAGCATTTCCGCAATGTGAAGCGCCACATGGTGCTGACCGACCCGCGTATCCTGACCATCCGTATCGACGAAGGGCTGAGTTATCTCAATGCACGCTGGCTTGAGGAGTTCATATTGGAGCAGGTTGCCGAACATCCTCGGCTCAGGCATCTCATATTAATGTGTTCGGCCGTCAATGCGATCGATGCCTCTGCGCTCGAAAGCCTTGAGGCAATTAATCACCGGCTGGCAGATGGTCATATACGGTTGCATCTTTCTGAGGTAAAAGGCCCGGTGATGGATGCGTTGGAGCGCTCACGCCTGTTGCAAGACCTGACCGGCCAGGTCTTTCTGTCACAGGATAATGCGTTCAGCACACTTATAACAGCAACGGACCATGAGGATGCCCCAAGGCTGCCAAATGATGTCTGGATGGCAAGAGGGTTGATATGAACGAGCATGACCTTGCGATAGTGCTGGCGCGGGTGCAATTCGCCTTTACCGTCAGTTTCCATTTTCTGTTTCCCGCCTTTTCCATCGGGCTGGCCAGCTATCTCGCTGTGCTCGAAGGCTTGTGGCTCAAGACCGGCAAGGGCGTCTACGCCAATCTCTTCCGCTACTGGCTCAAGATTTTCGCGGTCGTTTTCGCCATGGGCGTCGTCTCCGGCATCGTCATGTCCTATCAGTTCGGCACCAACTGGTCGGTCTTTTCCGACAGGGCTGGCCCGGTCATCGGCCCGCTCATGGCCTATGAGGTGCTCACGGCTTTCTTTCTGGAGGCCGGTTTTCTCGGTGTCATGCTGTTCGGTATCAACAAGGTTGGACGCAAGCTGCATTTTGTCGCTACGCTGGCTGTTGCGATAGGCACGTTTATCTCGGCCTTCTGGATATTGGCAGTGAACAGCTGGATGCAAACGCCAGTGGGTTATGAAGTGGGTGCCAATGGACAGTTTTTGCCCGGCCCGAGCTGGTGGCCGATCATTTTCAACCCCAGCTTTCCCTATCGTCTGGTGCACACGGTGCTGGCCGCCTATCTCACCACGGCTTTTGCTGTGGGTGGCGTGGGCGCGTGGCATTTGCTCAGGGACAAAGCCAATCCCGGCGCCCGGAAAATGTTCTCGATGGCAATGTGGATGGCAGCCATTGTTGCGCCGGTTCAGATTTTTGCCGGCGATATGCATGGTCTCAACACATTGGAGCATCAGCCGGTCAAGGTGATGGCGATGGAAGGCCATTATGACAGCCATCCCGATGGTGCGCCGCTCATCCTGTTCGGCATTCCCAACAGCAAGGAAAAGCGCGTCGATTATGCCATCGAGATCCCCAAGGCATCTTCGCTCATCCTCAAGCATGAATGGGATGCGCCGCTGAAAGGTCTCGATAGCGTAGCTGATGCGGATGAGCCGCCGGTGGGCATCGTCTTCTGGGCGTTTCGCATCATGGTCGCTCTGGGCTTTGCGATGATGGGGCTGGGGATGTGGAGCCTGTTCGCGCGTGTGCGCAAGAAGCTCTATGACTGGCCCTGGCTCCACCGCACAGCATTGCTGCTTGGCCCTTCCGGCTTTGTCGCCGTGCTGGCCGGATGGGTGGTGACGGAAGTCGGGCGGCAGCCTTTCACCATTTATGGCGTGCTGCGTACGGTCGATAGCGCCTCTCCGCTGGATGCACCTGCTGTAGCGGCGTCGTTGGTGGCATTCGTGATCGTGTATTTCGCGGTTTTTGGTGCGGGTATCTGGTATTTGCTGCGGCTGATGAAAAAACCGCCAGAGGCGCATGAAACGACATTGGATGGCAGCCCGATACGTTCGGCCGGGATTACGCCTGCCGCAGCTGCGCTGGAGGGGGAGCACGCATGATTGATCTTACAGTGATCTGGGCCGCCATCATTGCTTTTGCCATTGCCGCTTATGTGGTGATGGATGGGTTTGATCTGGGTATCGGCATATTGTTCCCGCGCTTTAAAGTGGGGCCGGAGCGCGATACCGCCATGAACAGCATTGCCCCGGTGTGGGATGGCAATGAAACATGGCTGGTGCTGGGTGGTGGCGGGTTGCTGGCGGCTTTTCCGCTGGCTTATGCGATCATATTGCCTGCGCTCTATGCACCACTCACCGCGATGTTGCTGGGCCTTGTGCTGCGCGGCGTGGCGTTTGAGTTTCGCTGGCGTGACCCGGCGCACCGTGCAACATGGGACCGCGCCTTTACCACTGGCTCGGCAGTTGCAACCTTCGCGCAAGGGGTAACATTGGGCGCTCTGCTGCAAGGCATTACGGTGGAAGGCCGCGCTTATGCGGGCGGCTGGTGGGAATGGCTCTCGCCTTTCACGCTGCTTACCGGCTTTGGCCTGATGGTCGGCTATGCATTGCTGGGCAGCTGCTGGCTTATCTGGAAGACGCAAGGGCCGTTGCAGCAACAGGCGGTCCGTTATGCGCGCCGCTTTGGCGTTGCCCTGCTGGGGGTGATTGCTGTAGTCAGTCTGGCGACGCTGACGCTGGAGACGCAATATTATATGCGCTGGATCGAATATCCCGGGATATTCGCCACTGCACCGGTGCCCTTTGCCACGGCTGCTGCTGCCTTTTTCTTTTTTCGCAGCCTCTCGCGCGACAAGGACGCCCACCCCTTTTTATGGGCGTTATCGCTGTTCGGACTGTGCCTTGTCGGCCTTGGCGTATCAATCTGGCCGGATGTTATTCCCGCACGTGTGACGATCTGGGAGGCCGCCGCGCCGGAGCGCAGTCAGATTTTCATGCTGGTGGGCGCCGTCATCATGGTGCCGATCATTCTTGTCTATACCGCATGGGCCTACTGGGTGTTTCGCGGCAAGGTGGGTAGCGAGGGCTATCATTGATGGCGGACATAAATGTCTGGTAAAGTACAGAAAATCCTCTGGTTTTTTGGTATATGGGCGGCCAGCATTGCAGCACTGGGGCTTGTGTCTCTTATATTGCGCAATTGGCTTGTCTGACTCATTATCTGCGCCGTTTCGCGCTATCAGCCATATGCCGGATTGCCCTGACAGTATAAACCGCCGCTGTGGTGGCGCATTGGGGCAATAATATTCCAACGCTGCTGAAACGGCTCTGAAGCCTTGTATATCTCGGGGAGCACCGTAAGCTGCAAGCAATGACTGATTCCGAGCTTTCGACGCCGCACGAAACCGCTTCGCCTGAATGGGACGCCCCCGAATGGGATGCCATCGTCAACGATATGGTGGCCTTCAGGCATATTCTCCACCGTCACCCCGAACTGCCATGGCAAGAGACCGGCACCGCCCAGCGCATCCGCGACCGGCTGGACCAGCTTGGCATAGCGTGGACCGCGTGCGCGGGCACGGGCACAGTCGCGCGGCTGGCCCCTGCTGCGCCGGGGCGGCATGTCGCCTTGCGCGGCGATATTGATGCCTTGCCGATTGATGAAGCGAGCGGGCGCGAATGGACGTCGAGCCATGATGGCTGCATGCATGCTTGCGGTCATGACGGGCATACGGCGACACTTATGTCCGCCGCCGCATGGCTGAAGCGGCACGAAGCGATGTTGCCCGGCCCGGTCACCTTGTTGTTCCAGCCCGCCGAAGAAGGCGGCCATGGCGCCAAAAAAATGATCGAGGATGGCGCGCTTGAGGGCGTGGATGTCATCTTCGGCTGGCACAATTGGCCCGCCATTCCCTTTGGCAAAGCGGTATGCCCTGACGGGCCAGTGATGGCGGGCAACGGTACTTTTATCATCACGATCAAAGGCGCGGGCGGCCATGCCAGCCAGCCAGAGCGCACGCGCGACCCGGTATTGGCAGCATCAGCCATCACCATGGCGCTGCAACAGGTAATTGCCCGCCGCATCACCCCGCAACATGCTGCCGTCCTGTCCGTCACATGGATTGATGCGCGCAGCGGCGAGACCGTTATCCCCGATAGCGTGCGCATGGGGGGCAGCATCCGCATCGCCGAGAAAGAGGACCGCGCGCGCATCAATGAGCTGATTACGCAAATCGCCACGTCTACTGCCGCGGCCTATGGCACGCAGGTCGAGGTGGAGATCATCCCGCGCTATGAGGCGACGGTGAACCATGCTGGCCCGGCAGCAGAAATGCGCGCCGCTCTAGAGCGTGAGCTGGGGCCGCAATGGCGCGATGATATCATCTCCGTACCGATCATGGCGTCAGAGGATTTCAGCTATTATCTTGCCGAAATACCCGGCGTGTTCGCGCTCATCGGCAGCGATGACGGCAATGATCATCATGAGCCATGCCACAGCCCGCGCTATGATTTTAACGATCGGCTGATCCCGGTTGTCGCCCGCCTTTTCTCTCAACTCGCTGGCATGCCCCTGCCCAACGCCGCATTATCCGCAGGAGCATGACCGTCTATCGCTATCGCAACCCAAATGGAGACAAGCATGAATGATATTGCGCAGAATATGGATGTATTCGACACGCGAGAGTCGGACGTCCGGGGCTATTGCCGCACTTACCCAACGGTGTTCAAATCAGCCTCCAATGCGCGACAGACAGATGAGCAGGGGCGCTCTTATCTCGATTTTTTCGGTGGTGCGGGGGTACTGAACTTCGGCCATAATAATCCGGCCATGAAGCGCGCGATCATCGAGTTTCTGGAAGCCGATGGCGTTACCCACAGCCTCGATATGGCCACCACGGCCAAGCGCGATTTCATGCAGGCCTTTGTCGATACGATATTGAAACCGCGCAATATGCCGCACAAGCTTCAGTTTACCGGCCCGACCGGCACCAATGCCGTCGAAGCGGCGCTCAAGATCGCCCGCCGGGTGACCGGACGCAAAGAGGTGGTCGCCTTTTCCCACGGCTTTCACGGCATGACCCTTGGGTCGCTCGCCTGCACTGCCAACGCCTATTTCCGGGGGGCTGCGGGCGTCCCGCTCAATCATGTCGCGCGCTTGTCGACCAGCCACCCGATTGCGGAGCTGCGCGCGGCTTATGACGACCTGTCCTCCGGCATGAAGCCGCCAGCGGCCTATATGATCGAAGTGGTGCAATGTGAGGGCGGGGTGTACATGCCTGCCCTCTCATGGCTCAAAGAGTTGCGCGCGCTGGCGAAAGAGACGGGCGCACTGTTCATTATTGACGATATTCAGGCAGGCTGCGGGCGCACAGGCAGCTATTTCAGCTTTGATGGCATGGGCCTTGACCCGGATGTGGTCAGTCTCGCCAAGGGCATTGGCGGCTTTGGCACACCGCTCGCGATGAACCTTATCAAGCCTGAATATGACAAACACTGGTCACCCGGCGAACATACCGGCACCTTCCGCGGCCAGGGCATTTCCTTTGTCGCGGGGCGGGAAGCGCTGCGCTATTTCGAGGATGACAGCTTTGAGAAAGAGGTGCTGCGCAAGGGCGAAATCGTCAAACAACGGCTGGACGCCATGGCGGCACTTCTCGCTGACAAAGGCGCGGAAGTACGCGGAACGGGCATGGTCTGGGGGCTGGACGTCATCGACCCGGCGCTCTCCAAATCGGCAGTCGCTTATGGCTTCGAACATGGTCTGCTCATCGGTGGCTGTGGCACCAATGGCCGCGTGCTCAAGGTCATTCCGCCGCTCACCATATCCGATGAAGACCTGACCGAAGGGCTGGACATCATGGAAGCGGCAGTACGCTCTGCTGGAGGTGTGGCATGAAACAACGCACTGACATGACCTTCCCGCCAGAGGAGTATGACCGCCGCCTCAGCGAACTGCGCATGCGGATGAAGCAGCGGCGGCTCGAAGCAATCATCATCAGCGACCCTGAAAATCTGATGTACATGACGGATTATCAGACGACCGGCTATTCCTTCTTTCAGGCGCTGGTGGTGCCGCTGGATGGCACCTGCTTTTTCGTCACGCGTAAGCTGGAAGAATCCAATGTCTATGCGCGTACATGGGTCGAAAAGTCCCGCCCCTATGCAGATAATGGCGACGCGATCCAGACATTGACCGAAGCGCTGAAGGAAGCGGGGCTGGCGCAGTGTCGCATTGGCTATGAGCGCAACAGCTATTTTCTGCCCGCTTATCAGCAGGACCGCATCATCACCGCCATGCCCAAGGCGCGGCTGCTCGATTGTTTCGGCATTGTCGAGGAAGGGCGCATCTGCAAGTCTCCGGCGGAAATCGAGATCATGCGCAAGGCCGCTCTCGCCACCGAAGCCGGCATGCGCGCAGGGATAGAGGCATGCCGCCCCGGCGTGACCGAGAATGAGATAGGCGCGGAAATCTCTGCCGCCATGTTCCGCGCTGGTGGCGAGCCACCTGCGGTCATGCCCTATGTCGTCTCGGGTCCGCGGTCTATGATCGGCCATGCCACATGGGAAGGGCGCACGGTGCAGCCCGGCGAGCATGTCTTCATGGAGGTGGGCGGGTGCTATCGGCGCTATCACACGGCGATGATGCGCACGACGATTCTGGGTGAGATGTCTGCGACGATGGAAAATGCGCAGGAAACGATGATGCATGCGATTGATGCGCTGCACAGAAATCTCCAGCCGGGCATTACCGTGTCGGATGCTGATCGCATTGTTCGCGATATATTGAGCACCGGCTGCCATGGTGGCAGTCTGGTCACGCGCTCGGGCTATTCCATCGGCATCGCCTTCCCGCCAAGCTGGGATGAAGGCTATATCCTCAGCCTGATGCAGGGAGATCCGGCAATCCTGAAACCGGGCATGACCTTCCATTTCATTCCCTGGCTCTGGGGCGTGGACGGCAACAAGACGGTGGGTATTTCGGATACCATCCACATCACAGAAGAAGGCTGTGAGAGCTTCTTCTCGATGGACCGGGAGTTTACCGTCAAGCCGGCTGAACCGGTACGGCTGGTGAAGCCTGATGGCGCTGCAGGGGAGAAGCCATCTTCCGGCAAGAGCAAGGCCGCAACTGCCAATGACTGATCGCGCACATCTGACATCAGCACTATATCAAACGGAAAGACTGCCTTCATGCTGACCGCCATCAACCCGGCAACGGGTGAAACCGCCTATAGGATTGACACCGAAACACCCCAAAGCCTTGAGGCCAAGCTCGCCGCCGCACGCAACGCATTCAAGGACTGGCGCAAGCAGCCCTATTCCGAACGCGCAAAGCTGCTCAATGCCGCAGCGGCTTATATGCGCGAGAATGTCGCGACGCTCGCGCCACTGATGACCGAGGAAATGGGCAAACCCCATAAGGAGGCGCTGGGCGAGGTCGAGAAAGCCGCCTGGTGCGCCGAACATTATGCCAGCAATGCCGAAACCTATCTGACACGGCAGGTGATCGCATCCGATGCCGCGCTCAGCTATGTGCAGCATTTGCCGCTTGGCACAGTGCTGGGCATATTGCCGTGGAACGCGCCTTTCTGGCTTGCCTTTCGCTTCGCCGCGCCAGCATTGATGGCGGGCAATAGCTGCCTGATGAAGCATGACCCGCATGTGCCGGGCTGTTCTGCCGCTATCGCCAATGTGTTTCGCGCTATTGGCGCGCCGGAAGGCCTGTTCAATTCGCTGTTTCTTGAAACGCCCGCGGTAGAAGCGGTGATCCGCGACAAGCGCATCCATGCCGTGTCGTTCACCGGTTCGTCGCGTGGTGGTGCGCTGGTTGCCGCAACTGCCGCATCAGAAATCAAGCCCGCCGTGCTGGAGCTTGGTGGCTCTGACCCATCGATCATTCTTGCTGATGCCGATCTTGATAAAGCGGCGGATGTGTTGAAAATCTCGCGGATCATCAATGCCGGCCAGTCCTGCATTGCTGCCAAGCGGCTTATCGTGGAGGCACCGGTTTATGATGCTTTCACCGAAAAGCTGAAAGAGCGGCTTGCTGCGCTGCGCATGGGTGATCCGGCGCTGGAAGAGACTGATGTCGGTCCGATTGCGCGCGATGATCTGCGGCAGGAATTGCATCGTCAGGTAAGCGAGACGATCGCTCAGGGCGCGCGGTGCCTGCTGGGCGGCGAAATGCCTGAGGGGCCGGGCTATTTCTATCCCGTCACTTTGCTCGCTGATGTCAAACCCGGCATGTGTGCTTTTGCCGAAGAAACCTTCGGGCCCGTGGCCGTGATCATCCGCGCTGATGATGCGGCGCATGCGCTCACTATCGCCAATGATACCGAATATGGGCTCGCGGCCAGCGTCTGGACAGGGGATGCCAAGCTGGGCGAGGCAATGGCCAGCGAGATTGAGGCGGGACAGGTTTCAGTCAACGGGATTGTCAAAACCGACCCGCGCCTGCCCAGTGGCGGCATCAAGAAATCCGGCTATGGCCGCGAGCTGGGGCCGCATGGCATCCTGGCCTTCGTCAACGCGCAGCAGGTATGGATCGGGCAATAAACCAAGCCATTTCATCGACCATCATAGCTATCGCTATTTTTTTGGGGAAGGCGAGCCGAAAGTCGGCATGGGCGGTGTGAGGCGCCGCCTGCGATTTGCTGTCAGGCCGCATTGGCAAAGGCGCGGCGGGCCTCGCGATGCAATCGGCCCAGCTCGAGCTGCACCGATTTGACCGACTCGGGGAGCGCATTATCCGTGCTGTCTCTGCATGCACCTTCTGCAACGGCGGCGAGTTTCGTCAGCCGTGTTGCGCTTAACAGGCCGGCTGTCCCCTTGAGCCGGTGCATGCGCCTTTGCAGCGCTGTTGTGTCTGTTCCCTGACCGGGGTCGTCCAGATCCGAAAATTCGACAATCACCCTGTGCAGTACAGAACGAAATAAATCGATGTCACCTGCCATGCGTATTTTGGCATCATCCATATCCACGCCTTCTATAGCGGGCCAATGCCCGTCATTATTGCGGGCATCAGGATATTCCGGAGGGTTGTCTTGATGATGTTCCAGTGTTTGCAGGATTATATTGACGAGATCATCGACATCGAAGGGTTTGGAGATGATGCCATCCATACCGAACTGGTCTGGCGCATTCTCATCTATTTTGGCCGCACCAGCCGTGAGTGCGAGCACCGCCGGGCGCTCTTTCCCCAACATCCATTCTATCTTGCGAAAGGCCTCATGCCCGTCAAGATCGGGCATTTGAATATCCATCAGGATGACGTCGAGCGACCGGCTGTTGCTGACCGCAAAGTCCACTGCATCATTGCCATTGAGCGCGAGGTGAACCCTGGCGCCTTCCAGCTCCAATATTTTGCTGGCGACTTCCAGATTGAGTTCGCTGTCATCGACAAGCAGTATGTGCACTCCCTTCAGGCGTGGGCGATGCTGACCGGCAGGGTAGCGTATATGGTCTTCTTTGTCGGCTTCCTGATACCGGTCCAGCGCGATCTCCACCCAGAACTGGCTACCTTCTCCTGCGACGCTTCTGGCGCCGATATGACCGCCCATAAGCTCTACCAGCTCCCGTGCAATCGATAGCCCCAGCCCAGTGCCACCATAGCGCCGGGTGGTGGAGCTGTCGGCTTGTACAAATGGTTCGAAGAGATGATCGAGGGTTTCGGGTTTAATGCCAACACCGGTATCCGAAACCGTTATGCGGAGTCTCTCGGTATCTTTGTGATGCGCCAGTTGTTCAACCTTGAGCGTGATATGCCCTTGAGTGGTGAACTTTGCGGCATTGGTCAGCAGGTTCAGCAATATCTGATGCAGTCGTGCCCGGTCTCCCAACAGCCTTTCTGGCAAAGTCGGGCAGAGTTCGACCCTGAACTGGACGGACTTGTTGTTAAGCTGCACCTCGATGAGCTTGCCAAGATCGTCTATCAGATCCGCCATATTGAACGGCGCGCGCTCTATTACCAGCTCTGAGGCGTCGATTTTCGACATGTCGAGGACATTGTTGACGATTGAAAGCAATGTCTTGCTCGCCAATTTTATCTTGCTCACCAGCTCGCCCTGCTTGGTGTCGAGGGATGTTTTTTCAAGCAGAAACGACAGGCCGATGACAGCATTCAGAGGGGTACGGATTTCATGACTCATATTCGCAACGAACGAGCTTTTCGCGCGATAGGCGCTTTGTGCACGCTCTGCGGCACTGCGGAGTGACTCTTCATAATCAGCACGCATCGTTTCGGTCAGCTGTTGGAATTCTGCTTCCGCACGGCATCGTTTCTGTTCGACATGTGCCCGTAACAAGGCGGCTTCCAACACGCTTTGCAGCCGCATATCATCAAGATTGGCTTTCGGGATATAATCAGAAGCGCCGCTGCGGATGGCTTCTACAATCAGTTCTTTTGATTCATGCAATGTGATCAGAATCACCGGGCATATTTCCGGTCTGTGCGCTTTTACCGCCGGGAGCAGTTCCAGCCCCAATGCGCCGCCAAGACTATAGTCGAGAAACACACAATCATAGCTGTTGTCTGCAAGCCGGGCTTGCGCTTCATCCAGTGACCGGGCTTCATCTATATGGCAGGGCAGGTCGAGTTTTGTAAGCAAACGATGGAGGCGTTCGCGATCGACATCATCGTCATCGACCAGCAAAAACCGTTGAAGGGCTGATGACATAAGCGTGCTCAATCCGGTAAATGTACAGCTGAGTTATAATTGCTCAGCAAATTGGCGAGGCGGGCAAACTGTGGCCCGACTTTTGATTTGACCATATAGCCAGCGACCTGTTCATGATATGCGCGGGAACGATCCGTGTCGGCGTCTGAGGTTGTCAGCACGAAAATAACACTGTCCCGCAGCTTGCTGTCATCCCGGACGGCTTCGAGAAGTTCAAAACCATTCATACGCGGCATATTCAGGTCGAGCAGAATGATATGGGGTCTGGGGACTGTGACATCTGCCACTCCTTGCAGTATATTGAGTCCTTCAAGCCCGTCTGCAGCTGGAATGATTTCAAACTCACCATCGACTTTGCGCAACGCGCGTTCGACAATTTCTGCGGTAATATCATCATCATCGATCACCAATATGTTGAGTTTTCTGTCAGTCATCGAGATCGGTCCTTGCATATCTGGGCCAGCGCACTCGAAACATGGCTCCGCGCTGGTCGTCATTGCTGAAAAGGGCAATGGTACCGCCATGCCCAATGACCAGCCGTTGCACCAATGCCAGCCCGAGGCCGTCGCCTTTTCTTTCTGAAGTGCTTAGGGTCTGAAAAAGACGGAAAACCCGCTTCTGGGCAGATTCAGGTATGCCAGGGCCATCGTCGGATACTTCCATGACACATTGATCATGCGCCAGCCGTATCGAGATGTTGATAGTGCCGGTTTCGCGGTCATGATGTTTGATCGCGTTGGACACAAGGTTACGCAGAACGGTTGCAAAAGGCGTTCTGGCACCCCTGAAGCATTCGTCTGTAACGTCAGTAGTGATGTGCAGTGATGCAGGGGGAGATTCCAGCGCAAGCACTTCATCGGTGAGTTCGCGCAGCTTGATAGGTTCGACCTTTGCCGTGCGTCGCCCGGACCGCGCATAGGATAGCAGGTCATCGACCAACTTCTCCATGGCATTGATGCGGTCACCCATTCGTGCCAGATTTTGCTGCACAGATTTGGGTGCCTTGTCGCCATAATCCTCACGGATGAAATCAATCAGATTGGCAATGCCGCGGATAGGAGAACGCAAATCATGCGAAGCGACATAGGTGAATTCCTCAAGCTGATCTTTCGCATCTCGCAAGCGCAATTCACTGCGTTTGCGGTCTGTGATGTCGATAACGGACGCACAATTGAATCGCCCCTGTACGGTGTCAACCGAGCTCAGGCCAATCTCGAGTGGAAACTCGACACCATCCTTGCGCAGCCCGGTCAAGTCTCGCCCTTGCCCCATGGATCTTGGTGTGGGCAGGGTGGTATAGCCGTTACGTAACCCGACATGATCATTATGAAAACGCTCGGGCAACAATATTTCTATTGGCTGGCCCACGAGTTCTTCTTCGCTATAGCCAAACATCGCTTGCAGTCGTTCATTGCTGCCTACGATGGTGCCTTGAGGATCGGCCAACAACATGCCGCATGGGGCATTGTTGAAAATTGACCGGAATGCCAGATCGGACTGATATGAAGATGCCGCATCAGACTGGAGCGGTGTCGGCCCGAAATTCTCAATCATTCCCATAGATGATACTCTTGCAAGGTGATGATGGGCACGGAACCTGCAGCATGATGCGAAATTCGGACAACCTACAGTTCCCGAATGACTTCATTCAGCAGCGCGGCGAGCCGTTCGGGCTGTTTCGGCTTGCTGACGAACATGCGTGCGCCGCGATGAAAACAGCGCATAGAGTCCGCTCCACTGCGGGAGGAGGTCAGGGCTACGCATGTGAAATCAACTTTGTGCTGTTGCATTTCCAGCAGTAACGCAAAGCCGTCCTTGCGTGGCATTTGCAGGTCGATCAAAGCCAGATCAGGCTGAATCTGCCCGCTCGCAAGCAAGGACAGCGCTTCTTCGCCATCATGGGCTCTTGTCACCTCCCCTACTTTGCGGTGCTTGTGCAGGGCTTGCTCGATAAGATAAGCGTCTGCTTCATCATCCTCGACCAGAAGGACGTTGATGGGCGGGTCTGTTATTGTGTCCAGTGCGGTAAGTGTCTGCTTGCTGCCAATATTGCTCACATCATAGGTGTTTGCCACCGTTGCCGCTGATGGTGCATCTGCCATTTGCATCTCCGTATATAAATAGGTGGGTCATGTGACCCGGTCTAATTCTCGAATCGATGTAGATAATGTGCAGTTTACAGAGTAAAAAAATAGTTAAAATATAAGTAACTTTTCTTATATATGGAAAAATTCATAGTGTTATATTTATAAATAATTATATTTTTAAATATTTAAAATCATTCATATTAATAATATATTTGACAATTAATTAAATTAATAATTTTATTAATCATATTTACTATGATTATTACCCCATATTTCCTGCAATTTTCTTCCTCGCATAGCGGACAATCGCTTCAAACCATGATCCTCGGAATTAATGGGGCCTGACCCTAGATTCATATACTTACTAGCGACCCGGATTTGAAATTCGCCACATTGAAACGGCCAGGTGCAGAGCGAATTTCAAATCCTTAAACCACACTAGATTCATATAGTTACTAGTGATCCTTATGGATCTGAAGTTCGCTCAGTGCTTGCCGAATAATGCAGCGAACTTCAGATCCGGATCACTAGGTGGTGTTTACATTCAGAAGATGCCGTGGCGAAAATGCTGGTTTTCTGTGACCCGAAGCGCAGAAAAGCGGCATTTGCAGACCGGCAGGGCTGAATGTCAACACCACCTAAGCAGCATTTGCGAGGCGCCTGCCAGTCTCAAAGGGTAAAGGCAGCGCTATTTTGAATTCGGTTCCTTCTTCCATATGCGAGGTGCAGGAAATGGTACCTGCTTGCGCGATAATCGCCTTGCGACACAAGGTAAGGCCCAGGCCTGCCCCTTCATATTCGGCCTTGCCGTGCAGTCGTGCCAATGGCTGAAAGATATAGTCGAGATATTGGTCTTCTATACCAATGCCATTGTCCTGTATGGTGATAATGCCCTCGCCCTGATCTTCGGTCAGTGTAATCACTATATTGGGGCATTTGCTCTGGTTATATTTGATCCCGTTGATGATAATATTCTGCATCGACAGTGCGAGCAGGTCGGCATTGCCGTTCACGTGCAGCGCTCCTTCTATTGTGACTGTAGCAGCGCGCTCGTCGATATAATGGCGAATGGACTCCAGCGCGTCCCTTATGGTTTGGCCGACATCGAGAATGTCGATGTCCGGTGAACGGTTGAGGAGGGAAAATTCGGACATGACCTCAACCAGACGATCCAGCCGGTCCGCTGCGTTGATGACAAAGCTGATGAGCCTGGGGGTTTCTGCATTCTGCTCCGTAACGATATTATCCCAGATCATCTGACAGAAAGTCATAATCTGGCGTACAGGCTGTTTAAAATCATGCGCGAGCGCGAAAGCGAAGGTTTCGATATCCGCCCGTTGTTCGTCGATGATTCTGCCCCGCTCGGCCAATGTGATGGCGTTGGTTATGGTGCGGCCCAGCGCTTCCACGGAAATACGTGACTTGGGGATATAGTCATTCACACCGGATTGTATCGCCTGTGCCGCCAGCATTTCATCGCCCGCGCCGGTGCACAGAACAATGGCCAGATGCGGGAAGCGCTCTCTGAGAGTTTGTGCGCAGGTCATGCCATCGGCGTCGGGAAGGTCATAGTCCAATATGATGCAGTCAAACCGGTTCAGGTCTGTTTGCTTCATCAGGGATGTCGCGGAGTTTAACCGGGAAATATGCGCATCAGGCAACCCCTGTTGTGCAAGCCTACACATGACATCCAGAGCCATATCATCATCATCGACGAAGACTATTTTCCAGCTATTCTTGCTATCAGCCATGGGGCGCTCTCCTATTTGCATTATAGGCTGCGTTGCACCGTTGCGAAAATATGACTGGGGTTTTGGTATTTCCTGGGGGCACTGGCAACGAATGGCTTCCAGTATCCGAATCTGAAGTCCGTCACATTATGTGGGCAGGGCGCAAAAGGGAGACTCAGAGCCAGGCCATCGGCTGTTCCAAAGATGGCATGACGACCAAGATTCTGGCGCTCGCCGACGCCTTGGGCAATCTCGTGCGTTTCCACCTGATGCCCGGCAACCGCTTCGACAGTATCAACGTCGCACCGCTGATCAAGGGCGTCGGGTCCGGGGCGCTGCTCGCCGGCAAGGCTTTCAACAGCAACGACATCATCGCCGATCTCAATGAGCGCGGCGCGAAGATCGTCATCTCGCAGCACCCGCGCCGAACCTCCCCCTCCCGCTCGGCGCAGAGATGTACAAATGGCGCCACCTGATCGAAAACTTCTTCTGTAAAATCAAAGAGTTCAGGCGAATCGCCATGCGTGTGTGCAAAACCGACCCGAGCTTCGAAGCCATGATATACCTCGCCGCAGCCGTCATCAATTCACGATGAATCCCCACAGTCCTTAGAGCGGGATGGAAAAGTCCGCTCTGGGTCAGGCAAAGGGCGGGGTCGACTGGCTCGGCCCAAGGCCTTCCTCATATATGCACATTTGGGGCTACGGTCGGATTTTCCAGCCACTTTTGAGCAAGCGATATGCCACAAATAGCAGCACCAGATTGAGCACAACCAGCATCACCAGACCGCGCATTACCTCAGTATCCGCCGCAGAAAGAAAACCATAGCGAAAACCGGAAATCGTATAGAAAAACGGGTTTGCATGGCTGATATTCTGGAAAAGTGGTGAAAGACGTTCCATCGAATAAAATGTACCAGACAACAGCGCCAGCGGTGCGACGACAAAATTGGTGACCGCCGCCGCATGATCGAATTTTTCAGCCCAAATGGAGGTCAGTACCCCCAGCAAGCTGACAAACATTGTGCCGAGAAGGCCAAAAGCCAGGATCGCCCAAGGGTGCTGTGGCACAAGGTTAATCCCCGGCCAAAGCGCAATCGCCAGCGATATGGTGCAGCCAACAAATATACCACGCGTCATCGCAGCCGCAAGCTGAGCAAATAATAATTCGGCCGTGGAGATGGGCGGCATCAGATAATCGACAATAGTGCCTTGAATCTTGCCTACCAACATGCCGAAACTGGAATTGGCAAAGGCATTTTGTATCATGCCCATCATGATGAGGCCCGGCGCAATAAAGTCCGGGAACGCGACTCCCAGAACCGTGCGCCCCTGCCCTCCCAGCGCCAGTGTAAAAATGATGAGGTAGAGCAAGGTTGTGATAGAAGGGGCCCAGATTGTCTGGAGCTGCACCTTCATGAAACGTCGCACTTCCTTGATATATAAAGCATGCATTCCCGCCCAGTTCACATTGCGAATGCGCGGCACGCCGGGTTCAGGCAATATCAGCGGTGTACGCGGGGGGGCGATAGATTCACTCTGGTCGTTCATGATGAGATCGACTATCTGCTGTGCTTCATATGGGCAAGCCCAAATAAGGAAAGCCCGCAAAACTTGAACTTGGCGTATACGACAGCCATATGATGTATGATTCGCTTATGCGAAGCCGCCTTACACTATAATGGAGTGAATTTTGTCCTGGACCGACGAACGGATAGACCAGCTCAAAGGCATGTGGGAAAAAGGCATGACTGCCAGCCAGATTGCTGAAGAGCTTGGCGGAGTCAGCCGCAATGCCGTTATCGGCAAGGCCCATCGCCTTGGCCTGCAATCGCGCCCTTCCCCTGTGAAATCAGGCGATGGCACGCGCAAAAAAGCAGCCGCAAAGAAGCCCAGCGCTACTGCATCGCAGCCAAAAGAGAAAAGCGCCAGTGCCGCACCCAAGCCTGTAGCGCAGCCCACTGCACGGGCAACCGCGACACCTGCGACCACAGCCAGTCAGCCGATTCCACAGCAAACCAGTGCAACACCGCAAACACGCGTTGTTTCCGTCGGACCCGGTGGCTTCTTGCGTCAGGGGCCGGGCGATCAGCAGGCACCAATCCCGCCTGCGCCACCGCGCCGCCTTGTCCCTGCCAAGCCAAGCCCGGAAATTGCCGACAAAACAAGCCTGCTCGACCTCACGGAAAAAATCTGCAAATGGCCAATGGGCCACCCCGGTGAACCAGATTTCCACTTTTGCGGTGAAACGGTAAACCCCGGCTTCCCCTATTGCGTTGAGCATTGCGGCCGCGCCTATCAGGCGCAGCTACCGCGCGGCACACGCCGCCCGCCCCCGCCACTGCCCTTTGGCGGTCCACGCGTTCGGTAAAAAGCCCGGCAGCCCGGCAGCCCGGCAGCCCGACTTGGCCACGTGTTGACGAACGCCTTCTTTCGCGCATGTGAAACGTGCCGGGTGGTCAGAGCCATGCCTGAAATACAAGGTCTGTCCCGCGCTCCGGCCTAAGCGTAACGGGCCAGTTTCGTTCCGTTTGCGTTCCACGCATGGTCAAGGCCTGCTTCAAACTGGTCCGTACAGCGGTCCCATTGGAAACTGCGCCCGTATCGCGCTGCGATCTGTCGGTCCACCCGCAGCGCACCCCGGATCGCTTGCGCCAGATCATCATCCAACGCGCCCACCGGCTGCACCAATGCATCCTCCGGTCCGCGTCCGCGCGCACCGATAATATCCAGCGGCCCCTGCACCGGGAAACCCGCGACCGGCACACCGCAGGCCAACGCCTCGATCATCACCAGGCCGAAAGTATCGGTAAGGCTCGGAAACACGAACACATCTGCTGCGCGATAGGCGCTGGCCAGTTCTCCGCCACCCAGTGCCCCCGTGAACACCGCCTGCGGATATTGCTGGCGCAACTGCGTCAACGCCGGGCCATCGCCCACCACCACCTTGGTGCCAATCACCTCTGTACCCAGAAACGCTTCCAGATTTTTCTCTGTCGCCACGCGGCCGACATAGAGCAACACCGGGCCGGGCAATTGCTCCAAGGTCTCATGCTGCGCTCCATCGGGCCGAAACAGTGCCGTATCAATCCCGCGTGACCATATCCGCCCGGCTTTTATACCACGGTAGCTCAGCTCATCTCGCAAACGCGCGGTCGAGACGAACACTGCTGACGAAGCGCGATGAAAGCGCCGCATCACTGGCCAGAACCAGTCCGCCGACATACCGGTGCGCACCGCCAGATAATCCGGAAAGCGGGTATGAAAGGCGGTGGTAAATGGCACGCCCTTGTCCATGCACCAGCGCCGCGCGGCCCAGCCGATCGGCCCTTCGGTCACTATGTGCACGACATCGGGTACAAAAGCCTTCAACGCCCGTCGCATCCCTGCGCGCGGTGCGATGGCAAGGCTGATCTCGCTATAGCCGGGCATCGGCATGGTGAGAAAATTATCCGGCGTAATCACCTCTATCTCATGACCACGCGCGCGCATCTGCGCCACGGTCATCTGCAACGTGCGTACCACACCATTCACCTGCGGCTCCCATGCATCGGTGGCTATAGCGATTTTCATTGGAGCAATTCGTGCCAGCGCGCCGCTCATACTGTCTCCACCGCAGCTTTCTGTTCGGCCTCAACCCGCAGATATTCCGGCCAGTCGAGAATCTCCATCGCACCGGTGGCATCTTCTGTCAGCGCCGTGCAGCTTTCCACCCAGTCACCATCATTATAATAAGTGATGTCATCAATCTGGCGGATTTCAGCGGTATGGATATGACCGCAGACTACACCGTTCAGCCCGCGATGCGCCGCTTCATTTGCCACGGCATCTTCAAAATCATAAACAAACTGCACCGCATTCTTGACGCGTTTCTTGAGATAGGCCGAGAGCGACCAATAGGGCATGCCCAGCAGCTTGCGCGCACTGTTGAACCAGCGATTGGCCTTGAGCATCATATAATAGGCCTGATCCCCCAAAAAGGCGAGCCACTTGGCATAGAGCACCACGCCGTCAAACGCATCGCCATGCACCACCAGCAGACGGCGATTATCAGCGGTTGCGTGCACTGCCTCATTAACCAGCTCGATACCGCCAAAGCCCATGCCAGCATAATCCCGCAACATTTCGTCATGATTGCCAGTTACATAAATAACGCGCGTGCCCTTGTGCGCCATTTTGAGGATACGGCGGATCACCTCATTATGCGCGTCCGGCCAATACCAGCCCTTGCGCAACCGCCAGCCGTCGATGATATCGCCAACAAGATAGAGCGTCTCACACTCGACAGAACACAGGAAGTCCAACAGCATCGGAGCATTGCAGCCCGGTGTACCAAGATGGATATCGGATATCCATATGGTGCGATATTTGAGCTTGGGCCTGTAGCTTTTTGGTTCCGGCAAATGGAGCCAATCAGGCGTTTTATTGCCCACCTCAGCAGCGACTCCAGCGCCCTTCTCGCGTAATATTGTGCCTATATGGTTCATATATACTCCCCCATATTGGGAGTGCAGCTATCAGCCTTGCATTACGAGGGTGTGGCTGTTTCGGGTCAGTTTTGTTGCGGTTGCGTACAGTTTCACCGCAAATCAGGCCACGCAGTACAGGGAACGGAGAGCCGTTTCACCCCTCCTGAACATTCTGCTCCTGCAACAGATGCGGCTCAGTACAACCGTCACCATCAGCACGCCTGATGTCGCGCCGGTCACTATTCACATGCCGGTTGCTAAGCTCAGACATGAGTGGTGCACACAGAAACCGTGCGGCCAGCGTTGCCAGCCCGATAAACATCAGAAAAGCCAGCTCCCCGCCAAATATGCGGCCTGACATCAACACCAGCAGCGCAATGAACATGAGCGATCCACCCACAATCGTCTCAGGCATAGCGTCGTCAAAGGCCGAAGCCCTGGAGCCTTCAGGCGCAAATTTTGGGGTACGGCGCCAGCCGAGCGGCTTTTTCGACAGGCCTGCCACTCCGGCCATAAGCACGGTGTAAAACAAGGATTGACGCGCAACCTCGCCCATCAGCATCTCGCTGATCCGGGTGCAGCCGGAAAGCTGATAGCGATGATGTGTTCGCGCCAGCCCGGTTGCCAGCCCTAGCAGCGCAACCAGCCAGACGACATTGGGGATGTTCACCGGCTCAAACTGTCCCAGCAAACCGCTGACGATCATCGCACCCATGCCC
>Ga0209578_10000640_pt1:0-2500 | contig 40085 bp, 29 predicted proteins | sample tdAd472_FD_187127 | JGI IMG/M metagenome (GOLD analysis project Ga0209578, IMG submission 187127) | Marine sediment microbial communities from the Atlantic coast under amendment with organic carbon and nitrate - tdAd47.2 (SPAdes)... | ecosystem: Environmental > Aquatic > Marine > Coastal...
GATATGGACTCTTGGGCATCATCAGCCTGTTATCCCCGGCGTACCTTTTATCCGTTGAGCGATGGCCCTTCCACGCGGGACCACCGGATCACTATGACCGACTTTCGTCTCTGCTCGACTTGTCAGTCTCGCAGTCAGGCAGGCTTATGCCATTGCACTCTCACAGCTGATTTCCGACCAGCCTGAGCCTACCATCGCGCGCCTCCGTTACTCTTTAGGAGGCGACCGCCCCAGTCAAACTACCCACCACAGAAGGTCCCGGACCCGGGTTCACGGGTCGCGGTTAGATAACAGACAGGTTAAGGGTGGTATTTCACCAACGGCTCCCCGGCGACTGGCGCCACCGGTTCAAAGCCTCCCACCTATCCTACACATAACATATCCATTATCATTCTGAAGCTATAGTAAAGGTGCACGGGGTCTTTCCGTCTAACCGCGGGTAGCCCGCATCTTCACGGGCAATTCAATTTCGCTGAGTCGATGTTGGAGACAGTGGGGAAGTCGTTACGCCATTCGTGCAGGTCGGAACTTACCCGACAAGGAATTTCGCTACCTTAGGACCGTTATAGTTACGGCCGCCGTTTACCGGGGCTTCAATTCGGAGCTCTCACTCCTCCTTTTAACCTTCCGGCACCGGGCAGGCGTCAGACCCTATACGTCGCCTTGCGGCTTCGCAGAGCCCTGTGTTTTTAGTAAACAGTCGCCACCCCCTGGTCTGTGCCCCCCCTAAAAAGTTGCCTTCATAGGGGGCCTCCTTCTCCCGAAGTTACGGAGGCAATTTGCCGAGTTCCTTCAACATCGTTCTCTCAAGCGCCTTGGTATGCTCTACCTGTCCACCTGTGTCGGTTTAGGGTACGGTCTTAACGGTGGAGCTATTTCCCGGGACAATTTCGCAGCAAAACCAATCCAATAAGGCTTCACTACTTACATCATCCGTCACTACCACCAGGCCCAGTAATATTAAACTGAGTTCCCATCGACTACGCTTTTCAGCCTCGCCTTAGGGACCGGCTAACCCTGCGCAGATTAGCTTTACGCAGGAACCCTTGGACTTTCGGCGAGAGTGTCTCTCACACTCTTTATCGCTACTCATGCCAACATTCGCACTTCCGATACCTCCAGGAACCCTCGCAGGCTTCCCTTCACAGGCTTACGGAACGCTCCGCTACCACTCACTCCATAGGAGTAAATCCGAAGCTTCGGTACATGTCTTGAGCCCCGTTACATCTTCGCCGCAAGATGGCTGTTAGACCAGTGAGCTGTTACGCTTTCTTTAAAGGGTGGCTGCTTCTAAGCCAACCTCCTGGTTGTTTTGGCCTTCTCACATGCTTTCCCACTTAGACATGATTTAGGGACCTTAGCTGTCGGTCAGGGCTGTTTCCCTCTCCACTACGGACCTTAGCACCCGTAGTGTGTCTGCTGGATAGTACTCACCGGTATTCGGAGTTTGGTTAGAATTGGTAAGGCTCGCGCCCCCCGCATCCATCCAGTGCTCTACCCCCGGCGGTATTCATCCAACGCTCTACCTAAATAGATTTCGCGGAGAACCAGCTATCTCCGAGTTTGATTGGCCTTTCACCCCTAGTCACAGGTCATCCCCCCATTTTTCAACATAGGTGGGTTCGGTCCTCCAGTGCGTGTTACCGCACCTTCAACCTGCCCATAACTAGATCACTCGGTTTCGGGTCTAATACGTCATACTAAATCGCCCTCTTAAGACTCGCTTTCGCTTCGACTACACCTAGCGGCTTAATCTTGCATGACATACTAAGTCGTTGGCCCATTATACAAAAGGTACGCTGTCACCCCGTAAAGAGGCTCCAACTGATTGTAAGCATACGGTTTCAGGATCTATTTCACTCCCCTTGTCGGGGTGCTTTTCACCTTTCCCTCACGGTACTTGTTCACTATCGGTCGAATAGGAGTACTTAGGCTTGGAGGGTGGTCCCCCCATGTTCAGACAGAATTTCACGTGTTCCGCCTTACTCAAGGACTTGATTAGAATTTACCAGTACGGGGCTATCACCCACTAAGGCCAAACTTTCCAGATTGTTCCTGTTTTTCTAACCAAGCCACTGGCCTGGTCCGCGTTCGCTCGCCACTACTAACGGAGTCTCGGTTGATGTCCTTTCCTTCAGGTACTAAGATGTTTCAGTTCCCTGAGTTCGCTTCCCTAAGCTATCTATTCACTTAGGGATGACCCTTGCGGGCCGGGTTTCCCCATTCGGAAATCGTCGGATCAAAGCTTTTTCGCAGCTCCCCAACGCTTATCGCAGCGTAACACGTCCTTCATCGCCTCTATTCGCCAAGGCATCCACCATATGCTCTTATAACACTTGAGATCATCGCCATGTACAGAGATCAGATCATTTTTCCAATGTTTCCGGTGTGGCCACATTTTGGCTTTCCCAAAAGGGAAAAGCCAAAAAAGCAACACCATGAAACGCGCTCAAGGCTGCACCATAATCTCCGCCGGCACATGCTCGGTAACCGAAGACCA
>Ga0209578_10000640_pt1:5000-40085 | contig 40085 bp, 29 predicted proteins | sample tdAd472_FD_187127 | JGI IMG/M metagenome (GOLD analysis project Ga0209578, IMG submission 187127) | Marine sediment microbial communities from the Atlantic coast under amendment with organic carbon and nitrate - tdAd47.2 (SPAdes)... | ecosystem: Environmental > Aquatic > Marine >...
GTATTAGCCGTCGTTTCCAACGGTTGTTCCATACTGAAAGGCAGGTCCCCACGTGTTACTCACCCGTGCGCCACTGTCCACATCCCGAAGGATGCTTATCGTTCGACTTGCATGTGTTAGGCATGCCGCCAGCGTTCGTTCTGAGCCAGGATCAAACTCTCAAGTTGAGCTGATCTTGTATGGATTGCCTCAATCGCCGGCGCTCCGCTTAGGCTTTCGCGAAAAAGTTCGCGGCGGCCGGTCGGCCTGGCCTCAGCTCTATTAAGAGCTTCGGGTCGGGGACCATAAATGAAACGCTTTAAATCAAAACAATCCGATCAAAGACCCGATCCTGTCATTACTTAAAACTCAGTTCTAAAGTAAACAACAGTCCAGGAATTAACAGACCGCTGCCTACATCTCTCTTTCAATCCACAATGTCAAAGAACAAAACAACACCACAAAGGCCCTAATCTCTTATCTCCCGAAGAAGCGATCTCAGCGGCCCCCGCCGTGTTGGTGAAGCGGGTTATAGGCAAACAAAATAACCTTGTAAATACCTAATTTTACTTTTCTTGCTTTTTTTTCACAATTCATCCCATTCAGGCCATTTACAGCAAGAAAAGATGGAAATCACCGCGCATTTCCTGTTTATGCACGGCCACGGACTATACCATAAAACACGGCGGATGAACAGCGAAAGAGAATCACACCCCCACTCACCATTCCAAGAAAATATTTAATATCAAAGCATTAACAGGAACATAAATATATCAGCCCAATTCTCCGCCACCCGATAATCCGGATCAGGCGCCCGCGACTCAAAGCGCCGGGCGCTCGAAGGCGTTTCGCGGCGAAAAATTACGCCGTCGTGATATATGTGATCAGGGCCTCTGATTCGGCCTCCGTTTCGGCGATGCGATGCTTGACCACATCCCCGATACTGACGACGCCGACGATATTGCCGTCATCCAGCACCGGCAGATGCCGCACGCGACGCCATGTCATCTGCTCCATGACCGTTTTGATCTCGTCATCGAGAGAACAGGTATAGACCCCCTCCGTCATATAGTCAGACACTTTGCCTTCCAGCACATTCGCGCCATGCTTGGCGATGGCGATAATGATGTCGCGTTCGGAGATGACGCCGCACATGCGTTTGTCGTCTGCGATCACCAGAACGGCGCCAATCTTGTTTTCGCGCAGGGTTTTCGCCGCTTCCTGCAGGGTATTCTGCGGCGAAACGGAAATAATATCATGCCCCTTGTGCTGAAGGATATTTCTGACGTACATACAACCTCCTGTATCATTTAAAAAATAAAACGCGCCGGTCTGAATTGGATTCGCCCCGCCGGGACTTCGGCAGCGCCGCATACCCCCGTCGTGAATTATATACGAAAAAATTCCTATCGACGACAAAAAAAGGGCCACGAATAAAGGGTCAGGCGCCACAGGCTTCAGCCCGGCTTTGCCCCGGGCAAGAGGGCCGCCGTCAAAACAATCAAAATAAAATCACGAATATTCAGACTTTAATAACCAAATCGACGTATGTTCCGCCGAAAACAGGCGACTTAGGCGCCCATAAGGATAAATCCACAGGGAATGATGAACAAAAATCCACAGACACACAGGCGTCCCGCCCTTACGGGCAGCGGCTTTGACCCCACGGCGTCCATACTCGAAAACCTCGAATGCGGCGTTATCCTCGTTGATTCGCGCCTGACCGTTCTGTCGATCAACCAGTGGCTGATTGATCACAGCGGCATTCGCCTGGATCCCGTCGTCGGCAGAAACTTCATGGAGCTGTTCCCCGGGATGAAAAAAAGCCAACTGGCGAAATCGATCGAGGCGGCGCTGCGCTATGAAATAAAATCCATCCTGACGCCGGATATCAACCTGACCCCGCTGCCGCTGTTTGAAAAGAACAAGGAAAAAGCTCCGCTCAATCATGTCATTCATATTTCCCCCGTCAAAGGGCCTGACGGGGCGATATTTTGTCTGATGCAGATCGGCGATGTGGCCAGCGCCTCCCTGCGGGACAGGCTATATTACGAAAAATCCCTGCGCATGCATGATGAAGCTGAAGCTTTGCGAGAATCCTCCCGGCACGCCATGAACGCCAACAAGGCGAAGTCCGAATTTCTCGCCCTGATGTCCCATGAACTGCGCACGCCGCTGAACGCCATCATCGGCTTTGCCGACATCCTGAAGGACGAAATCCTCGGCCCGCATACCGTTCACCAGTATCAGGAATATTCCACCGACATCAGTGAAGCGGGCAATCATCTGCTGACGCTGATCAACGACATCCTGGACCTGAGCAAGATTGACGCCGGCAAATACGCCCTTCATGAAGAGGTCGTCGACGTGCCGGAAATCATCCGCAGCGCCGAAAACCTGCTGCGTCATCAGGTGACGCAAAACGCCCAGAAACTGGAAATTATCTATCCTGACGACCTGCCGGACCTCAGGGTGGACAGCCGCAGTCTGAAACAGATGATACTGAATCTGCTGTCCAATGCGGTGAAATTCACCCCCGACAAGGGCCATATCCGGCTCACCGTCGACCGGAATGAAGAACAGGACATGCGGATTTCCGTATCAGACGACGGCATTGGCATCGCCGCCCATGAAATTCCACTCATCATGCAGCCCTTTACCCAGTCGGAATCCAATATGACCCGCCAGCAGCCCGGCACCGGCCTCGGCCTGTCTCTGGTCAAGAAAATGGTCGAAATGCATGAGGGGCGCATTAATCTTGAAAGCCGGATCGGCAAGGGGACGACGGTGACGCTGACTTTCCCCCGCGAACGGGTCATCGAAATTTAAGCCGTTGGCGGGATTTATTTTCCGAAGTATCATAAAGGTCTTGTTTTTGCCCCAAAAACATCAGAAAACAAAAGCATGACCAACGCAAACAGCTTTATATTCCGGTCCTGCCGGTTTGAGGCCCGGGAAAGCCGCCTGACCCTGGCCTATGGCTACCGGTCCGGGGAAAAGTTTTCCGAAGTGATCCATTTTTCCGGCGCCCGGACGGAATTTTCAGCCGCGGAACGGCATGCCCTTGACAAAGCGATGCGCGCCCTGCATCTCGCCGCCGGCATCAGCTATTACAAGGCCTTCTGTCCGGCGGAGATTATCCTTGAAAACCAGCGCCTGAGCCGGGCGGAAGCGGATTTCTTCGATAAATTCTATCTGATGGGCCTGGGTGAATTCGCCGTGGAGAATGATCTGGACCTGCGCCGGACCATCAAATTTCCCGTCGCGGCGACGGAAACCCCGCGGCCGAGCCCGCTGGCGCTAACCCGGGCCAATGTGGTGCCGGTGGGCGGCGGCAAGGATTCGCTGGTCAGCCTGGAAATCATCCGCGCATCGGGTCAGCCGTTCCGCCCGATCGCCGTCAACGCCAGCCGGCCGATCCGTGAGGTGATTGACAGCGCCGCCGTCGCCGATCCGATCCTGATCAGCCGGAAAATTGATCCCGGCCTTTTCAAGCTCAATGAACAGGGCGCCTATAACGGCCATGTGCCGATCACCGGCATCCTGTCCTTCATCATGGCTTTCGCCGCGATTCTATACGACTATGACACGGTGGCGATGTCCAACGAACAGTCGGCCAATGAGGGCAACCTGATGCGGGACGGCCTTGAGGTCAATCATCAATACAGCAAATCCCTCGCCTTTGAGCAGGATTTCATCGCCTATGTCAATGGCTTTATATTGCATGATTTTCGCTATTTCTCCCTGTTGCGGCCGTTGTCGGAAAGCGGCATCGCGGCGCTGTTCGCCCGGGAAGCGAAATATTTCCCGACCTTCAAAAGCTGCAATCGCAATTTCCATATCGCCGAGGGCGAAAGAAAATACGGCTGGTGCTGCGACTGTCCGAAATGCCGTTTTGTTTATCTGGCGCTGGCGCCTTTTGTCGGCAAGGCGCAGATGGTCGGTATTTTCGGGGCTGACCTGCTGGGCGACCCGGCCCAGGAGGCGGGCTTCCGCGAACTGCTCGGCCTCAAGGGACACAAGCCCTTTGAATGCGTCGGCGAGATCGGCGAATGCCGCCTGCTGCTGAAAAGCCTGGCGCTGATCCCCGAATGGCGGGCCAGCGCCCTTGTCCCGCGCCTCGCCCGGGACATTCCGGAGCCGGGCCTGAGCCGCGCGGACCTCACGGCCCGTTCCCTGACCAAATATCCCGACCATAACCTGCCGCCGGAATTTGAAAGAATGCTTGATGACTATATCGGATCTTGAAGGGCGCAAGCTGGCCATCTGGGGGCTGGGGGCGGAAGGGCTCGCCAGCTATCGCTACCTGCGGCGGCATTTCGCCGACAAGCCGCTGATCCTGATCAACAAGGAGCCGCTTGCGTCCCTGCCCGACCCGCTGGCCGATGACCCTCACGTTATATTCCTTCCCGAAAGCGACCTTGACCGGCACCTGGACGACATGGACCTGGTGATCAAGGCGCCGGGCGTCAGCCTCTATCATCCGCTGGTCGCGGCGCTTAAAGCGCATGACATCACGGTAACGTCGGCGACCAACCTGTGGTTCGCCCGGCCGCGACAGGCGAAGACAATCGCCGTCACCGGCAGCAACGGCAAAAGCACCACCTGCGCCCTGCTCAGCCATATCATGAACGAGAGCGGGATTCGGACGGAACTGGGCGGCAATATCGGCCGGCCGCTGCTCAGCCTGCCGGACGACGCCGATTATTATGTCATCGAACTCAGCAGCTATCAGACGGCGGACCTGGCCTTCGCCCCGGATATCGCCGTCCTGCTCAATCTGTTTCCGGAGCATATTCAATGGCACCGGAGCCATGAGCAGTATTACAGGGACAAATGCCGGCTCGTGACCTTGGGGGCCGGGGTCGTGATCCTCAATCATGACGACGCCCTGACCCGGAAAAGGCTGGCCGACGTTCCCGCGGGCGTAGTCCGGTTCAACGATCCGGCGGCGATTCACGCCCGGGGGGCCGGTATATATCAGGCGGACAGGCTGATCGGCGACGGGGGACGGATGCTGCTGCCCGGGGCCCATAACCGGCAAAATCTCTGCGCCGCGCTGACCGTATGTCACGCCCTCGGCCTTGACCTCAAGGCCTGTTTTGAACACGCGCTCCGTTTCGGCGGCCTGCCCCACCGGCTGGAGCATCTGGGGGAAAGGCGGGGGATCGGCTATGTCAATGACAGCATCTCGACCACCCCCGAGGCGACCCTGGCGGCGCTGAAAAGCTTTCCCGGCCAGCCGATCACCCTGATCGCCGGCGGTCAGGACCGGCAGCAGGATTACGGCGCGCTCCGCCGTTATATCACGGCTCACCCCGCGATACAGGTCATCGCCGCCTATGAAACCGGGCCGCGAATGATCCGCGGGCTCGACGACCGGCAGGCGACCCTGGTCAGGGATCTTGAGGCCGCCGTCGCAAAAGCACAGGCTATCACCTCCCGGGGCGGCCTCATCCTGCTCAGCCCGGCGGCGCCCAGCTATGACGGCTTTCGGGATTTCCAGCAGCGCGGCGAGCGCTTCCGGGCGCTGGCGACGGCCTGAAAATTCTTTTAATTTTTCGGGACTGGTGACGATTTCGCTAACTTTCCATCTATCCTTTTTAATATATTCTCCATATAGTATTGAACACAAAGGGAATTCGATCATAAAAACAGCGGCACGGGACAACGTAAAAAATTGAGTTTTGCACGCACATTCACCCCCATCGCCATCACGATACTGCTCGCGCTCAGCGGTATCATCATGAGCCTTTACATCACAGAACGGGCGATCGAAGATTCGGGTCATGAAATCTCCCATCATTCCCTGTCGCGCCATCTGCAAAACCTGCAGGATTTTCAGGAACTGCTGCTGCATGATTATTCAGAATGGGCCGAAGCCTATGAAAAGATGACGATTGAGGGAGATATGACGTGGTTCCACGATCATATTGGCGCCGCCGACATCATCAACACAACCGTTCACGGCATGGCCTTTATGAAAAATTCCGGCCATTTGGCGGTCCAGTTTGTCCGCGACCAAAACCCCGGCTTCAAACTGCCGCCCCACAGCCTTGACAAGGAATTCTCCCATATCAGGAATGAAATTCTGAAACAGGATGCGAACAAACCCTCCCCCTATTCCTTTTATCATCTTATTAACGGAACGCCGGCGCTGGTGACCCTGTCGCCGCTCACCCTGCTCGAACCGGAAAAACAGGCCGGCTATGATCCCGATCAAAGAGACTTTATGATCTTCTGGCGCCTGCTCAGCCCCGAATTCCTCCGGCAGGTCGGCCAAAGCCTCAGATTCAGCGACCTTGGCCTGACCAAAGTCCAGAGGCCGGAAAACCTGGCGCTGAAGAACAGCCTCGGCGAGCCGATCATTTCCCTGACCTGGCGGCTCAAGAACGCGAAAAGCAAGCCGCTCGCCCTGTCTTTATATACCAGCATCGCCATGTTCCTGCTGCTGCTCGTCGGCGGCTATGTCTCCTACCGGCGGGTTGTCGAACTGCTGCAGGAAATGAAAGAGGCGAAAACCAAGGCCGAAAAGGGTCATCAGATCAAATCGGAATTCCTCGCCACCATGAGCCATGAATTGCGCACCCCGCTCAATTCCATTGTCGGCTTCTCCGATATTCTGAAATCCGGCGCAAGCGGGCCTTTGAACGAAAGACAGGATGAATATATCGAGCATATCCAGACCAGCAGCGCCCATCTGCTGACCATCATCAATGAAATTCTCGACATGTCAAAAATCGAGGCCGGAAAATATCAGCTTCGGGAAACAGAAATGGACCTGAAGCGGGTGATCAACAGATGCCTTGTCTATTTCGAAAATGCGGCGCTGACCAAGAATATTACGTTGGTTGAAAGGCTGCCGCACGATGTAAGCGACTTTTTCGGCGATGAAAAGGTCATCAAGCAGCTTTTGCTGAACCTGCTGAGCAACGCCCTTAAATTCACCCCGGAAAACGGCAAGATCACCATAGGCGGTTGCCTGACGCCATCGGGCGACCTGAAGATTTTTGTCGAGGACAACGGCATCGGCATATCGCCGGAAAAGCTCGACATCATCACCGAACCCTACCTTCAGGACCAGGATCACAAAACCCGTCACCATCAGGGAACCGGCCTCGGCCTCGCCATTTCCAAGGCCTTTGTCGAACTGCACCAGGGGCGAATGTCCATTGACAGCGAACTTGATGTCGGCACAACAGTGAAAGTTGTTTTCCCGGCCCGCCGGCTGCTGAACGATATGGCCTGAACCGCCCTTACCGGGCGCCCTTGGCGGCTTTTGGCCGGCTATTGGCACCCTGCTGTCCGGCCTGATCTATCAGTTGGGCGGCCTTGAAGCCTGCCTGACCGGCTCCGGAATCATGCTGCTGTGCGCCTTTCTGTTCGGCCTGCTGATTCCGGTCAAAACGACATCTTAAAACGACCGTTTTAAGTTTCTTTTTCCGCCGGCCTGTGGCACACTCCCAAAAAAACAGAGCTTGGGACATTATCGGGAGACTTGACCATGCAGGGACTTATGCAGGACCAACCATTGCTGATTTCCACCATCATGAAGCATGCGGCGCTTTATCATCATGACGGCGAGATAGTCACCCGCGCCGTTGAGGGCGGCATTCACCGGACAACTTACGGCGAGGTGACGCGGCGGTCGGCGCGGCTGGCCCATGCCCTGACCCGGCTCGGCGTCGGCCAGGGCGACTGCGTCAGCAGCCTTGCCTGGAACAGCCACCGGCATCTGGAGCTTTATCTCGCCGTGCCGGCCATGGGCGCGGTCCTCAACACGGTCAACCCGCGCCTGTTTCCCGAACAGATCAGCTATATCCTCAATCATTCAGAGGCCCGGATATTATGTCTCGACCTCACTTTCCTGCCGCTGGTCGAGAAGCTGCAGTCCCATTTCACCACGGTGGAAAAATTCATCATCATGACCGACCGCGCTCATATGCCGCAAACCTCCCTCGATAACGTCCTGTGCTATGAGGATATTATCGCCCCCGAGGCCGATCATTTCGACTGGCCGGAGCTTGATGAGAATACGGCCGCCGGCCTGTGCTATACCTCCGGCACCACCGGCGATCCCAAAGGAGTGCTCTACAGCCACCGCAGCACCGTCCTGCATTGCTTCAGCCTGTGCGCCCGCGACGGCCTGGCGCTGGGCAAGGCGGATTCGGTCATGCCGATTGTGCCGATGTTTCACGTCAACGCCTGGGGCATCCCTTACGCCGCCACCATGTGTGGCAGCAAGCTGGTCTTTCCCGGCGCCGAGATGACCGGCGAGAATTTTTTCACCCTGATCAAGGAGGAGCGCTGCACCATCGCCCTCGGCGTCCCGACCATCTGGCTGGCGCTTTTGCAGTATGTCGCGACATTGGAGAAACAGGACTATGCCGGTCTGCCGATCGAATATTTTGTCATTGGCGGGTCCGCCGCCGCCCCCAGCCTGATCCAGAGCCTGGAAGAAACCTTCGACGCCACCGTATTGCATGCCTGGGGGATGACGGAAACCAGCCCGCTGGGGTCGGTCACCCGGCTGATGGCCAAACATGCCGACCTGACGGAGGCGGAGAAGATGGCGATCAAGGTCAAGCAGGGCCGGCCGATTTTCGGCGTGGAGATGAAGATCGTCGATGATGACGGTCGGGAACTGCCGCGGGATGGCAAGGCCTTTGGCCGGCTGATGGTGCGCGGACCGTGGGTCGCCAAAGCCTATTTCAAGCATCCCGAATCAGATATTCTCGATTCGGAGGGCTATTTCGATACCGGCGATGTCTCGACCCTCGATGCGGACGGTTATATGACCATCGTCGACCGGTCAAAGGATGTCATCAAATCCGGCGGCGAATGGATTTCCTCCATTGATCTGGAGAGCGCCGTCCTCGGCCATCCCGATGTCGCCGAGGCCGCCGTAATCGGCATCGCCCACCCGAAATGGCAGGAACGGCCGCTGATGATCATCCTGCCAAAAGCCGGCCGCAGCCCCGGCAAACAGGAGATCCGGGAGTATCTCGACGGCAAGGTCGCTCCATGGTGGATGCCCGACGATATTGTCTTTGTCGCGGAAATGCCCCATACCGCCACCGGGAAAATTCTCAAGCTCGAACTGCGCAAGCAATTTCGGGATTACCGCTTCCCGGCGGCAGATTAAAAGATAGAGCCCGGGCGGGATCTGGCAGGCGGCTGAAAGGCGCTTTCCCGGGCCGGAAGAACCTGGAAACACCTAAGCCCTCATTGAAACACCTAAGCCCTCATTCCGCGTCCCCTCCCCTCATTCCCGCGCAGGCGGGAATCCATGATATATTTCAATATATTAGCCATATTGAAATATGGATTCCGTTCCCTCGCGGCTCATCACCGCTCGCCCGGAATGACTCCGGAATGACGATAAAAACACCCTTTTTCAGCGGCCTGTTAAAACAACTTGCGCGGGGTCAGGAACATTTTAAAGAAGCGGGCCAGAAACAGACCGTAGGCCAGTATCCACAGACTGCCCGCCCCGTGAAGGATGCCGATATAGCCCCCTGCGGCAATCATCGGCAAGATCGCCCGACTGAAGGCGGCAACCGTGATGCAGATGAAGATAACGGTCAGGATTTTTTCGTTATTCAGCGGCTGCCCGGAATGGCCGAGGGTGGCGCGCGACATGACGCCGAGGGTCAGCGAGCCAATGGCGCCGACGGTGAAAGCGTGCAGGGCGTGACTGACCGGAACGCTGCCGCTGAAAACACTGAAGGCGATCAGGAAGAACCCGACCGGAATCCAGAAATAGCCGAGATGAAGGATAAACAGCAGCGGGTCACGGGCCACTTTCCACCCCTTCCAGCTCAGAGAGCGGGCGAGCGTCACCAGACCGGCGAAGACGGCGAGGCCGCCGACAATCTGATCCGGCGCCGACAGCAGGAAAGCCGCCGCCAGGGCGAAAATTGCGATCACCGACAACGGCAGCAGCGCTGGCGGGGTCGCCATTCGGATCTGGGGATATTTATTGAGGGTGAAATTGGGAATGATCCGCCCGCCGATCACATTCATCAGAAAGACAATGAACAGGGTTGCCGGCAGGAACAGCTGGCGTTCCGCCATGTCAATCCATCCGACGGCGGCCAGATGGCTGATCACATTGAGGACGGCGAACAGCATCAACACCACCGGCAGGAAATAATTGCGTTTGTTGCCCGCCCCGACCAAGGCCTTGAGAATCCCCAGAATCGCCAGCGGCAGAAAGATCCCGTCGACCAGAACCGGCAGCCAAAGGGGCAGTTCCGCACTGAAAAACACAGCCAGTCGCCCGAGGAGCCACAGGCCGCCAAGACCGGCCAGCGCCGCCCCCGTCGGCGTCGGGCGCCCGGTCCAGTTGGGCACCGCGGTGAACAGAAAACCGACAATGACCGCCGTCACCGTGCCGAAAATCATTTCATGCTGGTGCCAGCTTACCGGAGAAAATTGAGACGGTAGAAATTCTACAAGTCCTGTAACCAATAAAACCCAGTAAGCCAGCACCACCACGGCTGACGCGGCGGCCAGCGGGAAAAACACCCGAAACCCGGCTGAAAAAAGAACACTGTTTTTAAAAGCCCGGTCGATCATCGGAGAATACTCATGCTGTTATTTGCATCCAATAAAACATGCTTAAAGATATATTTATTATACATCTTTAAGCATGTAAAGGTCTAATTGCTATTTTCCGGCTAATCTGGCGGATGTCAAGAACCGAAAGGCGATAACCATCGCCCCCTACCGGGCCGCCTGATCCTCAGAAAGCGTAATTCACGCTGGCGCCAAACTGGCGGCTTTTGGGCAAGCTCACCAGAAAAGCCCGGGGCATGAAAGGCGACGAGGCGTCAAAAAAGCGCGTCACATCGGCCGGCGTGTCATCATCAAAAAGATTTTTGGCGAAAACCGTCAGCCGCAGGTCGCGCCATTCGACCCCGGCATGGAGATTGACTTTGGTCGTCGCGCCGATCATCGCCAGGTTATGGACCTGAACATAACGGCTCGACTTATGGGTCAGGTCGCCGCGCAGGAACAGATCCATGTCGTCGCTGATCGGATAGGTAAAGCGGGACGACAGGCTGAGCGTATGTTTCGGCGCCCGCGGCGGCCGGTTGCCGGCGACGGACGGATCGCCGGTCAGTCTTTCCTGGGTTTCATCCTCAAATTCCTTGAACTCGCCGTCATTAAAGCCGTAAGCCGCCGAAATCGTCCACTGGTCATTGGGCCTGGCGTGTATTTCCGCCTCAAAACCCCAGATTTCCGTCTTGCCGGCGTTATGAATCAGCGGCCGCGCCCGGCGGTGGCCGACGACGGGAAAGGATGTCGAGAGCTGCTGTTCGCTCCAGTCAATGAAAAAACCGGCCAGATTGACGAACAGCCGGTCCTCCAACCAGCTCGTTTTGGCGCCGATTTCATAATTCCACGCCTTTTCTTCGGCAAAGGTCAGAAACGCGGCCAGCCGCGCCCGCTCCGTGTCCGGCACGCTGCTGGCGTAAAGATCACCGTTGAAGCCGCCCGGTTTGGTGCCCTTGGCCACCGTCAGGTAAAGCCGGGCGTCATCGGTCACTTTATAATTCAGGGCGAATCGCGGGGTGATGCTGTCGAAGGTTTCCGACTGCCGCCCGCTTTCCGGCTCGATGGAGACTTTGTCCCAGTTGCCGCGCATCTCGAGGGTTGCCGCCAGCCGCGCCGTCAGGTCATATTCGGCGGAGGCGAAGATGGCGTAATTGTCGACCCGGGCCACCGGCGATATGGTCACGGACGGCCGGGCGGAAAAAGGCGCCGACAGCATATCGTCGGTTTGCTCATGATAATAATAGCCGCCGACCAGCCAGCGAAACGGCCCGTCATTATTGGAATTGAGTCGCAGCTCCTGGGAATAGCTTTCGATTTCCGTATCCGACAGCACATGAAACGCCCCGCCCAATGCCGCGATGGGCAGGAAATCATTGTCGCGCTGGTCTTTCAGTTGGTCGTTGCTGTAGCCGGAAATCGAGGTCAGCCGCACGCCGTCCGTTTCCCAGTCGAGAATCAGGCTGGTCCGAAAGGCCTCCCGCTCAAGCCCCGGGTCGTCAAAGACATCCAGATTGAGCGCCACGGAATCCGGTGACGTTATTTCGCCGCAGAAATAGCCCGACGTCGCGGCGAAACAGTTATTGTCCGCTGCCGGCTGCAGGGCGTTGGCCGCATGTCCGTCGTCATCCTTCTGATAGCTCAGCCGCAGGTAAGCGCCGAAATTTTCCGTCGGCGTCAACAGCAGGCCGCCGGACAGGCTCTGGCTTTTCTCCTGACCGACCTTGCCGCCGCCGGGGCCGGTATTTTCATATTCGCCGCCATATTCATAATGCCGGGCCGACAGGGAAACGCTCAGCTTATCGGCAATGACCGGTCCGGAAATGCGGCCGGAAAAAGTAAATTCGCTATGGCTCGCCGCCGAGGCGGACAGGGACAGTTCCGTCCGGTCGCCGGGCCGTTTGGTGATGTAATTCACCGCGCCGGCGAGCGTCGAGCGGCCATAAAGCGCGCTGCCCGGTCCTTTGAGCACTTCGACCCGCTCGAGATCAAACAACGGGACCGACGCCATGCCGCCGGAAATATAGACCCCGTCGACAAAGAAAGCCGCATTGGCCGCCCCCAGCACATTCGACATGCCGCGGATCACCGGCCGCTGCAGGTTGTTGCGGCCAAAGGCCTCGTCATAGGAGAAATTCGCGGTAAAGGCCGCCACATCCTCTAATCCATTGAGCGCCGCTTCCTCAATCACGTTTGATGGCAGAATATCCACCGTCACCGGAATATCCTGTATCTTTTCGCGGCGTTTGCGGGCGAAAACGACAATTTCATCCATCAGCGCGTCGGCGTCGGAAAACACCATGCCCGCATCGGCCACGGCATCCGCCATCGGCAGCAGCAAAGAACCGCACAGGCCGCCGACCAGCGCTCTTTTCAGCAGGACGCCCGTCGTTCTTTCTCCCGCCCCTGCATGAGGTAATCTTGTTGTATCCCCAAAAATGTCATTGCTGCGCGCTGTCATAACCAAACTTTCACTTATAATGTCTTTATAAATATATCCGGCGGGCGTCTTAACTTCGGACTCGCCCTGTTTCAGCATTTGCTGATATGGTTCACTCCTATGATTGAATACCCTGCGCTTCCTTGACCCCCGTCAAACATTAATCTTCTCCACCCTGGATCCATAATAATTAAACCTGCTTAACGTTCCGGCCCCTTGCGATAACCATGTTTCTTGACGTGCATCAAAGAAATTCTGTTCCCCGGTGACATAACATTCATCTCGGGTACATCATTAACTCCAGATTGACCCGTTAATTTTTTCCAAACGCCATAGAGGGGAAACGAAAGATGAAAATGACCAAATTCAGCCTCTCTGCTTTAGGGGTAGCGGCCGGACTGTTTACAGCAGGTATCAGTTTTAATACTGCTGCCGCCGAGCCGAGCCTTTCAGAAGCAGACTTCGAAAAAGCGAAATCCATGTACTTCCAGCGTTGCGCCGGCTGTCATGGGGTTCTGCGCAAGGGGGCGACAGGCAAAAGCCTGCTGCCTAAAGATACGCAAAAACTCGGTCAGGCGCGACTTGAGAAAATTCTGACCTTCGGGACAGAAGGCGGCATGAACAACTTTGATGATATTTTCAGCAAAGAGGAAATTTCCCAACTGGCCACCTATATCCAGATGGAACCGCCCGTTCCGCCGGAAATGTCCCTGGCGTTGATGAAAGAACGCCATAAGGTCTATGTGGAGCCGAAAGATTATCCGACAAAGCCGATGCATGACCGCAACTGGGACAATTTCTTCATCGTCATTGAACGGGATGCCGGCAAGATCGCCATCATCGACGGCGATACCCATGAGATTGTCACCCACATTGATACCGGCTACGCGGTGCATGTGATCAAGGGGACAGAACATCATAACACCCAGCATCCCAAAGATGCGGTTGGCCGCTTCTGGTACACCCAGGGCCGCGACGGCAAAATGACCAAGATCGACCTGTGGCAAACCCCCGACAAGATGCTGGTCGCCGAAACCCAGATGGCCTATGACGCCCGCGATGTCGCCGTCTCCGGCGACGGCAAATATGTCATTGGCGGCGGCTATTGGCCCCCCCATTTCGTCATCCTTGACGCCGAAACCATGGAGCCGCTGAAAGTGGTCTCCACCCGCGGCGTCAATGTGGACGGCGATTATGTCAATGAAGCCCGTGTCGCGGCCATCTACACCACCCCCAATGAGCCGACTTTCCTGGTCGCGGTCAAGGAACTGGGCCAGATGTGGCAGGTGGATTATACCGACCTCGACAATCTGCGGATTGACGTGATCAATTCCGCCAAATTCCTCCATGACGGCTTCTTCGATAAAACCGGCCGTTATTTCCAGATCGCCGCCAACGCCTCCAACAAGATGGTCGTGGTCGATACCAAGACCCGCAAGCTGGAAAAGATCATTGATACGCCGTCCAAACCGCATCCCGGTCCTGGCGCCAACTGGGTTGATCCCAAATGCGGCCCTGTGGGCGGCACAACCCATCTTGGCGAAGGCATGGTCTCCGTCTGGGGCAACGACCCGGCCGATTACCCGGACCAGGCGTGGAAAATCTGCTATAAAGTGGAAACAGACGGCGCCGGCGTCTTCATCCGGACCCACCCGAAAAGCAAGTATGTCTGGGCGGATCAGCTGAAGCACCCGGAACCTGAAATCCAGCAATCCGTGCAGGTGATTGATAAGGAAACCCGGGAGATTGTCAAAACCATCCGGGTAACCGAAGAAGAAGGCAAAGCCGCCCTTCACATGGAGTTCAATGACGACGGCACGGAAGTCTGGGTTTCGGTCTGGAACCGCAAGGACGCCAGCAACCCGACCGGTGAGATCGTGGTCTATGACGCCAAGACTCTGAAAGAGATCAAGCGCATCAAAGGCCTGACAACCCCGACCGGCAAGTTTAACGTCCATAACCGGATCAACCATGTGACCTGAGGATAACCTATTGATCATAAGCGGGTATGGACCCAAACGCTCTGTACCCGCTTATTTTCATTTTTTTCGATAATAGTTTAATTTATCCGTCAAGACGATATCTGCGCCGGGAGCATAGATAAATGAGCAAGACCCCGCTAAATAAAAAAAGTTTCTTTTCACGAAAGCTGGTCCTCGGCACGACAATTGCCGGCGCCCTGGCCTTTTTTGTCACGGGCATTATTTTCTGGGGGGGCTTCAATACCGCCATGGAGGCGACCAATACGCTGGAATTCTGCATCAGTTGCCACGAAATGGAAAATAATGTTTATCAGGAATATAAACCGACCATCCATTACGCCAACCGCACCGGGGTCCGGGCCGGCTGTCCGGATTGTCATGTGCCTGATCCGTGGATTCATAAAATGGTCCGCAAGGTGCAGGCCAGCAATGAACTGCTCCATAAGGTGCTCGGCACCGTCGACACCCCGGAAAAATTCGACGCCCACCGCCTGACCATGGCGAAGAGGGTGTGGAAGACCATGAAGAAAACCGATTCCCGCGAATGCCGGAACTGTCACAACTTCGAATCGATGAATCCCGAATTTCAGCGCCCCCGCGCCCAGAAACAGCACCTGAACGCCTTTAAAACCGGGCAGACCTGCATCGATTGCCATAAAGGCATCGCCCATAACAATGTCCGCCATATGCTGAGCGACGAGGAACTGGAGGAACTGGAAAAACCCAACCTCGCCTTCATCCGGGAGATTCCCGAAATGTATGCCGCCGGGCTGGAAAAGGTCGCCCTGAAGGAACAGGCCGAACTGGAAGCCGCCAAACAGGCCCAGATCGCCGCCCAGGACGCCGAACAAAAGAAAATCGCCGCCGCCGTTGAAGAGGCTCTCGCCCAATATGCCGGCGCCTCCACCAACGGCGCAAAAGAATCCGCCGCCGCACAGACCAGCGCGATCAAGGTCGACTGGTCGAAAGCCGCCAGCCGGGAAATCACCCTGTTTTATCCCGGGGAGACTTCCATCGAATGGGTGCTCAACGGCCGCGATCACGGCGGGGCGCGCCCCTTTGACAAGGGCGGCGACCGCTGCGTCACCTGCCATGACAAGGAAACCGCCAGCATGGGACAGAAAATGGTCACCGGCGAGAAGGCGGAAAGCAGCCCGATTCCCGGCAAACGCGGCAGCATTCCGGTGACCGTCGAGGCCACCCATGATGACGATTACCTCTATATGCGCTTTAGCTGGGCCGACGGCGACCATGCCCCCGCGCCGTTCGTCGAGGGCGGTAAAATGGATCCGGACAATCCGATGAAGCTGGCGATCATGCTGACCACCGACGACGTGGAATATGCCGACCGCGCCGGCTGCTGGAGCTCCTGCCACCATGACGCCCGCAACATGCCCGATACGCCGGACGGCGACAGCCTGAAAGCCAGCCCCTTTGCCGCCCGGCTTGATCTCAGCCAGGGGGTCACCAAATACCTGAAGGAAAGCCGGACCAGGCTTGAAGTCAAAGGACGGCGCGGCAAGAAACGCGGCGGCTGGGATGAACTGAAAGACACCGAAGACCTGAAAGCCGAAATGGCGGCCGGCAAATATATCGACCTGATCCGCTATAAATCCGGCGAGGGCATTGTCGAGGATGGATATATTTTCGACGAGCGCCATATGTCTGGCGGCGAGGGCACCGAATTCGACGCCCGTCTGAAAGCCGGCGCCTGGTCGGTGGTCCTGAAACGGAAACTGAAGTCCGATCAGCCGGGCGATATTTCCCTCGCCCTCGATCAGCTCTATAATTTCGGGTTCGCCATCCATGACGATTACAGCAATTCCCGCTTCCATCATGTCTCCCTCGGCTATAAGCTCGGCTTTGACAATGAGGCGGCGGACGTGAACGCCCCAAAACAATAACAAGGCGCAATCGTCAACAGGAAGATCATATGAAAAAATTATTTTCTGCTCTGTTCACTATCGTTATCCTGGCCGGGGGCGTCTGTTTGACGTCCCCCAACGCCTTCGCCAAAATCGTCACGGTTGAAATTTACAAATTCAAATTCATCCCCGCCGAAGTCACCCTCGACAAGGGCGACACCGTCCTCTGGATCAATAAGGAAAAGCGCCAGTATCACAGCGTCTGGTTCGAACAACTGGGCGAACCGGAACCGGATTATCTCTTTCCCGGCGACAGCATGCGCCGAACCTTTGACCAGGCCGGCGACTTCCCCTACCGTTGCGGGCCCCATCCGGAAATGACCGGCCGCATCACCGTAAAATAAGAACCGTCACGAAACCGTCATCCTGCCGTTTTATAAATAGCATCCGAATTGAGGTATTTTACCGTTTGGTATAATTTTGGGGTGCCCAACTGAATCATAAAATGATATAGGGTATTTCGGGCAGTGGTATTGAATAACGGGTCAGCAGCATCCGGACATTTTACGGAGTTCGTCATGAAAATTGGTTCCGCACAGAAACTTATCCTTGCCGGATATGGTCTTATGCTTTCATTCCAGCCGGGACCGCTTTTCGCCGCCGGGCCGGACACCACCATAAAACAGACTAAGGACGGCTACTTTACCGATGCCCGCCAAACATTGGCCCAAAAACTGACACAGACGCCGAACACCGGTCCGGCGCGCAATGTCATCCTGTTTATCGGCGACGGCATGGGCGTCAGCACCGTGACCGCCACCCGGATCCTCGACGGCCAGCTGAAGGGCCAGCCGGGCGAGGAAAACATCCTCTCGTGGGAGAATTTTCCCTATACCGCCCTGTCAAAGACCTATAACAGCAATCAGCAGATCGCGGATTCGGCCGGCACCGCCACGGCTGTTTTATCCGGCGCCAAGACCAAGGCCGGCGTGATCGGCGTCAATCAATCCGTGCCGCGCGGCGATTGCAAGGCGGCAAAAAACAACCATCTGGATACGATCCTGGAATTGTCGGAAAAAGCCGGACTCGCCACCGGCATTGTCACCACAACCCGAATCACCCATGCGACCCCGGCGTCCGCCTATGCCCATGCGCCGGAAAGAGACTGGGAAAATGACAGCGAAATCCCCGCATCGCAGAAAAAATACGGCTGCGGGGATATTGCCCGACAATTCATTGATTTTTCAACCGGCGACGGCATAGATGTCGCCTTTGGCGGCGGACGGGCCAATTTCCTGCCGGCCGATGACCGGGATGATCAGGGCCTGAAAGGCAAGCGGCAAGACGGCCGTCACCTGATCCGGGAATGGCGGGAAAAACATGGCGACGGCCAGTATGTCTGGGATCAGGCCGGGTTCAACACGCTGGATATGGACCGCAAGGGGCCGGTGTTCGGCCTGTTCAACAGCGACCATATGAACTATGAAGCCGACAGGGTCGATGCAACCCTGCATGAACCGTCCCTGCCCGAAATGACCCAAAAGGCCATTCGGCTGCTTGAGAAAAAAGGCGGCGGTTATTTCCTGCTGGTCGAGGCGGGCCGCATTGATCACGGCCATCACCGGGGCAACGCCTATCGGGCGCTCCACGACGGGGTCGCCCTGGCGAAAGCGGTACAGGCCGCCAAAGAAATAACCAATCGCGACGACACGCTGATCATCGTCACCGCCGACCATTCCCACGGCTTTGTCATGACCGGATACGCCACCCGCGGCAATCCGATTCTGGGCAAGATGGTCGAAAATCGCAAAGACGGCGGCCGGGCGAAAAATCATCCGGCCCTGGCGCTCGACGGCGGCCCCTATACCACGCTCGGCTATTATAACGGGCCGGGCGCCGAAAGGACACCGGGCCGCGGCGATCTCTCCCATGTCGATACCGAAGCGAAAAATTACAAACAACAGGCGCTGGTCCCCCTACTCTCCGAAAAACACGGCGGCGAGGATGTCGCCATCTATGCCGATGGCCCGGCCGCCTATCTGTTCCACGGCGTGGTCGAACAGAATTACATCTTCCACGTCATGCATCACGCGCTCCGCCTCGGCGACAAGCTGAAGTAAGGACCCCTTCCCTCACCCTTGATCCTGCGCCGCATTTCTCACAATAAGGTTCCGGTCAAATGGCGCCTGGCCAGATCCGTAACAGCGGGATAATCAATCTTGCCCGTGCCGAGCAAAGGCAGTTGCGCGACATTCAGGATCCGTCGCGGCAGCATCAGGTCCGCATGGCCATCGGCCCGGATCTTTGTCATGAGCGCGTCGCGGTCCGCATCGGCGTAATCGGTCAACAGTATGATCTGCTCGCCCTTCCGGTCATCGGGCAGGGCGACCGCCGCATGCAGATTGTCGGGCCACAACGCCGCCGCCAGACCCTCGACCGCCGTCAACGAGACCATCTCGCCGGCGATCTTGGCAAAACGCTTCGCCCGGCCCCTGATCGTGACATAGCCTTCATCGTCGATCTCGACAATATCGCCGGTGTCATGCCAGCCGTCTTTCGGCGGCGTCAGTTCGCCCGGCCGCTCGGCCCGCAAATAGCCCTTCATCACATTGGGGCCGCGAACCAGCAGCCTGCCGCCCGCATCAATCCCCGGCACTTTTACCAGCCGCGCCTCGATGCCCGGCAGTATCTGGCCGACGGTGCCCGCCTTGTGGTGCATCGGCGTATTGCAGGCAAGCACCGGCGCGGTTTCCGTCACGCCGTAGCCTTCAAAAATCCTGACGCCGAATTTCTCCGCCCAGGCGAGCCGGGTTTCCGGCTTCAGCCGTTCGGCCCCGGCGAAAATATAGCGCATGCTGTAGAAATCATAGGCATGGGCGAAACGGCCATAGCCATTGAGAAAGGTGTCGGTGCCGAACATGATCGTCGCATTCGTGTCATAGACCAGTTCCGGCACGATCTTGTAATGAAGCGGCGAGGGATAGAGAAAAGTCCTGATCCCGGCGAGCAGCGGCAGCAGCAGGCCGCCGGTCATGCCGAAGCAATGGAAGATCGGCAGGGCGTTGAACACCACATCCGACGGATTGAAATCGACCCGCGCCGCCAGTTGATAGCGGTTTGACTGAACATTCAGGTGACTGAGCGCCACCCCCTTGGGCGCCCCTTCCGAGCCCGAGGTAAACAGCACCATCGCCACATCATCCGGATCGCGCCGATTTGTCGCCCGGCGATAGAAGGCGGCCGGAAAACGCCCGGCGATCAGGCCGAACAGTTTTGAGGTCAGGCCGACCGCAGCCTTTATGTCCTCAAGATAGGTAAATTCCACCTGGCCGGTGAGGCCGTCAATCACCTCCGCCAGGCCGCCCTTGTCGATAAAGCGGCGGCTGGTCAGCACCTTTGTTATGGCGGCGGCCTTGCAGGCGCTGCGGAGATTGGCGACCCCGGCGGAATAATTGAGCATGGCCGGCGTCCGGCCATAGAATTGCAGCGCGAAAAAGCTGGCGACGCAGCCGACGCTGTTGGGCAGCAGGATGCCGACATTTTCCCCCTCGGCGGTGAGGCGCGCGATGTGGCGACCCAGGACAAAACCGCCTGTGATCAGCCGGTTATAGCTGATCGGGTTGCGTTCCACACCCTCAAGGACGACATGGCCGCCGCCGTGGGTTTGCCGGCCGTCGATCAGGGACTGGCACAGCGTCTTGTGCCGGTCGCTGGTCTGAAACATCAAATCCGACATCACGGTATAGAGCTTTTCGCCCAGCAGACGGCGCCGCGCCGCCCCCGCCAGGCCGTCGGGCAGGGCCAAATTCACCGGCCGCTGAATCGAAATGGTGATTTTCGGAAACAGCCTGAGACGCAGCTTGCCCCTCAGGCGCGAGAAATGGGAAAATTGCGCCCCCTCGATGCGGATCGGCGCCAGCGGCGCCCCGGCGAGATGGGCGATGGTTCCCGGACCCTCATAAATCTTCATCAGCGCGCCGGTGACCGTCAGCCGGCCTTCGGGAAAGATCACCAGCCGGCGGCCTTTTTTCACCTCATTGATCATGCTTTTCGCCGCCACTGGATTGGTCGGGTCGAGCGGCAGCAGCTTGATGAAGGCGAAGGCCGGCCGCACCCACCAGCGCCCGGCGATATGGCTGTTGATGGCGAAGGTCATCCGGCCCGGCAGGAAGGCGCCGAGCAGCACGCCGTCAAGATAAGAGGTATGATTGGCGATAATCACCGCCTTTTTGCCCGCCGCCTGATAATTCTCCAGCCCGCGGACCTCGACCCGATACAAAAGCCGGAACAGGCTGCGGGCGATCGAACGGATCAGCTCCTCCGGCAGCAGGCGGCAGATATAGATCGCGACAAAGCCGTTGAGGATCGCCGTCGTCAGAAAAACTTCCGGGATGGTGAAGCCGAGGCTGATCAGAAAGGCGCTGCCGCCGGCCGACACCGTCATGAACAGCGAATTGATAATGTTGGTGCTGGCGATCATCCGCGACCGCATCGCCGGCGCCGCCCGGTCCTGGATAATGGCGTAGAGCGGCACGATATAGACCCCGCCGGCGACCGCGATCATCACCAGATCCAGCAGAATCCGCAGATTGACCCCGTGGCGGATAAATTCGCCGACCGTCACCAGGTCGGCCCCATCGCCCGGGATCACCCCCTGGGTCGCATAATAAATATCGACGCTGAACAGGGTCATCAGAATCGCCGCCAGCGGCACATAGGTCGCGCGGATCTGACCCTTTAATAACCGGTCGCAGACAAAGGAGCCAACGCCGATGCCGACCGAAAAGGCGCAATTGAACAGGGTGCCGACTCCCTCGTCGCCGCCGATCACCTCCCGGCTGAAGGTCGGGAACTGGGCGAGAAACGTCAGGCCGAAAAACCAGAACCAGGAAATCCCGAGAATCGACAGAAAAATCCGCCGGTCCTGCCGCGATTCCCGGATGATATGCAGGCTTTCCTGAAGGATATTGAAATTGATTTTAAGCGTCCGGTCGGCCGGAATGGTTTTCGGAATGCCGAGGCTCGCCAGAAAGCCTGTCACCGCCACCGCGATCACCGCGCCGGAAATCACCAGCGGGCCGCTGTCGGTCAGGATCAGCACGCCGCCGACGATCAGGCCCAGAATGATCGACAGGAAGGTGCCCATCTCGATCAGGGCGTTGCCGCCGATCAGTTCATCATGTTTCAGATGCTCGGGCAGGATGCTGTATTTCAGCGGCCCGAAAAAAGTCGACTGGCTGCCCATCAGGAACAGGGTTATCATCAGCACCGTGACATTTGCGGTGAAAAAGCCGTAAGCAGCGAGCCCCATCAGCAGAATTTCGACAAATTTGATCGTCCGGATCAGGCGGGATTTCTCCAGCTTGTCGGACAGTTGGCCGGCCAGCGCCGAGAACAGGAAAAACGGCGCAATGAAGACGCCGCCGGCCAGCGGCACGAAGACCTCGACATGGTCCCAGCCCTGATCAACGGCGATTTTATAGGTAATCAGAAAAACCAGAGCGTTTTTGAACACATTGTCGTTAAAGGCCCCCATGAACTGGGTGACGAAAAGCGGCGCGAACCGCCGGACTTTAAGCAGATGAAACAGATTTCCCGACAAGACCATCCCCTTATTTTTTGATCCGGCCTCAGTCTAGGAAGAAATGGGGCCCAAGGGCAAGAGATTTCATGTTTGACGGGTCTGAAATGGTGCCGCTGGGGAGAATTGAACTCCCGACCTCGTCATTACCAATGACGCGCTCTACCACTGAGCTACAGCGGCCCGGAACAGGGGCCGGACAGGGCGGCAAGCATCAGATGCCCGGCGAATACCCTGTCGGAATGGCGCGGAACATGCCACAGCTTTTTACCCCGTGCAAGTCCTATTCTTTAATTATTTGCGATTCCGCCGTTTTGTCCCTAAATTAGCCCAAATTCACCATAAGAATTCAGTGCAACAGTCCCCCTGTCGGGACGGTAAAATGCGCAAAAGCCAACCCCCAAGGACCCGGCATGAACAAGCAAGACAAGCAAAAGGAAAAACAAGAGCGCCTCGCCCGGGCGCTGCGGGATAATCTGAGACGGCGCAAGCAGCAGCCCCTGAAGGAAAAGGAGCCCCCGGCCGAAGGAGCGGCTCCGTTGCCGGCGACAACGGAAAAACCGGATAAAGAATAGGCCCCGCCCGGTCTACGCTCTTGTGAAGCGGCCTTTTCTAAGGTACATAACACAGAGTTCGGAAAAACAAGATAATAAGGATCGCAGTAAATGGCCATAATGTCGGATAAATGGATCAGAGAGAAAGCCCGAAACCAAGGCATGATCGAGCCTTTCGAGGATCGCCAGAATCGGGACGGCGTCATTTCCTATGGTCTTTCCTCCTATGGCTATGACGCCCGGGTTTCCAGCGAATTCAAAATCTTCACCGATGTGGATTCGGTGACCGTCGATCCGAAAAACTTCGCCAACGCCAGTTTTGTCGACCGGCCGGGGGACACCTGCATCATCCCGCCCAACAGCTTTGCCCTCGCGCGGACGGTGGAATATTTCCGCATTCCGGAAGACGTGCTGGTGATCTGTCTCGGCAAATCGACCTACGCCCGCTGCGGCATCATCGTCAATGTGACGCCGCTGGAGCCCGGCTGGGAAGGCCATGTGACGCTGGAATTTTCCAACACGACGCCGCTGCCGGCGAAAATATACGCCAATGAAGGCGCCTGCCAGTTCCTGTTTTTCGAAGGCAACGAACCCTGCGAAATGCCCTATAACCTGCGGTCCGGCAAATATATGGGCCAGACCGGCGTAACCCTGCCCAAGCTGTAAGCCCGGGCCTGAACCGAGTATTATATGGAAAAAATAGTCATCACCGGCGGCCGCAAACTGGAAGGCCAGTTGCCGATCAGCGGCGCCAAGAACGCGGCCCTGCCGCTGATGTGCGCCGGCCTGCTCGCCCCGGGCGGCCTGACCCTGCATAATCTGCCCCATCTGGCCGACATCCGCACCCTGGCCAGCCTGCTGACCGAACTCGGCGCCGCCATTTCCTATCAGGAAGAAGGCTGGGACATCGGCAGCGGCCAGACCGTGACCATCGCCGCCGATCAGATCACCAGCACCACCGCCCCCTATGACATCGTCCGCAAAATGCGGGCGTCGATCCTCGTCCTCGGGCCGTTGCTGGCGCGGGAGGGCGAAGCCGTCGTCTCCCTGCCCGGCGGCTGCGCCATCGGCAACCGACCGATCGACCTGCATCTGAAGGCGTTTGAGGATATTGGCGCGACAATCGAACTGAAGGACGGCTATGTCCGGGCCTCGGGCAGGCTGACCGGCGGCGCGGTCCATTTCCCCATCGTTTCGGTCGGCGCGACGGAAAATATCCTGATAGCCGCCTGCCTCGCCGACGGCGACACCATCATCGAGAATGCCGCCAAGGAACCGGAAGTCGCCGACCTCGCCCGCTGCCTTGTCGCCATGGGGGGCAAAATTTCCGGCATCGGCACCTCACGGCTCAACGTGCGCGGCGTCCCCCGCCTGCATGCGGCGGAATATACCGTGATGCCCGACCGGATCGAAGCCGGCAGCTATGCGGCGGCGGCGGCGATGACCGGCGGCGAGCTCGAACTGCTCGGCGACAATCTGACCGGCGTCATGGCCGGCGCCCTGGAGGTCCTGAAGCAGGCCGGGCTCAGCTTCCGTGAGACCGACCGCGGGGTCATCGCCCGGCTGGGGCCGGAAAAAATCATCGGCATCAACGCGGTGACCCAGCCCTATCCCGGTTTCCCGACCGACATGCAGGCGCAACTGATGGCCATGATGACCCTGTGCGACGGCGCTTCGGTGATCACCGAAACCATTTTCGAGAATCGCTTCATGCATGTACCGGAACTCTGCCGCATGGGGGCCGACATCACGGTCAACGGCTCGACCGCGACCATCCGGGGATGCAAACGCCTGCTCGGCGCGCCGGTAATGGCGACCGACCTGCGCGCCTCCATGTCGCTGGTGCTTGCCGGACTGGCGGCGGAAGGGACCACGGAAGTCAACCGGATTTATCATCTGGACCGGGGCTACGAACGTCTGGTACAAAAGCTTTCCGCCTGTGGCGCGGTCATCGCCCGCCAAAAGGCCGACGGCGTTTGACAGGCGACCGAAAAACCGGTCAAATATACACAGGTTAAAGAATCGCGGCCATAATATATTCAGGGGACACAAGGTGGAAAAGCTTAAACTCAGAGCAGAAGACATTGAGGACATCACCATCATCTCGGCCTATCTTCAGGACGCCATCACCATGATGCGGGATATCGTCTATCAGCAGAAAAGCCGCCGCTTTGTCATGATGCTGAACCGCTATGTCTGGGAAAACCGCTGTCCGGAGACCGGCCGGATCATCGGCGACAGGGAGATGGCCTGCAGCCGCATCCGCACCGGGCTGCATTTTGACGATGTGGTGAAGATCAGCAGCCAGAATATCGCCACCTCGTTAAAGGATCATCCCATGGAACTGCTGGCCATTGAAGCGGAAAAGCTGCCGGACGACCTGTTTCTGGTTGATTTTATCTTTTCCGGCGACGGCATTATCCGCCTCGAATGCGAAACCCTCTCGGCCCATATGCAGGATATTGGCGCGCCGTGGCCGGCCAAATGTCATCCCAAACATGAAATACTTGAGGTTCTGCAGGACGAAAACTGACCGGAAACGCCCGGTCGGGGCGAAAAAAGAATGATTCTATGCTGGATAGTTGGCCCACAATTTCGTACAACGAGTCGAATTTTACCATAAACGTTAGCGTAAACCGACGCGTTTCAGGAGTTAAGCAAGGTGTCTTCCCCAGAACCCATGATCATGGCGCTGCCCAAGGGCCGCATCCTTACAGAGGTCATGCCGATCATCCGCGGCGCCGGAATTATACCGGAAGCGGATTTTGACAACCCGAAATCCCGCAAGCTGACTTTTGAAACCAACCATCCGGGGCTGAAGATCATTCGGGTCCGAAGCTTTGACGTGGCGACCTTCGTCGCCTTTGGCGCGGCCCAGTTGGGCGTCGCCGGCAATGACGTGCTGCTGGAATTCGATTATCCGGAGATATACGCTCCCCTTGACCTCGACATCGGCCATTGCCGGGTGTCGGTGGCCGAACTCAAGGCGCTGAGCATCGGCGATGATCCGAGCCGCTGGAGTCACGTCCGGGTCGCGACCAAATACCCTAACCTGACGCGCAAGCATTTCGCCAAGCGCGGCGTCCAGGCCGAATGCATCAAGCTCAACGGCGCCATGGAGCTGGCGCCGAGCCTCGGCCTGTGCCGCCGGATCGTTGACCTGGTCAGCACCGGCGCCACCCTCAAGGCCAACGGACTGGTCGAGATCGAGAAAATCATCGACATCACCTCGCGCTTTATCGTCAACCGCACCGCCTTCAAGACCCGCAACGAGGAAATCAGCGATATTCTGCAGAGGATCAGCGCCCGCAATAACCTAAAGGAATGACGCCATGGTAACGGAATTAAACGCCCAAAACCCTTCCTTTGAACAGGACTTCAGCAAATTCCTCACCGCCCGCCGGGACAGCGACGCCGATGTTTCCGATGTGGTGCGGGGGATTCTCGCCGATGTGCGCACGCGCGGCGATGCGGCGCTGTTCGACTATAGCGCACGCTTTGACCGGTTGACGCTCACCGCCGACACCGTCCGGATCAGCGACCGGGAACTGGCCGCGGCGAAATCGGCCTGTGCGGCGGACGCCCTGGAGGCGCTGCAGTTCGCCGCCGAGCGCATCGACAGCTTCCACCGCCGCCATATCCCGACCGACGACAGCTATACCGATGATAATGGCGTCACCCTCGGCGCGCGCTGGACGGCGGTGTCTTCCGCCGGAATCTATGTCCCCGGCGGCAAGGCGGTCTATCCGTCCTCGGTGCTGATGAACGCCCTGCCCGCCAAATGCGCCGGGGTTGAGCGCATCGTCATGGTGGTGCCCGCCCCCGATGGCGCGCTCAACCCATTGGTGCTGGCGGCGGCGGCGTTCGCCGGCATCAGCGAGATCTACCGGGTCGGCGGCGCCCAGGCCATCGCCGCCCTCGCCTATGGCACGCAATCAATCGCCCCGGTGGACGTGATCACCGGCCCCGGCAACGCCTATGTCGCCGCCGCCAAGCGCGAAGTCTTCGGCGCCGTCGGCATCGACATGATCGCCGGCCCTTCCGAAATCCTCGTGGTGGCCGACAACAAAAACGACCCGCGCTGGATCGCCATGGACCTGTTAAGCCAGGCCGAACATGACGAGGTCGCCCAGTCGATCCTGATCACCGATGACGCCGCCTTCGCCAAAGCCGTTCGCGCCGCGGTCGGGGATCACCTGGAGCAGCTGCCGCGGGCCAATATCGCCCGCGCCAGCTGGCGGGATCACGGCGCGGTGATCCTGGTGGAGCGGCTTGAGGATTCGGTGGCGCTGGTCAACCGGCTGGCGCCGGAGCATCTGGAACTGGCGGTCGATGATCCGCAGGCCCTCGCCGCGGGCGTCAGCAACGCCGGGTCGATTTTCCTTGGCCGATATACCCCGGAAGCGATCGGCGATTATGTCGCCGGGCCGAACCATGTGCTGCCCACCGCCCGCAGCGCCCGTTTTTCATCCGGTTTAAGCGTTCTTAATTTTATGAAAAGGAATACCCTGATACAATGTGACGCGGCCAGCCTCGCGCAAATTGGCCCGGCAGCGATGACCCTCGCCCGGGAGGAAGGGTTGCAGGCCCACGAGCGATCAATTGGAATCAGGATAAAACCCAAGGGATAGGACGGCGAGAATGAGCGACAGAGGCAGCGATTTCAGGATCTGCCATATCGAACTGGATGCAAAATCCATTATCCGGCGCAACGCGGATATCGACCACGAGCGCCGCGTCGCCATTTATGACCTGCTGGAAGACAATCATTATCAACCGTTGCAGAAGTTCGACAACGGCTATGCCGGCCCCTACCGGATCCTGCTCCGGATGGAGGATAACCGCCTGGCGATGGATATTAATTCCGACCGGAACCGCAAACTGACGACGGTTCAGCTGCCGCTGACGGTATTCCGCAAAACCATCAAGGAATATTTCCATATCTGCGACAGCTATTTCAACGCCATCAAAAGCGCCAGCCCCCGCCAGATCGAAACCATCGACATGGCCCGGCGCGGGCTGCATAACGAAGGCTCGGAAATGCTGCAGGAACGGCTTGGCGACAAGATAAAAATGGATTTCCCCACGGCGCGCCGCCTGTTTACCCTGCTGTGCGTCTTACAGATCAGATAACCGGATGGCTGTTATCATTTCCCCCAAAGCGCCGGATGGATTTATCCCGGCTGAGCCGCAGGAAATACCCTCCAGCGTCCTGTTCATCTGCAATTTCAATGTGGTGCGTTCGCCGATGGCCGAGGCGCTGGCCAAATATCTGGTCGGTCACAGGGTCTTCGTCGAAAGCGCCGGCATCCGCGCCGAGGAGGAGCAGGCCGATCCTTTTTCCATTGCGGTGATGGAGGAAATCGGCCTCGACATATCCCGTCACGCGCCGAAAAACCTTGACGAATTGATGGACGCCTCCTTTGATCTTGTGGTCACCTTGAGCCCCGAAGCCCAGCATAAAGCCATCGACTTTACCCGGACGCTCGACTGCCGGGTCGAATATTGGCCGACCCTGGACCCGACCGCCGTCACCGGCAACCGGGAAAACATCCTGACCGCCTTTCGCCAGACCCGGGACATGCTGCTTGAAAAAATCAAACAACGTTTTGATGTTGATTATTTTCCCATCGTATAGGGCGCATCTGGATTTAACATAAAAAATACTTGAAAATTCTGCGGTTTGGGCTATTTATTTCCGCAAGGATTTTTTAGCAAGGAGCCATTATGGCGAAAGAAGAATTACTGGAAATGCGCGGCGTGGTCACAGAATTGCTGCCCAACGCCATGTTTCGCGTAAAACTCGAAAATGACCATGAGATACTGGGTCATACGGCCGGGAAAATGCGGAAAAACCGCATCCGGGTTCTGGTTGGCGATGAGGTGCTGGTTGAAATGACCCCTTATGACCTGACCAAGGGCCGCATCACATACCGCTTTAAATAAGGCCGCCGCCTTGTTTTATTTTACAACGATTCCGGCTTCACAAGCTCATTCGGGATCGGTTCGTCCGCCTTCATGACCGCCCCCGGTAAACATAAACCCCATAACAATCAGGCCGGCCTGATCCTGGCCTCCGCCTCGCCCCGGCGCCGGGAACTGCTCGCCCAGATCGGCATTATTCCCGATCGGGTCGTCCCGGCGGAAATTGATGAAATCGCCCTGGCGAAAGAATCCCCCCGCAAGATGGCCGAACGGCTGGCGACTGACAAGGCCCGCGCCGTCCAGCCGTCCCATCACGACCTTTTCATCCTCGCCTCGGACACCGTGGTCGCCGTCGGCAGGCGGATTCTCGGCAAGGCGGCGTCGGTCGAGGAAGCCCGCCGCTATCTGCGCCTGCTGTCCGGCAGACGGCATCAGGTCTATAGCGGCGTCGCGCTGATCACGCCAGAGGGCAAGCAGGTCTCCCGCGTTGTCGCAACGACGGTGCTCTTCAAGCGGCTGTCCGAGGAAGACCTGAACAGCTATCTCGCCGATGATGAATGGCGCGGCAAGGCCGGGGCCTACGCCATTCAGGGACGGGCGGCCCGCTTTGTCAAAGGCGTCAACGGCTCCTATAGCAATGTGGTCGGCTTGCCGCTCTGCGAAACGGCGAACATGTTGCAGGGAAACGGCTATGACTTCTGAGCTGCTGATCAATTCCGCCATCGGCGAAACCCGCCTCGCTCTCCTGGAACAGGGGCGCGCCGTTGAAATCCGCCTGTTCCGCGATCATGAGCCGAGCCTGGTCGGGGCGATCTTCTGCGGCCGCGTCACCGCCCTGAGCCGGGAATTTCAGGCGGCCTTTGTTGATCTCGGAGGGGGCGTCACCGGCTTCCTGCCGCTCAACCTGCTGCCCAAACGGCCGGGCAGGAAACCGGCCGATCTGACCGGCCTGCTTCATGAAGGCCAGAAAATCATCACTCAGGTCACCGCCGACGCCAGCGGCGACAAATCGGTCAAGCTCACCGGTCGGGTTGAAATTCAAAGCGCGGCCCTGATCCTGCACCCGTTCCGCGAAGGCGCCTTCATCTCGAGCCGGATCAAGGATCCCGCCCGGCGAGCGGCCCTGAAAATATTCGGCGCCAGCCTTGACCTCAAAGGCATGGGGCTGACCCTGCGCACCGAAGCCGCCCTGCTCACCGAGGCGGAAATCAAAAAAACCGCCGATCACATGATCCGCCACTGGACCCGGGCGGTCGAAAACCGCGATCGGCAAAAAGCCCCCTTCCTCCTGTCACAGGGGCCGGACAGCCTGCTGCAGATCCTGCGCGAATATGGCGGCAGCCGCCACGAGCGGATTGTCTTTGATCAGCCGTCGCGCCTTAAACAGGCCCGGGACTGGGCGCGGGAGTTCGCCCCCGACCTGCTGGAGCGGATGACGCTGCACGGGGAAAACAGCCCGCTGTTTGATCATTACGGGGTCGAGGCGGAGCTTGACGGATTATTCGATCACCAGGTGTCGCTGGCGTCCGGCGGCTGGATCACGATCGAACAGACCGAGGCCATGACCGTGATCGACGTCAATATGGGCGACGCCCGCCTCAGCAACGATCCGGCCCGTCAGCGCCTCGCCATCAATTTCGCCGCGGCGCGGGAAATCTTCCGCCAGATCCGCCTGCGGGGCCTCGGCGGCATCATCGTCATTGATTTCATCAACATGTCGGGCAAGGCCGATGTCAGCAACCTGATGGGCGTCATCGACAATCTGATTTTGCAGGACCCGGTCCAGGTCCAGCGCGGCAACCTGTCGGCCTTCGGGCTGCTGGAGCTGACGCGCAAGGGCCGCCACAAGGCGCTCAACCGACAGATGCTGGCCCCGGCCCGACCGCGGGCGACGGTGGAAACCGCGGCCCTCAGCCTGCTGCGTCAGGCCGAACAGAATGCGGCGGCGAAACCGGGGCTCCCGCTTGAAGTCACGGCGACGCCGGACATCGCCCGCTGGCTTGCGGCGCACCCGGAACTGCTCGACCAATTTATCCGCCGCAGCGGCAGTCCGCTCAGGATCAGGGAGACGTTATCATGAAAAAGCTCGAAGCCGCCAACAAGAACAACCTCTGCGCCATTTGCCGGAAAAATCCGGTGACGGTCAAATATCAGCCCTTCTGTTCCGCCCGCTGCGCCGATGTCGATCTCGGCCGCTGGCTCAAGGGCAATTATGCGATTCCCGGGGACGCGGCCGACCCGGCGGACCCGGAGACGGATGACGAGCGATAGATCACTGAAAAAGGCTGCAAAACCGGGGGTTCCGGGGTCGCGTTATTTTTTTTAAACGAGTGCTGGACAGACCCGGCGTTTTTTTCTATAACCCTTCCAGCCATGAAAGTGGCCCCCTCAAAAGACCCTATATGCCCGGGTAGCTCAGGGGTAGAGCAGCGGACTGAAAATCCGCGTGTCGGTGGTTCAAATCCGCCCCCGGGCACCACTATTTCTCTTTTATTCCAATGCGTCAGCGGCAGACATACTTCAGGTCATGTTTTTCCACGAGTTCCCTGAATTGCTCAAATTTTCGCTGGCGACAGTAATTTTTGGCCAAAACAGAAATCCCTTTGACGTTATCCTGATTGTCAGAGCCAAACAATTGCCTGTTCAGCTCTAAAAAGCGAACAAGGGCGTTTTCTTCCTTGGCAAGCTGTCCGGTAAGGCCATAAAGCGAATAAAGCTGCTTTAAATAATGATGCCGTCTCAAGTTATCTTCTTCCCCTTTGCCGATAAGGGAGACGCCTTCCAGCACCAGGGGAATGGCGTCCTGGTAGGCCCCGGTCGAGATGAGAAGCTTATACAGCAGATGGCGGTTCATGATGGTCGTCGCATGGGCCGGGCTCAGATGTTGCCTTGACAGCATATAGGCTTCCCTTAGCCGGGGGCCGACGTCTTGCAGACGGCCCGCCCTGTCATAATATCTGTTGAGGTTTTTCAGCAGATTGATATATCTGGCGTCGCTGCGCTGATCAAGCGCCGCGCTGCCCTGAAGCATCTGCTCGCCGTATTTGATGGCGCGGGGCCAATCTCTCTGACGGGCCGCCTTATCCGCTTTGAGGATAATCTTTCCCAATTTTTTTTCCGTCCATCCCGTGTCCCCGGCGGTCACAGGCAGGGTGAGAAATATAAAGATCAGGAAAGGCAGAAAGATCAATCTACTTTTCACGAGAATCCGTCCCTGTCATTGTTTCTGTATTTATATTAGCAACTGTATCTTTAAGCATCCTTCCATTTGACATTTTTGGCCAGAATGGCCAAACCAACGCCCTGACCTTAATTGTCAACAGACCCTAGCGGCCACTATAAATCTTTTTGTCGCCCAAAGAAACCCGTCCTGTTTTACCAATCCGCCAAATTGCTGTATACTGCGGGGATCAGCGCATTCAGCCGGCGCGCGCCGTCGTGAACAGGCGAGAGGAATTTCAACAACGCGCTTCAAAAAAAGGCCCTGTTTCAAAGGGGCGATACTGTCATGAACCGCCTTTGGAAGGGTGAAAATTTGATCCCTGTGACCATTGGGCCGGATCACCGCAACGGATCATGCCTTTAAATTAAATATTTTGCCATTTCGATATTTTGCCGGGGGTTATGGAAAAGCCGTCGTCTACGTCACTAGTGTGGATTGCGGCGGCCGGTATCCCAGCGCCTGCGGCTGTCAAGGTTTTTGGTTGAGTTGGTAAATTGAATGTCAAAACCCGATAACAAGACATTTGTAGCGGGGATTTTTAAGCGGTATGAGTTGAGTATCCGCAAGTTCTTGTTGGGTAAACGCCATCAAAAGGAAGATGTTGAAGACCTGGTCCAGGAAACCTTTCTCAAGGCCCACCGGGTTTCGGATTGGACGGTGGTTAAAAATCCCGAAGCCTTTCTGGTGCGCATCGCCAGCAACACCCACAAGGATCATCTTCGCAAGCAGCGGCGAAATATGGTCGATCGTACGGAAGATATTTCAGAAATGGAATTGGAAAGCGAAAAGCCGACGCCGGAACAGCTTGTGTCGCGGATGGAGGATATCAAAGAGCTTGAAAGAACCGTTGACAGCCTGACCCCGCGGGTCAAGGAGGCGATCATATTGATCAAGATCCTCAATTTATCTTATGCAGAGGCCAGCGACATCATGAAAGTTTCCGTCAGTACGGTCGAAACCCATGTGACAAAAGGCGTCGCGGAGTGCAGAAAAAAACTGACCCTTCGGGAGCCAACCCATGACCGGCGGCTTTCTGTGAATAAAGTGATTTCGCTTTCCGAACACAAGACATCCCATAAAGACAAAAACTGAAACAGACAATGAATATGAACAAGACAGATAAATATTCAAATGACCCGCTGGATCAGGCGGCCTTTTGGGTCATGCGCCTGGAGTCCGGCCGGATAACGGCAGATGAAAAGGCGGCCTTTGAAGAATGGCTGAATGACAAGGCGGAACATCTGAGGGCCTTTGAAGAGATGACGGTTGTTTCGGCAAACATGCAAGCCCTGGGGCAAGAGGTCCGGCATCGCGACACCCGACAGGATACGGCGCTGGGGAGGGCGGTGCGGGAAACCGCCGCCCGGGTTCATAAGCACCGAAAAGAGAAAAAGCGCCGCTTCCGGCGGCGGCAATTCGGCGCCATTGCGGCCGGCATTTTTGTTCTGGCGGGCGGGATATGGTTGTGGCAGGCGTCCTTTTCAAGCCGGGAGGCGATCTCTTACCAGACGGCGATCGGCGCGCAAAAAACGGTGATGCTTTCGGACGGGTCGGTGGTGACCCTGAATACGAACTCCGAAATACTGGTCGCCATGACGGATAATGTCCGCCGGCTGCACCTTAAAAGGGGAGAAGGCTACTTTGAAGTGGCCAAGGATAAAAGCCGGCCGTTTGAAGTTGTGGTAAAAAACGCCTTTGTGAAGGCGGTCGGCACAGCCTTCAATATCAGCCGCCGCGATGATCAGGTCTCGGTTATTGTGACCGAGGGCAAGGTGGAGGTGGAAGCCAATTTTACGCCCTTATCAAACGCGGCGCCGCCAAATTCGCCGGCGGAGAAAAAGGAAACTTTGGTGGCGGGGGAGCAAATTATATTTGGCCGGGAAAAGTTGAAGCGTTTGCGGCTTGAGGAAAATACGATCAGCCAAAAAATCCTGTGGCGGGAAGGCAAGATCATTCTGGATAAAATATCCCTGGCGGAGATTGTTCGTGAAATACAACCCTACATAACCGAGGAAATCATTATCGTTGATGACGAGATTGCCTCTCTCCGGGCCGGGGGCGTCTTCAGGATGGGGGAGATGAATTCTTTTTTCAACGCCCTGGAAATTGCCCTGCCGGTCCGGGTTATCCGGAAAAAGGATGTGATTATCCTGACCCACAGGCGGTCCCTCCGATCGTAAAAACATGGATTTATATGGAAATCGTTAGTTTATTTTAGTTTATTTTAGTTTATTTTCCCGGGGGATTTTAATTTTCCCTCGTCTACAAAAGTGAACACCGGAAATCAAAAAGGGTTTCAAGCCAAGATCGTCACCTGCTGAAAAGGGCGTGTGACAGAGCGGTGTTCCTTAAACGACAGGGAGAAGAAAAATGAATAAATTGAAATATACCGCGTCCGCCCTTGCCCTCACCCTGGCGGCGGCGGTTATGGTGGCCGCCCCCCTATCCGGGACAGCCGCGGCGGATGAGCAGTCATACCGTAATTTTGACATCAAGTCACAATCGCTGGTCAGCGCCATCCGGGAATTTTCCGATCAGGCGGATATTCAGGTGCTTTATTCCCATGAGGTGGTGAAGCAGCTCAGGACGGCGGGGCTGCACGGCCGCTATAATCCGCAAGACGGCCTGTCCCGCCTCCTGCGGGATATTGGGTTATATATACACCGCGCTGACAATGATACCTATATCATCATTAATAAATTGCCGAATGACGCGTCTCTTGTAAAAAATATCAGCCTCTCGGCCACGGAAGAGGATATGGCCTATTATCAAGAGAATCTGGGCGGTTTTGTGGAGGATGAAGAGCAGGATAAGAAAAAAGAGGAAGTCGAATTTGAAGAGATCGTGGTCACCGGCTCCCATATCCGCGGCGCGGGGGCGGCAGGGTCGCAGGTATTCACCTATGATCGCGGCGATATTGATATTCAAGGCTATTCAACCCTGCCGCAATTCATTCAAAGCCTGCCGCAGAATTTT